>Ga0075467_10000362_pt1 | contig 35019 bp, 30 predicted proteins | sample DEB08_DNA_9_FD_75067 | JGI IMG/M metagenome (GOLD analysis project Ga0075467, IMG submission 75067) | Aqueous microbial communities from the Delaware River and Bay under freshwater to marine salinity gradient to study organic matter... | ecosystem: Environmental > Aquatic > Marine > Coastal ... | reverse complement strand
GAGTTTGAACGCTTCCTCGGTTTCCGCCGGATTGGGCGTGCCGTCGATCACGCTCCGGACATTGGGGGTCATGATGGTGCCCGGCAGCACGGCGTTGACGCGGACCCCGTTTTTCTCGCGCGCGCAATAGAGCGCGATCGATTTGGTCATCATCGGAATCGCCGCCTTGGCGCTGTTATAGGCGACCAGATCGGCGCTGGCGTTGATCGCGGCGGCGGAGGAAAAATTGATGATCGAACCGCCGGTCCTGCTCATCAGCGGCAGGGCCGCCTTGCAACCGAGGAAAATCGAGTCGACATCGACAGTGTAGCAGCGCCGGAAATCCTCATAGCTGACGTCGGCGATCGAACCGAAAACGGTGACAGCGGCATTGTTGACCAGCACGTCGAGCCGGCCATATTCGGCCTCGACATGGGCGATCACTTCGCCCCAGCGTTCGGGATCGGTAACGTCCTGCTCAAGAAAATCCACATTGGCGCCCAGTTCCGCCGCGGTCGCCGCTCCGGCTTCCGCATTGTGATCGGTGATCAGCACGCGGGCACCTTCCTCGGAGAGGCGCTTCGCCGACGCCTTGCCCAGTCCCATCGCGCCGCCGGTCAACAATATGATCTTGTCCTGCACCCGTCCCATCACTGCTCCTTGTCCCGGCCCGCGCCGATGTTGAATTTTTAGGCTTACTCGGCCGCTTCCAGCTGTTCCATCTCGGCGACGCGCGGGTCGTTTGGATAGACCCACTCCTCGCCGATCACCTGCTTTACGGCCAGATCTTCGGGCACGCGGTTGAGGCCGATCATCTTGTCGCAATTCTGGTGAAAGCTGTAAATGCGGGCTTCCTGATAACTGAGCGGCACGCTCTTGAAGCCGTCGCTTTCCATTGATTTCTGGATCATCTCGCCAAATTGCGTGTCCTCGAGGATGATCGGCGACATGGCGCGACCATTGGGCTTGCTCTCGTCGGGGACGGTCCAGAGGTCCGGTGCCGGCCCGTCACCCCAGTCCATCGCCATGGTCACCAGCTCCAGCCGGGTGGTGTTGAGAGAGGTCGGCCAGAAGATTAGCGGCGGGACGAAATAATTGCTCAGTGGTGACACCCAGTTGGGGAACATCGTGTAGCTTTGCGTGCAGGTCCGGCCCAGTTCACCGACCCCTTCGATCTCCTGCCAGTTGGGCGGGCTGTCGATGGCGCGGACATGCTCGCGGTCGGTTTGCGCCGGCGCAGGGGCCAGCATCCGGGCATGGCCGTTGGGATAGAGGGTGTTCACATTGCGCTTGCTGTCGACCAAAGGCGCGACCGTGTCGGGATGGATGAAGGGGACATGATAGACCTCCATATTGGCCTCCATCGCGACCTTCCAGTTGCACTTCAGGTCGAAGCTGTAACGCGCCGCCAGCCGGATCTTGTCGAAGCGGAATTCCTTCCATTCCTCCCACACCGGTCCCAGCCATTGCTTGAGCGGCATCGCCTCTTCATCGAAATTGACGAAGATCAGGTTGCCCAGCCGCTCGCAGCGGACCGGAATCAGGCTGCGGCAGGACATGTCGAATTCGGGTCCGAAATCGTGCCTTTCGGGCACGCCGACCAAAGTGCCATCGGTCTTGTAGGTCCAGTTGTGATAGCCGCACATCAGTCGCGGCGCCTTGCCCTTCTCTTCGGTGACAACCGGTGCGCCGCGGTGCCGACAGGTGTTGTAGAAGGCGCGCACTTCGCCATCCATGCCGTGGACGATGACGATCGGGTCGCCGACCTGCTCCCATTTCATGAAGCATCCCGGTTCCGGTACTTCGTCGATATGGGCGGCGAACAGCCAGCTCTTCTTCCACAGATATTGCTGTTCGAGGTCGTAATATTCCTGGCTGGTATAGCGCCCGGCCGGCAGGTCGGGGAGATGGGGGAAACCCCGGGGCGGGGCCGTACGCGACGCTTCCCACTCCATCAGTCGCTTCATCTGGTCGACATAGGCAGGATCCATTGACATCCATATTCTCCCTCTTCCGCTGGGCTGGTCGCACGAGGAAAGTGCCAAGTCGATTGGCAAATATGATAGACCAGCGCGTGCCGGAATGCGGAGACCCGATATCAGACGGCTAGGCAGCCGCCCTGACCGCGCCAATCAGATCGGCCGACCGCATGTCCCCGAGCAGCCCTTCGCCCATCTTGTTCATGACATAACAATAGGTGGCCCTATTCTCCATATCGATGACGATTTGCGAGCCGCCATAGCCGCCCCAGAAGATGCTGTTTTCATTGGGCAGCTGGACCACATCTCCGGTCAGGCCAAAGCCCAGGCCGAATTTCAGCGGCAGGCCCATCAGTACCAGGTCATTGCCCTCGATCTGCAACTCGAGCGCCTTACGGCAGCCGGCCTCGGAGAGAATACGCTTGCCCTTGGCGACGCCGCCATTGGCAAGCAATGCATGGATTTCCGCAACCGACCGGGCATTGCCGGTGCCGCCGGCCGCCGGTATTTCGGCGCCGCGCCATTCCCTTGTCCGCGTGTCATAAGGGTTGATCGGCGGGTTGGTGAAGGTCTTGCGCTGGATATTGTTGGCGGCCGCTTGCGCAGCGCCAGCTTGCGGCGGGATCAGATCGGCAACCCGGTGATCATGCTCGGCATCGAGGCCGATATGAAAGTCCGCATCGAGCGGCTCGGCAATTTCCTCGCGGAACACCGTGCCCAGCGACTTGCCGGTGATCCGGCGCACCACTTCGCCAACCAGATAGCCCTGGGTGATGGCATGATAGCCGACCTGGGTTCCCGGTTCCCACCAGGGGGCCTGGGCGGCGAGCAGCGAGGTTGCCTTGTCCCAGTCGTAGAGATCCTCGCGGGTGATCTGCTCCTCCCAGCCGGAAAGGCCCGACGAATGGCTCATGAGATGGGCGACGGTGACGCCGTCCTTGCCATTCTGTGCGAATTCCGGCCAGTATTTCGCGACCGGTGCGTCAAAATCCAGTTCGCCGCGATCGGCGATCAGCAGCGCCGTCAGCGCAGTCATTGTCTTGGTCGTCGAATAGACATTGACGATCGTGTCGGATTCCCAGGGTCGCGTTTTCGCTTCGTCAGCCCAGCCGCCCCAGATATCGATGACGGTTTCGCCGTCGATGGTCGCACAAAAGGAAGCCCCGATATCGGCACCGCTTTCGAGGCTGGCTGCCATGATATCACGGACATGCGCGAACCGGTCCTGGCTGGACCCGTGCACCATATTATCTGTCATCGGATTTCCTTAAGCGGCTGAAACCCTGACCGGTATCGCGCTTTGCAGGGCCTGTCCAGTGATCGGATCGATGTTGCTGTCGTCGGTCAGAAGCCGGTTGGTCGATCCCCCCCTGGTCATCACCTCATCCTTGCCCGCCTCGCTGTCGCCAAAGGCGTGGCTCATCGAGATGACCCCGGGGCGAACCTTGTCGTCTGCCTTGGCGAGGCCGAAGATCGACGCGGTCGGCGAGGTGATTTCGATGATCGCCCCGTCTTCGATCCCGGCGGCTGCCAGATCGTCGGGGTTGAAAAAGGCCGGGTTGGTCGGCATTTTCTCGACCAGTTTCGGGAAAGTGTGCCCGTTGCTGTTGTAGCGATGCTTGGACCGGCGCGAAATCAGGCGGAAGTCGAAGCCGTTATCAACCGGGTCATTGGTCGCATAACGGATCAGCTCGTTGGGCATGGCCCCGGCATTGAGATCGAATTTTTCCTCCGCATCCGGATCGGCCGGGCCAACGACCGGGTGCAATTCATCATAGGTGATTGCTGCGCCCTTGCGCTCCAGCGCCGCCGCATCGGCCTTGGCCTTGCTCGGCTTGAGCAGCGAACCTTCGGAAATCAGGTCGAGCACCGTCGCCTTGTCGGGACATTCGTCCATCGATACCGGGCCGCCGGGATAGTTCATTTCGATGCCCATATGCTTGGCGAGCCACCAGAGCATCTCATATTCATCCATCGTGTCGCCGGGCGGGGGCACCATCGCTTCGGTATAATGGGCATAGGCTTCCTCAGTGAAGGCGTCGGAGACATTGTTGATATCCTCGCGCTCCAGACACATGGACGGCGCGAGGATCATGTCGGCGCGCTTGGCGCTGGCCGACATCCACGGGTCGACCTGAATGAACAATTCGCATTCATCCAGCGCGCGGCGGACTTTCTGCTGGTCCGGGAAGGCAATTTCGGGATTGCCGCCGATCGAGATCAGCGCCTTGATCTGGCCTTCGCCCGGCGTCAGTATCTCATCGGCCAGCACATTGCAGGGCATTTCCTTGCCGAGCAGACCAAGGCCGCGAATCCGCGATTTGGCAAAACCTTCGCCAAAGGTGGGCATTTTCGGTGCAACCTGGGCCTTCTTGGGTCCGCCCATCAGCGGATTGAACACCATTGGCGCGGCAACCCGCTCGCCTTCCTGGTTGAAACGGGCGCAGAGGATGTTGAGCGAGGCCACCAGATATTCGGTAAGCGTGCCATTGCCGGCCATTTCCGGACCGGTGCCGGTGACCACGCGTCCTTTATTAGCGCCGGCGAACATGCGGGCGGCGGCAATCAGCTGATCCTTGTCGACACCGGCGCGTTTCGCCGCAATATCGGGCGTCATCGGCTTGACCGCTGCTTCCAGCTCTTCCACCCCATCGACATGAGCGGCGACGAAATTCTGGTCGTAGAGCTTCTCTTCGAAAATCACGTTGAGCATGCCAGCGAGCAGGGCGGGGTCTTCACCCGGTTTGACCGGCAGATAGATGTCCGCCAATTTGCCCATCTCGCTCACCCGCGGGTCGGCGACAATCACCTTGAGACCGCGCTCCTTGGCATCGCGCAGGCCGCGCGAAGGCGAGGCGGTCGGCATGCCGCCGGAATAATGCGAGACGATCGGATTATTGCCGACAAACATCGCCACATCGGATTCGGTAAAGGCATTGCCGCCGCCCATCCACATGCCATAGCGGGCTGTGGTGAAGACCTTGGCCGGCTGGTCGACGGTCACGCTGGTATACCAGTTGCGCGAACCGATGCCCTGAGCAAAGGCATAGGAGGTGCCGAGCACGGCGCTGTTCTGGAAGGCGTTGGTGCCGCAATAGACCGCGATGCTGTGGGGGCCGTGCTCCTCGACCATCTTCTTCATCCGCTCGCCGGCGAGTTTCAGCGCATCGGCGGTGGCGATATCCTTGAAGCTGCCATCGGGCTGGCGAATCTTGCTGGTGATCATCCGGTCGGGAAGATTGTGCATGTCGGGAAGCTGGCGACCCTTGACGCAGGTATAGCCGTGGAACAGATGATCTTCCTTGTCGCCTTTGACAGACACGATCTTGTCATTTTCGACTTCCACAACCATCGCGCAACTCGCGTGGCAAAAACGGCAAAAACTACGCTTGGTCTCGACAGCCATGAATCTCTCCTGATTTCGGAGAAGTCTAGGCGTGGCAAATGAAGCAGGCGACTGACAAAAATGCTCGGAAGGTCCGTTTTTTTGCCCGCGAACGAATTTTGCCAGCGCGGGCCGTGGACGCAGTTAAAAGTCAGCCGCTGTTGCGCAGGGCGGTTGCTATCGCGTTGAGCGATAATTGGATCCCTTCGCCGATGCGCGGATCGTCTTCGCCGGCGCGCAGCCGTTTCATCAGTTCGATCTGCAGATGGTTGAGCGGCTCGATATAGGGCAGGCGCAATTCGATGCTGTTGAACAGCGCCGGGCTTTTTGCCAGAAGGTGCGGCTGGTCGGTGATGTCGAGCAATATGTCGCGGGTTTGGTACCAGCTCGACCGGATCCGGCCGAAAAAGGCCTGGCCCATCGCCTGATCCTCGATCAGATCGGCATAGCGGGCGGCGATGCCCATGTCCGACTTGGCCAGGACCATTTCCATATTGGAGAGAGAGGCCTGAAAAAATGGCCAGCTTTGCGCCATCTCCTTCAGTTTCGCCTTGTCTTCAAATGCATTGAGCGCCTGTCCGACTCCATACCAGCCGGGCAGCATCACCCGGGCCTGTGCCCAGCTGAATACCCAGGGAATGGCGCGCAAATCCTCGATCTTGTCGCTCTTGGTGCGGCTGGCTGGCCGCGAACCGATCTTGAGCTTGGCGATTTCCGTCAGCGGCGTCATCTGCCGGAAGAAGGTGCGAAAACTGTCATCACCATAGACCAGATCGCGATATTCGGTGAACGCGACTTGCGAGATTTGATCCATTGCCTCGGCATGGTCTGCCAGCACCTTGCTGTCGGTCCGGTCGGGCTCAAGCGAATTGATCAGCACCGCCGAGGTCATCGCCTCCAGATTGGCTTCCGCGACATCCTCTGTGCCATATTTCGCGGCAATGACCTCACCCTGTTCGGTGATGCGGATGCGGCCGGCGACGGTTCCCTTGGGCTGCGCCTTGATCGCGCCAAAGGCAGATCCGCCGCCGCGCCCCACCGCTCCGCCGCGGCCATGGAACAGCTGCATTTTTATGCCGGCCTTCGCGAATATCGGGGTCAGCGCATCGCTGGCCTTGAACAGGCTCCAGGTCGACGTCAGATAGCCGCCATCCTTGTTGCTGTCGGAATAGCCGATCATCACTTCCTGATGGCCGCGCGCCTTGGCCAGGGCGTGCATTTCGGGAATGGCGAAGAAATCGGTCATGACGTCGGGCGCATTTTCGAGATCGGCGACGGTCTCGAACAGCGGCACCGCCATCACCGGGCAGACCGGGGCCGGATGGTCCCGGGTCGGCGCGCGATACAGGCCGGTTTCCATCAGCAGGACATAGACTTCCAATATGTCGGACACGCTCTCGCCGTTGCTGATATTGTAATTGGTAATCACGTCGGGGCCATATTTGCGATGCGCTTCGGCGGCCGCGCGGATGATCGACAATTCCTTGGCGGTTTCCTCGCCATAGTCGATCCACGGGCTGACCAGCGGCCGGTTGTTGGCCAGTTCTGCGCGAAGCCGCGCCACGCGCCCCGCCTCGTCCAGCGCGAGATAGTCTTCCTCGACTCCGGCCCGGTTCAGCAGTTCGGCGATCACCCGTTCATGCACGCGGCTGTTCTGGCGCATGTCGAGCGTGGCGAGGTGAAAGCCGAACAGTTCGACGGTGCGGATGAGCCGGCCGAGGGCCCCGGATGTGGCGAAGACGCCCTTGCCGGCGGACTTGAGGCCGCGCGCAAGAATCACCAGTTCCTCGCGCAATTGCTGCGGATCGTCATAGGGCCTGGCCGGAATCGGCGACGGGCGCCCGGGCACATGGTCGCAGAGCTTGAGGTGGGTTGCCGACAGCCGGGCGTAGATGCCCGACAGCGCGCGGCGATAGGGTTCGTCCTTGCGGCTCGGCGCATCGTCGCCGCTGGCCTCCGCCAGTTCGAGCACGCTGTCGGGGACGTCCGCAAGCTCGGTCGAGATGGACAGTTCGGCGCCGAGCGCGTGGACGCACGCCAGATAATAGCCGATCACGGTTTCGGCTGCGCGCGACAGGGCCTCGTTCATGGCATCGGCATCGACAAACGGATTGCCGTCCCGGTCACCGCCGATCCAGCTGTTGAGCTTGAGGAAACTGGGCAGGCGTGCACCCAATATCCGTTCCCATTTCGCATAGAGCCGGGGCAGGACCGGCAGGAACACGTCCTTCATATAGCTTTGGGAAATCTGCACTTCGTCGGTGACGAACAATCGCTCGCGGCGCAGCGGACGGGTCTGCCAGAGCAAGGCGATCTGGCGCAGGATCGCCGCATCCAGCATGTCGCCCTGCGGCGTCTCCGCTTCTCCGGCGTCCTTCATCAGCAACAGTTCGGCGATCCGGGACTTGTGGTCGATGATGCTTTTGCGCCGGACCTCTGTGGGATGGGCGGTCAGCACCGGGGCAATCAGCGCCTCGTCGAGCAGATTCAGGATCGCCTGGCGGTCCACGCCCTCGCTGGCCAGCAGTTCGATCGCCTCGACCACGGTCGCTCCCTTTTCTGCTGCTACTCCTTGCCGATCCTCGGCCAGATTGGCGAGCAGCGAGAAGAGCATGAAGCCGCGGACAAAGGCGAGCGTTTCGTCGAGCGTCAGCGCGTCGAGGCCTGGGTCAATCGCGTCGGCGTCGGCCAGGCCGCGGTGCCGGTCGACGCTGGTCGAGCGGATATATTCGGTGCGCCGGTACAGTTCCTCTCCGCCATAGGAACGAATGACATCGCCGAGCAATTTGCCGAGATATTTGATGTCGGGATTCTGGCGGACGGTGAGGGACTGGGTCATGGCAGGATGCTGCACTGCAGCGTCCCGAGCGTCAAGAAATTCTGAACGCTTGCGACAATGACATCTGGTGTTATAGTTATATAATACACTTAAGAGGAGGTTGGGTTAATATGGCAGGCAATGCAGATTCGGGAGCCATGATGGCAAAGCAAGAGAACCGGTTTGACTTTGGTGCATTGGTCGACCTGCTTGTAATCTTGGCGGTTTTGATCATCGTCAAGCAATCGGTACTGTCGTTTAGCTATCTTTACGCAGGGCCTGCATCGACATTCTCGGCGATGGTGGTTGCAACTATGACTCTGCGGCGCAGGGGGCTGGGATGGAAAGATCTCGGATTTCGCTGGCCAGAAAATTGGTGGAAAACCATTGGCCTGACGGTGCTTTCGATGATTGCTTTCATAGCTGCAACGCAGACGATGCAACTGTTCGCCGATGCATTTTTCGAGGATGTTGGCATGAGCGGGCGGTTTGATCATATCGAAGGCAATCTGGCAGCCTATATTGGGATCATGTTGCTGGTCTGGACCCATGGTTCGTTTTTTGAAGAACTGTTGTTCCGCGCTTTTGTCATTGACCGGACCAGCAATGCCTTGGGAGGAGGCTGGATAGCCGACATTGCCGCCGCCCTATTTTCCGCCATATTTTTCGGGTATCGGCATTATTATTACCAAGGCATGCATGGCGCCTTGATCACCGGGGCAGGGGGTTTCGCCTTTGCGATGCTATATCTTTGGTTCGGACGCAAAAATATCATGCCACTGATTTTCGCGCACGGGATTTTCAATAGTCTGGGCCAGACTTTCCGGTTTCTCGGCATCCGCGACTGAGCAAGTTTCTGCGGCTTAGCTTTCCAGCTCGATATCCCAGTAGAGCCAGTCATGCCATGTATCGTGCAGGAAATTGGGCGGGAAAGCCCGGCCATGTTCCTGCAGATGCCAGCTGGTCGGTTTGATCGGCTGCTTGGCCAGCTGCATGTGCGCTTCCCTGGGCGTGCGTCCGCCTTTCTTGAGGTTGCAGGGCAGGCAGGCGGTGGCAACATTTTCCCAGGTCGTGCGGCCCTTCTGGCGGCGCGGGATGACGTGGTCAAAGGTGAGATTGTCGGGTGATCCGCAATATTGGCATTCGAACTTATCACGCAGGAACAGGTTGAAGCGGGTGAAGGCCGGATATTCCGACGGCTTGATATATTTCTTGAGTGCGATCACCGACGGAATTTTCATGTCGAGATTGGGGCTGTGCACTTCGCGCTCGTAGCTGGAGACAATATCGACCCGGTCGAGAAACACCGCCTTGATCGCGGTTTGCCAGGGCCACAGGCTGAGCGGATAATAGGATAGAGGTGTGTAGTCAGCGTTGAGGACGAGCGAGGGGCAGCTTTCCGGATGCCTCAGCAGGTCGGGGTGATACATAAGCTGGTCTCCCTTGTCCTTTACTGTCCGCTCTTTATGCCTAAGAACATGACATGACTGTTACACAAAGAACAATATCCGGCTCATGACGTCAAGTGCCCAGTTGAATCCAGATGTCGTGGTGCGTTTTGCACCGAGCCCCAACGGATTGTTGCATTTGGGTCACGCCTATGCCGCGATGATGGCGCATGATTTCGCCCGGGAACGGGGCGGGCGCTTTCTGCTGCGGATCGAGGATATCGACAGCGGCCGCAGCCGCCCCGAATTTGTCCGTGCGATCTTGGAAGACCTGCGCTGGCTGGGCCTGGACTGGGACGGGCCGGTGATTTTCCAGTCCGACCGGCTCGATAGCTATGTGGCAGCAGCCGACCAGCTGAAGGCCATGGGTCTGCTCTATCCCTGCTTCTGCAGTCGGGCGGAACTGCGCCAGTTGCAGGATGCTGGCCAGCAGTCGGAAGTGCCGGATGGTCCCGTCTATCCCGGGACATGCCGGCATCTCGACCGGGAACTGGCCCGGGAAAGGGCCGCATCCGAGCCGCATGGCTGGCGGCTGGACATTGCAAAGGCGATGGCCCTCACCGGGCCGCTGCAGTGGACGGACGGACGCCATGGTCCGCAAGCCTGTCAGCCCGAGCTGCTCGGAGATGTCATTCTGGTGCCAAAGGAAATGCCGGTGGCCTATCATCTCGCGGTAACGCTCGACGATGCCCGCGACGGCATCACCCACGTGGTGCGCGGTGACGATCTGTTTGCCTCCACCCATATCCACCGCCTGTTGCAGGCGCTGCTGGATCTGCCCACGCCCATCTATTTCCACCATTCTCTGCTGCTTGATGAAAAGGGCGAAAAACTGTCAAAAAGCCGGGATTCTGCCTCTTTGTCCGTATTGCGACTGGCGGGCCACAGCGGGCATAAGTTGCTGCAAGACAGTCGGCAGGGTATCTTCCCTGTTGGAATCTCCCTTTCGGAGAGTTAAGGTGCATATATGAGCTATATTTTGATATTGATGATCATCGCAGCGGCCGGCGCCGTTGTTTACGCCCTCGTGCGCGGGCTTATCGCCTTCGCCAATATGGAGCCGGGCGACGTTGATGCCGATGGCATCACCGCGTCGCACAAGAAGCAGAATGAAATGATGTTTGCCCGAGTCAAATATCAGGCGATCGCGATCATATTGGTGGTGATATTGCTGGCTGTGGCAGGTGGCCAGAGCTAGGTCGCTCGCGCGATGGTAAAACTCAACAAGATATATACCAGGACCGGTGATGACGGCACAACCGGGCTGGTCGACGGGTCGCGCGTCGCCAAGAATGATGCACGCATGGCGGCGATCGGCGATGTCGACGAACTGAACAGCGCCCTCGGCCTGGCGATTTGCGATATTGCGGATGGCGCGCTGGTCGACAGATTGCGGGTGATCCAGAATGACCTGTTTGATCTCGGCGCAGATCTGGCGACACCGGCGACGGACGGAGACGATTTTTCGCCGTCGGAAATGGTGCTCCGGGTCGTGCCATCGCAGGTCGAACGGCTGGAAGCCGAGATTGATGCCGCCAATGCCGATCTCGATCCTTTGACCAGTTTCATCCTGCCGGGCGGTGCAAGAGCGGCCGCGGCCATCCATATTGTGCGCGCGATTGCGCGGCGGGCCGAGCGGACCTGTGTGGCAGCGGCACGGGAAATGGCCATCAACCCGCATGCGCTGGCCTATGTCAATCGCCTCTCGGACTATCTGTTCGTGCTCGGACGAGGGCTCAATGGTGGCGGGAAAGACGATATTTTATGGGTGCCTGGAGCGTCCCGCTAGGCCGCAGCGATGCCGCGATAGCCGCCTTTTTGCAAACAGGTGGCGCAAATATGCGCTGTTGACCTGATGGCTGTTCGCTCTATGTTCCAGCCAACAACAGAATTGCTACCGGAGTAGGATTGATCGCCAGCCAACTGCAGCCCCCGTTCCCACCATCGCCCGGCGCAGAAATTCTTCCCCGCTCGAGCGATTTGCTGGATCGTTTCACGGATGTGAGGGGATATTCGCTGCGTCTTGTCGACGGCTTGAGCGACGCCGACGCAACCGTGCAATCGATGGACGATGCCTCCCCGGCGAAATGGCATCTCGCCCACACCAGCTGGTTTTTCGAGACATTTCTGCTGCGTGACCATGTCACCGGTTATCGCCTGTTCGATGACCGATATGCCTATCTGTTCAACAGCTATTATGAAGCCGAGGGCGCCCGGCACGCCCGGCCGGAGCGCGGCCTGCTGACCCGTCCTTCGCTGGCGGAGCTGCGGGAATATCGCGCGCATGTCGATGCGGCGATGGCAGCGGCGATGGCAGGTTTTTCCGAAGCGCTGCTCGATCTGGTCGAACTTGGCCTCCATCACGAACAGCAGCATCAGGAATTGCTGCTGACCGACATTCTCCATCTCTTTTCGCGCAATCCCCTGAAGCCCGCCTATTCGGATGTGCAGCCGGCAAAAGCGCCACCGGCGTCCCCCTTGCAATGGATCGCAGGGTCCACCGGTGTTCACCAGAATGGCCATGAGGGCGGAACATTTGCCTTTGACTGCGAAGGCCCGCGCCATGATGTGCTGCTCCATCCCCACGCCCTGGCGAACCGGCCGGTGACCAATGGCGAGTGGCTTGAATTCATCGAAAGCGGCGGCTATCGCGATCCCGTGCACTGGCTGTCGGACGGCTGGGCATGGGTCCAGACCGAAAGGATTGAAGCGCCCTTATATTGGAACCGGACGACAGACCAGGACTGGACGGAATTTGGACTGGCCGGCAATCACGGTCTCGACCTGTCCGCACCGGTGAAACATATCAGCCTGTACGAAGCCGATGCCTATGCCGCATGGGCCGGTGCCCGCTTGCCGACCGAGGCGGAATGGGAAGTGGCGGCCGTCCCGGGCTTGCCGAACAGCGGCCTGGTCTGGGAATGGACCGGCAGCGCCTATCGCCCCTATCCCGGTTTCAGGCCCGCTGCCGGCGCGGTCGGCGAATATAATGGCAAGTTCATGTCGGGGCAGTTTGTCCTGAAAGGCGGGAGTACCGCCACCTCGCCCGGCCATATCCGGCCCAGTTATCGCAATTTCTTCTATCCCCACCAGCGCTGGCAGTTCACCGGATTGCGGCTCGCGAAAGACCTATAGAACCAAGGATTTCTGTCATGGACATGACCACCAGCATCGTCGATCATACGTTCCGCAAGGATGTACGCCGCTGCTTCGAGCAGCAGAAATATGCGATTCCCGCACGCTGGCTCTATGACCGGCGCGGCTCCGAATTGTTCGAGGATATCACCGAACTGCCGGAATATTATCCCACCCGGACCGAAACCGGGCTGTTGCAGGACCATGGCTCCGACTTTGCCAAAGCCATTGGCAAGGGACGGGCGGTGATTGAATTTGGCTCGGGCAGCTCGGTCAAGACGCCGCATCTGCTGCGCGCCGTCGAGCCTGCGGCCTATGTACCGATCGACATATCCGGCGAGTTTCTGGCCCATAGCGCCGCGATGTTGCAGGATGATTTTCCCGATCTTCCGATCCATCCGGTCGAAGCCGATTTCATGAAACGGGTCGAGCTGCCGGACGCCGTGGCCGATCTGCCCAAGCTCGGTTTCTTTCCCGGATCGACGATCGGCAACATGATCGCGAGAACGTCGGTCGACCTGCTCCGGTTCATGCGCGAGACGCTGGGCATCGGATCGCAGCTGCTGATCGGACTGGACCGGATCAAGGATCAACAGGTGCTGATCGATGCCTATGACGACAGCGCCGGTGTCACCGCCCAATTTTCCCTCAATCTGCTCGAACGGATCAATCGGGAACTGGACGGCGATATTCCGGTGGAAATGTTCCGCCATGTCGCGGTCTGGAACGACGATTATGCGCGGATCGAAATCTATCTGGAAGCGCAGGACGACGTCAGTTTCACGATCGATGGAGCGACATACAGCCTGCCCGGCGGCCAGCGGATCCATATCGAGAATAGCCACAAATTCGGCTTGCGCGATGCCCGGTTGATGCTGCGGGCCGGCGGCTGGACACCGCTGTGCGACTGGAGCGACGAGCAGGATTATTTCACGCTGATCCTGGCGGAAGCGCACCCGTACAAGCACGCGCCCTGATATTCAGTCGGTCGCGGGCGGCGTCTTTTCCAGCTTGCGATAGGTTGCGCGCCAGATGGTGATCCATTCATAGGCGCCGCGACATTCGGGCATCGCGCTGGCATCGGTCAGTCGGAACATTTCCCCGTCCCAGACATAATTTTCCGCGCTGCCGCAATCGCCAAGTCCGCGCCCCTTGCCATAGCTGCTGATGGTTTGCTCCTGTTCGTCCCAGCTGGCGTTGACCAGCAGCGGATCGGCGCCGTCTCCGCCCCAGCTGGGCTGTCGGTCAAATCTGGCGGGGGCAAAGGTCCAGCCGGCATTTTCGACATATTCTCCGACATAGGGCGCGCTGGAAAAATTATAGGCACCCGAGCCGCAGGAAATCAGCACCAGCGCCCGGAATCTGTCTCCGCGCCGGCCAAGCGGGTAGACCTGATCCTCGACCACCCCGAAGCGGTCGTCCTTGCATCTGGGCGCTTCGGCCAGCGCAACGATATCGCCAGTTTCCGGGACCCTTGTCGCCGGCTGCCACTGGTCGACCATGATTGTCGGCAACTTGCCGGCCTTGGGCTGAAAGGCGCGCGAGCCTTTTGCGACCAGCGCCGTATCGGTTCCGGCGCGCTGCTGTTGCTGGTCCATGTAGCGCAAGGCAGCCGATGAACCGGCCAGCGAGATGCGGGTAATATTTCCGCCGCCCGGACCTTGCAGGGCAAGCCGCTTCCCCTTGATAATGGCTTCCGCCACTTTTCTGGCGTCCTCGCCGACAATCTGGACCGGATAGTCGCCCTGCACAATCGGGCCGGTGTCGACGAGGCGACCGTCAACCAGCATCCGGTAGCGATCCATGTCCTTGGCTTCGAACAGGATATGGATCTTGAATATATCATCGCTGCCGGCGGTTCGGACAATCGAGACCGGACCTTCCCAATCCTCATAGCCTGCTCCTCCCGCCTCCGGCACCAGCGAGACCGCCTGGCAATTCCCGCCATTGTCGCAGCCGACGGCCCAGTCCTGAAAAGTCCGGATTTCGCCCGGTTGCGGTACCGGCACGGCAACGGCGGCGGCGATGGTCGCAAATATTCCAGCGATGAAGGTCATTTGGGGCATAATTGCAATCTAGCCAGTTTGGCTGATACTCGCTAGTGGCTTGTGGAATCGGCAAGAACAGAGCGAAAGGCATGGCATGAAGGCAATCGGCATTATCGGATCGGGGCAAATGGGCGCCGGCATCGCTCAAGTCTCGGCTCAGGCAGGTTATCATGTCTATCTGTCCGACGTCAGCATGGAGATCGCCGAGCGCAGCAAGGCCGGTATCGCCAAGCAGCTGGCGCGGCTGGTGGAAAAGGAAAAAATCGAGCAGCAGGCAGCCAGTACAGCGCTTGGCCGGATCGAGCCGATCGTCCAGCTCGACCCGATGGCCAATGCCGATATCATCATCGAGGCCGCCACCGAACGGGAAGAGGTGAAGCGTCAGATTTTCGCCGCCGCCTCGGAAGTGCTTGGCCACCAGGCGATTCTTGCGAGCAACACATCGTCGATATCGATCACCCGGCTGGCGCAGGCGGTCAAGGATCCGTCGCGCTTTGTCGGTGTGCATTTCTTCAACCCTGTGCCGCTGATGGGCCTGGTGGAGGTCATCAGCGGTCTGGCGACCAGCGACCAGACCGCGGCCCTGGCCAGCGATTTTGCCAAGGCTGTCGGCAAGACCCCGGTGATGGCCAAGGATTCACCCTGTTTCGTCGTCAACCGCATCTTGCTGCCGATGCTCAACGAAGCCTTTTTCGCGCTCGGCGAAGGCACGGCATCGATGGAGGATATCGATCGCGGCGTGCAGCTCGGTCTCGGCCATCCGATGGGACCGCTGACGCTGGCCGATCTGATCGGGCTGGACACCTTGCTGGAAATATTGCGCGTGCTGCAGAATGATTTTGGCGACCCCAAATATCGCCCCGCGCCGATCCTGTGCAAATATGTCGAGGCCGGCTGGCTGGGCCGCAAGACCGGCAAGGGCTTCTACGACTATTCGGGAGAAGTGCCGGTCCCGACAATATAGGCAGCAAGACTTTCAGTCCGGGAGCTCCCGGTAGATAACGAACAAAAAATCGCACCCTGATCGGGTCGGGAAAAACGGATAGAGGATAAGAGTTTTGGGCGACGAAATCAGAGACTTCAGAATCGACATCCCGAAAACGGCACTCGACGATCTCGACATCCGCTTGCGGCATGTGCGCTGGCCCGATCCCGAGCCGGTGGATGACTGGTCGCAGGGCATCCCGCTCGATTATGTCAAGACGATCGTCGATCACTGGCGCACCAGCTATGACTGGAAACGCTGCCAGGATGCGCTCAACCAATATGCCCATCATCTGACCGAGATCGACGGCGTCGATATCCATTTCATGCACATCCGCTCACCGGAAGCCAATGCCCGTCCGCTGATCATGACCCACGGCTGGCCGGGATCGATCGTCGAGTTCCTGGAGGTGATCGGTCCGCTGACCGATCCGGTCGGGCATGGCGGCGAAGCGAAGGACGCCTACCATCTCGTGGTGCCGTCGCTGCCCGGCTACGGTTTTTCCGGAAAGCCGACCACCACCGGCTGGGGCATCGAAAAAATCGCCACGGCGTGGGACACGCTGATGACCCGGCTGGGCTATGACCGCTATTTCGCCCAGGGCGGCGACTGGGGCGGAATGGTGACATCGGTGATCGGTGCCCAGGACCTCGGCCATTGCGCAGGCATCCATGTCAATCTGGTCATTGTCGGCCCGCCGTCCGAAGAGATCATGACCAACCCAACGCCGGAAGAGCAGGCATCGCTGGCGCATTTCGCCGTCTATCAGTCGCAGGGCGCGGGCTATGCGGAGATCCAGCGGACGCGGCCGCAGACGCTGGGCTACGGCCTGGCCGATTCGCCGGTCGGGCAGATGGCCTGGATCATGGAGAAATTCCAGGGCTGGTCCGATGACGCCAAGGCACCGGACGACAATTTCGACTGCGACCATCTGCTCGACAATGTCATGATCTACTGGCTCAACAATGCCGGTGCCTCCTCGGCGCGGTTGTACCGGGAAAGCTTCGGCGCGCCCAATATCGATCCGGTGAATATTCCATCAGGCTGCAGCATTTTCCCCAACGAGATCATCACCCCCTCGCGCCGCTGGGCCGAGCAAAGGTTCAAGGATTTGCGCCACTGGGGCGAAGCGGAACGCGGCGGTCATTTTGCCGCGATGGAAGTACCGGACCTGTTCATCGCCGAAGTACGGAGCTGTTTCGGCGCGATGGAGCTCTAGCGGCAGGTGCTTGCCCTGATCACCCGGCGGCTGATGACGGCGATCCCGACGCTGCTGGTGATCATTTTGGCGTCTTTCTTCCTGATGCGGCTGGCGCCCGGTGGGCCGTTTGACGGCGAACGGCCGCTCGATCCGGAAACCCAGGCAGCATTGCAGCAGGCCTATGGACTGGATCAACCGCTCTGGGAACAGGCATGGCTCTATGTTTCGCGGCTGGTGCAGGGCGATTTCGGACCCTCTCTGGTCTATCGTGATTTTTCCGTGTCGGAACTGATCGCGCAGGGCCTGCCGATTTCCCTGACCCTCGGCGGTCTGGCGATATTGCTGGCGCTGCTGATCGGCGTGACCGCTGGCCTGTTTGCTGCGGTTCGCGCCGGAGAGGCCACAGACAAGATGATCATGATGGGGGCGACGGTCGCCACCGCGCTGCCGACCTTTGTCACCGGACCCGCATTGGCGCTGTTCTTCGGCCTCTGGCTTGGCTTGCTGCCGGTTTCGGGAACCGGCGACGGCATGGCCTGGCTGGTCATGCCGGTCGTGGCGCTGGCGCTGCCGGTATCGGGAGCCATCGCCAAGCTCACCCGCGCCGGGCTGGCCAGCGTGCTCAAGCAGGATCATATCCGCACCGCCCGGGCGCGCGGGCTTTCCGAGACGAAAATCCTGTTCAAACATGGTCTCCGGCCAGCGCTGGTACCGGTGGCCAGCTATCTCGGTCCGGCAGCAGCCGGACTTTTGACCGGGGCGGTGGTGGTCGAGACCGTGTTCGGATTGCCCGGCCTCGGTCGCTATTTCGTCCAGGGCGCACTCAACCGCGACTATCCGCTCGTGCTGGGCGTGGTCACGCTTTACGCGGCGCTGATCATCCTGTTCAACCTCTTTGCCGACCTGATCTATGGCTGGCTCGACCCCAGAATGCGGGAAGGGTGAGGCGGTGCTGAAAGGCCATTTTCCGCTTTTCCTTGTGCTGGTGATTGTGCTGCTGGCCCTGTTGCTGCCTTTGCTCCTTCCGTGGGATTATGAACAGATCGACTGGGATGCCGTCCGTGCCCCGGCGTTCAGCGGATCGCATATATTCGGTACCGATGAAATCGGCCGGGATCGCCTGGCCCGGCTGGCAGCCGGAACACGGATCACCTTGATGGTCGCAATTGCCGCAGCGCTGGTTTCCCTGATTGTCGGCATCGCCTGGGGCGCTACCGCCGGCTGGATCGGCGGCCGGGTCGACGAGGCGATGATGCGCATTGTCGATGGCCTCTATGCGCTGCCCTTCATGTTCATCGTGATCTTGCTGATGGTAGTCTTCGGGCGCTCGATCCTGCTGGTGTTCGTCGGCATCGGCCTAGTCGAATGGCTGACCATGGCGCGGGTGGTGCGGGGGCAGGTGATGGCGCTGAAGCAGCGCCCGTTCATTCTCGCTGCCGAGGCCGCAGGGACGCCATCCACCGCGATCATGTTGCGCCATATCTTGCCCAATATCGCCGGCGTCGCGCTGGCCTATCTTATGCTGACCGTGCCGCAGGTGGTGATGGTCGAGAGCTTTCTCTCCTTTCTCGGCCTGGGCGTGCAGGAGCCACTGACCTCGCTCGGCATCCTGGTGAAGGAAGGGGCCGACGACATGGATATGACGCCGCTTGGCCTCGCGCTGCCAGGCGGCCTGCTGGTGATGATATTGGTCTGCCTGACGATCGAGGGCGAACGGCTGCGGGACCGCTATTCATGAGCCTCTATGAAATTCATAACATGGCAGTGACCATTGCCGGCAATCGGCTGGTCGAGGACGTCAGCCTGATCGTCGAGGCGGGACAGTGTACCGCAATCATCGGTGCATCGGGTTCGGGGAAAAGCCTGACCTGCCTGTCGCCGTTCGGGCTGACGCCCGCCGAGGTTGCCGGCTCGATGATATTGGATGGTCTCGACCTCGCAGGCGCCGATGCCGCGCAAATCAGCGATGTCCGCCGCCGGCTCACCGGATTCATCTTCCAGCAGCCCCTCACCGCGCTGACGCCGCATCTGACCGTTGGAGCCCAATTGCAGGAAGCGACGACGCAGGCCGGTGCCGCCCGGCCATCGCGCCGGGAACTGGTCCGCCAGCTGGAGCGTGTCGGACTTTCCCGGGCCGATGAGCGGCTCGACCAGTTTCCCCATCGGCTGTCCGGTGGCGAGCGGCAGCGGGTGATGATCGCGGCGGCCATCGCCCATGACCCCAAATTGCTCGTCGCCGACGAACCGACCAGCGCCCTGGACGCGTCCCTGCGCGCCGAGATCATGACATTGCTCGACCAGTTGCGCGCCGAGCAGGGGCTGGGGCTGCTGCTGGTGAGCCACGATCTGGCCTCGGTCGAGGGCCACGCCGACCAGCTGGTGGTGATGGAAAGGGGCCGGGTGGTGGAGAGCGGTTGCGCGAGCAAGTTGATCGCCAGTCCAGGGGAAGATTATACCGCGCGCCTGATCGCTGCCACGCCGCGCCTGCAGGAGCCAGCCCCGGCGCTGTCCCGGCCCGGTGAACCGTTGCTGGAAACCCGCGACCTCGGGGTCGCCTTTGATCGCCCCGGCTGGCGGCGGGGCAAGATAAAGGCCTTGGCCGATGCCAGCATCATGGTGCGGCAATGCGAATCGCTGGCGATTGTCGGCGGGTCGGGGTCGGGAAAATCAACGCTTGGGCGAGCGATTGCGGGAATCGGTCCGGTCACGGCGGGTGAGATTCTCTGGCAGGGTACGCCGCTGCCGGAGCGTCGCCAGCGCAGCCTTGACATGCGTCGGCTGATCCAGCCGGTCTTTCAGGACCCGGTCGCCAGTCTTGATCCGCAATGGCAGGTCCAGGACATTGTCACCGAACCGCTATGCAATCTCAGGTCCGACCTGACCGGAGCCGAGCGCAACGAAATGGCACGGCAAAGCCTGTCCGCAGTTGATTTGCCGGAGGAGTTCCTGGCCCGTATCCCTGCCAGCCTGTCGGGCGGTCAGGCGCAACGGGTGGCGATCGCGCGCGCCATTATCGCCGCTCCGCAATTGCTGGTGCTGGACGAGGCGACATCGGAGCTCGATCCGCTGGTTGGCGCGGAGATTCTGAAGCTGCTCGCCCGCCTGCAGGGTGAAAACGGCCTGAGCCTGCTGTTCATCACCCACGACATCGCCGCGGCGCGCAGACTGTGCCACAGGATCGCGGTGATGGAAGAGGGGCGGATCGTGGAAACCGGTGAAATGCAGGACGTGATTGACCATCCCCGGCATCCGGTGACGCAAAAGCTGATTGCCGTCAGTTAGAAAAAGGGACCACCCGGTTGTCCGAGTGGCCCCTTTTTCCGCGTCGCTTTTGTGAATTTAGAACGATACGCCGAGAGTGAAGATAAAGGCAGAGTCGGTGAAATCCTTCTGCGCCGGAGAATCGTCGGTATCGGTATAGGCCACTCCGAGTGTCAGATTTTCGGTGATGGCATAATCCACACCAACGGACCAATCGACATAATTATTGTCGGTGCCCTGCAGGGTGCTCAGGAAGCTGTTGCCGTCCGAATAGCCCAGATGACCATTGATGGTCAGCGGCGTATTCGGGATGCCGGCGCTCAGGTCGGTGTAAAGATAGATATTGTCCTGGTTCGCCAGAGCGCTTTGTCCGCTCCACGAATAGGCGGCACCGACGGTTGCTTCAACCGGACCGATGGTGGCGGAAAGCGAAGCATAAGGCTCGAAGAAGTCGGTTGCACCGCCGCCGACACCGCCAGCGTCAGGATAGAAATAGTAAAGCAGGCCAACGTCTGCCGAAATGCCCGATGCGAGTTCACCCGACCAGCCGCCGTAGATATCGATTTCGGTGCCGCCGGCAAAGTTGATCGAGGAACCCCAGGTTCCGATATAAAAGCCGCTTTCATGGCCGATATCGATACCACCCTGAATGGCGACGTCGCCACCGGATTGCGCGACACCGCGGAAGCGATAGTCGGTCGTGACCGCTGCGTTTCCGGAAATCGTGAAGGCGCTTGTGGACGCTGCTTCTTCGTCCTGAGCGAAGGCAGGTGCGGCTGTGGTGGCCAAGAGAATGGCCGAAAGGCCGACGATGGTTGATTTGGCTTTTCCGCCAAGAATATTTTTACTGGACGTGCGCATGGAAATCCCTTTCTCGTTGATGCGTATCGCCCCTCCTGAATTTGTCACGGCTGTCTTTTTATTGCGCCAGAAGCCCCGAACGCGAACAGTCTCTAAACATGCACGGGAAAACTGCTCTATATTATTGCGCTGCACAAGAAAGAAAACGGCAGGAAAGGTGACATAATTTGGAAATGTTGCACTTGCGCAACAAAGCGGAAATTGACCGCTTAAATTTTAGGCGGAATCGATTCCGAGTGACTAATAATGCGTCATTTCACCTGCCGGACCGGGTTCATTGCCATTGGCCAGCGCCGTCCCGCCTCATTTGGACTCGGGCGATTCTGCTCCAGCGACAGGCGGTGCCGAACCGGTTTCGAGTTGGACGCTTCCCCCTTTCGGCAGCGACTTGATATGGATGTCGCGCTGGGGGAACGGAATTTCGACGCCATGTTCCTTGAACAGGTCCCAGACGCGTTTCAGGATCGCTGCCTTGAAATTGCCGACCCCCGATTGCGGGTCCTTGATCCAGCAGCGAATCTCGAAATTGACGCTGTTGTCGCCAAATTCCAGCATCCACACCACCGGCTTGGGATGGTTGAGCACCCGCGGCACATCGACACAGGCCTGTTTCATCAGGTCGATCGCCTGATCCATGTCTGTGTTGTAGGACACGCCGACCGGGATGCTGATTCGGACATTGGGGTTGGAATAGGACCAGTTCTCGACTTCCCGGGTCATCAGATCCTCGTTCGGGATCAGATGTTCCTTGCCCTCGCGGGTCAGGACCGAGACCGCGCGGACGCCGATCTTGTTGACCCAGCCAAAGCTGTCGCCGACCGCGATCACGTCGCCCGGCTTGATCGACCTGTCCATCAGCAGGATGATCCCGGCGATCAGATTGCCGATCGTTTTCTGCATGCCGAAGCCGATGGCAAGGCCGAAAGCGCCGGAAAAAACCGCGAGAGCGGTAAGGTCGATGCCGACAATGTCGAGACCAAGCACGAAGGCACCGGCCAAGATGGCAACGGTCGCCAGCTTCTGACCCAATACTTTCTGCGCGCCGTCCAGTTCGCTGTTGCCGATTATATAGGTGACCAGCCTCATGAGGACGCGGGCGACCGCAAGCATGATGACGGCGGTCATTGCCAGGGAAACTATCCACAGCAGCGAAATCCTTCGCGAGCCGAGGCTGAAGCCGACCTTGTCCATCGCTTGGGTGATCGGCTCGATTCCGCCGACCAGTCCCGAGCCGATGCTGACGAACAGGGCCAGGCCGATCAGCGTCCCCAGCCAGTCGGGCATCCGCACACCGCGAATCAGATCATTGGCAAACAGGCCGACGGTGATCGCGATGGTGAGGGAAAAGACGACCTGTGCAATCAGGTGCCAGGGGTAGAATGCCAGAAAAATCCCGCATAGAATGAATGTGGTTGCGCGCCGGGTCATGTCCCGGATGCGGCGCCCGGCCAGCTCGCTCTCATAGCCTGCCCTGGCTTCCCAGAGGTGACGCAGCTTGGGACCGATATATTTGCTGAGATACCAGCCTGCGGTCAGCGCCAGCATCACCAGACCGGCGGCTACCGCCCCTTCGATATATTGGACGTTACGGGGGATGTCAGGAGCCAGGGACTCCATATATTTGAACGCATTGTCGATCATGGCTGCGCACTGTGATAATGTTCAAAAGCTTTGGCAAGGTCCGCAATCAAATCGTCCGGATCTTCTAGGCCGATATTGAGCCGCACCAGCGCGCCGCTGGCGGTCCATTCGGTCGCCGTGCGATATTTCTGTGGATCGACCGGCAGTGCGAGGCTCTCGAAGCCGCCCCAGCTATAGCCGATGCCGAACAGCTCCAGTGCATCGATGAAGCAGGCGCGGGATCGGTCGTCACCGTCGCGGAGCTGAAAGGAAAACAGGCCGGTTGATCCCTTGAAGTCGCGCTTCCACAGCTCGTGTCCGGGGCAATCGGGCAGGGCGGGGTGGAGGACCATGCCCACTTCGGCGCGCTGCTTCAGCCAGCCGGCGATTTTCAGGGCGCTGGCCTCATGCTGGCGCAGACGGACTTCCAGGGTCCTGAGGCCGCGCGCGGCCAGATAGGCGTCGTCCGGCGAGACCACCTGGCCCAGCTGCTGGGCGGTGCGCCGGAGGCGCGTCCAGTAGTGGCTGTGCGTGGTGACGGCACCCATCATCACGTCGCTATGACCGACTATATATTTGGTGGCGGCGGTCATCACGATATCGACACCATGCTGCAGCGCCGGAAAGAAGCGCGACGTCGCCCAGGTATTGTCGAGCAGGGTGGTGATGTCAGCGGCGCGAGCCGCTTGACAGATGGCGGGCACGTCCTGCACTTCGAAGGTCAGGCTGCCGGGACTTTCCATCAGCACCGCCTTGGTTTTCGGACCGAACAGAGCAGCTATATCCGACCCGATCAAGGGATCATAATAGCGCGCCGTGATACCCATGCGCTTCAGAAAGGCGTCGGCAAAGCTGCGGCTGGGATCATAGCTGCTGTCCGTCAGCAGGACTTCGTCGCCGGGTTGCAGAACCGCGAGCAGCGAACAGGAAATGGCCGCCACGCCCGATGGGTAGAGCATGGTCCCGGCGGCGCCGGACTCCATTTCGGTCAGCGCCTCGGCAAGCGACCATTGGGTCGGCGACCCGCGGCGGCCATAGAAGAAATGACCGTCATCGTTGGATTTGAGGCCTTCTCTGAGATGGGCCACATCATCGTATAAATGCGTGCTGCCACGCCAGACGGGCGGACTGACCAACGCCCCGGTCCATTCCTTCCGGCGACCACCGTTGACGACCTGTGTCGCGGGCTTTCTTGAACCAGAATCGTTACCGGCCAACTATAGTTCCAGCAGCGCCGGCATCTTCAGGCGGTTTCTTTCGGCGTATCCGGATCGGCGCCCCATTCAGCCCAGCTACCATCGTAAAGCGCTGTTTTCTCGGCGCCGGCGAGCACGGCGGCAAAGGATACAACCGCTGCTGTTATGCCCGATCCACAGGTTGTGACGAGTGGCTTGGAGAGATCGACGCCGGCGTCGCTGAAGATCGCCTTGATCTCTTCAATGCTTTTCCAGGTTCCGTCCGCGTTGAAGAATTTGCTGTGCGGAATGTTGATCGAACCGGGAATATGACCGGAGGCCGCATTGCCGCGCGGATCAGGGGCTTCGCCGCTGAACCGGTCGGCGGGCCGTGCATCGACAACCTGCTCGGCCTTGCTGTGCAGATTGGCCAGCATATCGGCCTTGGTGCGGACATCCTTGTCATCTTTCCAGACCGTGAAATGGCGATGGCGCAGGGCTTCCTTGCCGGTTTCCAGCGGGCGGCCTTCGGCCTTCCACTTGGCGATACCGCCATCAAGAATGGCGACTTCATGCGCGCCGAAAATGGTCAGCATCCACCATGCGCGGGCTGCGGTTTTGAACGGACTGTCGTCGTAAAGCACGACGCGGCTGCCGTCGCCCAGGCCGAGCGACTGCATCCGGCTGGCGAATTTTTCAGCCGGAGGGAGCATATTTTCAACCGGATTGTTGCTGTCGGTCAATTCGCCGAGGTCCATGAAAACGGCACCAGGAATATGGCCTGCTTCATATTCCGCAGCAGGATTGCGCCCGGCATCGGGCATGAATTTTGTCGCGTCGACGATTCGCAGGTCTGACGCACCCAGTTCGTTGGCCAGCCAGTCCGTCGTTACCAACAATTCCATATTTAGCTCCTCATGCCCGCAATTATTTGCACTGTTCGTTCCGCCGTTTAGCGATTCGGTTTCCAGCCGTCGAGGCTATAACGCATTACCCCACGAATCCACCGCTTATGTGGTTTTTGTGCATTTGGCCGGCTTCACAAATCGGCCAGAAAGGATTTGGCGCGCGCACGGATTTGATTGCGGGTGTCCCGGTCCATCTTGTCCCATAGGCGATAGGGCATGGCGAGGCGGTTATTGTCCTGCAACTTGCCCCGGTTGCGATCGAGAAAATCCCAGTAGAGCGCGTTGAACGGACAGGCGTTATCGCCGGTACGTTGTTTCACGTCATAGCGGCAGTGCTGGCAATAGTCCGACATCTTGTTGATATAATTGCCCGATGACGCATAGGGCTTGGAGGCGATGATGCCGCCGTCGGCGAACTGGCTCATGCCCAGCGTGTTGGGCAATTCCACCCATTCATAGGCATCGGCATAGACTTCGAGATACCAGCGGTGCACGGCCTGCGGATCAATCCCGGCGATCAGGGCAAAATTGCCGGTAATCATCAGCCGCTGGATATGATGGGCATAGGCGAAATCGAGCGTCTGTCCGATCGCCTCTGAAAGGCAATGCATGTCGGTTTCGCCGCTATAATAGAAATCCGGCAGCGACCGGTTGGCGTCCAGGAAATTGCGCGCCACATAGTCCGGTCCTTCGCGCCAGTAAATTCCGCGTATATATTCGCGCCAGCCGATTATCTGCCTAATGAAGCCTTCCGCGGCGTTCAGCGGGATCTTGCCCTCCCGATATCTGTTTTCGACGTCGCGGCAAAGGTCCAGCGGATCGAGGAGCCCGGAATTGATATAGGGCGACAGGATCGAGTGCCAGAGAAACGGTTCGCCGGAGAGCATGGCGTCCTGATAATCGCCGAATCTCGGCAGGGCCTCGTCGAGAAATTGCCGTTTCTGTCGCATCGCTTCCTCGTGGGTGACGGCAAAATGGAAATGCTCCAGGGAGCCGGGATGATCGGCAAAGCGACTGGCAATCAGGTCCAGGACTTCGCCCGTCACATCATCGGGGACAAACCGGATCGGCAGCGGGATTGGCTCGCCGCTTTTGGCCGGCTTGCGGTTGTCGCCGTCATAATTCCATTTGCCGCCTTCCGGCTGACCGTTTTCGTCCAGCAGCAATCCGGTCTTGCGCCGCATCTCGCGGTAGAAAAATTCCATCCGGAGCTGTTTTTTCCCTTTTGCCCAGTCGGCGAAGTCCTGATGCGTGGCGAGGAACCGGGCGTCCGGACAGATGGTGACCGGCAATCCGAATCTCTCCTGCCAGTTTTCGACCATCGCCATTACCCGCCACTCGCCCGGCTCGGTGACCCGGATTGCCCCGATGTCGTGTCGTTCGATGGCCCGGGCAATCTCGCCGGTAAAGCTGCCGCTATTGCCGGCATCATCCAGCTTGACATAGTCGACCGACCAGCCGCGATCTTGCAAGGTCCGGGCATGATGGCGCATGGCCGACAGGATATAGGCGATCTTGGCCTTGTGGTGACTCACATAGCCGGTTTCCTCATCCAGTTCGGCCATCAGGATGATGCAATCCTCCGGCTTCTGCTGGTCCAGAGATGAAATATTCAGCGAAAGCTGGTCGCCGAACAGGACTATCAGGGTTTTTCTCGTCATCGGCCAGCTGTGGCACGAAGCGACGGTTGGTTCGAGACGTGCTTTCGGGCAGTAAGGAAGGCGAAACGCAGCGCGGCAGGTGATGACATATGCCGTTGCGTGCACTAGATGTGCGGCATGACCAACGATGATTCCGACAAACCGACCCCGCGCTTTCTCGGGCAGGACGCTCCGCTACCGGCTTCGCCCGAAGCGGCGGTGCTCGACTATGTCCCCAACCCGCGTGCCGGAGAGCTCTATCTGGCCCGCTTTGCCGTGCCGGAGTTCACGTCGCTATGCCCGGTGACCAGCCAGCCGGATTTCGCCCATCTGGTGATCGATTATGCGCCGGACCAGAGCATCGTCGAATCCAAGTCGCTCAAGCTTTTCCTGGGGTCGTTTCGCAACCATGCCGCCTTTCACGAAGATTGCACGGTCGGAATCGGCCGACGCCTGTTCGATGAAATGCAGCCCAAATGGCTGAGGATCGGCGGCTACTGGTATCCGCGCGGCGGAATCCCGATCGATGTCTTCTGGCAATCGGGAGAAGTGCCGGCGGGTTTATGGGTGCCGGAACAAGGGGTTGCGCCCTACCGCGGACGCGGCTGAGCCGAGGCATTTCGTCAGCATCTGCTTTTGACTTTGCAACGTCACAAACAAGTCCTACGGTAAGCCAATGGGTCATCAACATCAGCACAGCATAGCCATTGCGGCATCCGACATCGATTTCATGGGACATGTGAATAACGCCAATTATCTCACATGGGTCCAGGATGCTGTGGTCGCCCACTGGCAGAGATTTGCGCCTTCCGAAGCCGTTGCCGCCCATCTCTGGGTCGCGATCAAGCACGAGATCACCTATCGCAAGCCTGCCTTTCTCGACGATGATGTAATCGCCGAGGTATTGCTGGAAAAGGTCCATGGTGCCCGGGCCTTCTACAGCACCATCATCAAGCGCGGAGAGGAAGTGCTCGCCGAGGTGCAGTCCAGCTGGTGCTGCATCGATGCCGACACGCTGCGACCGACCCGGCTGGCGAAAGACATTGTCGCGCGCTTTCTGGGTTAGGGTGTTCCGTCCCGGAAGACATTGATTGCCTTGCCAAAAGGCAGATGATCGTCACAATTGAATGCCGATTTTGCCGCAATCTGGTCAGCCCACAATATTTCTGCCTGACCAAAGGGCAATGACGCCCTGACCGCGCTTTTTGCGTCATCCGGCAATGCCGCAAACCGCCGCCGCAATTGCTCCAGGCACCAGACCCTGTAGCGAGAAACGCTGATGTTCTGATATTCGCACCCCTGTATGGTCATGTGGAACAGATTCTGGCCTTTGGCGGAGGCTGTGGCATTGGCGACAAGCTGTTCCAGATGCGTTTCGCAGATTTCTTGCAGCATCGGCCGGGCATCTTCCGGGATATCGGACAGGAAGTCCGGCCGGTCAGGGCGGTCCGCCATCCACATGCGCGCTACCCATGCAAAGACCGCGGGCGCCTGGTTGCGCATGATTTCCTGTGGCGTGGGATCCTGGCCAAAATGGCGGAACATCGGACCCATCATGCCAAAGTCCGCGAGTGAAGGGGCATTTCCCAACAGATAGCGACGGCCCCTGAGCATTGCGCTCATATTGTCGAGAGCATTCAAATATCCCTGTTCGACATGGGCGCGGGTCTCGTCGGTGACGCCGTCCCGCTGGACGAAATGTCGGGTTTGGCGACGCTGCACCAGGCGTCTCTTCAGCCATCTTGGCAGTTTGAGATGGCCGGTCACTTCATCGACCAGAATGTTGGAGGCCAGCAGGCGATCATAGCGGTAGCTCCAACGATAATGCATCGCCGGCCGCCACAGCCACTCGTCAGCATAATCCTCGATCAGCCGCGCAATATATCCGACGGCAGCAGCCGCAGGCATGATCGGCTTGTCCGGATATTCGCTTTCCAGATGCAGCAGCATCGGCGTCGTATCCGACATCCAGCGGCCGTCATCTCGTTCGACAATGGGCATCTGGACCGCCCCCACCTTGTCTTTCAGCATGTCTGCCTCGCCATAAGGTGTTGGCAAGCTGGTGTAGGCAATGCGCTTGTAGCGGAGATAGGTCTCCAGCTTGCCCGTAAAATAGGAAATGCGTGATCCGTAGACCTTCATCCTGCTTGTCCCCTGGCTATCGCATCAACCCGCCGATCAGATTGCGGACAAAGCGTCCGGCCACCGGTCCGGCAAGATCGGTCACCACCGACCCGACCGCAGACGTCACCCCTGTCTGCACCGGATTGGCCCGGGATTTTTTGCCCAGCATGGTGGAGGCGGCCATCCCTGCTGCCGAACCCATGGCGACCTTGGCGCCCCGGCTGAACGCCTTTTCCCAGATGCTTTTGCTCTTCCGCGGCTGCTTGCGCACTTCCTCCTCACCTTTTTCTTCCACTTCCATGGCGGTAGCGGTGGCATCGATGACCTTCTGCGCGAGTATTTCCTCGGCGCTGTGCCGGTCGACGGCTTCGTCATATTTGTCTTCATAGGGAGAGATGGAATTGATGATCGCGCGTTCCTTTGCCGACACCGGACCGAGGCGCGAGCGGGGCGGCTTGATCAGGGTCCGCTGGACGATCGACGGCGCCCCATCTTCGAGCAGGGTCGAGACCAGCGCCTCGCCCACGCGCAATTCGGTAATGGCCTGTTCGACATCGAGATCGGGGTTGATCCGGAACGTGTCAGCGGCGGCCTTGATCGCCTTCTTGTCGCGCGGGGTGAAGGCGCGCAGGGCGTGCTGTACGCGGTTGCCGAGCTGGCCGGCGACCTCCTGGGGAATGTCGATCGGATTCTGGGTCACGAAAAAGATGCCGACACCCTTGGACCGGATCAGTCGGACGACCTGTTCGATCTTGTCTTCCAGCGCCTTCGGCGCATCGTCGAACAGCAGATGGGCCTCGTCGAAGAAGAAGACCAGTTTCGGCTTTTCCGGATCGCCGACTTCCGGCAGGGTCTCGAACAGTTCGGCAAGCAGCCACAGCAGGAAGGTGGCATAGAGTTTCGGCCTGCGCATCAGCTGGTCGGCGGCCAGGATATTGATATAGCCGCGCCCCTGATCGTCGCATTTGATGAAATCATCGATTTCCAGCGCAGGTTCGCCGAAAAACTGGCCTGCGCCCTGGCTGTCGAGCTGCAGCAACTGGCGCTGGATCGTGCCGACGCTGGCCTTGGTAACATTGCCATATCTGGCGGACAATTCTTTTGCATTTTCCGCCGTATGGGCAAGCATCGCCTGCAGATCATCGAGGTTCAGCAGCAGCAACCCCTGCTCGTCGGCATAGCGAAACACGATATTGAGTATGCCCTCCTGGGTATCGTTCAGATCCATCAGGCGCGCCAGCAGCAGCGGCCCCATCTCCGAAATGGTGGTCCGTATCGGATGACCCTGTTTGCCGTAGAGATCCCAGAATATCGCCGGATTGTCGGAATAGGCATAGTCGCTCATGCCCAGTTCCCTGGCGCGTTCCTCCAGCTTCTCGGCATGTTTGAATTGCGGTGATCCCGCCATCGACACGCCAGCGAGGTCGCCCTTTACGTCGGCGACAAAGACCGGAACGCCATGGGCCGAAAAACTCTCGGCCAGCCCCTGCAGGGTAACCGTCTTGCCGGTGCCGGTCGCCCCGGCGATCAGGCCGTGCCGGTTGGCACGGGACAGATTCAGGCTCTGCCTTTCGCCGCCACCCAGTCCCAGGAATATTTCTGTTGCGTCGGCCACCGGCGGATCCCCCATTCATGTTGCAATCGATCCCGCAACTTGACGCAAAAAAAAGGCCCGCGTCAAGCGCCGGCCTTTTCTGCTGTAGATGTTCAGAAGCGTTTAGCTGTCCTGCAGGCGCACCGCGACAAATTGCGGATCGCGCGCGCCGCGGCGAATTTGCAGCAACACCGCTCCGCGGTCCGCGCGCTTTGCGCTGTTTATCGCGCTGTCCAGCTCCGATGCACTGGTGATCGGCTGGCGGTTGACGCTGGTGATCAGAAAACCGCGCCGGATGCCCTTCTGGGCCGCATCGCTGTTCGGATTGACGGTCGACACGACAACGCCTTTCTGCGTCGACGGAACACCGATCTGCCGGGCGATCGCCGGGGTCAGATCGACCACCGACAGGCCGAGCGCATCGGCGGTTGCCTGTGCACTCGCGCCGTCATCATCCTGACCCAGGGCATTGTCTTCCGCATCCGGATCGAAGCTGTTGCCGGCCAGTTCTTCTTCGGACGGACGTTTGCCGAGCTTTGCGTTGACCTTGATCGTCTTGCCATTGCGGACCAGTTCGATCGGAACATCGGTACCAATGGGAAGATTGGCCACCAGATAAGACAAGGTCTGGTCGGGCGTGACGGTCTTGCCGTTCACCTTGGTGATCACGTCACCGGCCTGGATACCCGCTTTCTGCGCCGCTTCGCCCGGTTCGACCCGCTGGACAAATTCGCCCCGGTTCTTTTCGAGTCCGAGAGAGTCCGCCAGATCTTCCGAAAGCGCGCTGATCTGGACGCCGAGATAGCCGCGTTCGATCGTCTGTCCCGCTTTCAGCTTTTCCACGATCGGCGCGGCGACTTCGGCGGGGATGGCAAAGCCGATTCCGACATTGCCGCCGGTTGGCGAGATAATCGCATTGTTGATCCCGATGACATTGCCATTGAGATCGAACATCGGTCCGCCACTGTTGCCGCGGTTGATCGATGCGTCGGTCTGCAGGAAACGGTCATAGGCGCCGCCCTGTCCGGTATTCCGGTGAATCGCGGAGACGATGCCGGTGGTTACCGTGCCGCCCAGGCCAAAGGGATTGCCGATGGCAATCACCCAGTCGCCAACGCGGGCTGAGGTGCTGTCGCCGAACCTGACGAACGGCAGCGGCTTGTTGGCCTTGATCTTGAGTACCGCAATATCGGAGGCGGCATCGCGACCGACGAGTTCGGCTTCATATTCGGTCCGGTCCGGCATGATCACGGTTATCGATTCGATCGTCGCGTTTCGGTTGCCGGGCGCCACAACATGGTTGTTGGTAACGACATAGCCATCGGCGGAAATGATGAATCCGGATCCGAGAGACTGCGCTTCGCGGGTTTGTGCACCACCGCTGTCGCCCTGGCGATTGCCGAACAGACCGTCAAACGGCGTGCCGGCAAAGGGGTTGCTGTTGTTCACGCGGACACGCTGGGTGGTAGAAATATTGACCACCGCCGGCTGCAATTGCTCGGTCAGGTCGGCAAAGCTCATCGGCGCGCCAGCGCGCGGCGCAATTTTTTGCATGACCGCGCTGTCATTGGCGGCGGTCTGTGCTCCTGCCGGGCCAATGCCAGCCAGGGTGGCTGCACTGCCGGCCAAAAGCAAAGCTGCTGAAATTCCGTAAGCGTAACGCACTGTCATTTTCCTCTCAAATTTCTGGCGTAGCAAATTCGGTCTCCCGCCAGATCCGTTCAAATTCCCCCAAATATTGGCGCAATTTTCATGAACGGAAATTGAATATAAGCATATTTGTTCGCCGCCCATGAACGCAGAACTGCGGGATATGCCCTTTGTCCATATATCTGGGTGCGATCGGACGGTTTCGCAAGCCGGAATTCGGCGTTTGGCCGAAAAAAAACGGCTTTGCGCAGAAAAGATGACATTTGTAGTCGAATACCGCTGTCGCGACCTTTCCGGCGGCTAGAATTCAAACGGACCATCCGATGCAAACTGCGGTTTGCCGGAAAATCCCAGGGCATCATGGGCCAATTGCGTGTCGAAAAATTCGTGGACCGAGGAAATTTTGCCTTCCCGAAACGAGAATATATGGGCGTAGCGCTGGTCATAGCGTTGGCCGTTCCGGGCCACGCCGTTCGCTTCCATGATTGCCGTTGCCCCGTCCGGCCCCTCGTTCATCACACGCCATTTCACGGCGAACCGGAACTGTTCGAAATCCAGCGCCTCGAAGACGGCGGGCAGGACCTGTTTCAGCGCGGCAAAGCTCTCGTACCGGCCCGAAATGATCGTGTTGCCCGACACATTGTACACGACATCCGGGTGATGCAATGCTTCGAAGCCGTCAATGTCCATGGCTGCCAGGGCGCCATAATAGGCGTCAACAATCGCGCGGTTTGCCGTCAAGGCAGCTTACCGGCCCCGGAACTGACGCAGATATTCGTTGTCCGGCGAAAGCACGAAGGAACTCTGCGGAGCATCCGGACCACCGCCCTGGAATGTCGTTTCATAGCTCTTCATGGCGCGGTAGAAATCATAGAAGTCCGCGTCCTTGCCAAAGCTCTCGGCATAGGTCCGGGCGGCGCTGGCATCGGCTTCGGCACGAATGATCTGCGCCTGCTTTGCCCCTTGCGCGCGAATCGTCCGCGCTTCCTGGTCGCGTGCCGTCCGCATCCTCTGGTAGGCGCTTTCGAGCGGTGTGCCATCGGGCAGGTCGGCGCGCTTGATCCGCACATCGACAATCTCCGCGCCATATTGGCGGGCAACCCGGTTGAGGCCGGCCTGGATATTGTCCATCACCTGACCGCGTTCCGGACTGAGCAAGGCGGCAAACGGACGCTTGCCGAGCTCGTTTCTCAGCGCCGAACCCAGGATTGGGCGCAGTTCTTCCGACACGCGTTCCTCGCTGCCGGCTGCGATATACATGCGCAGCGGATCGGTGATCCGGAACCGGGCAAAGGCATCGACCTGCAGGCGCAGCTGGTCGGTGGAGAGCACCTGCTGCTGTTCCATCTCGACATCGCGGATGCGCTTGTCGATCCAGACGATCTGCTCGAAAAACGGTATCTTGGCGATCAGGCCCGCACCGGTTTCACCGAACGCTTCGCCAGCCTGGTAGCGATTCACGATTCGCTTGGGTTCGCCAAGCTGGACCACGACGCCCTGGCGCGTTTCCGGCACGATGACGATGGTGTTGAGCAAGATGAACAGCGCCGCGATGATGATCACGCCGAGCGCCACGGGATTTTGCAATATCCGTTTCATTATTTGCCCTCCACGGTTGTAATCGCGGGTTGCTGCGCGCGTTTCTTCAGTTCGGGCAGGGCGAGATAGGGTGTGACGCCGCGCGCCTCGATGACCGTCTTGTCGACCTTGGACAATACGCGCTCCATCGTTTCATAATACATGCGCTGCCGGGTCACCCTCGGGGCAAGGCGATATTCCTCGTAGACCTTGTCAAAGGCGGCGGATTCGCCCTGCGCCTGCGCGGTGAGCTGCTGCGCATAGGCACGGGCTTCGTTGAGATAGGTTTGCGCGGTCTGCTGAGCAGCCGACACTTCCTTGAACGCATCATTGACCGCAGCCGGGGGATCGGCCTTCTTGATCGCGATGCCGCGAATTACCACGCCGGCGCCATAGCCGTCGAGCAGTTGCTGCATATTCTGTTCCACCTGCTGTTCGATTTCGGTCCGCTCGGAACCGATCGTGTCGTCGAGCGTGAAATTGGCCACGGCAGCCCGCATCGCTGCTTCCGCGACTTCCTTGATCGTTTCTTCCGGTTCGGCGATCTGGAACAGGAATAGCTCGGGCGCCTTGATGTTCCAGCGCACCGAATAGGCCAGATCGACGATATTCTGGTCTCCGGTCAGGATCAGCTTTTCGGATTCGCCTTCCGGAATATCGATTGTCCGGATGTCCTCGACATCCAGCTTGGTCACCTGTTCCAGAGGGGTGGGAAGGGAGAAGTGCAGGCCGGGTTGCAGGGTCCGCGAATAGGAACCCAGAAAGGTCACCACGCCGCGTTCTTGCGGACTGACGCGGTGGATGCTGGTCAGCAAAACCCAAAGAATGATAAAGCCGATGGCCATGAGTGGCCACCAGGACCGTCCGCCCGGACGCTTGGGAATGCCGCCGCGAAAGCCGCCGCCGGTGCCTCTCTTGAACAGTTCTTCCAGGGAGCTGGCGCCCTTGCGTCCGCCGCCGGAAGAGCCGCCCGGAGGGTTGCCCCAAGGGTTGCGCGGGCCGCCGCCACTGCCATTGCCGCCATCATTGCCGCTGCCGCCATCATTGCCCCAGGGGCCGGCCATGTTCAAGATTGCGCCCAAAATCGATCTGCGGCGCGCTTCGCCGTCAATATTTTTATCCATAGTTTCTTTATAGGTAGCACGTCGCCAGAAAAACAGTGTCAATCCGAGAAAAGTGTAACTATGTCGAACCGATGACCGATATTACATCCATCGAGGCGGCGCTGGACGGCGTTGCAAAGGGCCGTTTCAGTGCCGTAAAATTTGCCGAAGGCCGGATCACTCTGGTGCTCAACGTTGGCGGGCTGGATGTTCGCGATCGCGGCCAGATCGAGATTGCCGTGAAGGGCAGGTTGCTTGAACTGGACGGGGTCGAGAAAGTCGATATCGCGATGACCGCCGAGAAGGTGGAGCGCCGCCTGATCGCCGTGGCCAGCGGCAAGGGCGGGGTCGGCAAGTCGACATTGTCCGCCAATCTGGCGATTGCCATGCAGCTGCTGGGCCGCAAGGTCGGGATGGTCGACGCCGATATATACGGTCCGTCCCAGCCGCGACTGCTCCATTGCGAAGGCCGGCGGCCCGAGGCGGAAGGCAAGCAGCTGATCCCGGTACCGAACGAATATGATGTG
>Ga0075467_10000361_pt1 | contig 35084 bp, 19 predicted proteins | sample DEB08_DNA_9_FD_75067 | JGI IMG/M metagenome (GOLD analysis project Ga0075467, IMG submission 75067) | Aqueous microbial communities from the Delaware River and Bay under freshwater to marine salinity gradient to study organic matter... | ecosystem: Environmental > Aquatic > Marine > Coastal ... | reverse complement strand
ATTCGCCTAATGATGTAACTAGCGTTGACTTACGATCATCGAATAATTGATGGTTCTGAATCAGTGCTATTTTTGCGCACCATTAAGGAATGTTTAGAAGACCCGGCTCGGCTTTTGTTAGAGCTATAAACTGCTTTTTTGAAGCTGTAACAAGCTTGTTAGAGAGCTGTACACAGTTGGGCCGCAGGTGCTTTTCGAGCATCTCGGCTCAATTTTAAATTGAATTTTAAATAGAGAAGAAAGATGTCTGATAAATTCGACGTAATCGTGGTCGGCGCGGGCCCAGCGGGTTATGTAGCGGCTATTCGTTGTGCACAACTTGGTTTTAACACCGCCTGTGTTGACAAATGGGTTGATGCTGATGGCAAACCGTCGCTTGGCGGAACATGCTTAAACGTTGGCTGTATTCCGTCCAAAGCACTATTGGATTCTTCGGAGAAAGTAGCACAAGCCTCGCACGACTTTGAGCATCACGGAATTTCGGTCGGCAAGGTGTCGGTTGACGTGCCCAAAATGATTGCCCGCAAAGACGACATCGTTAAAAATCTTACCAGTGGCATCGCTGGTTTATTTAAGGCGAATAAAATCACATCATTACACGGACATGGAAAGTTACTGGCCGACAAACAGGTTGAAGTTAGCTTGAATGGCGAGTCAAAAATCTACACGGCCGACAACATCATTTTGGCAGTTGGTTCAGAGCCAATCGACATTCCGGTAGCCGCGGTAGATAACCAGCTTATTTTGGATAACGCTGGTGCATTAGACATCAACGCCATTCCAAAAAAACTTGGTGTTATCGGCGCGGGTGTTATTGGTCTTGAGTTAGGCAGCGTTTGGAATCGCCTAGGTTCTGAAGTGACAATTCTCGAAGCCATGGACACATTCTTAGCACCGGTAGACAAACAACTATCACGCGAAGCACTGCGAGCATTTACCAAAGTCCAAGGCATGGATATCAAACTCGGCGCTATGGTTACCGCCACTAACGTAAACAAAAACAGCGTTAAGGTCACTTATACCCTTAAAGGCGAAGAACATACCGAAACCTTCGATAAGTTGATTGTCGCCGTCGGCCGTAAAGCCAACACTAAAGATATCGCCGCCGATGAAGCGGGCCTAAAGCTCGACGAGCGTGGCCGAGTTGACGTTAATGACCGCTGTGAAACCAACATTGCCGGCGTATACGCCATTGGCGACGCTGTTAAAGGGCCAATGTTAGCGCATAAAGGTTCAGAAGAAGGCGTGTTCGTTGCGGAGGTTCTGGCTGGGCAAAAGCCGCATATGAATCATGATAATATTCCGTGGGTTATCTATACACACCCTGAAATAGCTTGGGTCGGCATCAACGAAGAACAAGCAAAAGAACGCGGTCTCAATTACAAAACTGGATTCTTTCCATTTGCAGCCAATGGCCGTTCGCTTGCAATGAACGAAAAAGGCGGACGCGTTAAAATGATCGCCGATACCGATACGGATCGTGTTCTAGGCGTTCATATATTTGGCCCTAACGCATCCGAGCTGATTTCTGAAGCCGTATTGGCGATGGAATACTCAGCCTCAACTGAAGACATTGCTAGAACCATTCATGCACACCCTACTCTGTCTGAAGTAATGCACGAAGCAGCGCTATCAGTTGATGGCAGATCTTTACACAAAGTTAATTAGTTTTACTAATAGGTAGCGGTCTCAAGTAGAAAGCCAGCATCATGTTTGATGCTGGCTTTTTTTTGCACAAAAACCAGCACAAGGATGGTTGTGCGTAAAACTAGAAGCCTCAGTAAATTCAGGGACTTCTCAAGCCTAATGGGCCTACATAGGGTGACAATTTTTGCTTTATTCTACTTATGTCGACTATCTAACCTAGATTTTAACGGCAACATACCAACTCTCTAACGATGGTGATTTCCGATATTTGAGTCGTACTCGCTGCTTAGCAAAAACCTTCGTAACATCTTAGTGTTAGATAATCCAATTTCTCTTTCACGATCCGTCAATCCCTAGATCAATACAATAGAAAGTATAGCACTGCAAAATCATGGTGCTAGACCATATCCCTAGCCACTCAACTTGGCTATTAGAGCAATCACTACATCCATCTCAATTTGATATTTGGAAACATCTTAAATAGCAATCCAAGTTTGGCCTAGGTCAACATTTTGGTGCAGACTTTTATGTCCGTCTTTTTACCTTTATTGATTGTTCAATAACCTCCAACATAAATTTTTCCGCCAGGGATCTGAAAAGCCCAGGGCTCAACCGTATCTGTAGAAAATATTTCTAAATATCTGCCATCCGATAACTCAAATACGGGATCTTCTTGCACATATTGACCTTGTGCCATCAGCGACACAATAGACAAGCCTTCCAGTTCTTTTAAGCGATCACTAATTTCCTTATCCCAACATGCAAATTGAATTTTTTCTTCATACGCTATGCGCCAAGCACTCAATGTGTTGAAATTCCAGTCGGCACCAACAAGAGTCAACGCATCCTCATCCCACGAGCACTGTTTAATCAACAGTGGATATAAACTCGATAAACTTTGGATCATATTATCAATCAAAACTATTTCCTCTGCTTTAAATGCGACTGTTTTCGAATATGCTTCAATCGTTGCCCTTTAGACAATCCACGAGGGGGTTGAGGCTGCTTTCCTGTAAAGCCATTCACAGGGTCTCCATTCCCAGTTGTAAATGAGGCTCTACGTTCGTTCCTGCCATCAGCTACCATCGTTCGTACTTTATCACCACTCGGGAGGGTATGGGACTGACCTACGACCTTACCGCTAGTTGGAGATACGACATCTTTTGAAGGAAATCCAGCATCATCAAAACTCTTTCGCATTCTGCTTTGGCTTGTAGCTGCGGTCGTACCATTCGCGCCCACGACGAAGTCAACTCCACCTACCTCCTTTTTTTGCTTGTTTAATAAGCTAATGCCGCCTTTAATAAGCTTTGTACCGCTGCGACGAACCGATAGAAAATCAGTCGCGCCGCCCGTTGCTCGGCTAGCGGCTTCAGCGGCTATTTCTTTCGCAAGAAAGATGGCTATGGGAATTAAGAACGCAAAGTTACCATCGGGGTCTACGTATTTATAAGGGTTGTTAAACGCGTAAGAATACCGATTGAAGGTTTCGTAATCGTTCGCTTGAACTGGCATTGGATCAATGCCCGTAAACCGCCCCGCATCAGGGTCATACCAACGGCCTCCAAAATAACTTAAACCAATTTCTTCGTCATACGGTTTACCGGCAAAGCCAATATCACTTTTTCGGTCTTGGCTGGTGTTTTCAAACTCACGGCCAAACGGAAAGTGTTCGATTTTCCATTCGACATTACCTTGCTCATCAGTCCCCGCGAAGGCGGTGCCATCAGGGTCACTGTGTACGTAGGTGATTTTACTGTACTGTTGTGCCTGGGCCGATACTGAAATAAGTAAGGCAACAAATATGGTTACTACATAACTAAATATTTTCATAATGGTGCCTCCTATTATGGGTTTTGGATTGGATCATCATCAAGCAAGAACATGATAGTGGGTATTACGCTGGCTGGGTTGAAGAAGTTTCTTATGTTTTCAACAACCTCACCGATGCCCCAAACACCATCGCCACCTTGCTGCGAGAACACCACCGTGTTAACGCCTAAGCGTAATATTTGAGTGGGCACATTGAAACATGTTTTTGTGCCATTGCTTCCCGCCTTTAAAAAGCCAACGGTGGTACCGTTGATTTGAACCAGCACTTCATTCGATGCGTTAATCGCATAACCATCGACACAATATTCAAGGCTCTTTACTAATTTGTCTAGTGTGAAAAGCTTGGTCACCGTCGTGCCGACATCACCGCCGCCAAAGCCGGGACCTGTGACTGTTTCAGGGTTATTATTATCACTTAATTCAAGCTCAGCGATTAAACGGTTGCCTAAATATACGTTGGTGATATTGGGTTTATCACCATTGGTTACAAACTCACCGACAATTTGGCCTTGTTGATTCACTACGTGTAAGCGTGTTTCATCAGGTTTGATTGACCTTACACGTTGCCTTAGACCCGAGTAGTCGTATTGTCTGAGTGCGTTATTGGCGGTATCTTTAACTTCTCTTAAATTCGATGCATCGTCGTAGGTATACGACCAGCCGCCGCCACTATTAGATTTGCGACTTATATTGCCATAGTCATCGTATGAAAACGTAGCGGAACCACTGATGCCTTGCAAACCTGAAATCGAGTTGATTTTTCGGTTATTGGCATTGTAGTTGTAAGTAAGATTACTGTCGGAGCCCATTCGTTTGGCAGCGATGTCATCGGCTAGACCGTAAGTCACAGAACTGCTGCCCCAAGGGCCATTGGCCGACTTGAGCCGATTAAGGCCGTCGTAGGTCATGGTCCGAGATAACCGGCTACTTAAGTTATCTCTCAGTAAAAGCAGGTTGCCGCTGGCATCGTAACTGCGCGTTCGGCTGGAGACGCCCCCGTTAACTTCGGTCACATCCGGCCACAATCGCGGCTTGTAACTGTGAGTGGTTGTGCGACCATTTTGATATTCAATGTTCCGAGGTTGGCCTGAGGCGTTGTAGGTTACATTTGTAACAAACGGCGCCGCTTTGGTAGGCCAGCCCAAAGCGTTCGGTGAATAACTAATCACACTATTATCTGGGTTGGTGGTAGAAGCTACAAAGTCCAAATCATCATAAGCATAATTAATGTTGTAGGTTTTACCATCAATAGTTTGCGATTCTGTTTCAAGATTATTATTTTCATCATGGCGATAGGTTAGATTGCTGATACCTGAGCTAATTCGGGTAACATTGCTATTATGATCGTAAAAACGAACAGTATCGGGTGTTGAGTCTGGGTAATTTGTATTAGTCAGCCGGTTCAAGCGGTCATAGGTATAAATGGTAGTGCCTGACGCCCCGACTTTTTTGCTCGCTCGGTTTCCGTTTGCATCGCGCCCGTAAACTGTTTTACCCGTTTCTGGGTGCGTTTCGTCTAACAAGAAGATACTTGAGCCAAAGTTGTAGCTCCGCACTATTCCATCTCGAGTTATTCTTGTCACTTGGCCTAAAATATTACGGTCGACATTGTAGTTAAGTGATTCAGGGCCCGATACGCTCATTAACTCTTGGCCATCCGGATTGCCAAACGAGCGATAAGTACTAACAAATGTTGTATTGCGTTCATCATTTAAACGTTGACGGTTACCGGATAAATAAGAAATAGTTTGTGATGTGTTATCGGTATGCGTGGTTTTAAGCGCTCGATTCAAAGCATCATAGGTAAAGCGGGTTCGTGCTGATGAGTTACAGTTCGAGTAGCTTGGATAGGTCTCATGAGTTCGGTTGCCAAGAGCATCGTAAGCAAGGCCGATATAAATTCCCGCTGTTTGTGTGCAGGTGGTGCGGCCAAAGCCGTCAATGTCGGTCACTTGGATGTATCGACCTCGGCTAACCGTTCGACGACTGGTTGACCATGAAATGTTGGTTGTAGCACCTCTGGGAGGGTCGATTCTGGTTAAGCGATTAATATCATCGTATCGATAATTTGTGGCGTTATTTCGGCCATCTTGTACTGTCGTCACATTGCCAAAATCGTCTACTGAACGACTGATAGAAACACCCTCAGGGTGAATTTCCACTCTGGGTACTCCTAGTTTGTATTGAGAGTAGTCTGTTCGATTACCGCGCGCGTCTTCTACTCGAGACACGTTACCTTTACTGTCGTATGAATATTTAGTCAGTACACCATAACTGTTTTCAGACTTTGTATTCCCTCTTGAATCAAAGGTTCGGCTTATTTTTCGATTTGTACCGGCACCAACGCTCTGAGAAGCAACTTGACTGACAATATTTTGACCGTTTATTCGGGGGTAGTACGTCAAAGTGGTAGTCTTTGTTTGTTGGCCAATTTCAACAATACGATGTGGGTTTATATTGTCGGCAAAGTTTTCAAAACGAGTGATAAAGTCAGTGCCATCGCGGGTTATTTTTCTCTCGGTTAAAAAATGTTGATACGTTCTAGGGTCATTATTAAAAATTAACGAATAGGCATACGGAAAGCGTTCATACGGCTCACTTGATAATTGGCGTTTACCATACTTATAGGTTTCTGTTTGAATTAGCCCGTTGCTTAGATTTTTTATTGTTTTGGTGTCAAGCAAGCCTGCACGCCATAAATTCAAGGTGCCAGAAGACTGAAGGCCAATACTGACTCTGACGGGTGGTTTGTGATGCCGATATTCCTCGATGCTATTGGGGCCGGTGATTTTAATAATATTGAATGCTTCATTTGAAGAAACAGAGTAGTCAAATAACCAAGTGCCTCTGGTAATACCTCGGCCCGCGTTAACTTTCGACTTGACCACCAGCGAAACATATTGGCCAGTAAGGGCGCAGTTGCTAAATAGTATGCACTTATAATCATAGTCATACGTTACCGTTGCTCCACTTGGGTGAGTCATTGTCTTTAGATTATTATCACCGGGCTGACCGACCGACTTAGTGTGGTAGGAGTATTTCCATTCGCCAGTCGCGGGTCCGCCGGGGATTGAGACTCGAACAAGTTGTTTATAAGCTTGGTTGTTAGGTGGCGTGTAATCAGGAGTGAAGTTGTCGAAGTGATAAGTAACCACCCGAGTTCCATATCGAATAGACGTTAGTTTTGCTTGTTCAGGAAGATTGCTGTTGCTATACGAAAAATCCACACGCCTCCCATCAGGTGACGTGATGGCTGTATACATTGGGCTTTCCAAATCACTTCGTGAATCATACGCAATATCGATTCGGTTACCGTTTCTATCCTCGATTTTAGTGGTATACCAAACCTGCTCATCATCGCCTAGTGGCGCGCGCCCACCGTCTATAAGATAGTTCATGGTGTACTTCATACCCTGAGGATCAATGACTTGATAACCATTCATGCTACCTTGCGAGTTTCTTAAAACATCAAACACCCAATTATCTTTTGAAATAAACGCTGCATTTGTCGAAAAAGAGGAAGGAGACGTATTGCAAAGCAGTTGCCTCTGACTACCGTCAGGCATTTCCATCACGGGGTTATTCAGCGTTGTTGCCTTAACAGTACTGGTATTAGGGCAAGCAAAATTTGGGTCAAGTAAGTTAGTTCTAATTCTGCCAAAATGCAGTGACCACCCTAGTCCATACGGGCTTGAACGCACTAAACTGTTGAAACTATTCGCTTGATTATCTGGCCTTAGATAAATATGGTTAGAGGAAAAACTGCGCTGTATGCGTATATCTAAGCCACCGTCTCCGGGCACCACCAAATCGGTATGACCTATACTTAAACTGCCAGAGAACGTATCAATAACCTCATTGGGGGCCAATGAAGTAGCACCCCGGTCAGGGTTCGGCGACGACGCTTCTGAGAAAAAATCAGGCATCATTGCATGCGCTGAGAACGAAAAAAAAGCGACTATTGTCGCGAGTACTCTTCTAAATTCCATATTGCCCCTGAGTATATGAGATCGTAATGATTGGCTCTAAACTTCTCAACCTTTACGTCAAACCATTAGGGGAGCCTATAGCTCCCCTAAATAAATTTGGTGCGCCCGGAGGGATTCGAACCCCCGACCAATTGGTTCGAAGCCAACTACTCTATCCAGCTGAGCTACGGACGCATATTTTGTCAAATCGACACATTACTGTCTCGAAGTTGGGGGATTATAATGCAAACAAGCCAAGGTTTCGACAAGTGATTTGCATCTGAGTGACGAAATAGTTTTATACTCTTGCAGATCAACCCTCGGTAACCCTATTTTCACCATGCCCGCTGCAAAAAAACCTTCAAAAAAACAGATTCGGGAGCCTTGGCCCACTCCGATTAACTTTCCCGCTGAGTTGCCGATTAGTCAACGACGTGAGGAAATTGCCACGGCAATTATAAACCACCAGGTAGTCATTTTGGCTGGCGAGACGGGGTCGGGTAAGACAACCCAGTTACCGAAGATTTGCTTGTCGCTAGGTTATGGCGAGCGTGGTTTGATTGGGCATACTCAGCCTCGGCGGATTGCCGCTAGAACGGTAGCTGATCGTATCGCCTCCGAGCTTAAGACACCGTTAGGCGAAGGGGTTGGTTATCAGGTTCGCTTCACCGATAACTCCAGCAAAAATACACGCATCAAATTGATGACCGACGGTGTCTTGCTGGCCGAATTTCAACGTGATCGACTACTGAAAAAATACGATGTCATTATTATTGACGAGGCTCACGAGCGAAGTCTAAATATCGACTTTCTATTAGGCCTACTCAAACCACTTTGCAAAAAACGGCCTGAACTCAAAGTAATCATCACCTCTGCGACGATTGATCTCGATAAATTTTCCAAACACTTTACTTTGAGAGGCAAAGCCGCGCCGATCATTGAAGTGTCGGGGCGAACCTATCCGGTTAAAACGTTTTATCAAGAACCTAGCAAGGAAGATCCGAACCTGCCTGAGCTTATTACCGAGACCGTAGAGCAGGTTATACGGAGTGAGGCCAAAGGGGAATACAACACCAGTGGCGATATCTTGGTGTTTTGCGCAGGTGAGCGAGAGATTCGAGATGCCGCGCTGGCATTGCGACGGGCTCAGCTGCCGATTGAGGTATTGCCACTCTATTCTCGCCTAAGCGTTGGTGAACAAAATAAGGTATTCAGACCCGCGCATAGACGTAAAGTGGTATTAGCGACCAACGTCGCCGAGACATCAATTACCGTGCCAGGCATCGCTTATGTAATTGATCCTGGAGTTGCGCGCATCTCGCGCTATAGCTTTCGCTCAAAAGTCCAACGCTTGCCGATAGAAGCGGTATCGCAAGCCAGCGCCAACCAACGTCAAGGCCGTTGTGGCCGAGTCGCAAATGGCGTTTGTATTCGGCTCTACTCTGAGCAAGACTTTCAACAGCGTGCTGAATTTACGCCCGCCGAGATATTGCGCAGCAACTTGGCGTCGGTAATTCTTAAAATGTTACGCCTTGGTATTAACGATATTACCCAATTTGATTTTCTTGATCAGCCTGATAACCGACTGCTCAACGATGGCTTTAATCTTCTACAGGAATTAGGCGGGGTCGATAAGAATCGCACAATTACCGCTATTGGTCGGCAGATGAGTGATCTATCCGTTGATCCAAAATACGCGCGAATCATTATTCAAGCCAATACGCTGGGTTGCTTGCGAGACGTATTAATCTTGATCAGCGCTCTTAGCATCCAAGACCCGCGTGAGCGCCCTGCCGACAAACAACAAGCGGCTGACCAATCGCATAAGCTTCTAAACCATAATCAGTCTGATTTTTTTAGCTACCTGCAGCTTTGGCAAGCGATTAATAATGCTCGTGACGAGTTAAGTAATGCTAAATTCAAACGCTATTGTGTTGAGCAATACTGGTCGATCGCGCGTGTCTTTGAATGGGGGGAGCTTTTTCGTCAGTTACTTACTCAAGCTAAATCTCTTGGTTGGGAGGTAGATCAATGGGTTACATTAACGCTGCCCGAGCCAGGCGGCAAAAAAGCCAAGCCAGACGCGAACTTTAACCAACGATATGAAAAGTTACATCGAGCATTGTTGAGTGGATTGTTAAGCAATATAGCAACCAAGGATGTCGACGGTGAGTACATCGCCACACGTAGCCGCCAGATTCATTTATTCCCGGCGTCGGCTCAAGCAAAACGAAAACCTAAGTGGGTTATGTCTGCTGAGTACCTAGAAACGTCGCGTCTATTCGCTCACACTATTGGCGAGATCAAGCCCGACTGGGTTATTCAGAGCGCCAAACACCTATGCCGTTACAGCTATAGTAGCCCGCATTATCATGTTCGATCTGGAAGCATCAAAGCCTATCGCAAGACGCTGCTTTACGGGCTGACCTTACGCGATAAAGAACCGGTTAATTATGCGCCAATCAACGCTGACGAAAGCCGACTCATTTTTCTGCAACAAGCGCTGGTCGGCGGAGCCTATGTGCCTAAGGGTAAAATCGCTGAATTTGTCGCGCATAACGAGGCACTAATATCCGATATTGAGAAACTCGAGACCAAGACTCGCCGTCGAAATTTATTGGTAAACGAAAGTATAATTTTCGACTTTTACGCAGAAAGGCTACCGAGCGATATTGTTAATCGACATGACTTAGAGCAATGGTTGTCTCAGGGCAATGAGCAGGCTCTCAAGCTTAGTCGAGAAACCTTATTACAAGCTGAACTGGATTCTGAGCAAACATCACAATTTCCGGACAAAATGATGGTGCACGGAAAGGAAGTACAAATCGTCTATAAGTTTGACCCAGGTAAGCGCAGTGATGGCGTCACCATGGTGGTGCCAATTTCAGTGTTGGCCCCCTTCCCTAAACATATTGGCGATTGGTTGGTTCCGGGCTTATTACGTGAAAAGTGTATTGCCTTGATCAAAACATTGCCGAAACCGATTCGCCGTAATTTTGCACCCGCCGCTGACGCTGTCGATAGAGTGTTTGACATGCTAGCACCTGAAGATGTTCCGCTTCATCGCCGTTTGGCGGAACAACTATTTCGCACACGCGGGGTCAAGGTTGTCGCTGATGATTTCGCGATCGACAAGCTAGATGACTTTTATCGCATGAATTATCGAGTGTTAGACGTCGACGGCTCACTGGTCGAAGAAGGGCGAAACCTAGATCGACTAAAATCCAGCTATGCCAACTTGGTACAGACAAGTGTGCATTCAAACAATGCTCCCGAACGATTAAAGCTTGAACAGCATAATTTAGAACGTTGGAGTTTTGGCGAATTAGCCGAGGTAGTCGACTATCAACATCAGGGCATGACGGTACGAGCCTTTCCAATGCTTAAGAAACAACAGGACGGGTCGATATCATTGCTGGTTCATGACCAGCAGAGCAATGCAAGCTACCATACTCATCACGCTGTTGTGGAACTTGCCAAGCAGGTGCTATCAAGCACAACTCAGAAGCAGACTTTAAAGTATCTGCAAAAAGAACTAATGTCGGTCAAGCAAAAGACCAGAAAAACAGGCAGTCTGGGCTCGCTTGCGACACAACTTAAAACAACAAGCCCTGGCGCTATTAGCAAACCAGAGTGGACCGATAAGCTTATTAACGCCAGCCTTTGCCAAGCATGCTTCGATGGCAATGCGCTGTCGATCCGCAACAGTGAGAACTTCACGCAAGCAATTACCAACGGCGCCAAACAATGGGTGCCGATAGCCACTGATTTAGAAGCGGCTCTACTCTCGGCCCTACGCCATCGCGACATTATCTTAAATTCAGCTAATAAGATGACAGTCGACAGTATCGCTACCGATTTAGCCTTAGAAGATATAAAGGCGCAAGTTTACCGTATGTTCGAGCCAAGCTTTTTGAGCTACACATCATTAAGCACCTTGAAGCAGTATCCGCGATACCTACGTGCGATTGAGAGCCGAATAGAAAAACTCCAATTCGCCAGTAAGACGGTCAGCGAGGAGATGGTATTAGAGGAGTTACAGAAAGACTTTAACTTGAAAATTGATGAGCTAAGTCATGCAGAATTAGAGTTGGATTTTGTCTTCTTAAGTTATCCTGCATTGATAGAATTTAGCAAAATGCTACTGGAGTGGCGCGTTTCTATTTTCGCTCAGCATTTAAAAACGCAGATGCCGATTTCAGAGAAGCGTTTACGAAAATTTTGGCGCGCAGAGATTTTAAAAACAAATTAAGGATACCCATGCCAGGTTGATGGTCTTGGTACCGCTGGCCAGCCCACCTATTGCAATAAAACCATTGCCGTAAATTGGCATAGAATCATCTCTAAAACATGATTTTATGCAAATCAGAAGCGGCTAATTTAATGGCCATATGTACAACTAAGGTAACGGCGTACAACTAAAGAAGAGAGCCGCCTAACTAAGCGAACTTCAATATCCACTTAATTGTACAAAAGTCAAATTACTGTACAAATAAGCGCGACCTATCTCCTACGCATTGCTGTCAGGATAGACAATCTGTAATGTTTTATCGGGGGAAAAATTATTTGGCTTCATTGTAGGCCGGTAAGCGATTCGTTTTTTGCAGTTAGTTCCTTAAGGAGGACTCCCCCGCAATACAGGAGGATTGCCCGCAATGATTTTGCCGCTCAGCTAATTGTACATAGTTCACCGGCCAACGATTCAAGCGGCATCTAAAAAGAAGAATAATTAGTTAGAGGACTCACACGAATGAAGTATTCAGAATCGAAGTTCAGTTGGTTCGTGGCACTTGCTGCCATCGTTTCCATCGGTTTTACAGCCCCCGCATTGGCGACTAAATCGAAACAAGAAAAAGCCGAAAAACGACATCTTAAAAAGCTGAAAAAGGCTGGCTGGCGTGAAGTATGGGCTGATGAATTTAACGCTAGCCAGATTGATTTAAGCAACTGGTCGCACGAGGTGAATTGTCAGGGAGGAGGAAACAATGAACAACAATGCTATACCGCGCGTGCAGCCAATTCTTTCGTTGCAAACGGCAAACTGCATATTGTCGCCAAGGAAGAAGCGTTTAGCGGCCCAGCGCATGTAGATGATGACCCCAGCTATAACCCTAACGATACATCAGTAACCCTGCCATTCACTTCTGCGCGACTGCGCAGTAAAGGCAAAGCTGACTTTACTTATGGGCGCATGGAGATTCGTTCCAAACTAGCCGCCGGTCAAGGTATGTGGCCTGCCATCTGGATGCTGCCAACTGATTCAGTCTACGGAGGCTGGCCTTCAAGTGGTGAGATAGACATCATGGAGGCTGTTAATCTCGGTACCGGGGCTCCGAACGAAGTCTTCGGAACTTTGCACTATGGTCTCAAATGGCCACAATGGGAGATTCACGGCGCGCCGCGACTTATGGACACCAACCCAGCCGACGACTTTCATGTCTATGCGATTGAATGGGACGAAGACGAAATTCGCTGGTACGTAGATGGCCAGCACTACCAAACACAAAACTCTGAAGGTTGGTATAACTATATCTGGCAGGGCCAGCAAACCGGTTTTGGAGTAGCAAACCCACGGGCGCCGTTTGATCAGGATTTTCACATGATTCTGAATTTAGCGGTCGGTGGCGGGCTACCTGGCAACCCCGACATAAATTGGCCACAAGACCGTGAAATGTTGATCGACTACGTTCGCGTTTACGAATGTAAAAAAGCGAGAAAAGGCAAACATAAACACAATCATAAAGGTAAGGACAAGCACGACCATAAAGGTAAACACAACCATAAACATAAGGGTAAAAAAAGCAAAGGCTGCTCCATTGTTGACGATACCGTACAGCTCAATGCCGGTGTTGGCGCACCAGCTATAAGTGATTTTCTAATATTCTCAGACGGTGTCGAAACACTCGATCTTGGTTCGGTAAGCAACACAGTTGTACCCGGTCATTTCGACAATGAAACTGGCCTCGTTTCCCAATCGGTAAGCGATGTTTGGGATATATATTTCGGCGGCGCTGGTAATGTTTTCTTGACCGCTGAGGACATGTCTGAGGTAGAGGGCTTTGATACAGGCGTTAATTTGGCCGGTGGCTATGGTTGGGCTAATAATGGCGAAATCGAATTTGATATGTTGGTGGTTAACGCTGAGCCAGACAGCCAGTTTACCGTTAAGTTAGACAGCGGTTGGCCAAACCTAGGCGAAAAAATAATCGATATGCCTCCGATTGGCGAATGGCAGCATGTTGCCGTCAGCGTCGCTGATCTGCTAGCCAACCCAAATCCGAATGGCGGTGGCGTGAATCTGAGCGATGTACTCAATCTATTTGTACTGGATTACTCCGGTAGTGGCGCTAGCGTCCAGTTGGATAATATTCGTTTGCAGTGCGCGGTGAATTCTGAGCCAGAACCATGGCAGTTGGACCCAGTTTGTTCAATTGCCCCTAAAGTAGCATCGGTGGCGCCAAGCGGCGATATGTTAGATATTTATATCGATGCCGTTACTGATTGGAATATATTTGATTGTTGCGGTGGGTCATCCATCGCAGAAATCGACCTCGGCGGCAACAATGTACTTGAGTTCACCTATGACAGTGATCCCGCCACCAATACGGTGACGTTCTTTCAACCTCCGGCTCCTGTAGACCTTTCAAGCTTTGCCGGTGGCGCTAATTTTGCTGGTGGCACCATCGAATTCGATATGTTGGTAGTCTCCCAACCGACAAACCCTGCGGCCACCCCTTGGTTAATTAAAGTAGATTGCGACTCAGGCTGTTCAACCGGAGACCGTCCAATTACCGATAGCGTTGAAGGCGTCTTACCTGCGACCGGCGTTTGGCAGCATTACACCTTTAACCTTGACACTCTGGTTGCACAGGGCCTAGATTTGAGTGCTACCTCAGCCTTAGTGATCTTTCCGGCTTGGGGCAACCAAGACAACGCCGTTTACCAATTGGACAATGTAAAAGTCAATAAAGGGTCTGGCGGTGACGGCAGTAATGCCACAGTCCCAGTCAATTTTGAAGACCCTAATGTGACTTACAACTTTTCCGACTTCGAAGGTGGAGTAGCATCAGTGGTCGGTAACCCTGATATTTCTGCCGCTAATGCGAGTGCCAATGTTGGTCGAATGGTTAAGTTTGCCGGTCAAGTTTTTGCTGGCAGTACGCTGGCTTTGGGAAGTAATATCGACTTCTCAGGCAGCAGCGTTTTTAGCATGAATGTTTGGGCATCACGCGCCGTTCCAGTGCTTCTAAAGCTCGAGGGTTTGAATCAGGAAGTGACGGCGACCCACTCCGGTTCAGGAGCATGGGAAGAACTCACCTTTGACTTTAGCGGCTTAGCCGGTTCTGGCGCTAATGCGATCACCCTGATTTTCGATCTCGGCGTTGCTGGTGATGCAGGCAACAACCCTGCCGATTGGACATTCTACTTTGACGACATCTCACTAAATACCGGCGACGGCAATGGTGTGTGTGGCACAGGCACAGGTACCGGCGCAAGCGGCGCAACAGATGGCCCATTGTCATTGCGTGCAGGCTCCGGCCTCACATTTAGCGACTTTGGTGGTGGCTTTACTGCGATTGAAATTGACCCTGTTGATGCCAGCAATACCGTTGCTAGTACCACTAAAACGGCATCGGCCGAATTATGGTCAGGCGTAACATTCAACGATGGCCCAATTACTTATCCGTTGTCGGTTGCCGAGAGTCAGATTTCGGTAAGGGTCTATTCACCTGATGCCGGTATACCTGTTCGCTTGAAATTAGAAGACGCGGCTGATCCAACGCTGACAGTCGAGACCGAAGCTGTTACCACGGTCTGCGGAAGCTGGGAGACACTAACCTTTGATTTCAATAACGTTGCACCCGGCACCAACCCGTTTAACCCTGCGACGACATTCAATAAGTCATCAATCTTCTTCAACTTCGGTACAACCGGCGCGACTGCTGGTGAGAAGACTTACCTATGGGATGCGATTGAGTTTGTTGGCGCGGGTGATGGCGGTGGTGATGCAACTGAACCTACAGCCGCAGCACCGACTCCAACCACAGCTGCCAGCAATGTAATCTCGCTGTTCAGCGATGCTTATACAGACATTAGTAATATCGACTATAACCCCAACTGGGGCCAGGCAACGTTAGTTACCCAGGCCCCGATTGATGGTAATAATACACTCAAATATGCCGACTTAAATTATCAGGGCACCGACTTTGCCTCTAATCCGCAGGACGTTTCAGCGATGACCAGCCTGCATTTGGATTTCTGGACAGCTGATTCAGGCGCGCTAAATGTTTATCTGATCAGCCCAGGGCCTAGCGAAACGGCATTTGCATTGCCTAGTACTACCGGCTCGTGGGTCAGTGTTGATATTCCACTAACAGCATTTTCGGGTGTCGATCTGAGCAGTGTTATTCAGTTGAAGTTTGATGGCAACGGCACGATCTTCCTCGACAACGTGTATTTCACTTCCGGCGACGCCGCTGGCAACGAACTAACTACCAACGGCGATTTTGAAACCGGTGATAAAACCGCTTGGGCCGATTTTACTACTGGCTTTGGCGGCGGATCATTCACGGTGGAGAATACTCTGGGTTCATGGGCCGGTAAGCTAACGGCAGGTTTTAATGAATCGCCTGTAATCAAACAAGCCAACATCGGCATCGGTACGGTTGCACCTAACACTTCGGTGACGATTGAATTCGATTTGAATGGTTCATTGATAGGCGATGGTGGCGTGGTCTTTGCCGAATTTTTCTCCGAACTAAGCGGCGGCGGTACCTCGAAAGCAGAAATTCTAAGTGGCGGCCCGCTAACACCGACCAACAACTGGACCCGCTATACGTTCACTACCACCACTGGTAACGATGTCAGTGGTGGCGTGACACTACAGCTCAAGGCCGCCTGCGGCCCAGTTACCGGTTGCGGAGTAGATGCCAGCTTTGATAACGCTTCGGTGACTATCAACTAGGCAGCGAATACAAGTTCGCTAGCAATACAAACAAAAAGAGCTCCAAAGTGGAGCTCTTTTAAATTCAATCTAATTAGTAAACTTAACTAAACGATTTAATACCTGGGTACACGGCTAAGTCACCCAGCTCTTGCTCGATGCGCAACAACTGATTGTACTTAGCAACTCGGTCAGATCGACATAGTGACCCTGTTTTGATCTGCCCTGCCGCAGTAGCTACCGCTAAATCGGCGATGGTGGTATCTTCGGTCTCACCGGAGCGATGCGAAATAGTCGCCTTATAACCAGCGTCATGAGCCATTTGAATGGCGTCGAGTGTTTCCGTCAACGATCCGATTTGATTGAATTTAATCAAAATAGAATTAGCCACACCTTTATCAATACCTTGTTGCAAAATCTTAGTATTGGTAACAAATAAATCATCGCCAGTGAGTTGAATATCAGCCCCTACGCTCTTTGTGTGCGCTGCCCAACCGTCCCAATCATCTTCAGCCATGCCGTCTTCAATCGTGATAATCGGGTACTTACGAACCCATGCCTCAAGGTATTCGACAAACTCATCAGAGCTCAGCGACTTATTCTCAGCACTCAAATGGTACTTACCGTCTGAGTAGAACTCGGTACTAGCAACGTCTAGCCCGATCATAATATCTTTACCAGCTGTATAACCGGCATTTTCGATTGCTTGAATAATAATGCCAACCGCAGCTTCGTTGCTTTCTAAGTTTGGTGCAAAGCCACCTTCGTCGCCAACGGCGGTACTTAGGTCCATATCATGAAGTACTTTCTTCAAAGAATGAAACACTTCTGCACCGGCTCGTAATGCTTCGCTGAAAGTCGGCAAACCAGTCGGCAAAATCATAAACTCCTGAAAATCGATGGAGTTGTCCGCATGCTCGCCGCCGTTGATAATATTCATCTGCGGCACCGGCATTGAATAGGTCTCGTTACCAAACAGCTGGGCAAAGTGAGCGTATAGTGGGATTCCCTTGCTAGCCGCCGCCGCTTTAGCAACGGCCAATGACACGGCTAGAATTGCATTAGCACCCAATTTCGACTTGTTCTCAGTGCCATCTAGATCGATCATTAGCTGATCTATTGCGCGTTGATCTAGCGCATCTTTGCCCTGAAGAGCATCAGCGATGGCTGTATTTACGTTTTTTACTGCGCAAATAACGCCCTTACCTAAGTATCGGCTTTTGTCTCCGTCTCTCAGTTCAAGTGCTTCAAGTGAGCCTGTAGATGCACCCGATGGCGCAACCGCACGACCGAAAGAGCCATCAGCCAACGTTACATCAGCCTCAACAGTTGGATTACCACGTGAATCTAAGATTTCACGCGCAAGTATAGTTTCAATAGTAGACATGCTTGTCCTCATATATGATCATAAATTTAATGTTTGGTTTCTTAGCTAAATGAGTCTAGGACAGCTCGTTTTCTAAAAAACCACCAGCTTTCGTGGACTGGTCGAGTTGTTGAAGAACAATCAGTAATTCCTTTAGGCGTTGCGTAGGCATTGCGTTAGGGCCATCGCTTTTTGCGTTTGCAGGGTCTGGGTGAGTTTCCATGAACAGGCCGGCCACACCAGCAGCAACCGCTGCCCGTGCTAATACCGGTACAAACTCGCGCTGGCCTCCTGATCGATCACCCTGGCCGCCAGGCAACTGAACTGAATGCGTAGCATCAAACACTACTGGGCAACCGGTCTCGCGCATTTGTGCAAGGCCACGCATGTCGACAACCAGGTTATTGTAACCGAATGACGCACCACGTTCGCACACTGTGATTCGTCCTTTACCACCAGCCGCTTCGGCTTTCTTAGTGACATTAATCATCTCAGGTGGGGACAAAAATTGGCCTTTCTTGATGTTTGCGGGAATCCCACAAGCACCGACCGCTTCGATTAGGTCAGTTTGGCGACACAAGAACGCGGGAGTTTGAATCATGTCAACGTACTTAGCCGCAAGCTCAACTTGCTCAGGCGTGTGCACATCGGTTAGCACCGGCATACCAAGCGTCTCACGAACCTCTTGTAGAATTTCTAAGCCTTGTTGAATTCCTGGGCCGCGAAATGACGTGCCTGAGGTTCGATTAGCTTTATCAAAGGACGATTTGTACAGCGTATTAATGCCCAGTTCACCAGTGATATCACGGATCATTTTCGCGGTCTCTAGGGCATGCTGACGAGACTCAATCACACAGGGGCCGGCTATCAGAAAAAACGGTTGATCAAGACCTACTTCAAAATCTGCAATTTTCATACTTCTAACCTGCTTTAAGCCTTCTCGCGTTGAGCACGAGCGGCTTCAACGTATGAGGTAAATAATGGGTGCCCATCGCGTGGGCTGGAGGTAAATTCAGGGTGAAACTGAACGCCTACGAACCAAGGATGATCGCTAATTTCTATCGTTTCGACAAGGTCATCATCTGACACACCGCCAATAATCAGACCGGCGTCGACCAGCTGTTGGCGCAGCATATTATTGAACTCGTAGCGATGACGATGACGTTCATTGATTGTATCAGCAGCATACACCTCATGAGCTTTTGACCCTGCTGTTAGATGGCATTTCTGACCGCCCAAGCGCATGGTACCGCCAAGGTCAGAGTTTTCGTCCCTTAGCTGCAAATTGCCATGCTCATCAGTCCACTCCTCAATCAATGCGATAACCGGATAAGGGGTGTCTTTATTAAATTCTGTGCTGTTGGCGTTTTTCATACCGGCGACGTTACGCGCATAATCAATAACCGCTACTTGCATACCGAGGCAGATACCCAAATAAGGGATCTTATTTTCTCGGGCATGTTTGGCCGTCATGATTTTACCTTCAGTGCCACGGTCACCAAAACCGCCAGCGACTAAAATCGCATCATTGCCGTTTAATATTTCCACCCCATTTTTTTCGATTTCTTCGGCATCTATATAGTTAATATTGACGTCAGTCAGGGTTTGGATTCCAGCATGAATAAGTGACTCTGAAAGCGACTTATAAGACTCAGTTAAACCAATATACTTTCCGACCAAGGCGATATTAACCTTACCAGTTGGGTTAGCTTTTCGATAAACAACTCGTTCCCATTCCGATAAATCAGCCGGTGGGCAATCTAGGCGGAAGTGTTTAACCACTAGTTCATCGACACCCTGATCGCGATACAAAAGCGGTATTTCATATATATTGCCGACGTCAACGCCAGAAATTACTGCTTCACGGACGACATTGGTAAACAAGGCAATTTTACGCTTCGCGTCTTCTGGTAAAGGCTCGCTCACACGGCACAAAAGAATATCAGGCTGGATGCCGATACTTCTAAGTTCCTTCACAGAATGCTGAGTTGGCTTAGTTTTAATCTCGCCAGCGACGGCGATGTATGGCACTAAGGTCAGGTGCATATACATCACGTTTTCGACACCTTTCTCAATCCGCATCTGGCGAATAGCTTCGAGAAAAGGCAATGATTCAATATCACCAACAGTTCCGCCGATTTCGACTAGCGCTACGTCAACATCGCCAGCGCCATCTTCAATCGCCTTTTTCATTTCATTGGTGATATGAGGAATAACCTGCACTGTACCGCCAAGATAATCACCGCGCCGTTCTTTCTTTATAACGCGTTCGTAAATACGCCCGGTAGTGAAATTATTTTTCTGCGTCAGCTTGGTACGAATAAATCGCTCGTAATGCCCTAAATCTAAATCAGTTTCAGCACCGTCGTCGGTTACAAACACCTCACCGTGCTGCATCGGGCTCATTGTGCCTGGATCGACGTTGATATAGGGGTCAAGTTTCATCAGGGTCACTTTTAACCCTCTAGACTCAAGAAGTGTGGCGAGCGATGCCGCGGCAATGCCTTTACCAAGAGAAGATACAACCCCTCCGGTTATGAATACGTATTTAGTCATCGAGTGCGTGTGATGTGTTTGAAAGCGTATCGAAACAAAGAAAAACACAAGAAAAATGTGCTTTGTGCAGTGCTCCAGAAGGTTCTGTATGATACTGGAGCAGTCGATTATGAACAATCGCTTTTAGCACTCTTATGTGAATATTTTGTCGACTAAACACACAACATAGACAAGAAGGTTAGCGCTAATACGGTGTGTCTACTGAGACCCAGTCGGAGTGAAATTGCTGGTCTACCGGTGCGATAACAACATCATTACCGGCATCGGACATTGTCAGCAAAGGCAAGGCTTGACGCCTCCACGGGGGAACACCGATATCCTGCATCCATTTTCTCAAATTCAAACTATGCCCTTGCAAGGCTTTGGGGTTACTTACTTCAGGTTTAGCCGCTAAGCGTAGGCGCGACTTTTTATGCGAAAGAACCAGTTCACGTAGTTTATCGGTAGAACCAATCATAAGTTTGTTTTCAAACAAAGCTAAAGGCTGCTCTAAATTCTGCCAACTAACCGTGCTAAATGTCTGTCGTGCGGTTGTTGCGGCCATGACATACATATAGCCCTTATAAAACCTGAACTGGCGGCCGCGTTCTTGTAGCACAGCGGTACCAGCGGGTGGTTCGCTGATAGCTAACAACAATCTAGCGAGCAACCTTCGACTTGGCGAATGGAGCTTCAGGCTCTGAAGCCAAAACCGTAGCACATTTGCTTGGCGCCCCGGCGTTAGGTGCCCCATGTCATCAACGCAAAGTGCATGAGATTGGTCTAGCGGGTGAATTGGGTGCTCTCTTACGTCGACTAAATCACAAATAGCAATTTCTCGAAGCAAGCCATTCTCTTGCTCTAAATTTGCTGCTGCGCGGGCAATGCTCTGGATAGCATCGGGTCGAAAAGTTTGCAACACCGGTAATATCTGATGACGAATTTCATTGCGTGAATACCGTTGATCCTGATTACTTGGGTCTTCAATCCAATGCAAATCATGCTGATGTGCGTAATTAACGATATCGGCCTGACTGAACTTCAAAAGAGGACGAACTAATTTAGCACCAAAAAAGGGTCGCGAAGCACGCAAGCTGGATAAGCCAGTGCTACCGGCGCCACGCATCAAATTAAACAGAAAAGTTTCAGCTCGATCTTGTTGGTGATGAGCGGTCATGATCACTGAACGGTACTCGACTTGCTCACGAAACCATTGATAACGGGCATCTCGAGCAGTCGCTTCGTCACTCGATGTTAAATTTAGTGAGGTTTGCCTAAGCGGCACCTTAAGCAATTCGCAGACACGGCCACAATGCTCAGCCCATGCTTTAGATTCTGCTTGCAAATTGTGAGAAACATGCAGCGCTACTAGGTCAAAACCATGCTGGTCACGTAATTGAGACATTAAGTGCAGCAACACCGTCGAATCTACGCCACCGCTGAAAGCGACGTAATATCGACCTTGATGGTCGAGGTTCATTTGACCAAAAAGCTCACTGCCAAACTCTTCTACAGAAAGTGTCATATTAGGATCTACCTTTATATAAATGTTTGCTTCTAACATAAACAACATGGGTGGCTTGCCCACATGCTGGGTAAAACTATTGACCCCCGACGACAGCTTAGAATCAGCCTTGGACTAATCTATGCACAGCCTTGAGCTGGATATAAACAGCCTTGAGCCGTATATAAACAGCCCTAAGCCAGATATAAACAGCCCTGAGCCAGATATAAACAGCCCTGAGCCAGATATAAACAGCCCTGAGCTAGAATAAACAGCCTTAAACCTCATAAAACAACGTGGATAATTCGATTTGTCACTATAGATTCTTATTATTCGATGTTGGCAAGAAGCGTACTAATTTGGGGGCTCGCTTCGCCTTCTCTCTGACCTCGCCTAGACGGTAAGTTAGACTATTGTTATCGCATTAATAATACGACAGACAATGCGTCTAACACAGACAGTTTTCAAAACCACTAAAATTATAGCATTAATCTAAAAAACATTTAAAGAGCAAACACTTAGAAACACTTTCTAATAAAGTAGCTCACATAGACCTAATAAATCAATCTAATATTTGGCTGACCAACGATAGACTCGAGTTGCTCAAGCATTAATTTATTCGGTACGATTCGCCAGCTGTGGGCTATGTCTAACTTACACACACCATGAGGCGTGCGATATTCGAAGCCAACACCACACTGACCATGTTCATTGGGGGCAAGGATTTTCTTAAGATTGCTGACCGTGTGCTCTTCTATTTGCTCAGAGGTGATTTGAATTTGCATGTGCCGCGCCAAGTGACCGCGAGCTTGTTCGATGTCAAACAGCTCGTCAGCTGAGATGCGAATATCATCGTTAAAGAAGTTATGGCTCGCTTTGCCTTTAATAACCAACACCTTGTCTTTGTGGATCACATCTCGACGCTGGTCATACAGCTCGCCGAACACGCCGACCTCTACACGTGCCGTTTTATCATCTAAGGTAAGAAAAGCCATGCGAGAACCCGACTTAGTATTCATCGTGCGGGCACCAACAACTAAACCAGCTAAGGTTACCGACTTCTTACCCTTGCCCTGCCCGACATCAATGTCGATAAGACGACACGAGGTAAACTGATCAAGCTCTTGTATATACATGTCAATAGGGTGACCACTGAGATATAAGCCCAATGTCTCCTTTTCAGCCGCGAGCAAATCTTCTTTCTTCCACTCGGGTACATTCTGATACGTTTGTACGGTCTCTACTGGCGCCGAAATACCAAACATATCATTCTGCCCCGCGAGCGCACTTTTGGCTTGTTGATTAGCCGCATCTAAGGCAAGCCCGATGCTCTCAACGAGACTAGCGCGATGAACACCAAGCTCATCAAGCGCACCCGCTCTGACCAATGCTTCGAGTGCACGACGATTGACACGTTTAACGTCGACACGAGCGCACAGATCATATAAATCTTTAAACGGGCCGCCAGCCTCTCGAGCTTCGATAATGTTCTCGATGACCGGTCGTCCGATACCTTTAATCGCACCTAGACCGTAAACAATATGTTTGGCGTCGGTCGCAACAAACTGATACTGGCAGAGGTTAATATCCGGATGCTGAACCGCCAAGTTCATTTGATTTGCCTCGTTCAGCAAGATCACGACCTTATCAGTATTCTCCATATCAGCCGACATACACGCCGCCATAAACTGCGATGGATAATGTGCTTTCAACCAGGCCGTTTGATAAGCGACCAAGGCATATGCCGCGGAGTGACTTTTGTTGAAACCGTAGGCCGCGAAGTATTCCATTAAATCAAATACTTCTTTGGCGACCTCAGGTGGCACTTCTCGCTCACTCGCGCCTTGTTCGAAAATGGCACGCTGCTTGGCCATTTCCTCCGGTTTTTTCTTGCCCATTGCGCGGCGTAAAATATCGGCACCGCCGAGCGAATAACCGGCCATCACCTGCGCAATATTCATTACCTGCTCTTGGTAAAGAATGATGCCCTGGGTGTTGTTAAGGATTGGCTCGAGCATTTCGTGGGCGTATTTAGTCGGCTCTTTCCCGTGCTTACGATCACAATAAACCTTCTCCATACCGGCACCAAGTGGGCCCGGACGATAAAGAGCTACCAAGGCCACGATATCTTCGAACCGATCCGGCTTTAGGTTCTTAATGAGCTCCTTCATACCCGACGATTCCAACTGGAAAACGGCGGTGGTTTGCCCGTCTTTCAGGAGGTTATAGGTAGGCTTATCGTCAAGCGGTAGCTTGGTAATGTCGAGAATGTCTTCGCCAAGCTGAACGCGCTTAGCATTAATTGCTTTAACCGCCCAATCAATAATGGTGAGTGTTTTCAGACCTAAAAAGTCAAACTTAACCAAGCCAACCGTTTCTAAATCGTCCTTATCGTACTGAGATACAATTTGATCACTGCCATGTTCACAGTAAAGAGGGGTAAAATCAGTTAAATCAGTCGGTGAAATTACCACGCCGCCGGCGTGCTTACCGACGTTACGCGCAAGACCCTCTAATTTGAGAGCCATGTCTATCAGTTCAGTAATTTCCTCTTCGTTGTCGTAGCGATCTTTTAACTCAGGCTCTTGATCCAACGCTTTAGTCAAGGTAATGCCAAGATCAAATGGTATTAGCTTGGCGATGCTATCCACATGTCCATACGACAAACCCATCACTCGGCCAACATCACGAATCACTCCCTTAGCCGCCATGGTTCCGTAGGTGATGATCTGCGATACCTTATTTCGGCCGTATTTTTTGGCCACATAGTCGATTACTCGCTCCCGCCCCTCGATACAGAAATCGACGTCGAAGTCAGGCATTGAGACCCGTTCGGGATTAAGAAATCGTTCGAATAACAGAATATGTTCTATCGGGTCTAAATCGGTAATTTTAAGTGCGTAGGCGACCAATGATCCGGCGCCCGAGCCCCTGCCCGGCCCGACAGGAACATCATTTTCTTTGGCCCATTGAATAAAGTCCGCTACGATTAAGAAATAACCGGGGAAACCCATTTCAAAAATAATCTTAAGCTCAAACTCCATTCGCGCTTCATACTCAGCACGCATTTCCTCTGTGGGGCCATCAGGAAATCGTCGCAGCATGACCACCTCTAAACCGGCAAGCGACTCGTTGCGCAAATGCGACTCAATGGTCTGACCTTCGGGCACTGGGAAATCGGGTAAGAAATATTCCCCCATCCGAATTACGAAATTACAGCGCTGAGCGATTAGCACGGTATTTTCTATCGCGCTTGGGATATCCGCAAACAACTCAATCATTTCTTGCGAGCTTTTATAATATTGCTCACGGGTATGATGCACCGCGCGACGGCTATCATTTAACACTCGCCCTTCGTTTATACACACTCTAACTTCATGTGCATCGAAGTCTGGTTGCTTCATAAAGTGGGCATCGTTGGTGGCCACTAAGGGGATTTGAAACTGTGCGGCAAGCATCGCAGCTTGGCTTATATACTCCTCCTCATGCGCTCGTCCTACTCGTTGAATTTCAATAAAAAAACGATCGGGAAACAATCCTTGATACTGCCGTATAACCTCTTCGCGATAGTCACCGCGGCTAGCCATAATAGCCCCACCTAGCTCGCCTCGAATGCCACCAGAGAGACAAATTAAACCCTCAGTTTTGCCGTTTAGCCACTCTTTTTGAATAATTGGCTTGCCTTGAGCTTGGCCTTCGCGAAAGCCCCTAGACAACAGCTCAGACAAATTCACATAGCCAACATCGTCTTGCACCAGCAACACCATAATATAAGGCTGAGTAACCTTATCGGGATTTTCAATATAGACCTCGGCACCAATTATCGGCTTAATGCCTTGTGCCATGCATTTATTGAAAAATTTGACCGCACCATACAGATTACCCATATCGGTTAGAGCGACCGCGGGCATCTGATTAGTACGTGTTTGCTCGATTAGCGCCGGCAAACGAATCATGCCGTTTACCAGTGAATATTCGGAGTGGACGTGTAGATGGACAAAAGTTTTTGGCATCGGTAAATTATAAACCCATCACAGTTTCTACGGAGGGTTTTGTCGGCACAGAATTAAAAATATTAATCTTGACTTAATCAGAGGTTCCCTAACTAATCAATCTCCAGCATTTTTTTGACTGGCGCGAAGCTACGCCGATGAATCGGCGTAACACCAAACTGTTTCAGTGCATCACGATGTTGCTTAGTAGGGTAACCGCTGTTTTGCTCAAAGCCGTAATTAGGGAAGCTAATAGCGTAAGCGGACATCAACTGATCACGCGCCACTTTGGCAATAATAGAGGCCGCCGATATTGAAGGCTCAATACCATCGCCGCCAACAATGGGCTCAGCTGGGATACCAAAATCAGGGGCGCGATTACCGTCAACTAGAACTTTGTCAACCGAGACCGACAACCCTGCAACCGCCCGCTGCATTGCCAACATGGTCGCATGTAAAATATTTAGTCTATCAATTTCTTCAACAGATGCCTCACCCATTGACCAGGCTAACGCTTGCTCCTTTATGGCGATGGCTAAAATTTCTCGTCTCTTTGCTGATAATTTTTTCGAGTCGGTCAGGCCCGGCAAATCATAATCATCGGGTAGCACAACGGCGGCCGTAACCACCGGCCCGGCCAGTGGGCCCCTGCCAACCTCGTCTACGCCTGCAACAATCATCGTTGCTTCTCAGCTCTAATGTTTAGTAATGTTTCAATCGCATCACAGGCAAGCTCGCCGGATTCCTCTGCAAGCCTTGGCGCTAATTCAGCCAACACATTGCTCATTGATTGATAGGCATTTTCATCGTCTAACAGTTTTGACACTTCGGTCACCATGTTAGCTGCCGTCGCTCTATCTTGAATTAGCTCGGCGACGATCGGTGGATTGGTTAAATGATTCGGCATCGAGAAATGCTCGACTTCCATGGTACGTGCGGCGTACCACTCTTCGAATTTAGATACTTTGTACATCACAACCATAGGTTTTGCGAATAAAGCAGCTTCAAGAGCCGCCGTGCCAGAGGCGAGAACCGCCATGTGAGATAGCGCCAAAACATCTCGAGAATAGCCGCTAATAACACGAACCTGGGACGCAACATCGCTCACCAGTTCAATTAAGTAAGTGTGTAGCTTTTCAGACGCAGCAGGAATAATAAACTCAAGGTCAGGGTAGCGCTGAGCCAGTTCCGAGCAGGCTTGCAACATGACTGGCGCCAATCTAGACACTTCGCTCATGCGGCTGCCAGGTAGAACCGCTATCAGCCTTTGGTTCTCGGGCAGATCTATAGCCTGACGTGCATCATCGCTGAGTGTCCATGACTGGGTCTGTTTAGCTAAAGGGTGACCAACATACTTAACCGGTACATTACGCTGTTGGTAAAATGTCTCTTCAAACGGAAAAAGAGTCAGCATCAAGTTTATCGCTTGTTTGATTTTGGTAATACGCTTACCGCGCCAAGCCCAAACTGTGGGGCTAACGTAATGCACCGTTGGAATGCCGGCTTGCTTGAGCTTTATCTCTAAGCTTAGATTAAAATCTGGCACATCGATGCCAATAAAAACATCGGGGTTCCATTCAATCATGTATTCGCGAATGGTTTTACGAATACTGAGAATTTCAAACGCTCCCTTCAGCGCGCCGGCAACCCCCATGATACTGATCTTATCCATCTCAGCCAAACTAACAGCGCCCTGCTCTTGCATTAGCGGCCCGGCCAAGCCAACAAACTCAGCGTTTGGATAGCGTAATTTAAACGCCTTTATCAGTTCACTACCTAGGTAGTCGCCCGACTTCTCGCCTGCAACAATGCCGATTTTCATAGTCTCTCTAACGCTAATTCGTTAACTTAGGCTTCAAACATAGTCTTAAACTTAGGCGTAAACCTAAGCTTAGCGAATAACACCACGCTTCGAGTCCTTAATAAAGCTAATCAAACCCTTCACTTGCGGACTATCCCAATCGTGCGTCGCCAGTTCATCGAGCGCATGAGCCATGGTATGTCCAGATCGATAAATCGTTCGGTAAGCGCGTTTCAACTCTAGAATAGTGTCCTTATCGATACCACGGTGCCTTAAGCCTCTAATATTGATGCCATGGGTGATAGCTTTATTGCCAGCGACCAACATATAGGGCGGTACATCCAAAGTACAATAGGTATTCACACCGCAAAAGCTATGTTCACCTATTCGCACGAACTGGTGCACCAAAGTATAACCCGCTAGCACAACATAATCGCCGACTCGAACATGGCCGGCCAAACTAGCATTGTTAGAAAACAATAAACCTGAGCCTAAACGGCAATCATGAGCGATATGAACGTAGGCCATGAACAGGTTGTTACTGCCAATAGAGGTGATACCTTCGTCGCCCACTGTGCCACGATTTACCGTGATATTTTCGCGGAAAACATTATTGTCACCAATGCTAACTTGAGTAGGCTCGCCTTTGTAGGAGATCGACTGTGGCTCACCGCCGATGGCTGTAAACGAAAAAACTTGGTTGTTAGCGCCTAATTCAGTGTGCCCTTCTATGACCACCTGAGAGGCGATTCTTGATCCGTCACCGATCTTTACATTACTTCCTATAACTGAATAAGCACCGATAGAGACATCAGTGCCTAATTCAGCACCTGTTTCGATGATCGCGGTTGGATGAATATTCACACTCATAGTTTAGGCCTCAATATCTTTAAAGGTAAACATTAATTCGGCCGATGCAGCGACTTTACCGTCGACCTTTGCAATGCCTTTACACTTCCACATGTTTTTTATCTTACGCACTAATTCAACTTCAAATATAAGTTGATCACCAGGTTCAACCGGTCGCTTAAATCGTGCTTTGTCTATGCCTGTGAAGTAGTAGATTCGATTTGATGTATCGATATCTTCGCGTCCGTAGCTAGCCATCAGAGCAGCGGCTTGAGCTAATGCTTCAATAATTAGTACACCGGGCATCACCGGACGACTGGGAAAATGGCCTTCAAAGAAAGGCTCATTATAAGTCACGTTTTTAAGAGCAACCATGCTTTCTTCCGGCACGGCCTCTAGTACTCGGTCAACTAATAAGAACGGGTAGCGGTGTGGTAGCAGGTTTTTTATTTGATGTATGTCGAGTAACGCCACTGGGCAGATCCTTTTTTAACTTGTTGTAGAACGCAAAAGACTCCCTTAATGGAAGCCTCTCAAACAATACCAAATAGTAGTATAGCTTTTTTATGCGTGCAATCGGGTGCAATTTATAGCCCCCGATTACTAATTTTCGCAACTGTGACTTAAGTAATTACTGAAGTTTCGGTCACCGCGTTTGCCTCTATTTTGAAGACATACGCTGTAAGATCTTTTGTGTGATGTTCACTTTAGGGCCTGCATAAAGTACACCGCTTCGTAAAATCAGGTCGTAGCCTTCCTCTTCAGCAAACTTGCGCACTTCTTGGTCTACAGAGCTTTGCAGTTTACTAACGACTTCGTTCTGACGCACTTCAGCCAAACGCTCTGTATCTTCAGTAAGTAATTGCAGTTCTCGACGTTTGCTTTGGAACTCAAGCTGCTTATTCTTGTACTCTTCTTCAGAGTAAATAGTTCCCGCGTTCTTGCTAATATCTTCTTGCAGTTTAACCAGCGCAGCACGTTTGTCTGCGATTTGTTTTTTTTGTGGCTCGAATTCAGCGCCTAGTTTCTTAAATTCGTTTTGCAGCGCTGGCAGTGACTCCAGAATAGTTCGTGCATTGTAAAAACCGATCTTAAGTTCGGCTGACGCGATAGAAGCTTGCATACATGCTGCCAAGGCGGCGAATACGATTAAACTGCGTTTTAACATTTTTGATACCTTTAATTTCTTAATTTTTAAACATTGTTCGCCCCTACAATACAATCGCAGAGACGACTAACTCATTTCAGCAAAACCTCAGCTGAGGGTTTGCCCTGATTCTAACTCCGTCGACCTATTGAATTAACGAACCGACACTAAACTGAAATTTCTCAATTTCATCACCGATGATACCGTTCAATGGATCTGCCTCAACTTCATTCAACGGAATAGAGTAGCTGATTGACAGCGGGCCAACCGGAGAAATCCAGTTAAAGCCGATACCGGCACTAAACCGAATATCGTCTAATTCAATACTTTGCTCATTAGAGAATACTTGCCCACCATCAACAAATAACTGCAGACGTTTATCCAATGCCCCATCGCCGACTGGTAGTAATAATGTGGCGTTCAACAGCACGCGTTTGCTACCACCAAAAGGTTGCTGAAATTGACCTTCATCACGAGGCCCAAGCGAACGGGCTTCAAAACCACGTACCGAGCGCGAACCGCCTGCGAAATAATTCTTGAAGAATGGAAGACCGTTAGTATCGCCATATCCATCGCCATAACCAATGTCAGCACTAAGTTTTAATGCGGCCTTTCTGGTAAATGGGTAGTAATAGCTCGACTCAAGATTTAAACGATAATATTCAAGATCGCTGCCGGGAGCAGTAACTTCAGCCGATAAGCGAAGGTTTCTACCAGATGTCGGATACAACAAGCTGTCGCGAGTATCATGAGCAAAAGCAGAGGTCACACTGAATAATGTGTTATCTGGGTTTTCAGAAATAAAGTCAAGAACTTCAGGTGACGAATTGATGCCCGGCTTTAAATCGATTTGTTCAATTCCAGCGCCTAAAGAAAATGAATTGCTTTCGTTTATTGGAAATAGGTAGCGAACATTCAACCCGAGAGTCTCAGTGAAGAACTCTGACGTATTTGCTCTCGCGGAATCAATTTTTCTACCGGTTAAGCCAATTGTTCGGCTAATCCCCGATTTAGTATAGTAAGGGTCTGTAAATTGTATGCTTAGTGACTCGACGATATCCGACCGCTGGACATTGAAGTTAAGCTGATTACCAGTACCAAACAAGTTTGATTGCGAAACACTCGCTTGGATCAATGCACCATCATCGCCGGAGAACCCTAAACCAAACAAGAATTGTCCAGTCGGACGTTCTTTAACCACGACTTCAAGATCCACTTGATCTTCGCGGCCGGCTACCGGCACGGTCTCGATCTCAACTTCGTCAAAAAAGCTTAAACGCTGCAAACGAATTTTCGAGCGATTAACACGGCTTGGAGAAAAAGCACCGCCTTCAGTCTGTCGCAACTCACGACGGATAACTTCATCATTGGTTAGTTTGTTACCAACAACGTCAATACGACGGGCATACACTCGGCGACCGGGCTTAATATTAATTGAGAATGCGATGGTGTTGTCATCACGATTAACATCTGGAACTGGCACTACTTCAGCGTATGAGTAGCCTTCTTCGGCGAGCCGGTCGCTGATAAATTCAACCGTATTATCAACATCCCGGCGCGAGTAAGTTCGGCCAGGCGCGATGAATACGTACGGCAATAACTCATCTTCGGGCACGACTAGTTGACCATTAAGCACGAAGCTTGAGACTGTATAGCGCTCACCTTCATCAACGTTAACGGTTAGAAAAATGCCGTCTTTCTCAGGCGAGATACTGACTTGATTCGAAGTAATATTAAAGTCAAGAAAGCCTTGGTTCTGATAAAAACTACGCAAGGTCTCGAGGTCGCCGGAGACCTTGTCTTTCGAATATTGATCAGCCGAACCCCAAAACTTCCAAAATGGCACGCTGTCAGTAGATTCGAATTCGTCGCGCAACATTTTGTCGCTGAAGTACTCATTGCCGACAATATTAATTTTCTTAATTTTGGCGGTTGGGCCCTCTTTTACATGCAGCTTAACTTTGACTCGGTTTCGAGGCAATTCAGTAACTTCGGTGCCTACTTGGGCATTATACTTTCCCTGATTTAAGTACTGTCGCTTAAGCTCTTGCTTAACCTGTTCCAAAACATTCGGTTGAAACACGCGGCCTTCAACGAAATCATTTCCAGACAAAGCCTCTCGCAAAGACTCTTCTTTGATCAATTTATTACCGGCGAATTCTATCTGCGTGATAGAAGGGTATTCGACAACGTCGATCACGATCGCAGTACCATCGGTACTCAGTTCGATGTCCTTAAAAAAGCCAGTTTTATACAACTCTCGAATCAGGTCTGAAGAACCCGACGGGTCGAATGAGTCGCCTACTTTGACCGGCAGGTAATTAAAGATAGAACCAGCCGATATACGCTGCAAGCCCTTGACTCGGATGTCAGAGACCACGAACGATTGCTGTGCAATGGCGCTGCTCATTATCGCAGTCATCGCTAACGCTATCACAATTGATCTGATGCAGAGTGTTCTAATCATAGAGTCCTCAATAGCCCTTGGCTATTTGGTGTTAATCATTTTCATATTGTCTATTCTAGCGCGGTGGCCGAAGACGAAATCGACAAAAAAGAGTTATTTAATATTATTGTTCTTATGTTTCGCGAAGTTCTGGTAGATTTTAACAATCACTACCCTGCCCACTTAATCGCCAGTGGTAATTCTAATTGAATATTTTCAAAATATCATTATAAAAAGCAAGACTCATTAGCCCGGCCAACATCAGCATCCCGAATGGCTGAACGGCAATGAAAGCCCTTCGCGCAAACCGTTTACCAGCAAAGACCTCGACCACATAGCTGGCCAAATGACCGCCATCTAACATCGGAATCGGCAATAAATTCATCACCCCCAAGCTAATACTGATTAATGCGAGGAAATATAGATAGGTACTGAACCCGACTTGAATTGCTTGACCGGCGACATCGGCAATCATTAGTGGGCCATTAACGTTTTTATGCGACACCTGCAGGGTGATCATCTTACCCAACATTCTCAGGGTCAGTGTCGACATTAACCAGGTTTGATTGGCGCCGTGAACCATCGCCTCGAGAGGTGAGCGATTGATTTCAATGATTTGCTCAGGTCGCGGTGGTAATACCGTCGGGCCAACACCTAATTGACCATAGGTGGTATCGCCAGCCTTGATAGTCTTCGGCGTTATGGTCATCGAAGTATTAACTCCGTCACGCTCAACAGTAATTAATAACGGCTGGCCTGCGGCTGGCTGAACTATCGAGGTCAAATCACTCCAGCTATTAATCGGTGTTTGGTCAATCGAAACAAATTTGTCACCGGCCTTTAGTCCACCAGACTCCGCTGGCGACCCCGCAGCGACATGCTCTATGTCAGTAGTAATTACTGGTAACACACTAACAAAACCAAGTTGGCGCATCAAACTAGCCGGATTAACTTTGTATATTGGAATATCTTTGGTGACAATTGTGACATTCGATGTCGAGCCATCGGAATCGACTTGAAGCTCAATCGGCTCGCGTTTGAGAACTTGATTGAACACGTAAAGATCGTGCTCGGTTAAAAAACGAGCCGGTTTACCATCGACACTTACCAGCCTATCGCCAGCCTTAACTCCAGACTGAGCCAATACAGATTGCTCGGTAACATTGCCAAAAACGGGTTCGAGGCGCGGCGCTGTTTGCATGCCCAACATCATGAACAAAAAGATCGCGAACAAAAAATTAATCCCCGGCCCAGCGGCAACGATCAACGTGCGCTTCCAGATCGGTTGATTGTCAAATGCCCTATGAGCTTCCTTAGGGTCGACGGGATCGGCCTCACTGCCTTCGCCAAGCATTTTTACGTAGCCGCCCAAGGGTATTCTGGCTATTACATATTCAATTTGGTCTGGCCCGGCTACTTTCCGCCAGATAGGCTTACCAAAGCCAATTGAAAAGGTTAATACCTTAACACCCAGCTTACGAGCCACCCAGAAGTGACCAAATTCATGTACCGCGACTAAAACGCCGATAGCAATTACAAACCCAATGATGCTGTATATAAAACTCAACAGATACCGCCTAACCCAATATTTTTATTTAAGACCAGCCTTGTGCAACGCTGGTTTACTACCAACAATGCCAAGCGCTGCCATTACCCTACTACGAAAACGAGTCTAGCTGTGCAACTGCTACTTCTCGCGCTTCATTATCAATGTTTAATACGTTTTCAATGTCAATTATGTCGCAGTGGTCAACGGCATTCATCGCCGCTTCTATCACTGTCGGAATATCAGTAAACGCGATACGCCCCGTTAAAAAGGCGTCAACCGCAATCTCGTTAGACGCATTCAGAACAGCTGGAGCAGAGCCTCCCTCGTCGGCGGCCCTTCTCGCCAACCTTAAACAGGGTAAGTTCTTCATATCCGGCTTTCTAAAGTCCAATCGCGCAATTTCAGTGATATCTAGCGTCTTGGCGCCCGACTCGATACGCTCAGGCCAGCTGAGAGAATGCGCGATAGGGATCTTCATATCAGGCGCCCCAAGCTGAGCGAGAAACGAGCCATCAATGTATTCGACCATTGAATGTATAATACTTTGAGGGTGCATCACAATATTAACCTGTTGTGCCGGCAGACCGAATAAGGCGGCCGCTTCAATTAACTCTAAACCCTTGTTCATCATGGTGGCAGAATCAACCGAGATCTTTTGCCCCATCGACCAATTTGGATGAGCACATGCTTGCGCCGGGGTAATTTCAGACAAATCTTGCCACCTACGTCCTAAAAACGGACCTCCCGAAGCGGTAAGATGTATCTTGCGAACACCGCGTTTATGCTGATCAGCGGGAAGACACTGAAAAATCGCATTGTGTTCACTGTCAATTGGCAAAATTATCGCACCAGACGCGCGAGCTTCCCGCATAAAGAGATCACCGGTCATTACCAACGGCTCCTTATTTGCGATTAAAACACGTTTAGCGGCTTGAACGGCTTTTAGTGTTGGCATTAAGCCTGCAGCGCCAACAATGGCCGACATGACGACATCGCAACTATCACTGCTAGCGACCTGACACAGCGCATCGGCACCTGATTTAACCTCAATGTGGCCTAGCTCAATATTAACAAGCTGGTGTCGCAATTGATCAGCTGCGAGGGGATCTGACATCACCACAGTCTGCGGCTCAAATAACTTGCACTGAGCAAGCATTTTATCAACATTAGAATTGGCAGTGAGTGCCGTGATGGCAAAACGTTCAGGGTGAAGAGCCGCTACATCAAGAGTGCTCTGCCCCACTGACCCAGTCGATCCCAAAATGACTAATCGTTGCATTATCGCTTATTCGCTTGGATAGAGATTAATTGATATGACATCACTAGACCAAATAGCCGAGCAATAGCAATCCGGCAGCAAATATCGGCGCCCCCGACAAAAGGCTATCTATACGGTCGAGGATACCGCCATGACCGGGCAATATTTGGCTACTGTCTTTTAGGCCGACGTGTCGTTTCAGCTTGCTTTCGAACAAGTCACCACCCACTGAGACCAGTGCTGTT
>Ga0075467_10000360_pt1 | contig 35117 bp, 30 predicted proteins | sample DEB08_DNA_9_FD_75067 | JGI IMG/M metagenome (GOLD analysis project Ga0075467, IMG submission 75067) | Aqueous microbial communities from the Delaware River and Bay under freshwater to marine salinity gradient to study organic matter... | ecosystem: Environmental > Aquatic > Marine > Coastal ... | reverse complement strand
AGAATTAAGTAAAGCCCTGACGTCAGGCTTGTATATGCTCGATTTCATAGCGCGAGATTCACTCTCCGCGAGCGTATATTATTTTGGGTACACTCTAGAGTTCCTGTGGCTACGACGTTAATATTTCCCCACTCGCTTAGTTTTCGTATATTCAGCAACTGCTCAACTGCGGACAAGTTTGCCAATCGACAGTTGCTCCGTCAATGCTCGAATAAGCTAGCTGCACCACAAAGGGGGCACCGAGGTCTATGTAGCTATGCTGTGGCGGGCGTTGCACATCTCACGTTCATTCTTTTGGCGCAAAAGAGCGCGCAGCTTGCCCTCGAAGGCATCTAAAATTCAAACGTAATTGAAAGAGTCATATCATGTATTGAGACTTTATAACTAGCTTGGTTCGGTCAAAATGACAGCGACTTGCCCTAAGCGCTTATGCAAAGACAAAATAGTCGTTAGTTTGCCGTTTGCCGCCATTCCTCTTATAGGCCAAACACGTCGTTAAAATTTTCACCATTTCTGATTTTCGCCAAATTGTCATAAAGATGTTCTTTATCAACAGCATCAACGGCAATCCTTGCTGCTTGATAATTTTCAAGTAAGTTATCACCACTGAAAAATTTGCTACCTTTTCTCTTTATAGCATCGACCTCTACTTGAGATAACTTAATATTGGACACCAAATATGGCTCTCTAAAATCAACTAAAAGAGAAACACCTTCGTTAAACCAAATTGGCAGATTCAGAGAATGGTTGAACCAGCCAACTCTATAATGAACCTCAGAATGAGTATACTCATGAGCGATAACATCGACATTATGACCCTTGGGACCGAAAACAAGGCATTGACCAAGAGGTGTTATATGAGCCCTTCCGTAGGCGTTTGAGCCAAACCTAGATGCTTCATCTTCATCAGAAGTAATAATGACTATTGGAGATGAAGCCATTACACCAAATGTGTTGTCTACTCTCGACTTACCTAAACTCAAAATAGAAAGCAATTTCTGAGCCCTGTCCTCAGTAAGTGAAGAGCTAACAAAAACCTTATGCTCAATTTCTAAATAATTTGAGTACCCAACAAACTCACAAGCTAGAGCATGCCGTTGGCTTACCCCCCCTAATACAAAAATGGAAACAAAAATAACTAGCAAAGACAGCTTTAATTTACGCACTATAAATCTCCGGATAAAACCAAGCAGTATTACATTTGAAATAGCATAAACGTGTTGAATTAGAAACAACGAAGTAGACAGTTTAAATCATATCGAATGTCTAAATTGAGTATTCAAGAGCCAATTGATTAAGTCAATGTAAATGGGGCAAAGTTGCCCCTAGCGCTTAATCAGGTTACACGCATTCGAGCTGCATAGCCTGTCATATCGCAACCCGCAGACTATGTCCATAGATTGAAGTTCCTAGGGCAACGATTACTAATACCGTTCTAACCCAATGCCAGGTCGCCCATTTTTTTAGCTCGCTAGCTAAGTTGGCGTTGCTTATGTCGTGTGTTGCGAAGCGATTATTGGCGGTGCGAAAATAAGTAAAGAAAATTACTAGAGTTGTTAGGCAAAGGCCTGCTGAGATTAACCATGGCAGATTGCCTGCCCCCGCTAGGGCGGCGGCGATAACAGCAAGAATTACGGCTATGCTAGTCAGTGGCGCGTAGTAACGGAAGAGGCTTGGCCCCAAACTACCATGTAGTCGAAAGAATTCTTTAGGCTCCATACGACGCCAGTAGGGCACTAGAATAATTCTTCGGTGAGCAGGCTTCCTGCAAAAAGACCTATTGCTAGCGTTGTTAGAATGTAAACTTGTTCAATCATCACGTGTCTCTTTTATTAAATATACGCGTATAATATATTGATCAGGCACCAACAAGTCAATCCCTTAACAGCTGGAATGGTTAGCAACAGAAAAAAATGAAACAACCTAAAAAGCCCAACACAAGCGATAAGCCAGTAAAACCAGGGCGGCCGGCGATCACCGATGACAAGAGGCGAGAGATGCGTGAAAAGATTGCCACGTCGACCCAGTTTCTTTTTCAAACGGAGGGATATCGCCAAATATCGATGCGGCGAATCGCAGGTGAGGTTGGCTGCTCGCCGATGACACTCTATAAATACTATGATGCCAAGATCGACATACTCCACACACTCTGGTCAGATGTATTTGAGATCATATTCAATAGGCTTGATTCGCTTGAGTTAGCGAATAAATCTCCTCGTGAGCAGCTCGTTTCTCTAGCGTCAACCTATGTTAGCTATTGGCTGGAAAATCCCGAGCATTATCGTCTGGTTTTCATGACCGAGGGTGTTAATCAACCCGATGTGAGTGCTTTTATAGCGAACCCGAAAATCGTTGCGCGTTACGAGGTGTTTTTGTTGGCGATTGTGAACGCATCGCCAGATGAGCTTACTCATGATGAATTAAGGCAGAAACTGGATGCGATGATGTGCTTTGTGAATGGTATTGCACACAACCTAATAACAATCAGCCAACATGACTGGCCTCCACTAGACTACTTAATAGATGTTGCCATGCGTGGGGTAGTCGATGGATAAAATACGACCTCGATTATTTTGTCTTTAAGTATGATGGGTATTTAAGAAAAACCTCATTGTGGTCGAATATGACTGGGTTTTGTCGCTGCAACTTATGCGGTTCCTGATAGGTCGAAAAATCTGTTTTTTTGATCACGCCTATGGGTTTTTCCATCGGGCTCAAGGCGAGAGGCGGTAATTGTCTCAAATATTTGGTATTCATGGTTAGATCGGATCGAATGCTATCTATATTCACGGCCGTTTGACCTCTATTAAAGGTCGAAAGCGCCTCGTTAGTAGACGCAAATCGCATGTACGTCTACTTTTTCAAGCAACGGCACATTGCAACTCTATGATTAGTTTTTTAATAACAGAACTAAATAACAATGAGTGTATTCAGCGGGTGTAAAAAAATATTTTATCTATTTGTCATAGTGTCGACTTTTTCAATCTCTGAGGCGGCTCAAACCGCACGAGAAAAAGACCAAACTATGTACAAGATGTATGAACCAGAGAATCTAAATACCTACGGATTTGTGTTGCCAATTGGGTCGAAAGTACCGGAAGTACACCAACTGGCGAACGATTTGCAATACTCTTTTTTTAACTACCAAGACAAATCGAAATATGAAGAAATAGCGGCGAAAATTACTGAATTAGACCCAAGCTATCCGTCGGCCTATTTGATGCAATCTTTTTATGTGCCAGATGATACTCCTAAATATAAAGAGTTGGTGACCAAAGCGTTTGAGCTGTCCAAGATTCATCCCTTAGATAGCGAGAGGAGTATGGTTCAAGCCGATTATCATTTACTGATTACCGAAGATTACGATCAAGCCCTAAGCTTATTTCAACACGTAGCCGACTTATACCCAGAAAGCTCAGTCGCCATTTGGTGTGTTGGTATGGTGTACTACTATTCAAGGCAAAACGAAAAAGCGCTTGCAGCGTTTAAAAAGAGCGTGGAACTCAACCCAAATTTGGCTAAGGGTTACGAGTCTATATCTTGGGTTTATAGTACCAAATCAGATAAAGAATTTTTCGATGAAAAAAAGGCACTTGAATATCTAAATATTGCGATCGAAAAAGGAGCAAGCGCAGCCAATGATCAGTATTATGCTGACTATGAGCCATACGTGTATTACCTTAACGGCATGTATAAGAAAGCAATATCCAACATCAACCATTACTACACTTTTGGGGACAAGTATAAAGAGTCGGAAACTCTTAAAAACGTCCTGCAATGGAGTAAAGAGAAGCTAGCCGACACTGCCATTGAAAACAAATAGGCAAAGATTTTAAGTGTCAAAATTGCCTAATATTTTTCAAGCGCCACCTATGCTTGTCAGTAAAAATAGAGCCTTTGATCAAGCATCTTTCTCCGCTTGCCAATGCTGATGGCCGCCGCATAAAAATTGTTCTTTGGTGTGCATCGCTGATACTTAGTTTCATTAAATTAAGTATGAGCGCTACTCATCACGACATCGAAACTGGCGAGATAAAAACTTCTATAGGCACAAGCTATAAAGCAGCTATTCAAGGAAACAAAAAAGAGGAAAAATTTGAGGGTTAGTTGAACGTATATATTGTTAATGTGTTGAAATTCAGGCCTTATCTGACAGATACCTGTTTTTTCAGCTCAAGTATTGTTCTAAAGCCTTTCCATTTAGATTAAATTGATGCTTGGCGCTCTAAAGCCTCAGCTTATCTTGTCTTTAGGTATGATTGGTATTCAAGCCAAACTTCAAAGTTATCATAAAGTTCTGGATTTTGTTGATGCAGTTTATGCCATTCTTTATAGGCCTCAAAATCAGTTTTTTCATCACCATTATTGGTTTTTCGGTCACGCTCATAGCTAGAGGTAGCAACCGTTTCTAGCATTTGGCTTTCATGCTTAGTTGTGTGATCGGTTGTCGTGGGTTTGCTGCTAATTAGTTGACTCAAACTAAATTCGCCGCTGTCACCAGAAAATAAACCTGGGCCAGGGGTCAAGTTGTCGTCAGCTAGGCTATTGGTGTTATATGAAAAGGTGCTGATCACCGTGAGCGTAATTACGAAGTATTTCGACGCGAACATATTATATTTCCTCTGTTAAATAGGGTGGGGCATAACCATCTTGGGGCTATATCGTTAGCAGGGCGATTACTCATGCAATAGCCCTATATAACAACGGTTTTTTGATTAGAGTTTGACTAAACCGCCAATTGCAACTGAGTCGAAACTCGACTGGCCATCAGTGTCACCCGACGTAGCTTGTACCCAAAACTGGACGCCGCCTACGGGCTTAAAGTTATACGCTAGGGTGGTGCGATCATGGTCAGCGTCATCAATTCCTTCAGCATTTTCCAATCCGTATGAACCCCGACTCACACTCACTGCGTGCTTGCCGAAGGTGTAGCCTAACTTGACAGCATTTAAATCTCGCTCGCCACCATCTAATTGGTCGGCGATGATGCTTGTAGCGCTAATATTGAATCCTGATTGGTGTTTATAACCTATTAGTGCTCCGGCACCAGACTCAGCACCAAAAAAACCAGAGGTACGAAAACCATCAACGTTTTGTTGCGGGTCATCGTCATTGTCACCGTCGCCGTGATCAACAGACCATGCGTTGAAACGAATGCCATTTTTAGCGCTGTACTTTAGCGCGAATTCGGAACCGCTATCTTCATTTAGTTGCGCGTGAAATGTTGCACCACCCCACATCTTCGGCGAATCGTAACGAATGCGTTCATTAAAAATAGATTGACCTTGAACAAAGGGTGTTTGGCTTTGCCCACCGGGGCCTCTGCGTGTTGAGCCAAATCGCGCACTCATGCCCAGAGGGTCAGAAAACCAGGTGCCTGATTGGTCGACATCGGAAATCACAAAGGTAATTGATGGCCCTGTACCAAGGCTAACCGTACCAAAGGACCCGGAGAGGCTGAATTCTTGAATTCGGTTTCGCGCATTACTACCGTCCTGTAGTAGATCAGACACGCCTTCGTTGAGACCAAATTCGACGTTGGCCCCTATTTTTAAATTGCCCCAATCTTTACTGCCCTTGATGCCAATTGTTGTTTCAGCGAATTCATGGCGCCCAAAATATGTATCATCGGAGGTGTCGTCGGATATCAAGTTGTAGGTCACTCGCCCGTAGGCGGTCACTTCGGCGTGGGCGGAGCCGACGCCAAATAGCGCAGTAGTGGCTATGGCCAGGGTTAGTAATTTTGCTTTCATCCTTGTTCTCCTATGTTATTAAAATAATTTTTTTTTAAAAAGTGCTACTTAAAATAGTGTGGTCAAAATAGTGCAGGGAAAAATATCTAGTAAAAAATAAATGTGTTTGGAAAACACACAACCAGTAATAAAACAAACACTTGAAGTGCTATAAATGGCATTACTCCTCGGTAGATAGTCGAGGTTTTAACTGAGTCACCGGCGACACCTTTGAGATAAAATAATGAGAAGCCGAATGGGGGAGTTAAGAAAGAAGTCTGTAAATTCATCGCAATCAAGATAGCGAACCAAACCATGTTGATGCCCATCAACTCAGCGATTGGGGCTAATAAGGGTACGACGATGAAGGCGATCTCGATAAAGTCGATAAAAAAACCTAATATTAGTATCGACAGCATTGCGATGAAAATAAAAGTCCATTTATCGCCCGGTACTGATAAGAAAAATTCTTCTATGAGGGCGTCACCTCCGCCATAACTGAATACCATCGAGAAGGCAGTCGCGCCGAGTAAAACGGCAAACACCATTGACGTGACTTTGACGGTTTCTAGCGATGATTGCATCAAGCTTGAAAACGAGAAGGAGCCGAAAAAGATGGATAATATGGCTGCGCCAACGGCACCTATAGCGGCTGATTCAGTTGGCGTCGCAATTCCCATAAAGATCGATCCTAAAACGCCAATAATCAACAACATGGTGGGAATGATGTTTTTAAGCGCTTGCTTTAGTATCAACATTTTGTCTTCAGTCACAACGATCGGCGGACAACGTTCTGGCTGGGTTCTTGCGACAAACAGAATATATAAGGTGTACGCGGTTACTAACATTAAGCTTGGCACCACGGCGGCTTTAAAAAGATCGCCGACGGAGATCCCCATTACGTCACCTAAAATTATTAGTACGATAGAGGGGGGCACAATTTGCCCCAATGTACCGGAGGCACAAATAGTACCGGTGGCCAAACGAGGGTCGTATTTATGTTTAAGCATCACTGGCAATGAGATAACGCCCATAGCTACTACGCTCGCGCCTACCACACCCGTGGACGCGGCAAGAAATGTGCCAACTAATATGGTTGAGATCGCTAAGCCGCCAGACATGCCGCCAAACAACTTTCCCATGCTTTCAAGTAACTGCTCAGCCAAACCTGAGCGTTGCAGAATCACGCCCATAAGAATGAACATTGGAATAGCCATCATCACCGTGTTTTCCATGATCGACATGATTCGATATGGCATAAATGCAAACAGGTCTAGCCCCAAGAAAATAAAGCCGACGACCAACGCTACGCCAGCAAAGGTATACGCGACATAATAGCCAAAAAATAGTAGCAACAAGGCCGCGACAAAAATGATGATACCAATCACAATCCGACTCCATGCTGATCAGAGTTGTCGAGCAGAACGCCAACTTTTTCCATTAGTAGATGTATAAAACAAAGAATTACGAAGCTAGATGCTAATGGGATAACCGATCTAATAATCCATCGGTGTGGTAAACCGCCGGGATCCGCACTGCCTTCGCCCATTTGAAAGGCGTCAAGGGAATAGCCGTAACCGAAATAAACAATTAACGTGGTGAATGGAATTGCAAAGATGAGCGTTCCAATAATGTCGATCCATGCCTGGGCTTTGGGTGACAAACGGTCATAAATAATATCGACTCGTACATGCCCTCCTTGCTTTAAAGTGAAGCCAATACCAAACATAAACATAGTCGCAAAAAGGTGCCATTCGAGTTCTTGCATGCCGATACTTGCATCGTTAAAAACATAACGCATGACCACGTCGTAAAATACATTGAGCACCATTAATATCATCAGCAGCCCACAAAGATAACCGACCATATCGATTAGTTTTCCTATTGCTAGTGTTAAGCTTTTCATTTTATCGCTCTCTAATAAGCTTAAAAAATGAGACGTGGCGACTCCCTTCGCCCCGCCTCACAAACCTACATTGATCTACTCTGAGGGAATAGATAAATATGCTTTGTCGGAGAAGTTGGTCCAAGCTCGAGCATTCTTTGTATAGTCTGCGATCGAGGTTAATATCTTCGCCGTCATCGGGTCTTTCGCCGCAGACTCCATCAATAATTGAGTGTTGGCAGAACGCAAGGCCTGCATCACCTCAGCTGGAAAGCTACGAATTTCAACATTTGGGAAATCTGTTTGTATTCTGGCCAAATTAATCGCACTTTCATGAGTCGATTGAGCGTACATGTCGTAAGCGCTTACACGCATTGCGGTTGTTAATATCTCTTGCAAGTCTGCTGGCAACGTCTGATAGGCTTTTTCATTAACCATGAATTGCAACTCGGTAGCCGGCTCATGCCAGCCGGTGTAGTAATAGGGAGCAATCTTGTGAAATCCCATTCGCAGGTCTAATGAGGGACCTACCCACTCAAGTGCATCTATGGTGTTTCTTTCAAGTGCGGTGTACAACTCGCCAGCGGGTATGTTGGTAGGCTTGGCACCTAGTTTTGCTAGCACTTCACCGGCAAATCCTGGAATTCTCATTTTCAAGCCTTTAAGGTCGTCTACGCTCTTAATCTCCTTGCGAAACCAACCTCCCATTTGCACGCCGGTGTTGCCGCCGGGGAACGACATCAACCCGTAGGGTTTATAGACCTCTTCCATGAGTTCTATGCCCCCGCCGTGATAAAACCAAGCATTCTGTTCGGAAGCGGTCATGCCAAATGGCACGGTGCTGAAGAACATTGTGTTGAAATTTTTACCTTTCCAGTAGTAGGAAGCCGAATGACCCATCTGATATTGCCCTGACTTAACGAAGTCAAAAATACCTAATGCAGACTTATGTTTGTTGGCGGAATCCACTTGTATGGTTAAACGTCCGTTCGACATTTTCTTGACCATAGCGGCTAAATTTTTAGTTGTATCGCCAAATACTGGAAAATTTGGCCCCCACGTTTCAGCCAAACGCCAGCGGTAAGTTTTTTCGGCGGCTAAAGATTGGCTGGTCACAATTACCGTAGCAATCACAATTGTGAGCTTAGCAACGGTTTTAGTGGTAAATAATGTCATGCTTCTTCCTCGAACGTGGTCTTTAGCTATTTAGCCTTATACACATTAGCTATTGAGATAGCATTATTAACTAACGAAGCTGCGCTCGCGTCGGTACTACTGCGCATGTGCCCTAGGTACAACTACCTAGGTAAACTGCGTAGGCTCGGTTGGTAAAAATCCTCTATAGTATTTATTAAGGGGAGCAACATGATCAAACTGCCAATAAAGCTTTTATTACTAGCGACGACGCCAGTTGTTATTGCCTTAGTGCTGACCTACGTATTTATTACCAATGAGTCAAAGCATCTCTCGGAACAAACGCTTAGCACGCTTGAAACATTTTTGATGGAATCGAAACGTCGTGAGTTGCATAACTACTCACAGCTAGCCAATTCCGCGATTAACCACATTTACAAGTCTGCTGACCCAGACAATCACGTAGCGCAAAGTTTGGTTGCCGATATTTTAGATGAGATGTCATACAATGGAGATGATGGATATTTCTTTGTTTACGATGACAAGGGCAACAGCATTGCCCACCCAAAGCAACCCTTCAGAGTAGGCCAAAACTGGTGGGGTCTCGAAGATAAAAGTGGCTCCAAAATTATTCAGATATTAATTGAGAATGCAAAAAACGGCGGAGACTACTATCAATATCCATGGGATAAACCTTCGCTACATAGCCGTACTGAAAAAGTTAGCTATTCTTGGTATTTGCCGAAATGGAACTGGATGATAGGCACAGGAATATATCTGGATGACGTTGAGGCACAGATCGCTGCGTTACAAAAGGACATCGACCGACATATTAAGAACACTGAAGAAATCATTCTTGGCATTGCCTTAACGACTGCGTTTACTATCTTCTTAATAGCGTTGATCATTGCGCTTAAGGAGAAGACCAAGAGCAATACGCAACTTAACCTGCTGAGCCAAAGAATTGTTAACCTGCAGGAAGAGGAGCGACGACGTATTTCACGTGAAATGCACGACGGTATCGTGCAGATATTAGTATCGATAAAGTACTCGATTGAAGCGACACGTATGTTTTTAAATAAAAATAACGACATTACTCCCGAGCCGCTACATCATGCTGCGACCAACTTGAATTCCGCTATTCAAGAGATAAGACGCATATCACACGACCTTCATCCGCGTATCTTAGATGAGCTTGGTTTGGGGTTAGCACTGGACTCACTTACCAATGAGTTTAGTCGCCGTACTGGTATTTCAGTTGACCTAGTTCGCCCAGCGGTTAAAAAAGTGTTGCCGGATGATATAGCCACAACCTTGTATCGAGTGGTACAGGAGTCGCTTACTAATATTGAACGCCACTCTCAAGCAAAATTTTGTAAGGTTAATCTTTACTTTACATCTCAAGAGCTGGTGCTAGAAATTGTTGATGATGGTACCGGTTTTGACGAGCATCGTACCCCTCTTTCAGATGGTATCGGAATTCGCAATTTAACTGAACGACTTGATTACCAAGGCGGGGAATTTGAGGTGATATCTACTCCGCAGGGAACAACAGTAGTAGCCAAGATTTCAAATTCGCTCTTTAAGGGACACTCAGCGCCAGATATCGATAAAACTGCTCGCGCTGCATAAATAACAGGGAACCATGAATATGGACAAACGGAAAATTTCAATTTTGATAGTCGACGATCACCCTATGGTCATTGGAGGGCTGATTTCATGCTTATCTTTTTATGAAGATATGGAAGTAGTGGGACAGGCTTCAAACGGTAAAGATGGCATTACAAAATGCTTAGAGCTTAAACCTGATGTGGTGCTCATGGACATCAGCATGCCGACGATGAATGGCATAGATGCTACCGAGATTATGCTTGAGAGGGCGGCCGACACCAAGGTTCTTATTTTTAGTATGCATGAGAATCCGGAATTCGTTGCCAACATAATGGCAGCCGGAGCAAAAGGCTTCATTCTCAAGGATACATCGACTGAAGAAATTCACTTTGCGATAAAAAGCGTGTACGGAGGTAGACCCTATTTTAGTGGAAGTATCGCCACCAACATCATCGAAAATCCGATGCCCAAGAACGAAAGTTTGACCACACGAGAGCAGACCATTTTGGCTTTTATAGCTGACGGTTATTCCAGCAGAGAAATAGCTACCGCACTAGATATAAGCTGCCGAACGGTTGAAGCGCACCGACGAAATATTAAGTCAAAATTGAGTATTGATTCTTTTGCCGAGCTTATTCGTTATGCATTAGATCACGGCATTACTAAAAAATAGTCTTGGCCTTAGCTTAAGTGACACCAAGAGGTGGAAATGGCCACATATGACGGTTTTTAGGCGTGATCTGATCTTAGAAGTCATTAGCAAGGTTGTTACTATACAGATGTTTTTTAGGAACCGAGGGGACAGACCTCGTCCTGAGTCGATCTTGCCCAGAGTTTGGCTGCGAAGTAATCGGGGTAAGCAGGTAAATGAACGAAACACAAAGCCCATCTTTTCAGATGGGCCAAGTTTAGTTTCAGGGGAGATTGGAGGCCACGGGATAAGAGGGGTGGGCCACGAGATCTCATTGGACCTCGCTCGAATCAAGGCCAAGTGTAATTGTCTGTCTACTTATCGAATATTAGTTGTCAGGCAATATCTCAATTCGAGAATAGGGTTTGTAATATCAATACAATCATATTGTAAAATAGAACTACTGGCTTTTAACAAACTGCCTAGCGATCGCCGAACAGATCGCCTAGACCACCCAGCACCGACCCTTCGCCTTTTTTGCCAAAACTACCGCTTGCTTGAATAACTCTATTTGCCAAACGTGAGAACGGCAGACTCTGTAAGTACACGGTTCCTGGTCCGCGTAATGTGGCTAGAAATAAGCCTTCGCCGCCGAATATCATGGATTTTAAATTCCCGGCGCGTTCGATGTCGTAATCCACGGCACTGGTAAACGCGGCTATACAGCCGGTATCGACTCTAAGTATCTCACCCGCTTTAAGTTCGCGCTTAATGACCGTGCCGCCGATGTGTACAAAGGCTTTACCGTCGCCGCGTAAGCGTTGCAAGATAAACCCTTCGCCACCGAAGAAGCCGGCGCCTAGCTTTTTTTGAAATGCGATATCCAAGGAGGTTCCGAAGGCAGCGCATAGAAAGGCATCTTTCTGACAGATTAGTTCTCCACCTACTTGGCTCATATCAATGGCGACAATTTTGCCTGGATAGGGCGCGGCGAATGCCACTCGTTTTTTGCCTTCGCCATTGTTAGTAAAGTGCGTCATGAAAATTGATTCACCGGTGAGCACACGTTTGCCGACATTGAGCAAAGCATCCATTACGCCGCCGCTGGGCTTTGATCCATCGCCCATTTTAGTCTCAAATTCAATGCCGTCTTGCATGTAGTTCATGGCCCCGGCTTCGGCGATGACCGTTTCGGCGGGGTCTAATTCGACCTCGACGATTTGCATATCGTCACCAAAGATTTCGTAGTCGACTTCATGGCATTTCATTGTAGGGTTTTGCATAGGCGGCTCCTTGAAACTGAATAAAAAGGTTGTAACAACAGGATATTATAATGTTGATAAGGGTATTCTGTGTTTTTTCAATGCGGCTAAGATGCTCTATCTAGTGCTAGGTGCTAGCTCTTTTGGTGACGAACATACTTAACGTTTTTTAACTACCAAGCTACCAATCGAGTAACCCGCGCCAAACGAACAAATTACACCTACGCTGCCGGGTGCTAGATCTTTATTATATTTAGTGAAGGCAATTATTGATCCGGCAGAGGCCGTATTAGCGTATTCATCTAATACAATTGGCGCTTCTTCTACGGTGGCGTCGCGGCCGAGTAAACGCTTGCTGATCAATAAGTTCATATTGATATTGGCTTGATGAAGCCACCAGCGGCTTAGGTCTTGCGCGGTGTGGCCAAGTTCGCTCAAGTGATCTTCGATATGCTTGGCGGCCATTGGGCATACTTCTTTGAATACGCCGCGACCGTTTTGATGAAATAAGTTATCAGCGCCGAACACCTCGTCGTCGATAGCGTGTGAGACGTAACCAAAATTTGAGCGAATATTATTTGAAAATTGGGTAACGGCTTTAGTGCCAAGAATATCGTAGCTATGTTCTGAGCGGCAGGTATCTGAGCTTTCAACAACCACCGCTGTGGACACATCACCAAAGATAAAATGACCATCACGGTCTTTATAGTTGACCTGTGGCGATGTTAACTCGGGGTTAATTACTAATACACATTTCGCGGTCCCAGCTTTTACCATTTCATAGGCACGTTGCAAGGCGAATGTCGCCGCTGAGCAGGCCACCAGCATGTCGAAGCCGAACCCTTTAATGTTTAATGCTTCTTGAACTTCTATTGCAATAGCTGGGTAGGCACGTTCGGTGTAGGCACAACTTACGATAACAGCATCGATATCATCGGCCTCTTTATTAGCGTCTTGGAGCGCAATTTTTGCCGCGTTTAAGGCGATCTCAGCTTGATGCGAAAGCTCTTCATCAGACCGCTTTGGAATGCGGGGGCGCATGCGGTCAATGTCTAGGGCGCCATCTTTGATGTAAATGTAGCGTTGCTTAATACCTGACACTTTCTCAATAAAAGGCGCTGATGACATGGGCATTTCTTGCATGCTACCGTCTTCAATCGCGGATGAGTTGTCAACATTAAATTTCGCCGAATAGGCGTTATAAGAGTCTACTAATTCTTGGTTAGTTATGGTGTGCGGAGGGTTCCAAACACCTGAGCCACTGATGACAACGGTTGGATTCATAGGTCGCTTCTGTAATATTTTCGTAATATCTGAATGGTAATGCACGCAGATATTGGTTTCAAAGGGCGTAAACTGGAATTTCGGGTTTAACTTTCGCATGAATTTCTAGCTTTGCTGCTAAGTTTACCCTAAATTATTGTCTAGTTGAGCCAGCCTCATGAATTCCTTGGTGTTTGAAAACAGAAATGATGAGATTGACTACGATCGTCTAGGAGGGCTGTGTTTTATTGGTAGATACGAACGTCGACTGCCGGTCAGCATTGTCCGTATGATGGAAAACGCCTACGATTGGGAGCATTTACCGCACGTTCATGAGTCGAGTTTTAAGGGAATTAATTTAGTTGAAGATGGTAAGTGGGGGTGGCGGGCGGTAGCCATACTGCCAGACTCACGCTCGCAACACTTGGAATTGCTGGTAGATCGCGCCCAGAGTTATTGGGCGACAACCGTATTGTCGGGCGATGCTAAGGGTTTTGAAATACACACTCAAGCGAAACAAGTCACGGCTAACGAAATTGATGTTGTTATTAATTTTTACTTGCCAAAGGCGTTTTCTAAAGTACTGCTAGGCCTCAATATATCGAAGTGGTTTCTGCCGTTTAAGCTCTATAAAAAAGTAGCAGAGAAACTCGGCATTAACAACGTGAGTGCTAGCGATAGCCCAGAGACGTCGATACTCAATGCTTTACATTATCAATACTCGGTTTTATACGATGAAGATGAAACCTTAATGAGTGGCCGTCAAGAAGCGATTGATAGGCAAAAAAAGAACAACAATCTTGAATCACCTACAAGGCTATCTATAGGCCAGGTAGGAACTGTTTTGAAACAACTGCCGAAAGTTGTTCAGTTTGGCAAGCATCGCTACGTGGTAAACCAGTGGAAAGGCGAATGGGTGATTTACGCGGCCGACTGCCCTCATATGCTCGGACCAATAGAAGAGTCAGACATCGATTCCCAAGGACGCGTCACTTGTCCATGGCATGGTTATCAATTTGATATCCTGAGCGGAAAAAGCTGCTCTGATGGGGGCGCTGATTTAAAGGGCGCCCCTACATTATCTATTGTTGGTGACCACCTAGTTGCTCATACTGACTGATATTAACGCCTTAGCCAAGCCTTGTTTTGATAGCCGAACACTCTCCAGAGGTGTTAGGCCCTCAGGGTATTCCTCTTGTTCCAATACAATCCATTGCGTGCCACCGACCTCAGTATTTACTTTATATAGCCCCGCCCAATCAAATGAGTCTTGACCAATAATCGGGTTGTTGAATTTTATCTTGTAGTGGGTGCTTAAGGTGCGTCCAGCGTACCGACGTACATATTCAATAGGGTCTGCTCCCGCATGATTTACCCAGCCAACATCCATTTGGAGCACTAAGGAGTTAGGCGTGGACTTGGCAATATGGTCCCAAAACGTGGCTTCACCAAATGGTGCAAATTCGAAATCGTGATTATGATATCCAAAGCGAATACCGTGAGCTTCTACCCTAGGGGCTATTCGGTTTAAATCAGCAATGGTTTGCTCAATCGTATCGCTACTCCCAGCTCGTGTATCGTAGCCAATTATCAACATAGGCACATCAGCAGCTTTGTAGAAGTTGATAGTTTCCACAAATTTGTCGTCAGACAGCGAATTGAAATCAACGTGAGCACCACTTACTTCTAACCCCTTTGATTTGATGAATGCGGTCAAGCCTTTTGGGTCATCAGTGAATTTGCCGAAATCACCTGCCAGCTCCACGCCGTCGAAGCCCATCCTTGCCAAAGCATCAATGGTTGCATCGAAATCTTCGGCGATATGATTGCGCACTGACCATAATTGAACGCTAAGCTTCGGGGCTGTGTTGGATAGTGATTCTTTATTAGCCGCACTCGCATACGTCGTCGTTATTGCTATTGATGCGAGCATCAAAAATAATATAAATTTCATAGATGTTTTCATGAGTTCTCATCTTCCTATTGTTTGTCTTAGCCTAGCTTAGAGACGGCCAGCTTTTATTTCTTTAGCGGCGTAGTCAACGGCTCTAACCGTTAATGCCATAAAGGTTAATGATGGGTTCTGTACCGCAGTAGAGCAAAAGCTAGAACCGTCTGTAACAAATAAATTAGGAATGTCGTGTGTTTGATTGTAGCTATTAAGGACTGACTCTTTAGGGTCCATACCCATGCGCGCAGTGCCCACTTCATGAATCGCAAGCCCCGGAGGATTATCGGTAACTTGGCTCCATATGTTGGACGCTCCAAATTTCGTTAGCATCGATTCACCGACCTTAACGGCATCCTGCATCATTGCTTGTTCATTGTCGGACCAGTGAACGTCAAAACTAACTTGAGGGATTCCCCATTTATCTTTCTTGGAAGAGTGCAGGCTCATTTGATTTTCAAATTGAGGCAACATTTCACCTTGTACGCCGAGGTATATTTTCCATTGACCTGGTTGTTTAAGTTTGTTTTTGAAACCGACTCCAATGCCGTCCTCGGTGGCTCGCGCTCCCCAGTTTTCACGCAGAGTTCTCCCAGCAAACGCATAGCCCCGAACGAATTTTGAACTATAGCGACTGGGTTCGTAATGAAAGTTGGGAATATAGATGCCAGTCGGCCGACGGCCTTGGTAGTACTCGTCATCAAACCCTGGGATATCTCCACCAATGCTTGCATTATAGTTGTGGTCCATTAAATAGTGACCCAATACGCCTGAGCTATTGGCTAACCCGTTCGGAAATCTCTTTGATGTGCTATTGAGTAACACTTGTGTTGTACCAACGGTCGACGCGCACATAAATACAACTTTAGCAAAATACTCGCGTTCGCTTAAATCATCATTGTCGATAACACGCACGCCTTTAACTCGGTTAGTGTTTTCATCGTAGATCAAGCTGTGTACAACACTATTGGGTGCGATATGTAGTTTGTTGGTTTTCGCCGCCGCAGGTAACGTACTGCTTTGGGTTGAGAAGTAGGCGCCAAAGGAGCAGCCTTTCTGGCATTCATTGCGTGCTTGGCATTTCACGCGCCCTAAGGATATTTGCAGTTTGGTCGGCTCGGTTATGTGGGCTGCGCGTCCTATGATTAATCGGGTGTCGGCGTGATTTTTCTCAACAGAGGCTTTAAGCTTTTTTTCCGGTCCAGTGAATTCGAATGGTGCTTGGAATTCGCCATCGGGCAATTGGGGTAAGTCTTCTCTTGCGCCGCTGATACCAACAAATTTTTCCACATAAGAATAATAATCCTTCAGATCGTTGTATCGAATCGGCCAGTCATTGCCGTGACCATCTTTACTGTTTGCTTGAAAATCAAATTCACTAAAGCGGTAAGACTGTCGATGCCAGAGTATTGATTTCCCACCGAGTTGATTGGCTCTAATCCAGCTGAACGTAGAATCGTCTTTAGTACTATACGGAAGATCTTTATCATTTCCGAAGAAGTGTTTGGTGGCATCGTTGAATGCATAGCACTGACTTTGAACGTTATATTGTCCATCGATTAGTTCTTTGTCTACCCGTTGTCTAAACGGTTGTTCCCAAGGTTTTTTGCTTTCACCGGCGTAATCAAGTTGGTGTTTTACCACCCGACCACGTTCGACCATTAGGGTTTTAAAACCACGCTCGCTAAACTCTTTGGCGGCCCAGCCTCCAGTGATGCCGCTGCCGACAATTAGTACATCAAACTCTTCTTTACTTTCGTTTATATAAAGTTGGTCATTCATTTTAGTTCACAGGTATTTGCTGACGTATTGTTCTGAAGAAAAACCTTCAAAGGGTTAGTTAGAAGTAAGCGAGTGATCCCCATGCGGAGACCACATTGTCGACCTGAATACTGCCCTTAAATTCACCTGGTACAGCGTCGTAAGTTAATTCTTTTGAGGCGCCAACTTCTGATGTGTAATAGCCAAAAACAATCAGTGATTTTAAAAACTTAAACGCCTCTGTGTGGCCTCTAGTAAATCCGTTCTTACTCGTGTCGATATCGCTGAGCAGCAAACTTGCATTAGCCAAAGACAGTGATGTGAAGCTTGCTTTATGGCGTGACTTCGACTTTTCTTCGATTAGGACGACTACTTTCACGATTGCTTCTTGATCCGATTGGTCGAAACAATAGTGGAGTTGATTGTCGATAAATCCGTGGGTGTTTACGTCACCAGCACCGGCTGTGTCGGTAGCCGGTATTATGGTTTGACAGATGTACCGTAGAGTTGCCAATTGGCTTGCATCGAAAATTTTGGCGCTTCGCTTTGCTGTATCTTTTGATTCGGTATAGGCGATTGCGACCGAAAATGCGTTGCCACCGAGTAATTCACTCGCCGTGGCGACGCCAACTATTGAGCCAAGCCCTAGAAGAAGACGTCGTCGTTTTGCATCGTTTAGGTCCATTGAATCTGCGTTGTTTTGCTTACTCATGATTTTTCACCTGTTAATTTTGTTGCTTAGATTGGCTGCGCATAAAGAGTAGCAGCCCGGTAAACGCAACAATTAGGGCTATCGGGAATAGTGTTAAATTGGTTAACGCTGCCTGACCTGCTACTAGGTCCGCGGCGGCACCGGTCAAGTTTTGCGCCTCGGCTTGTCGTCTTGCCGAATCGACCCAGCTGCCAATCACTGGGTTCCATATACTCACGGCGAAAATGCCGACACCTGCAATTAGGGACATTCCAAAGGCGCCTGAGTCGGGAACTTTCTCCGCGATAAAGCCGACCATCGTTGGCCAGAAGTAGGTCACGCCAATGGCAAATAAAATAGCAGCAACGTAAACCATATTACCTGTAGCGATACTCATTGAATAAATGCCGATGGTGGTAACAATTGATGAGAACAGCAGTACACCTGCGGGATTAAGGTTTTCAATTAGAGGGCCGGCAAAGTATCTTCCAACCGCCATTAAGCCCGTTATCATTGCCAAAATCAGCATTGGAGATGCGCCAGATGCGGATAGAATTCTTTCGATCCATTGTTGTGTACCAAGCTCGGCGGTCGCGGTGAGTGTCATGCAGAACACCATGAATAAGAACAAAGGTGAGAATACTGCTTTGACATTTTTTGCTGTTGAACTGCTTAGTGACTTTTGTTCAGGAAACTTTAAGCTGAGCATCATCCATCCATAAATTAATGTCGGGACGATCATTACCGCAATTTGTGACTGCCACGAAAATCCCGCGTCAGTAAAAAACTTTGAAATCAGTGCGCCAATTACAATGCCGCCTGGAAACCAAACATGAAAGCGATTGAGCATGGTCGTTTTCTTATCGCTATAGGTTTCTGCTACTAGAGGGTTGCAAGCGGCTTCAACTGCGCCATTTGCGAAGCCAATGCAAAAGGTAGAAACTAAGAGGGTCCAAAAACCCGAAGCGTAAATTGTAAGTATTAGACCGAGCATGTGACCGAAAAAGGCGATCAATGCTAACTTTTTAGCACCAAGTGAATTGTATAGTAGGCCACCTAGAACGGTAGCAACTGGAAAACCCAAGAACGCCATAGAGTTTATCCAACCCAACTCGGTGTCTGTGAAGCCAAAACTATCACTTAGTTGGCCTAAAATGCCAGCGCGAATAGCGAAGGTCATTGACGTGACTGTAAGTGCCATACAGCAGGCGATAAATATTTTTGAATTTTCTACTGGAGCTCTATTTATGGTTGTGTCTGAGTTCATGCTTCCTTCCTTGTGTTTTTATTATTTTAAAGGCCAAGTATTCGGCGGTTCAGATCAGCGTCTGTGGCAACTGATGCGAAGTCATCGAATGCTTTATCGGTACAACGAATAAGGTGGTCGCTAATGAAGTCGACTCCTTCGCGTGCTCCGTCTTCTGGGTGTTTTAGACAACATTCCCACTCAAGTACGGCCCAGCCATCGAAACCAAACTGGGTGAGTTTGCTGAATATGCTTTTGAAGTTAATTTGTCCATCACCCAATGAGCGAAAGCGCCCCGGACGGTCGACCCAAGATTGGTAGCCACCGTAAACGCCTGAGCGGCCCGATGGGGTGAACTCGGCGTCTTTTACATGAAAGGCTTTTATGCGCTCATGATAGATATCGATGAATTGCAGATAGTCGAGTTGCTGTAAAACAAAGTGACTAGGGTCGTACAAAATGTTGGCGCGTTTGTGATTGTTGGTAGCGTCTAGAAAGCGTTCGAATGTTACACCATCATGCAGGTCTTCACCGGGGTGGAGCTCATAGCAAACATCCACACCTGAATCTTCGAAAGCATCAAGGATAGGCAGCCAGCGTTTTGCCAGTTCTGCGAAGCCTTCTTCAACTAAGCCAACGGGTCTTTGAGGCCAAGGGTAGGCTGTGTGCCATAACAGAGCGCCCGAGAAGCTTGCATGAGATGATAGACCTAAGTGTTCGCTCGCTTTGGCGGCGTATTTAAGTTGTTGTATCGCCCAAGCGGTTCTTTGCTCTGGCTTACCGCGTAATTCTTTAGGCGCAAATCCATCAAACATTTCAGAATAAGCGGGATTAACCGCCACTAGTTGCCCTTGTAAGTGGGTCGAGAGTTCTGATATTTCTAAGCCACTTTGATTTATTATGCCTTTTATTTCATCGCAATAATCACGACTGTTGGCGGCTAATTTTAGGTCGATAAAGGAACTTCCAGAAGTAGGAATTTGAACCGAGTTATAACCTAAGCCTGCGGCCCATTGGCAAATGCCTTTGAGGCTATTGAACGGCGCCTCATCACTCATAAATTGAGCTAAGAAAATACCGGGGCCTTTTATTTGTGTGGTCATGAAATGATCCTAATTCTCAAGCGGGTCTTTATCTTTAGAAGTAGCGTGTTGCTTTCGAATTACGTGCTCCTTTTGGCTTACGTTCGACTTTGGAATTGCGTGCCACTTGGTATCCGACTTGTTGGCGGCGACAACCGTTTCGATAAACGCCATGCCTCTAATCGCATCATCAATATTAGGAGATTGGTGCAAAATAGCCGAACCTGAGCTGAGGCTCATATGGTGACGAAGTTGTTCAGCAAAATCTGTGTAAATATTGGCAAATGCCTCGAGATAGCCTTCTGGGTGACCCGCGGGCGTTCGTAAGTGATTCATTGTATCTGTCGAAAGTTCGCCTACACCTGCGCGAAGTATTTTTGATGGTTTATCTTGAAAGTTTATTTTAAGGCTATTCGGTTCTTGCTGAGACCAGTCGACACTGGCTAACTCACCGTAAATTCTAATACGTAAATTGTTCTCTTCTCCAACGCTTATTTGGCTGGCGAGTAATACGCCTTTCGCTCCGTTATCAAAACGCAGAGCGACGATACCGTCATCATCGAGTACTCGACCTTCAACCGTGGTCTCTAAAATTGAGCAGACTTCAGATATCTCTGTACCCGCAATATACTCAGCTAAATTGGCTGCATGCACACCAATATCGCCCATGCAGCAACTAATGCCTGCTCGATGTGGGTCGAGACGCCATGCGGCCTGTTTACTTGAGTCCGCAGTAGTGTCTGCTAACCAACCTTGTGAATATTCCACTACTATCTTTTTGACTTTGCCTAGCTCGCCGTTTGCGATTCGAGCGCGCGCTTCTTTTACCATTGGGTAGCCAGTGTAGGTATGCGTTAATGCATAAAGGCATTCGCTACTTTCTATACGCTGTTTTAGGTCAATTGCCTGTTCTAAATTGAGTGTCGCTGGTTTGTCTGAAATTACATGAATGCCGTACTTAATTGCATCTACCGCGATAGGATAATGCAAATGGTTAGGTGTCACTATTGACACAAAATCCATTCGTTTTGATATCGACATGTTGGACTCAGCGGCAAACATTTCTGCATAGCTGCCGTAACAACGATCTTCGTCTAAAAATAGCTCGGCTCCGGCTGCTCTTGATTTTTCAGGGTCGCTACTAAATGCGCCACAGACTAATTCAATTTGATTGTCCATGCGCGCAGCGATGCGGTGAATTGCGCCAATAAACGCATTTGGGCCGCCCCCCACCATTCCCATTCTAAGTCTCCGCTTAGTCATTTATTAACCTTAGCATTGGTGTTTTTAGGCATCTCATATTCATGCACTAAGGTTAAAGTATGGCGGCTGGGCTAAGTGATGGTAAATCGGTTTTCTATGCGACTAAATCTGCGTTTGAGTGCTTAACTGTACTTTTAATCTATGTTTTAATTGGCTTGTTATGGATTAAATAATTACCAGTTATGGCATTGACAACTCAAGATGTACACCATTTTTTATCGTGCTCACCAATCAGTGAGTTCATGAAAATGTATGACGTATTACCTGATGTATTGTTCTGGATTAAAAACCATGATGGCCAAATCATGCACGCAAACAAGTTTTTCCTCGAGCACATTGGTGTGCGTACGTTAGAGCAAGCCTTGGGCCTTACCGACTATGATTTCGCACCTCGTCAGCTAGCTAAACAATATGTGGAAGATGATAAGCGGGTATTAAAAGGTGAGTTGGTTACCGACCGCTTAGAGATGAACTCGGTAGGCAGTGGAGACATTGCATGGTTCACTACAACGAAAAGACCGCTGCTAAATTCGGGCGGCGAAATCATCGGGTCTTACGGGATTACCCGCCACCTTGAGAAAACATCTATCGCTTTAAGCGGCATCGAAGCATTGAAAACGCCAGTGAACTATATTCGCAAGAATTACATGACGCCGATTAGTCTTGGTGTCTTGGCCGATGTGTCTCATCTATCAATCAGCGCATTAGAACGCCGCTTTAAGAAGTTTTTATCTAAAACACCTAAGCAGTACATCATCGATGTGCGCCTAGAGAACGCGAGACGTTTGCTAGTTGAAACCACTTTGCCAATCGCGTTGATTGCAGAGCAAAGTGGCTTTGTTGATGCGAGTTACTTTAGCCGCCGTTTCAAACGAAAGTTCGCGCTGCTGCCCTCAGAGTTTCGGGCAGAGCATCGAGCGGCTTAAGGGTTATTGTTTAAACATGTTTACTTACGGGCAATTCTCGTATGCGTTTACCCGTAATTGCAAAAATAGCATTGGTTAACGCGGGGGCGATTGGCGGTGTACCCGGTTCGCCACCGCCACCTAAGGATATGTCTCCACTGTTGATGATCTCGACTTCTATTGTCGGTGCGTCGTTCATGCGTAGCATTTTGTAGTTGTGGAAATTGCTTTCTACGACGGCGCCATCTTTTATATTGATTTCGCCGTGAAGCGCGGCGCTTAAGCCATAAATAATGCCACTTTCCATTTGCGCTTTAAAGCCATCGGAGCTCATTGCAAAGCCTGGGTCAGCAACACAGTAAACGGTGGCCACTCGAGGCTTACCGCTGCTCATGTCGAGATCTACTATTTCGGCAACAATGGTGTTGAACGAGCGATGTAAGGCAATGCCTTGGCCCCAACCTTCGGGCAGTGGTTTGCCCCAAGTTGCCATGTTGGCGGCGGCTTCTAATACGTTACGAGCCCTCAAATCATGACTCAATAAGTCGTAGCGATATTGGTATGGGTCGACACCCGCCTCAGCCGCTAACTCATCGATAAAAGATTCGGTGAAGAATGCATGTTGGGTATGGTCAACGCTACGCCACGGTCCAAAGCGAATATGCGTTGGGCTATCGGTGTAATGAATGTATTGATTCTCAACCGCATAAGGAATAGTTGGCGCTTCAACAGGCTCATGTTTATCGACGAACTGATTTTCCCATGCTTCAGGCAAGCCGTTGACACCTAAGCTAGCCTTGAATCGACTCATAATCGCTGGCCGGTAAAAATCTTGTTGAGTGTCTTCTTCGCGCGACCAAATCATTTTTACTGGCACACCCGGTAAGGCTAGCGCTAACTTGGCACCCTGTACTGGATAGTCGTCCATTGCGCGGCGACCAAAGCCTCCGCCGAGATAGACATTATTAATTACGATGCTATCTCGATCTAATTCAAACTGGTCTGCAAGTAAGTTGCGAATGCCCAGTGGGTTTTGTAAGCCGGCCCATATCTCCAGTTGCCCATCATGCGCCCATGCGGTGCAATTCATTGGCTCCATTGTCGCGTGGGCTAAATGTGGAACGCGGTATTCAGCTTCGATGACTTTCTTCGACTTTGCTAGCACCTTACGCGCATTGCCAACCTTGAAATCGTCCTCTTCATTGCCACCTGCGATAGCGGCGTCCATTGATTTGCCAAATTGCTCGAACATCGTCTCTGAGCTTGCTCGGTTAGAGTCGTTCTCGGTATAAGTGACCTTGACCTTGTCGAGCGCTTTTTTTGCTTGCCAGTAGCTGTCTGCGATAACGCCAACACCTGAGCCAAGGTTTACAAGCTTGATAAAACCGGCCATTTCTTCTGCTGCAACGCTGTCGATTGACGATACTGTATTACCAAAAACAGGCGCCGACTTAACGCATGCGTATTTCATGCCGGGCAATTCTATATCGACGCCAAAAACAGCGCTACCATCGACCTTTGCTGGTATATCAAAGCGCTCAACATGCTTGCCCATGATTTTGAATTGATCGGGTGTTTTTAATTTAGGCTGAGTCGGGCCTTGCTTACCGGCGGCAGCCTTGGCAAAGGCAATAAACGGTTCGCTTTTATTCGATTTATCATGAAATAGATAACTATTTTCGGCACGTATTTCACTTGATGGGACTTGCCATTCATCGGCTGCGGCCTCGATCAGTATTTCGCGGGCAGCGGCACCGGCGACACGCATGCTCCATGTGCCTGTGCCGCGGACTGAGAAACTACCTCCGGTAATTTGCAGCGACATCGTTTGCGCTATCTTTAAGAATACGCCATTTAAGGTATCCTCAACCATGCCAGGCGCTTGGCTCGGTAAGGCAAATTCGCGCACGATATCTTTAGAGGCATATTCGTCATCGGCAGGAGCCTGCTCCATTGATACTGTTTTCCAGTCGGCGTCCATCTCATCGGCCAGCATCATTGGCAATACAGTGTGCACGCCTTGGCCCATTTCAGCATGGGGCACTATGACTCTGATGCTGTTGTCAGGCAGTATTTTTACCCAAGCGTTAACTAATGTTTCACCGTCTTTTTCAACTAAGCCGGCAAGTTTAGGCGTGCGATGGCCGGGCCGAATCGCTACGCCAACAATTAATCCACCACCGACCAGTGCTCCAGTGGTTAAAAATGCCCTACGTGTCCACTTACCCATTTAAGAGCCCTCCGCGATAGTTGGGTTAATAGAGCCCTCGGCCGCAGTTGGATCAAAAGATCCCTCTGCAGCGGTTGGCTTAACCAAGACCTCCGCTGGTTTTTCATCTGCCGGTATCAGGATAATTTCTTTTGCTAGCTTGGCTGAGGCTGAATGAATTGCTGTGCGAATACGGCCATACATGCCACAACGGCAGACGTTGCCAGCCATCGCTTTGTCAATATCATCGTCAGTCGGTTGCGGGTTCTTTTCTAACAAGGCTACGGCCGACATAACTTGCCCCGATTGACAATAACCGCATTGAGGAACTTGCTCGTCAATCCATGCCTGTTGCACCACGTGTAATTTCTTATCTAACTTGGCTGTTTGTTGGTTCTCTGACTGCTCGCCAATTCCTTCGATGGTGGTAATTGACCTGCCCGCGACTGACGATACCGGGGTTACGCATGAGCGAATCGGCACGCCATCTAAATGCACTGTGCAAGCTCCACATTGGGCCATGCCGCAGCCAAATTTGGTGCCTTTAAGTTTGAGCTCATCGCGAACCACCCAAAGTAGCGGTGTATCTGGCTCGACATCTAGCTGATAGCTTATGTCGTTGACGGTGATTTCTAGCATCAATTATCCTCAGGCACGGTAGCCTATTGACCATTTTGTAAACGAGAGATTATTGTAACAGAGATTTGTGAAGTTCATTTTTGAGATAATGGTAAGGTGTTTTTGAATAATAACTAAATTTTATCTTGATAAACTCAATGGATTAATTTAATTTATCGTCACACATGTTTTAGAACACTTTAATTCAGGCTGAAGACGATTATGAACGAGCGAAATCATTGGGCATCATTTAACTGGCAGGATCCGTTCCTTCTAGAAGATCAATTGAATGATGAGGAAATATTGGCTCGCGATACTGCGCAAAAATTCGCGCAATCGGTGCTACAACCTCGAGTTGTCGAAGACTATCGAAATGAGGCGTCTGACCGAAACCTATTTAGGCAAATGGGGGAGCAAGGCCTATTGGGCTCAATGATTGATGGCTATGGCTGCGCCGGCATGAGTTACACATCGTATGGTTTAATCGCCCGCGAAGTCGAGCGCGTTGATTCGGGCTACCGGTCAATGATGAGTGTGCAATCAAGCTTGTGATGTTTCCGATTTACGCCTTTGGTTCAGAGGAGCAATGTCAGAAATATCTACCCAAATTAGCCAGCGGTGAATGGGTCGGCTGTTTTGGATTGACCGAACCTGATTATGGTTCTGACCCTGCTGGAATGGTGACCCGAGCGAAAACCGTACCCGGCGGATATGAGCTGAGCGGCGCTAAAATGTGGATTTCTAACGCACCGATAGCCGATGTCTTTGTCGTTTGGGCGAAAACCGATGACGGCGTAGTGCGTGGTTTCATTCTTGAAAAAGGAATGAAAGGCTTAAGCGCTCCCAAAATCACTGGCAAGCTTTCGCTACGCACCTCGATTACCGGTGAAATCGTGATGCAGAATGTGTTCGTGCCCGAAGAGGCTATGATGCCAAATGTGACCGGCCTAAAAGGACCAATGTCTTGCCTAAATAGCGCACGCCTTGGTATTTCATGGGGCGCCTTGGGCGCGGCGGAAGCCTGTTGGCATTCGGCTCGCCAGTACACCCTGGATAGAACGCAGTTTAATCGTCCACTGGCGGCCAATCAATTAATACAGAAAAAGCTTGCTGATATGCAGGCTGAGATCTCGCTAGCGTTACAGGGTTGTCTGCGTGCTACCCGTTTAAAGCAAGATAAAAAGTTGGCACCTGAGTTGATTTCTCTATTAAAGAGAAACTCGTGCGGCAAGGCACTTGATATTGCCCGTGCTGCTCGAGACATGCACGGTGGTAATGGTATCTCCGATGAGTACCCGGTGATGCGCCATATGATAAACCTTGAAACGGTGAACACCTATGAGGGTACGCATGACATTCATGCGCTGATCTTGGGTCGAGCGCAAACCGGCATACAAGCGTTCTTTTAGGCTTAGCAAATAACAACTTCAACCATTAAGCCTTGATTAAGCACAATCCGTGAAACTTAACCTCAAACAACTTGAAACCTTTGTTTTGGTTGCCGATCTTGGCAGCTTTAGAAGCGCGGCTGAGCGCTTAAGCACCACGCAGCCGAATATTTCATCACGGATTGCGTCTCTGGAAAGCTCGCTTAAAAGCGTATTAATGGAGCGTGATGCTGGCTCAGTTCGGCTTACCTCAAAGGGGCATGAACTGCTTGGTTACGCACGTAACGTGCTGTCATCAGTCGATGAGTTTATCCAAGTCGCCAATGGCGAGGCGGCGTTCGACGGAGTGGTGAGGCTTGGCGTTAACGAGATGGTGGTACACACTTGGCTGCGTGATTTTATGCAGGCTTTCAAGGCACGTTTTCCTAATGTATTAATTGAACTCAGCGTAGATCTGTCGTCAAAGCTGGAGACTGATTTGGCTGAGCGCAATATTGACATGGCGTTTCAAAGTGGACCGTTTGCGCGCAAGGCCTCAGGCGAGCACTGCTTAGGGGTTTACCCAATTATCTGGGTTGCTTCGCCATCGACCAAATTAGCCAATGATCGCCCTGTGAGCGTCGAAGAATTGAGTCAATTTCCGATATTGACGCACGCTAGGCGAACACGACCATACGAAGATATTGCCGCGCATTTTGCGCAATGGCCTAAACTAAAAACACGACTAGTGCCCTCTAGTAATTTATCCGCATGTCTGCAAATGACGGTTGATGGGTATGGCGTCGCCGCCTTACTGGCACCGATGGTTGAGCAAGAACTTGCCAACGGTCAGTTGATTAAAGTTGACTATCAATGGGCCCCTGAGCCGCTCAGATTTGCGGCACGATACGACCTATCCAAAAGTTCCTCAGTGGTGCAAAGCGCCGCTGAAATAGCGCATCTTTGCGCGACAAAATATTACCACTCTTTTCAATCAACGTTTAGCCAGAATAGCGCTACTCGTGTAACAAAGAAGAACGCATCATGACAGATTCAAATTCGATTGGCAGCATACGCATGGGCGTAGATATTGGAGGCACCTTCACTGACGTGGTGCTTGAAAAAGGTGGGGAACAATTTTCAACCAAGGTGCTGACCACCTATATAGCACCTGAAAACGCGATTATTGATGGCATGCAACAGGTCTGTGAAAAGGCCGGTATTAATGCCTCGGATATCAGTCAAATTATTCATGGCACCACGCTCGCTACTAACGCCTTGATAGAGCGAAGTGGCGCCAAGACAGCACTGATTACAACGCAAGGTTTTCGTGATGTTATTGAGATGCGTACCGAATCGCGGTTCGAGCAATACGACTTAAACCTAAGCTTGCCCGAACCATTGCTGCCGCGCCAGCAACGCTATACTGTTAATGAACGAATTAACGCTCAGGGTGAAGTCTACCAAGCACTGGATCGTGCTGAGGTAGAGAGCCTTGCCGAGCATATCAAAACAGCCGGCTATGAGAGCGTCGCGGTTGGTTTGCTGCACTCCTATTTAAACGATAGCCACGAACGAATGGTTCGAGAAGTGCTAAACCAGATTATCCCTGAAGTGATGGTGTCGATATCATCCGAAGTGTCGCCGCAAATGCGTGAGTATGAGCGCTTTAATACGGTGGTTGCTAACGCTTATATTAAGCCCTTAATGAAAAGTTATTTGGGCCGTTTAGAGGGGCGTTTAGTTGAGCAGGGTGTTACCTGTAATGTGTTTTTGATGCATTCAGGTGGTGGCATTATTTCAATTGAAAGTGCGGCCGAGTTCCCAGTTCGCTTGGTTGAGTCTGGCCCAGCTGGTGGTGCGGTATTTGCCGCCACGATTGCCGCTCGATACGGGCTGGATAAAGTCTTGTCGTTCGATATGGGCGGCACCACTGCGAAGATTTGTTTGATCAATAATCAAACCCCAAAAACCAGCCGTGTGTTTGAAGTTGCACGCACTTATCGATTTAAAAAAGGCTCAGGAATGCCGATCTCGATACCGGTTATTGATATGGTTGAGATTGGTGCTGGTGGTGGCTCGTTAGCGCATGTTGATTCTATGCGACAAATTCGAGTCGGCCCTGAATCGGCTGGTTCTGAACCCGGCCCTGCCTGCTATGGCCGAGGCGGTAAACGCCCAGCGGTAACCGACGCAGACTTGGTGCTTGGAAAGTTAGATCCAAATAATTTTGCTGGTGGCTCGATTGTTTTAAATAAGGCAGACTCCGAACAGGCTTTGGTCAACGAGTTGGGTTCTAAGTTGGACATGGATGCACAAACAGCGGCTTATGGTTTGGTCGAAGTGGTGGATGAAAATATGGCCAATGCTGCGCGCGTACACGCGGTCGAAAATGGCGAGGACTTAGATAATTACACCATGATTGCCTTTGGCGGCGCGGCACCTCTGCACGCTGGTCGATTGTGTGAAAAGCTCGGGGTTGATCGCTTACTTGTTCCGGTTGGTGCTGGCGTTGGTTCAGCGATTGGTTTTTTACGCGCACCGTTCAGCTTTGAAGCTAATCGCAGTGTCTTCATGCGCTTATCCGACTTTTCGCCAAGCACCATTTCAACACTGTTATCAGAGCTCGAAGATGAAGCCCGCGGTTTCGTAAGGCGTTGTGATCAACATGCTGATATTTTATCTGAGTATAAAGTCTATATGCGTTATAGCGGGCAGGGCTGGGAGATACCGGTAATGTTAACTCAAGAGCAGGCTATTACGCCGAACATGGAAACCTTCAAAGAATTGTTTGAAACCGATTATCGCGCACTATTTGGCCGGATAGTTGACGGCATGGACATTGAAATTACGGTTTGGGCGGTGAACGCCACGACACCGTCTATGCCGGTAGCGAGAGCGACAGAATTGTCAGCGTCAGGCGAGGCTAATATTGATTCAAACCGACGTATCTTTGACCCAGCAATAGGGCAAGATCAAGATGCATCGGTGGTGCTGCGAGGTGAGATGCAAAGCGGTCAAACTGTTAGCGGCCCGGCCGCCATAGTTGAAGACGAAACAACGGTCATCGTGCCGGCCAGTCGTGAGGCCATAATGCAAAGTGACGGCTGTATTGATATAACAGTGAGGGCTAAATAATGACTAATTCTAACGATATTCCGAATAAGCAAAACACCGTTGCCATGCAAGTCATGTGGAACCGCATGATCTCTGTGGTCGAAGAGCAAGCTCAAGCGTTGATTCGAACAGCGTTCTCAACTTCGGTGCGAGAGGCCGGTGATTTATCGGCCGGCGTTTACGGTTTAGACGGTCGCATGTTGGCGCAAGCAGTAACCGGAACACCTGGGCATGTAAACGCGATGGCCGCTGCGGTAGCGCACTTTATTCGGCGAATCGGCCGTGAGAATATTTTCGAAGGCGACGTTTATATTACCAATGATCCTTGGGAAGGTACCGGTCACTTGCATGATATTACCGTAGTCAGCCCATCCTTTCATAAGTCTAAGTTGATTGGTTTTTTTGCCTGTACGGCTCACGTGGTTGATATCGGTGGTCGTGGTTTTACCGCCGATGCCGCGTCGATCTACGAAGAGGGTTTGTACATCCCGATTATGAAAATGACCGAACGTGGTGAAGTCAATAAAACCTTAATCCATATTGTTCGCGGCAACGTACGCGAGCCTGATCAAGTGGTCGGTGATATATACGCATTGGCTACTTGTAACGAAATTGGCCATCTACGTTTGATCGAAATGATGAATGAGTTCGAGCTTGATAGCCTACTTGAGATCGGCCAGTTTATTTTAGACAACTCACGCATCGCGACCTTAGAAAAGATAGCCGCATTGCCAAGAGAATCAGCTAACGGCGAGATGACCATTGATGGTTATCACACACCGATAGAGTTGAAGGTTGCTCTAGAGATTAAACAAGATCACGTGCTCTGCGACTTTACAGGCTCATCAGGCGTCGACAAAATGGGCATTAATGTTCCTTTGGTCTACACCCAAGCCTATGCTTGCTACGCCTTGAAGTGTGCGATCGCGCCAGAGGTTCCTAATAACGCCGCATCACTCGCACCGTTTGTTATTACCGCGCCGGTCAATACGCTGCTGAATGCCCTGCACCCCGCGCCAGTGGCATTGCGTCACGTGGTCGGTCAAATGCTTCCAGACGTGGTTTACAATGCTTTAGATAAAATTTTACCTGAGACTGTACCTGCCGAAGGCTCGAGTACCTTATGTAATTTTCAAGTTTCACTGCGCCCGCGAACCGATGCGCCGGCTCCCGAGCATGCGGTGCGAGCCGAGGTGCTTACCTTTAATTCAGGTGGTTCGGGTGCCAGACCAAGTTTAGATGGCATGAGCTCTACTGCGTTTCCGTCTGGTGTGATGACCATGCCAGTAGAAGCTACCGAACACACTGGGCCGGTGATTATCTGGCGTAAAGAACTGCGCCCCGACAGCGGCGGCGCGGGTAAGTATCGTGGCGGCCTCGGTCAGTTTATGGAGGTCGGTGCTACCGATGGGCATGAGTTCGATTTTTCAGCTATGTTTGACCGCGTTGACCACCCCGCACGAGGTCGACTCGGGGGGCACAATGGAGCACCAACGGTAATTACTCGTGAAGATGGCTCTGCAATGCAAGGTAAAGGAAAGCAATTCATCCCTAATGGTGGCCGCGTTAAGTTGGAGTTTTCCGGTGGTGCCGGTTATGGCGACCCTTGCGAGCGCGACCCAGAATTAGTTAAACGTGATCTATTGCGTGGTTATATCTCTGCCGCTGCAGCCAAACGTGATTATGCGTTGAGCGATGCTGAGATTGAGAAAATCGAGCAAGCCCTGGCTAGAGGCGAGTCAATCTAATGAGTGTGGTTGCGCCATTTGTCGCGCCCTTAAAAACGCACTACGATGTGGTCATTGTCGGTGGTGCGAAAATTGGTTCGTCAGTGGCTTGGTTTTTAAGCAATAACGCAGATTTCGATGGCTCGATTTTAGTGGTTGAGAAAGACCCTACGTATGCGTTCTCGTCTACCTCACATACCAACAGCTGTATGCGTCAGCAATTCTCGACTGAGATTAATATTCGCGTTTCTCAGTTTGCCGCTGAGTTCGTTAATAACTTCCAAGACTATTTTTTAAACGATCCGCGTGTGCCGACAATTAACGTTCAGAGTTTCGGTTACATGACCCTGGCTGATAACGCCGATTCCGCTAACGCCTTGCGTCGTGCGCAAGCGTTGCAGGAAAGCTGTGGTGCCGGTACCAAAACAATGACGCCTGAAGAAATAAAGCGCGATTATCCGTTCTATTTCTTAGACGACATTGTAGCCGGCAATCATAATCTGATTAATGAAGGCTACTACGATGGCAACACTGTATTTGATTGGTGGAAGCGCTCAGCTCGCGAAAAAGGAGCTGAGTACATAGCGAATCAAGTTGTGGCTATGACTAAAAATGCAGATGGCTCGAAAGTTGTCAGTGTTAGCTTGGCCAGCGGCGAACAAATTAGTTGCGCTAAGGTGGTTAATGCCTCGGGGCCTTCTGCCGCGGTGACCTCGCGTATGGCCGGCATAGACATTCCGGTTGAGCCGCGAAAGCGATATAGCTATATCTTTGCAGCAGAGCAACCGCTTGATCGAGATCTGCCGTTGACGATTGACCCCTCTGGCGTACACGTGCGCAGCGAGGGCCAATATTACTTAGCGGGTTGTCCGCCAGATCACGATCCAGCGGTTGAGGTTGATGATTTCATTGAAGATCATAGTCTTTGGCAAGATAAAGTCTGGCCTGCTGTCGCCAAGCGTATACCTCAATTTGAAGCGGTCAAGCTGATTAACTCATGGGTAGGGCATTATGCTTTCAATACGCTCGATCAAAACGCAATTTTAGGCGCTCACGACCAAGTCGAAAACTTTATTTTTGTAAATGGCTTCTCAGGCCATGGTTTTCAACAGGCTCCGGCAATGGGGCGCGGAGTCGCCGAGTTAATTACCTACGGCGAGTATCGCTCATTGGATTTAACACCTTTTGGCTACCAACGTGTAGCTGACCATAAACCTTTTACTGAACACGCGGTGATCTAATGGAGCAACCCCTCAACCCAGTCTCGTCTCGGCTAACACCCATCAAACCATCAGCCTCTGCTTGGGTCAGCCAAGCGGCTAAAGCATTAAAAGCACAAGGCCATGATGTGATTGATATGGGGTTGGGCGAACCTGACTTTGATACGCCGGCGCACATTGTCGAGGCTGCTCATGCTGCGGCAAAGGCCGGCCAGACGCGTTATCCGCCAACCGATGGCACCGCCGAGTTAAAGCAAGCCGTGGTAGACAAATTTAAGCGTGAGAATAATCTCGATTATTCCAGCTCGCAAGTGATTGTCAGCAACGGCGCCAAGCAGGTTATCTTCAACGCCTTGATGGCCAGTCTAGAAGACGGCCACGAAGTATTGTTGTGTGCGCCGTATTTTGGGCAATACAAAGATATGGTATTAATTCTCGGCGGCAAGCCGGTCGAACTACCATGCTCTGCAGCAGACAAGTTTTTAGTCACCGCCTCGGCGCTCAACGATGCAATTACCAGTAAAACCCGTTGGATTATTTTAAACGCGCCGTCTAATCCTTCCGGTGCCCTGTATTCATCTCAGCAATTAAACGCGATTGGCGATGTGCTCGACCGCCACCCTCAGGTGATGGTAATGGCCGATGAAATCTATGAGCATATTATCTTCGATGATCAGAAGTTTGTATCATTTGCCGCGGCTAATCCGCAGCTCAAACAACGAACGCTGATTGTTAATGGTGTCTCGAAAGCCTATGCAATGACTGGCTGGCGCATCGGTTATGGCGCTGGTAACCAAGACTTGATCAGTGCCATGGTCAAAGTTCAGTCGCAAATTTCTTCTGGTGCGTGTTCGGTCGCGCAAGCCGCAGCCGCAGCCGCTTTAAATGGTCCACAAGATTCAGTTAGAGACTTTCGAGTAGCGTTTGAGCGTCGGCGTAATTTAGTAGTATCAAGAATTCAACAGATTGATGGTCTTACGCTTGATGCGCCTGGCGGTGCATTTTATGCCTTTATCGGCTGTGATCATTTTATCGGAGCGAGCACGCCAAATGGCACGACAATTAAAGACGATACTCAATTTACCCAATATTTATTAGAGGATGCCAAGGTTGCAGCGGTGGCTGGTAGTGCCTATGGCCTATCACCGTTCTTTCGATTATCCACCGCCACCGCAGACGACATTCTAAACCAAGCAATTGACCGAATCGCTGAATCGGTTGCCAAACTTACTATTAATAAAACAGACTAACCAACATGAAAAAATTAGTTCTCACCGGCGCCGCCGGTCGCCTTGGCTCATACTTACGCGAGCCTCTCTCTAAAATGGCCGAAACTTTGGTCAGTACTGATATTGTCGATGACATTGGCAAGCTCTACGATGGCGAAAGTTATACCAAAGCCGACTTAACCAGTTTAGAGGCGATGGAAGCGGTACTCGAGGGGGCCGATATGGTGGTGCACTTCGGTGCATACGGAGACGAAGCACCGTTTGAACAAATATTAGGTCCAAATATCATCGGTGCATACAACGTATGGGAAGCCGCTCATCGAAACGGCGTTCGGCGAGTCGTATACGCCAGCTCAGTGCACGCGGTCGGCATGCATTCTAAGCGAGACTGTATCGGCACCGATGCGCCACATCGCCCAGATACGTTTTATGGTTTAGCAAAATGCTTTTCAGAAGATTTAGCCAGCCTATATTGGGACAAGCGCGGAGTAGAGTCGGTCTGCATGCGTATTTTCTCTTGCGCCCAAGTGAACAACGCCAGAGCGCTAGGCACCTGGTTATCTTATGATGACCTGATTCACATGGTCGAGCAGTCTATTAATACTCCAGTCACTGGCTTCACCGTGGTTTACGGTATTTCAAATAATGACCGGGTGGTAGTCGACAATACCAAAGCAAGTTTCTTAGGCTACCGCCCTAAAGATAATGCCGAGCAATTCGCGGCTGAAGTACTAGCCGACACACCCGCTCTCGACCATTCCGACCCAGAGCACTCATTAATTGGTGGGCCGTTCGCCGTGGTTGAACTTGGTAATAGCGGAGTTGCCAGTATGAATGTGGTCAATGATACAAAAGTGGTTGATTAGCACGCTAAAGAGACTAGACAAGACAAATGAACGAGTGATCTGGCAAGGCATTAGAATACGAGAGCCCATGGGGCGGCAGCGGTTGCATTGCCTCATAGGTGTATAACGGTTAGACGTGTGAGAGATTAAAAAGGGCATACAAATGACTGTAGAAACCTACATGCTAATAGACTCAAACTACGCAACTAGAGATGAACTCGAAGACTATCTAAGTGAGAAGCGCAGCAATCTAGTGGTTTTACCAGATATGTTTGAGATTGAAGCGTTTAAGGGTACCGGATACAAATACACGCCAAGATCGTACCGGATTTTAGCTAGGTACCCAGACCAGGTAAGAGTTTTAAAACCTT
>Ga0075467_10000359_pt1 | contig 35131 bp, 28 predicted proteins | sample DEB08_DNA_9_FD_75067 | JGI IMG/M metagenome (GOLD analysis project Ga0075467, IMG submission 75067) | Aqueous microbial communities from the Delaware River and Bay under freshwater to marine salinity gradient to study organic matter... | ecosystem: Environmental > Aquatic > Marine > Coastal ... | reverse complement strand
CTAGTGATACGTTGCAAAATTATAATACCTAGCATCACGAAGTTGCACATCACCTACCTGGGTGATTTTTACAAGGAGGTCGATGACGTGACGTTTACTCTGTAAGCGGTGTAGTCTTTCTAGCCATTTTAGTAACCCTGATTAAGTAACCCTACCGTCTAGGGTTACTAAAAATAGTGGATATCGCTACACCTAACACGATTTCTTCGGACACAAAAAAGCCGCAAACCCTTTAAGGCTGCGGCTTTAGTGTACTTTGCTGAATGTTATCAGACTTATAGTTGGTGTCCAGAGAGGGACTTGAACCCTCACGACTTGCGTCACTACCCCCTCAAGATAGCGTGTCTACCAATTCCACCACCTGGACTTATTCTTTACCTACATTACTTCGTCTATCTAATTCTTACCAAGTGTACGACCCGCTACGCGTGCACCGATTTCAGGCTGCGCCTTCGCGGCACTAAAGCCTTCGGCTCGTCGTCTACCAATTCCACCACCTGGACTTATTCTTTCCCTACATTACCTCGTCTATCTAATTCTTACCAAGTGTACGACCCGCTACGCGTGCATCGATCTCAGGCTGCTAGTTGGCGTCAGGGGCTACCGGCGCTTCTAGTTCTGATTCGTCTATTACCTCGTCGACTTGCGGAGATTCAATTTCCGGCACGTCAATTGTCGGTACTTCGTTCGCTTGCTCTTCCACTACTGAATCTATGCTTGGGACTTCACTACTTTGCTCAACGTTAATCGGCGCTATCTCTTGCACAGCTGCGTTACGCTTGGCGTATATGTATGCCAAGGTTAAGCTACTGACAAAGAACACTACTACCATGGTTGAGGTGCAGCGAGTAAGGAAATTAGCCGAACCTTTACTACCGAACATGCTCGCCGAGCCGCCGCCACCAAATGCAGAACCCATGTCGCCTTTACTTTGTTGCATTAACACTAACGCGATTATTGCAATAGCAGCAAATACGTTGACGAGTATTAGAATAGTTGTGATGTTCATTATATAACTCTATTTTGGCAGAACACGGCTAAAACCTTAATATTGGTCTAAAAGCTGAGCGTTCAAGTCTTTTCTATTATTTTTTGTACAGCTTCACAGATACCTGCAAAACCACTTACTTGTAACGACGCGCCACCAACTAGGCCGCCGTCAATATCTTTTTGAGCGAATAGCTCATCAGCATTGCTAGGCTTGACACTGCCGCCGTAGACAATCCTTACTGCTTGTGCAATTTCAGAGCTCAAGCTACCAAGCTTGGCACGAATAAATGCGTGTACATTTTGCGCTTGTTCTGGACTCGCTGTCTCGCCCGTGCCGATGGCCCATACTGGCTCATAAGCAATAACGGCGTTGGCAAATCCTGCAATTCCAACTGTGTCGATAACCGCATCTAGTTGCGCGCCCACAACATCTTCAGTCTGCCCGGCGTGTCTTTGTGCCAAGGTTTCACCAATACACAGTATTGGCACTATTGACGGGTACTCAAGACAAGCTGAGAATTTTTCTGCAACTTCTTTATCGGATTCGTTAAACAACTCTCGTCGTTCAGAGTGACCCAATAATACATATTTACAACCGAGCTCGGCTAACATCGAGAGAGAGATCTCTCCGGTGTATGCGCCTGAGTCAAATTGGCTAACATTCTGAGCACCAACTGAAATCGGTTGGCTTTCAGAACAGTCAATAGCCTGACTCAAATACGGCGAGGCGGGACACACTAAAATGTCATACCCTAGCTCTTTTTGTTCACTTAATCTGGCCGCATCTAGTGCACGTCTAGCGACACCAGAGATCAACTCGGTGGTCATTTCTGAACTACCGTGCATTTTCCAATTACCTGCTACTAAAAAGCGTCGCATAAAATCTCTTTAATCAGAATCAAGTGAGCGGCGGATATTAGCATAGCCCCTAGCTTTGCACTAGGAATCTTGACAACAAATTAACCACAAACGATTAGCTTAAAGTTGATTTTTCACTACCTTAGAAATTTCTTCGCAGGTCGACTTAACTAAAGCGTCATCTTGGCCTTCGACCATTACTCGAATGACCGGCTCGGTACCCGACGGGCGTAACAGCACCCTCCCAGTATCGGCTAAGGCTGTCTCGGCCTGAATAACCGCCTGCTTAACCGCCTTAAGCTCAACAACGGTGGCCGCGTTAGTGCCTTGTGGTAAGCGAACATTAATCATAGTTTGCGGATACATAGGCATTTCTGCGGCAAGCTCGTGCAGAGGTTGCTGCATAAATTTCATCTGTGTGAGAACCTGTAGCGCCGACACTAAACCATCACCGGTAGTGGTTTTATCTAAACAAATGATGTGCCCTGACGACTCACCGCCAAGAACCCAATCGCGTGCTTTTAGCTCTTGCATGACATAACGATCTCCTACTTTCGCCCTAACAAAAGGAATGCCTCGCTCTTGCAGCGCCTTCTCCATGCCGAAATTACTCATCAAAGTGCCTACCACTCCGCCTTTGAGGCGCTTTTGCTTAGCCAGACTATCAGCAATCACAAATAGCAGCTGATCTCCGTCTACAACATCACCATGACTGTCAACCATTAAGACTCGGTCGGCATCGCCATCGAATGCGATGCCAACATCACAATTTTTCTCTAACACCAGCTTTTGCAAACCTTCAATATGGGTTGAGCCGCAGCCGTTATTGATATTGAAACCATTCGGTTGATTATTGATAACGTGAAGATCAGCGCCTAGTTCGTGAAACGCTGCAGGTGCCGACTGATAGGCAGCGCCATTGGCGCAGTCAATCGCGACTTTAAGGCCTTTGAAGTCCATCCGTCGCGGGATAGTGCCCTTACAAAACTCTACGTAACGACCAACTGCGTCATCCATACGATGAGCCTTGCCTAACTCTTGAGCCTCGACCACGGTCATAGATTTGCTCATCAAAGCCTCAATTTCAAGCTGAAACTCGTCTGAAATTTTTGCACCATCGGGTGAAAAAAACTTAATGCCATTGTCCGAATAGTGATTGTGCGAAGCACTGATTACCACACCGGCATTGGCTCTAGCGGTCTGAGTTAGATACGCAATCGCGGGCGTTGGTAGCGGCCCCAACATTGTCACGTCCATACCTGCCGACGATAAGCCGGCCTCCATGGCTGACTCCAAGAGGTAGCCAGAAACCCGCGTATCTTTACCAACAAGAACGCTGCCTTTACCGTAATGTCGTTTAACGACGGTACCTAATGCCCACCCTAGGTGAACAATGGTCTTCGGTGTAATCGGCTCAACACCGACGGCACCACGTATCCCGTCGGTTCCAAAAAAAGGTTTAGTCATAATTTTTGTCTTATTTGATGACATTGTGTTGCGTTAACTGTGAATCTAGCCTAACTGTTACAAACGGCTTCTACCGCCCGTATTGCATCGTAGGTTTCCCGAACATCGTGTACCCGAACTATTTTTGCGCCATTCAATATCGCCTGCACTGCTAATCCTAAACTGGCCGGTAAACGCTGATCGACCACTCGCCCTAGCAGCATGTCAATTAAAGATTTACGCGATACACCGATCAACATCTGACAGCCGGTACTCTCTCGCAGTTGCGCTACTGACTTTAGCAACTCTAAATTATGTTTTAAGGTTTTACCAAAACCAATCCCAGGATCGAGGATGATGTCATTTAGCTTAATTCCGGCATCCAAAGCAGTCGAAACTCTCTGTTTGAAGAAGGCCTCAACTTGAGCGACAACGCTTTCATATTGGGGTTTTGCCTGCATCGTCTGTGGCTGGCCCTGCATATGCATGATACAAACGGGCACGTTGGCAGTGGCAGCCACCTCAATCGCTCCAGGCGCTCGTAAACCGTTGACATCATTAATCATACTGGCACCGGCATCGACCGCTGCACGCATGACCTGAGGCTTATAAGTATCTATCGATATGGGCACGGTTGTTTGGGCGCTTAAAGCTTCGATCACTGGTATGACACGCTTGAGTTCTTGCTCGACAGTTACTTCTTCAGCACCCGGACGTGTTGATTCACCGCCGATATCGAGTACATCGGCACCTTGCTCAACCAGCAATAGGGCCTGTTCGACAGCCAGAGACGAGTCATTGAATTGCCCACCGTCTGAAAACGAGTCAGGGGTGACATTAATAACGCCCATTATTAAAGACCTGTCGTGCCTTAATAATGAGCGTATCGAGTTTTCACCCATAGTTAACTAGCCTGGTTACTAAATCGGGATCGCCGAGCTTTTAAGCGTCGCTAGCTGGCTTATCCATTTGAGGCTTGATACTTGGGCGATCACCAGAATCGTCACTTGAGTCTTTCTTCTTCGGAATTGGTAGGTCTGCCGGAGGCGTTGGATCTTTGCCTTCCATAATCTCAGCAATTTGGTCAGCGTCAAGAGTTTCATACTCCATTAAACTGCGCGTCATCACTTCTACTTTATCTCGATTATCTTCTAGGATCTTTTTCGCTCGAGCATACTGTTCATCCAAAATTTTCGATACTTCCGTATCAATCAAATTGGCAGTCTGATCACTCATTTTAGAGTTGGTATTGCCACCTAAGCCACCATTTTGCTGGCTATCAGCATAGACTCTAGTACCCAATGCGTCACTCATACCCCATCTGGATACCATATTATGAGCCATCTCTGTAGCACTCTCGAAATCACTTGAGGCACCAGTGGTCATCTGCTTCATAAAAATTTCTTCCGCAATTCTTCCACCTAACGCCACGGAAATACGTGCATACAAAAATTCTCGATCATAGCCATAACGATCTTCTTCAGGCAGGTAGAACGTCAACCCAAGTGCTCTACCACGAGGGATAATGGTAACTTTATGTACCGGATCATAAATATCTTTCAAGACCGCACCGACCACTGCATGACCGGATTCGTGATATGCGGTGTTGAGTCTTTCTTTTTCAGGCATCACAATCGAGCGCCGTTCTGCGCCCATCATAACTTTGTCTTTGGCGAACTCGAAGTCTTCCATTTCGACCAGTTTTTTTGCTCCACGTGCCGCAAACAATGCTGATTCATTAACCAAGTTGGCGAGATCTGCGCCTGAAAAACCAGGAGTGCCTCGGGCAATCACGGCCGCGTCAACAGTTTTGCCGATAGGCACCTTGCGCATATGAACCTTGAGAATCTGCTCACGCCCACGAATGTCTGGCAGAGGCACGACCACCTGACGGTCGAAGCGGCCAGGTCTCAATAACGCTGGGTCTAATACATCTGGGCGGTTAGTAGCGGCGATCACGATAATACCTTCGCTGCCTTCAAAGCCGTCCATCTCGACTAACAACTGATTCAAGGTCTGCTCACGCTCGTCGTTACCACCACCGATACCGGCTCCACGATGACGGCCTACCGCATCGATTTCATCGATAAAAATAATACATGGTGCACTCTTCTTAGCCTGCTCGAACATGTCTCGTACGCGCGATGCGCCGACACCTACAAACATTTCAACGAAGTCTGAGCCAGAGATAGAAAAGAACGGCACTTTTGCTTCGCCGGCAATAGCCTTAGCTAAAAGAGTTTTACCTGTACCTGGGCTGCCGGTTAACAATACGCCGCTAGGCATGCGACCACCCAATTTTTGAAAACGTGATGGATCACGCAAAAACTCTACGATTTCTTGAACTTCTTCTTTCGATTCTTCGACTCCGGCGACATCTTCAAAGGTTACTCGATTTGTGTCTTGATCAAGTAGCCGAGCTTTACTCTTACCAAAGCTCATCGCACCTTTACCGCCACCGCCTTGCATTTGTCGCATTAGATAAATCCATACGCCAATGAACAGTAAGATAGGTAGGGTATTAACCAAAATAGTAGTTAGTAGCGAGCGCCCTTCAGCCTGCTTAACTTCGAATGGGATCCTGCGATCAACCAGCGTATCGATGAGCTTTTCATCAAACTTTGTCATTACGGTCCAGAATTCGCCGCCAGATTTATAGCTTCCGACGATCCGCAGTTCGCCTTCGTCTAATAGCAACGACTTAACATTGCCGTTAGTAACCTGATCCATAAATTCTGAGTATTTCAACTCCTTGGTGGAGGTTCCGGCATCAGAGTTCTGGTCTGCCAAGAATGAGCCTACTATTAAAAAAAGCAGACCAATAATAACTATGTTGGTGAGTCTATTCACTGCATAACACCTTTAAACACTCTAGGTTGAGGGGAAATTAGTTTCTTTAAATTCATGCTAAGTGTAGCAGCCTCGCATGAAGTCGTGTGAGGCTGGTTACACATTGATAATGCTTAAGCCAGTCTGTTTCTAGCTAAAAAATAATACTCACGGCTTTTTGGCCGAGATGCCGCAGGCTTACGCACAACACCACTTTTGTAGCGACTTTTAACTTCGCGTCGAAAATAATGCGATGCACTGCCTTCAAACAGCTTCACAAGTAGATGGCTATTGGCTTTTAAGCGTTTCTCGCAAAAGTACAGCACCGAATCCAACAGGCTTTCATAGAGAGCGTCATCGGAACTGCGAATACCTGTAATATTGGGGGCCATATCAGAGATTACAAGATCGATTTTTCGGCCATTAAGTAACTGATCGACTTGCATCAATATATCATCATCTTGAAAATCACCCTTGATGAAGTGTACATTGTCAATTGGGTCCATATCTAGCAAGTCTATTGCGATTGTGGTAACTCTGTCTCCGAATTTTCGTGCTATGTATTGGGACCAACCGCCCGGCGCTGAGCCTAAATCGACCACCACCATGCCAGCAGTGACTAAGCTGTCTTGTTCGTCAATTTCCTTAAATTTGTAGACCGCACGCGAACGATAGCCTTGGCTCGTTGCTTTCTTAACATAGGAATCGTTGATATGGCGACGTGCCCATTCGCCAGTTTTATTGCCTTTTCGTGCCATTTTGGATGTTTTTTTCGTGAATTTAGGTAGAATCGCGCGTCTTAAATGTATAGCACGATGTTAACCTATCGCGCAGCTAATAATTATCTCATTAAATGACTCTAACTGGAAAACAAAAGAACTACTTACGTGGAATTGCTCACAATCTTAGCCCTGTTGTTATGATTGGCAACAAAGGACTAACCGACGCCGTGATGAACGAAATCGACTTAGCGTTAAATCAACATGAGTTAATCAAGATTAAACTACCCGGCAATGAAAAAGCTGAGAAAGTCGCATTGTTAGCGCTAATCACTAGCAAATCGAATAGTGAACCGGTGCAATTAATAGGCCGTATAGGTGTAATTTACCGTGCCAGTGATGACGCGAAAATCACTATCCCCAATATTTAGCACCCCTTTCAGGGAAGCCAGTAACCGCAATGAATGCGGTTTCTATGCTCTAAATTATAAATTGCAAACGGCTGCTGATTATTAGTAATTCGCTATTAGCACAGCAAAAGATCGTTAGATCCTCTTTTTAATCGATTTAAAGCGGCTCAACCTCTGTCTTACTTGGCTTATAACGCTCTTTGTATGCGTCTAAGAAGGACTGCTTATCTTGGTTCGGGATTGTCGACTCGTCTAGCTCAATAATAGCCTGAGCGAAGTACTTAAAGAACTCTGAATCGTCAATTCTCGATACTTTATAAGATTCGTCTAGTGGGAGAGCCATTAACGCCTCTACCTTCTGACGATCCATTGCCCGAGCAAAAAGACTCGAACCTGATACATATTGACGAAGGTCTTTATCAAGCTCTGCGTAACTCATAGAGAATGCAGCAACAAACGCCTGTTCTTGACTCTGCCCTGATATGACCGCCCTCAAATAATCGATTAATTGTTCCCTACGAGTATTATCAGCGTACAAATAGTGCACCGTGAAAAACGAATGCATGTAGTTTCGATTCGCTTGGCGCAACCATTGTCTATTATTACCTGTAGATGCTTTTTGATTAAATGTTGTACGCGCGAATAGTGATTCGCTATCAAAACTGGTTACGCCGCCACCGCTATTGAGTATTGAACGAATACGGTTGGTATACGCCTCTAGACTACCAAGCACAATTCGATTTGATGACTCGGTATAGGTGGCTAAGTAATACGCGAAGCCAACACGAAACCAAAGAGGGTAGCTATCATCGATGCCCGCACTATTGAGTGAATCCTGAGCAATCGCATTGAATACAACCGAACGTCCAGAATTAGCAACTCGAAAGCTATTGCCGAAAAAACCTTTAATATCAACAAACATTCTCGTTGGCATGCCTGGGCGATTAAGCTGGATACTTACAAACTCCTCTGGCAAACCCAACCCCCTCCATGTTCGACGGGCGTCGGTCATAAACAGGATCATTTTTGTGTCGCTACTTTTTGTGCCGGTGCTCTGCTGCGGTTTAGCATTTAGAAAGAAGGCACAAAAGGCTCTATATTTCTCTAGTTGCTCTGTCGTTAAACGGGCTTTTTTTGCCGATATATCGGTGATGATCTTAAAGTTTTCACTCTCGACTAGCGTCCACTTTTTCTTTGCGAGCAACTTGATTTTTACATCAGCTAGCGCGTTGGTCGTCAGCATAAGTGACAACGCGAACGCGAAAAAAATAACTTTGTTCATTTAAATATAGTCATGCTTAAATGATTTTAGTCGTCGTAGCTAACTTCTAATATCTCGTATGCCTTTTCGCCTGCTGGAGCTTCAAAAGTAAATTCATCTCCTTCGAACTTGCCAATCAACGCTCGGCCAATCGGTGAGCTCAGCGAGATTTTCCCCTTCGCGATATCGGCCTCTAGATCACCAACAACTTGATAACTCACTTGCGCATCCGCGCCTTCGTCATACAACTTAACCTTGGCACCAAATACGACTTTGCCTTTGACATTTAGTTTGGACGTATCGATAACCTCAGCAACCCCAAGATTGCTTTCGAGCTCTTTAATACGACCTTCAATAAAACTTTGCTGCTCACGCGCAGCGTGATACTCGGCGTTTTCAGATAAGTCACCGTGAGCGCGGGCATCTGCAATTTCCTGAATAACCTTCGGCCGATCTTCGCTTTTCAGTTTCTTTAATTCGGCCCGAAGTGCTTCGGCGCCTTTTTTTGTTAGTAGTACTCGTTCCATTTTAATTCAGTTCTTATAAGTTTCAATAATTTTAATACCAGCTAGCCGACCAATTGACCAGAAAAAGCGCTTAAGAAGCCTAAACTTCCTAAACGCCAACAGCTGCTGTATCTATAAAGGTTTATGACTTGCTATAGGCTAATAGTCTTATGCAGATCTTGTAGCTTACTAACACGCATTTCGTCATGAGCTTTGTGTGCCTCAACCATAGCACGAGCGGCGGCAATATTGGTGAAGTAAGTCACTTTGTGCATCAATGCTTCACGCCGAATTGTGTACGAATCTTTAACCGTATTGTTGTTGCTGGTTGTGTTGATTACCAGGTTGGCCTTGCCGTCAATAATCATATCAACGATGTGTGGCCGCCCTTCAGTCACCTTATTAACTGTTTGACATGCAATCCCGGCTTTCTTGAAGCCCTCAGCAGTACCACGGGTGGCAACAATTTTGAAACCAGATTCAGACAAATAGCCAGCCAGATCGGTGGCAACAGCCTTATCGGAGTCGCGCACGCTGAATAAAACAGTGCCTTCACGAGGGATATCTGAGCCAGTACCTTGTTGCGCCTTATTATAAGCGGCACCGAAGGTGGCTCCAACGCCCATCACTTCACCGGTTGATTTCATCTCAGGGCTTAACAATGTATCAACGCCAGGGAATTTTACAAACGGAAATACCGCCTCCTTAACCGAAAAATACTCAGGAATTATTTCTTTGAGAATACCTTGCTCAGCCAATGTCTTACCAGCCATACAGAGCGCGGCAATTTTCGCCAGTGGTCGAGACGTAGCCTTTGATACAAATGGGACAGTACGCGACGCGCGCGGATTAACTTCAAGCACGTAAATATCGGCTCCCTTGATCGCGAACTGAACATTCATTAAGCCAATCACATTTAGCGCCAACGCCATTTTTCTGGTTTGCTCACGCAGCTCTGCTTTAATTTCGTCAGACAAGCTAAACGGTGGCAATGAGCACGCAGAGTCACCTGAATGAACGCCAGCTTCTTCGATATGCTCCATGATTCCGCCAATAACAACGTCGACGCCATCACAAATTGCATCGACATCCACTTCGATTGCATCGTTTAAGAACCGGTCTAACAGTACTGGCGACTCATTGGAAACTTGAATCGCGGTATGCATATAGTTGGATAGCGCGTGCGCATCATGCACAATTTCCATTGCCCGCCCGCCGAGCACGTAAGATGGACGAACTACCAGCGGATAACCAACCTCTTCAGCTAACGCCAGCGCGGTATCTTCGCTTGAGGCGATGCGATTAGGCGGCTGCTTCAGTTTTAGCTCGTTAAGCAATGCTTGGAACTGTTCGCGATCTTCAGCGGCGTGAATGGCCTCTGGTGAGGTGCCGATAATTTTCGTACCGTGCGCTTTCAATGGGCGAGCGAGTTTTAATGGCGTTTGGCCACCGTATTGCACGATTACGCCCGACGGGTTTTCTTTGTGCACAATCTCTAGCACATCCTCTAGCGTTAGCGGCTCAAAATATAAGCGATCTGAGGTATCGTAGTCAGTCGATACGGTTTCGGGGTTACAGTTGACCATAATGGTTTGGTAACCCGCTTCGCGTAACGCCATTGACGCGTGAACACAACAGTAATCGAATTCGATGCCTTGACCGATACGATTCGGCCCACCGCCTAGTACCATGATTTTTTCGCTTTGCTCGGGCAGCGACTCGCACTCGTGTTCGTAAGTTGAATACATATACGCCGTAGCGGTAGCAAATTCTGCAGCGCAAGAGTCAACTCGCTTATAGACCGGTCGAATATTCAATGCATGTCGTTTGGCTCGCAACTGATCTTCGCTAACATGCAAAATTTCAGACAAACGAACATCTGAAAAACCTTTGCGTTTTAGGGCATACATTTGATCAGCGTCGATCGATTCGAGTTGAGTACTATCAAGCTGGTGCTCGGTAGAAATTAGGTCTTCGATCTCGGCTAAGAACCAAGGCTCAATACCAGTGGCCTCATGCACATCTTTAATCGATAAGCCTTCGCGAAAAGCATCACCGATATACCACAGTCGGTCAGCTTTAGGCACCCTTAGCGCGGCACTTAGGCGGTCGCTTCGTTCGCTTCCGGCTAGGTCACCGAGTTGAGGCTCAAAGCCATGACTGCCAATCTCCAAGCTACGCATTGCTTTTTGCAACGACTCTTGAAAGGTACGACCAATAGCCATCGCTTCACCGACCGACTTCATCTGAGTGGTTAGCGTATCGTCAGCTTGTGGAAACTTAACAAAATCGAATCGCGGTATTTTTGTAACTACGTAATCGATACTTGGCTCGAAAGAGGCCGGCGTTAAACCGCCAGTAATGTCGTTGCGTAACTCATCTAAGGTATAACCGACAGCTAATTTGGCGGCGACCTTGGCAATTGGGAAACCTGTAGCTTTTGACGCCAATGCAGACGATCGTGACACCCGTGGATTCATTTCTATAATGATCATACGGCCAGTCTTCGGGTCAATCGCAAACTGCACGTTTGATCCGCCGGTATCAACTCCGATCTCTCGCAACACAGCAAGTGAGGCGTCACGCATAATCTGATATTCCTTATCAGTTAAGGTTTGTGCCGGTGCCACGGTAATTGAATCGCCGGTGTGCACACCCATTGCATCGAAGTTCTCGATTGCGCAAATGATAATACAGTTATCTTGATGGTCTCGAACCACTTCCATCTCGTATTCTTTCCAGCCAAAAATACATTCTTCAATCAGTAGTTCATTGGTTGGAGACGCTTCTAACCCACGCTCACAAATCTCAACAAACTCTTCTTTATTATAAGCAATACCGCCGCCGGTGCCGCCCATGGTGAAGGACGGACGAATAATCACCGGTAAGCCTAGATCGTTGAGAATCTCGAACGACTCTTGCATGTCATGAGCGATATCACCACGAGCGATCTCAAGACCAATTTTGGTCATCGCATTTTTAAACTGCTGACGATCCTCAGCTTTGTCGATAGCCTCTTTCTTGGCTCCGATCATTTCAACATTGTACTTACTCAAAACGCCTTCACGCTCTAAATCAAGTGCACAATTTAACGCTGTTTGGCCACCCATTGTTGGCAATAATGCGTCTGGACGTTCGATCTCGATGATCTTTTCAACCGCTTGCCAGCTTATTGGTTCGATATAGGTTGCGTCTGCAAAGCCAGGATCGGTCATAATTGTGGCAGGGTTCGAATTAACCAGCACCACGCGATAGCCCTCTTCTTTTAGAGCTTTGCAGGCTTGCACACCTGAATAGTCAAATTCACACGCTTGTCCAATGATAATTGGGCCTGCGCCGATGATTAAGACGGTTTCAATGTCAGTACGTTTTGGCATCTCTAAATCCTCTTAAGCTTTCGCTTTCGCGTTGGCACTGTGTTGGGTCATCATATCTATAAAGCGTTCGAACAGCGGCGCCACATCTCTCGGACCGGGACTTGCCTCCGGGTGACCTTGAAATGAGAAAGCGGCTGCATCGGTACGCGAAATGCCTTGGATAGTATTGTCGAAAAGCGAACGGTGTGTCACTTCTATATTACTCGGCAGATCAGTCTCTTGAACGGCAAAACCGTGATTTTGGCTGGTGATCATAACCTTCTTTGAAGCCAAATCTTGCACTGGGTGATTTGCTCCATGATGGCCGAACTTCATTTTTTCGGTTTTAGCTCCTGAGGCTAGAGCAAGGATTTGATGGCCTAAACAGATACCGAAAATTGGAACGCCAGCGGCAATAATTTTTTGTGTAGCCGTTATCGCATAATCGCAGGGCTCGGGATCACCCGGGCCGTTTGATAAAAATACGCCATCCGGCTTATGCGCCAAGACCTCGGATGCTGGGGTTTGCGCAGGCACAACCGTCACATTACAGCCGAGCTGAACTAAGATTCGCAAAATATTATGCTTCACGCCAAAGTCATATGCCACAACGTTAAATTCGCCGTCAGTTTTTTGCTGGTAGCCGGCATCTAACGTCCACTCAGCTTGAGACCAAGTATAAGCCTCTTGAGTTGTGACTTGTTTGGCCAAATCTAACCCTTTTAAACCAGCAAAACCTTTGGCGGCAGAGACAGCCGCGTCAGAATCGATGTTATCACCAGCGACGATGCAACCGTTTTGAGCACCTGTTTCGCGAAGTATGCGTGTTAACTGGCGAGTATCGATATCAGCAATCGCCACCGTGTCATTATCCTTCAGGTAATCATCGAGGTTTTGAGTATTTCGCCAATTGCTTGCCATGCGAGGCAAATCTCGGATTATAAGGCCGTTGGCATAAACAAAGTTTGATTCAGTATCCTCCTCGTTGGTACCGGTGTTACCGATATGAGGATAGGTTAGGGTAACCATTTGCTGTGAATATGACGGGTCTGTCAAGATTTCTTGGTAGCCAGTCATCGAGGTATTAAATACCACCTCTCCTACCGATTGGCCTTCTGCGCCAATTGACTGGCCCCAGAACAGGGTGCCGTCTGCAAGTGCTAATAGTGCCGTATATTTCACAATTCGAGCCTTTTTCTTATGTCTTTAAGCGTTGATGAGCGCGCAAAACTTATTAAGGTTAATTTAGAAGGCGATAAAATTTACTTAAAAAAAGGGAGAAGCCTTATTAAAAGCTTCTCCCTTTACAGAATTTTATCTACAAAAACCACCGGCTTCACTGGTGACCCAATAGGGTTTGGAAAGCAATTTGAGTGGTCTTTTCATCGGTGCGTATTCTAGCCGATAGGGAGTTATCTATGCAATGTTAAAGCGTCTTAAAACGATAATAAAATCACCTTGCACTCACAACCGCCAGTTACTTCAAATTCAAACGCTATTACACCCGTTATTAGCAGTAAATCAGGGCATCGACTCATTACTGCGCAGACAGCCGCTAGCTAGTCTAACTCGAATCTATTATCGACTTAAATTTAAAGTGCCAGCCATGAGCTTCAAAGCGTCATCTTTTCGTCGCTTTGACTTTAAGAGCACTTAAAGAATCAGCCCTGAGCGTTTAAGTCGAATCCCGTCTCGATCTAAACTTAAACCGTCAGCCCTGAGCTTTTAAGTCGAATCCCTTCTCGATCTAAACTTAAACCGTCAGCCCTGAGCTTTTAAGTCGAATCCCTTCTCGACTTAAACTTAAAGAGCACTTAAAGAGCGTCAGCCCTAAGCCCAAGCACATCCTGCATGTCGTAACAGCCTGCTGGCTTGTCAGCCAACCAGATCGCCGCCCTGACCGCTCCTTTGGCGAAAGTCATACGAGAAGATGCCTTGTGTGTTAGTTCAACTCGTTCACCCTCGCTGGCAAACAACACCGTGTGATCACCGACCACATCACCACCTCGGATAGTCGCAAAGCCGATGGTTTCGCGATCTCGAGGCCTAGCGATACCCTCGCGGCCATACACGGCGACCTCATTTAAATCTCGGCCAAGTGTATCGGCAATCACTTCGCCCAAACGCAACGCGGTGCCAGAAGGAGAATCAACTTTATGTCGATGATGGGTTTCAATGATTTCGATATCTGAATCAGCGGCTAATACTTCAGACATTTGTTTGAGTAAATGGAAGCAAAGGTTCATGCCAACACTCATATTAGCAGCCAAAACAATTGCAATCGAGTCTCCTGCACAGGCAAGTGTTTGTTTTTCGCTGTCACTAAATCCAGTGGTGCCGATTACCATCGCCTTGCCGTTCGCAAGGCAATACTCAAGATTAGCCAAGGTTGAATCAATGGTGGTGAAATCGATCAGTAGATCAAAGTCAGCTTGGTCTACGCTAGCTACCACAGATACATTAATCCGCCCTATTCCGACAAGCTCGCCAGCATCAACGGCCAATAAGCTACTGCCTGGGCGCTGCACTGCGCCAGTCAAATGAATACCATCTTGGGAAGCGTTAACTACGGCTTGAATTAAAGTTCGGCCCATTCGGCCGGCAACGCCCGCAATTGCAATATTAAGCACTTAGTTTACTCGTTATAGATTGATAAATAATTCGAAGAGACTAGTCTATCGATTGCCGAAAAAAGCTCGAGGCTGCTCGGCATTAACTCCGAAAAACATCTTTTATTTTGCCAAACACACCTTCATCGGCATTTGATTCAGAAAACTTGTCTAAGTCGAACTCGGCCGACACTCGAAGAATATCTAACTCATGGCAGGCATTAACCAATCCATAAACCACTGAACGGCTATAACCGGATTTTTGCATCAAGCTATGCGGGCTTTCGGGTCGAACAAAAAGCATGGTACATAGTTTGAGCAACATATTGTCCAGCTCCAGCAAATCAAAATGTGGCCAACGCTCAAGAATATATTCAGTCTGAGAATCCAAACCGGCAGCCAAACTCGCACTCTTGGTCGCTATTGTATTGGCCCAAACCAGACGACTGATTGGAAACGCCTTTAGCTCGTCGCTTGGTCGCCACGTCGAACCCAACTTGCACTTAGTAACGGTCTTTTTGCGAATTGCAGCTGTCCATTTGCCAGGCTCTTGCTCGGAGTAAACAAGATCACGCTCGGGCTTAATGAATAGAATTTGCTCACGTCCGGAAAAAATTTCGGCGTCTTCGCCCCAAAATTCACCACCCGGCTGTATCACAGAGCCAGCGGCAAGCTTTGCTGTTAACTTGGCTTCTGCCTCTGCGTCAACATAACTCGAATCGCTCTCAATTGTGTCGGAATTAATGTCTACATCATCTTCAATTTCCGACTCACTCATCTCCCACGCATCTAAACTATTAGTTTCGATCACCAGAACACTGTTATTTGATGCACTTTCATCGTCAGTAACCAATACCACAGCTTGAGGGATCTCGGGTTCTTTATCGTCGTCTTTGAAGCCTTTTACATCATCGACTACCTTCATGTACTCGCTATTGGTGAAGCTATGATAATCAATGCTTAAATTATCCAGCTCATACTCAAAATCCTCGGCATCTGGAAAATCGTCTGACTGTTTCGAATCAGATTCAGTTTTCTCATCCATATCGACGATGGCGAACTGCATGCCTTGAGGTAAAGCATTATCAGATGGAATTAACGGTTCAGCAACGGCTTCAAGATCAAGTCGTGTTAACTGCGTCCTGAAATCGCTCCATTGTACCGGCCGCACAATATAACCAGGAGAGTCGTTTTGATCATTGCCTACTCTAATCGCAGGCAAACTGTTGAGCGACTCTTCATCTGTCGAAAACTGGTAACTTGAGTCGACAATCACTATGTCGGCGCTCTCTGACGACTCGACATTCTCTTTTAGAATAACGACCTGATATTCGAGCTCATTCTTAGCCAAATTCAAGAATGACTTGAATAAAATTTGTTCTTTCTTTTCAATCCCTTTGAAAACTAGATGTTTGATTTCGGTGGTCACAGGAATACTCTTTGTAAAAAAATTTAGGTCTAATTAATTTATCGCCGTTCTCTTATGAACTGGCCATTGCTGGCATCGATAACTTACTCGTCGTTGTTAGGCCATAACTATTAGACCACTAGTCACTAGATTCTAGCCACTAGTGGACAAATGACATCACCAATTCGGTTGATGTTCGGCCACTAACGAAAACTTTCCCATTGTCCGCAGTTTGGACAAAACCAATACATGGCCTTAGTATCAAAACCACACCCAACACAAGTATACTCAATCTTTTCTGATTTTGCGCGACTCAACATTTTTTTTAATAAAGCCGCACTTCTATCACCACTAAGCTTATTTTCAACTAAGGCCGCATTTAGATAATCAGCAAGCGGTGAACTCATGCCTACGTTATTAGTTTTATCAAGTACGTGGTCTAATGCAGCCGATTGCCCTAAAATTCTCTCGAGTGATGTCTGCCACACCTTGAAGGAATCTGCACTCTTTGGCACAACTGCAACATTTAACAAGTAATTCTTTAACCCATTCGAGTTTCCGCTAAAGTTGAAGCTGCCTATCATTTTTTCAACAATAAGCTCAGCAAAATTAGGATGCAAATCGGCTAACGTTAACCATAAGTCTCGGGCACCTGCGTGATCTCCTTCCGCCGAACGTAAGTCGCCCCGTAGCAACAAACTACGAGCGATCGATGGAAATTCGCTGCGCGCATTGCGTAAATGTTGGCGGGCAATTTGATAATCACCGATACCGATCGAAAGCTCAGCCAATTCGCAATAATAGTGCGCCACTTGCTTATTAACGTTCTGGCGCTCGCCGCGCTTAAGCAATCTCAACACATCAATCGCTTTTTGCCACTCTTTCTCTTGCTGATATATACGAACGAGACCCTCGACCGCAAGAACTCGGTAGGCAGCCGAGTCTTTAAGTTCACTGAAGAGATTTTCGGCTCGATCTAACCAACCAGCCTTGTAATAGTCGTTGGCGAGCTCGTGAATCGCCTGCATTCGTTGGTCATCAGTCAAACTGGGCCGAGCAATCAAATTTTGATGTATCCGGGTCGCTCGATCGACCTGTCCTTTTCGGCGAAATAAACCACCAAGAGCCAAGTGAAGCTCAACAGTTTCACTGTCGACCTCTAACGCTTTAATAAATACCTCGATAGCCTTATCGGGCTCCTCGTTTAATAAAAAATTAAGACCCTTAAAATATTCTTTATTAACCGCTTGTTTTTGCCCAAAGCCAAGCTTAACAAAGAGCCAGCGACTTCCGATAACACCCAATAAAAAGGCCAGCGCTATCGCCGGCCAAGTCCAATTCCATTGCGATAATAAACTCACTTTGAACAAGCCTCAACGCTAGCCATAGACTATGACTAAACTTCGTCCTTCATTGGTTCAGTTATTGGTGCGGCTCTAAGGTTTTGAACCTCTTTCTCAACCTTAGCGAGTTCACGCTTAGTCTTACCGACCTGCATTTTAGTGCGAACCACCGAAAAACTCATCAGCAAAACTCCAAGCAACATACCTAGCACGAATGGAATTAACATCACAACGAATAGATCAACTTCTCGTTCAATATCGAAATAGTAGCGAAGCGTAACAGCATCCGGATTCTTTAAGTTTAGTGTTAGCGCAAAGAGCGCAAAGACAAGAAACATAATAATTGATAATACTTTTTTCATGGACTGCTCGCCTAATTCTTATTTATCTGGTAGCTGCGATGGATTAATTTAGCTGCGATGGATTAATTTAGTTGCGATGACTTTATTAAGAATTCAACGCGTCGACTCGCTCTTTCAATTCTTTTCCGGGCTTAAAATGTGGTGAAAATTTATCTTCAACAGCAACCGATTCACCTGTTTTGGGATTACGCCCAACTCGCGCTGGTCGATAATGCAAAGAGAAACTTCCAAAGCCACGTATTTCAATACGATCACCATCTTCAAACGCACTACCCATGCGTTCTAAAACGGTTTTTACGGCTAATTCGACATCCCGATGCGCTAAGTGCGGCTGCTTGTCTACCAATGACTCGATCAATTCGGACCTTGTAATTGTCGGTGTTTTAATCATTACCCTATACCCTTGATAAATTTTTAGCGAACAAGTATAAATTTTGCAACGCCAAGGCGCAATAACTCCAGAGTCAATAAATTGATCTAAGTTACTGATATTGTTTCTTTAAAATTAAAAAAAACTAGATTAAACAGACAAACGTAAAAAACCTTGGCCGACGTTAGTCAACCAAGGCTTTTCTATCAAAACTCCCTGCACCGAAGCTCAGGGCTTTAATAAGGCTAAATCAACCTACTTATTCAGTGATTCCTTTAACTTTTCAGCTAGCAAGCTACCGCTGCCTGATTCACTCGATCCACTACCGTACTCTTGAATCGCTTCACTTTCATGCTGCGCTTCCAAAGCTTTGATCGAGAGAGAGATGCGACGAGTCTTACGGTCAATCGCCGTGATCTTAGTCTCAACTTCAGTCCCTACTGGGTAGATTGCAGATGCATCTTCAACATGGTCACGCGAAATCTCAGCGGCACGAAGGTAACCTTCAACGCCTTGCTCAATTTCAATAGTAACGCCGCGTGCGTCACCTTCTTTAACAGTACCATTTACAACGGAGCCTTTAGAGTTAGTTGCAACGAAGTCAGTGAAAGGATCACCAGAAACTTGCTTAACACCTAGAGAAATACGTTCACGGTCAGAATCAACCGCTAGCACTACAGCTTCAAGCTCATCACCTTTGGCAAAGTTGCGAATAACGTCTTCGCCTTCTTCGTTCCAAGAAAGATCACTTAAGTGAATTAGTCCGTCAATGTTGCCGTCTAAGCCGATGAATACGCCGAAATCAGTGATCGATTTAATCTTACCGATAACTTTATCGCCTTTCTTGTGAGTCGCTGCAAAGCTATCCCAAGGATTTGAACGACATTGCTTCATGCCTAATGAGATGCGACGACGTTCTGGGTCGATTTCAAGCACAACAACTTCAACTTCGTCGTTTACTTGGCATACTTTACTCGGATGAATGTTCTTGTTAGTCCAATCCATTTCTGAAACGTGAACTAGACCTTCAACACCGTCTTCCAACTCAACGAAAGCACCATAATCGGTAATATTTGTCACTTTACCATAGTGACGAGTATCAACCATGAAACGGCGTGCTAGGTCTTTCCATGGGTCATCGCCCATTTGCTTAATACCTAGAGATACACGTGCTTTTTCTTTGTCGAACTTCAGTACGCGAGCTTCGATGTCTTGGCCAACTTCCAAAATCTCAGAAGGATGCTTAACGCGCTTCCAAGCCATGTCAGTAATGTGTAGCAAGCCGTCGATACCACCCAAATTGATGAAAGCACCATAATCAGTAAGGTTCTTAACGATACCCTTAACGATTTGGCCTTCTTCAATGGTTCTAAGCAACTCTTCACGCTCAGCACCCAACTCGTGTTCAACCACAGCACGGCGAGATACAACAACGTTGTTACGTGCTTTGTCGATCTTGATAACTTTCAACTCTAAGTCACGGTTTTCAAGATACGCAGAATCTTTTACAGGACGCACATCAACCAAAGAACCAGGTAGGAAAGCACGAACATTTTGTAGAGATACGGTGAAACCGCCTTTTACTTTGCCAGTGATTTGACCAACAACGATATCTTCGTTTTCGTGTGCTTTTTCTAGCTCAGCCCAAACGCGTACGCGTCGTGCTTTATCGTGAGACAGTTTAGTACGACCATAGCCGTCTTCAACGCTTTCGATAGCAACTTCTACTAAATCGCCAACCAGTACATTGTACTCGCCGTCAACCTTAGCAAACTGAGATAGTGGGATTTCGGCTTCTGATTTCAAGCCTGCTGTTACTATAACGTAGTCGTTTTCGACAGATACAACTTCAGCTTTGATAACCTCACCGATGGTCATTACGGTGTCTAATAGGCTCTCTTCGAACATTTGGGCGAATGATTCGCTCATAACTCTACCTTTTTAGCTCTCCCCTCTCACTACAGGGAACACATTGATAGCGTTCGCGGCCGTAGTAATAATGAATCACTTTATCTGAACTTTGCTTCAGTCCGACTGAAGGTCCGCGTTAATTTACAAGAGCCAAAATGCGCGTAACGACTTCATCTATAGTGAGTTCAGAAGTATCTAGAATCAAGGCATCTTCAGCGGGTTTAAGCGGAGAAGCGTCTCGACTCGAATCTCGGACATCACGTGCTTGAATCGACTCTAACAGGCGCGCGAGATTAACATCGAAACCCTTCGCTTTCAACTGATCAAAGCGTCTTTGTGCCCTTATTTCAGCACTAGCCGTCAAAAACACCTTGAATGGTGCATCTGGGAACACAATTGTGCCCATATCGCGACCATCGGCTACCAATCCAGGGGCTACTCGACAGCGACGCTGCATATTCAGCAGAGCTGCTCGCACCTCAGGAATTGGTGCTATGCGGCTGGCTATTTGCCCGGCCTCGTCAGTTCTAAGCTCATCGGTCACCATATGTCCGTTGATTTCGATTTTCGCCGAGTCTGTTTCGCTCACATGACATGTTAGATTCATGCTGTCTGCCAACGCCACTAAGGAGTTCACGTTATCGAGGCTAACGCCCTGATTGCTTGCAAGCCAACCTAGCCCTCGATAGATAGCGCCACTGTCTAGATAGTGCCAGCCAAATTTGACCGCACATATCTGACCAATAGTGCCCTTGCCAGCCCCACTGGGGCCATCAAGTGCCAATACCGGAGGCTGCTTTTCGCTCAGCTCAGGCACTGATATTAAGGCCAACCGAGGTCGCCAATTCAACAAAATTAGGAAATGACGTCGCTACGTTGTCGGCTTCGTTGATAACGATTTCGCCACTAGAGACACCACCGGCTATGGCAAATGACATAGCGATGCGATGGTCATGATAGCTTTCGACTTGACCACCTGTAATGCTACCGCCTTGAACTACCATGCCATCTTTACGCTCTTCAACTTCTACACCGATAGCGCGCAGGCCTTCGACCATTGCCGAGATACGATCACTTTCTTTGTGACGCAACTCTTCGGCTCCTGAAACGATGGTTTCACCTTGGGCACAAGCAGCGGCAATGCAAATAACCGGAAACTCATCAATCGCTAACGGCACCAATTTAGGGTCAATAACAGCGCCTTTCAAGCCAACATAGGTCACTTGAATATCGGCCACTGGCTCACCACCAACGGCGCGCGGGTTCAACAACTTAATATCAGCGCCCATCGCCTTCAAAACGTCAATGATGCCGGTGCGAGTCGGGTTTACGCACACATGCTCTAGGATTATCTTTGATCCTGGCACGATCGAGGCAGCAACCATGAAAAACGCCGCCGATGAAATGTCCGAGGGTATATCTATATTGGCTGCGGTTAGCTCACCGCCGCCGCTCAAGCGAATAGTACTGACCTGATCGTTAACACGCTCGGTGTCGCATTTGTATCCATAAGCTTTGAGCATTCTCTCAGTATGGTCACGGGTAGGCGCCGGCTCGGTAACGCTGGTCTCACCATCGGCGTACAAACCAGCCAACAACACCGCTGACTTTATTTGCGCGCTTGCCATTGGTAATTTGTAGTTAATCGGTTGCAACTTTTCGACACCGCGGATATGAATCGGCGGGCAGCCGTTTTCATCAGTCGCACATCGGGCTCCCATGGCCGATAGCGGCACCGTGACTCGGCGCATAGGCCGTCCGGTTAAAGATTCGTCTCCAACCAGCTTTGAAGCAAACTTTTGCGCCGCCAAAATACCTGCCATCAAACGCATTGCGGTACCTGAGTTGCCCATATCCAAGTCTTGCTCAGGTGCAGTAAGGCCTCGCATGCCGACTCCTGTAACCGTTAACTGACCGTTAGTTGGCCCATTCGCAGTTACGCCCATGGCGCGAAAGGCAGCCAGCGTGGCCATCACGTCTTCGCCCTCAAGTAGGCCGGTAATATTGCTTGTACCATTGGCCAGCGATGAAAACATCACGGCTCGATGAGACATCGACTTATCTCCTGGCACACGAACGTTCCCTGACAAGCCTTTGGCTGCTATCGCAGTTGTTAAAATCAATTTTGTACTCATGTTTTTACGTCTTATTCTATGTTGGGTACTATTTCGTTCAGTACTATCTATAAGTTCGGTACTATTACTGTTGCTCTATTTTCTTCATCGATTCAGCCTTATTTAGCAAGCCCTCATCTCTAGCCATCTTGGCCTCGGAAAAATAATTTAGTATGGCGGTTTGATCCGAGTTTGCAACATCGTTTCGTATCGCATTAATTTGATCCTTGAAGCCATCTAAAGCACTTAGAACTTCTTGCCGATTGGTAATGCAAATGTCACGCCACATTTCAGCATCGCTGGAGGCAATACGGGTAAAATCATAAAAGCCAGCGGCAGCAAGGTCGAACAGGCTTTGACGGTCAGGCTGATGGCTCAGAAAATTCACCAGACTAAAGGCAATAACATGAGGCAAATGACTGGTCTTAGCAAAAGTAGCATCGTGCTCTTGAAGACTCATTCGTTTGACTTTTGCGCCAACGGTCGACCACATATTTGCAACCATCGATGCAGCCGCATCTGACACTTCGTCAGTGTCGGTAATAATAACGTGTTTATTTTGAAATAATCCAAGTTTCGACGCCGCCACACCCGAATTTTCACCACCTGCGATCGGATGCGCTAATACGAATTTATTTAAAACCGAAGGAACCTTAGCCTTTAACTGTGCATATAGATCGGTCTTGACACTACCAACATCGGTGATAATTGCACTTTCAGGGATATTGCTTTCTAGCGATTGCAGAAGTGGCACCATACTCTGCATCGGCGTAGCCAGCACTATAAGGCTGGCGTTCTTTACCGCGTCGAATAACGGCAATACTTCATCAACAACGTTTTCTGCAATAGCCGCCTTGGCGGTAGACTCACTTCGGCAGACGCCAATAACATGCTTTGCTAAACCGCGTTCTTTTAGCTCCCGTGCTAACGAACCTCCTAGCAGGCCTATTCCTATAATTGTTACCCTCTCAAACATCGGATTTACAATACGCCGACAGGATAAGATCCAATTAGCTTAAAATAAACAGATTTACTTTCAAGCTCAGCGAGCGCGGACGCCACCTTGGGGTCGTCAACATGACCAATCAAGTCGATGAAAAACACATACTCCCAATTGGTTTGTCGACTGGGTCGAGATTCTATGCGACTCATATCCACGCCAACGTCATACAAAGGTTTTAACAATTCAAATAAACTGCCAACCTTGTTTGGCGCTGAGACCATAATAGTGGTTTTATCTTCACCACTGGCGGCGTAACTATCATTTCCGATAATCAAAAAGCGAGTTGTATTATTGCGCTCGTCTTCGATACCACTGGCTAAAATCGCTATATCATAAATCTTAGCGGCTATATCGCTGGCAATCGCAGCGACAGTCTCGTCTTTAGAAGCAATAATAGCGGCTTCGGCGTTACTACTAGCACTGAAAATTTCAGCATCGGGCAAGTAACGTTCAATCCAATTGCGGCACTGGGCAAGAGCCTGCGGATGTGCATATACCTTTTTCACCGCCGTTAGACCATCTGCATGACTTAACAACTGATGATTTATTGGCAGCTGCACTTCGCCACATACTTTTAATTTTGACGTTGCGAAGCAATCTAATGTGTGGGTAATAACGCCTTCTGTCGAGTTCTCAACCGGCACTACGCCAAAATGAGCTTTACCCTGCTCCACCAAGCGAAACACATCAGCAATGGTTTTCACATCAAGGCTATTAACCGCCTGACCAAAGTGCTTAACAACCGCAGCTTGAGTATAGGTGCCCTCTGGGCCGAGATACGCCACCGACATGGGCATCTCGGCTGCCAACGAAATAGACATGATTTCACGCATTAAGCGCACCATCTGATCGTCAGAAACTAGGCCGTTAAGCTGATCACGCAATAGCCCATTGCGCTCGCGTACCCGACGCAGTACTTGTGCCTCGCGCTCGGGTCGATAAAACGAGGCATTCGCATCAACTGCGAGTTTGGCCTTAGCAATTTCTGCTGCAACCAATACCCGCTCTTGAATAAGCCTCAGAATTTTCTGGTCACAAGCGTCAATCCGGCTTCGTAACTCGATCAGTTCAGGAGAGTCTACTTGTTGTTTATCACTCATACGTTGTGTCGATTTAGGATTGAATAGCGCGAGCAACCATAATGCCATCAAGCGATTTAATTGTCTCGACAACTGAGTCAGGGATATGGCTATCAACATCGACAATCGTATACGCAAGCTCGCCACGAGATTGATTGATCATGTCGTTAATATTCAAATTAGCATCGGCCATGATGGTAGAGATTTGGCCCACCATATTAGGCACGTTTGCGTTTCCAACAACTAAGCGATGCTTAGTGCCACGAGGCATCGAAACGTTTGGAAAATTCACTGAATTAACCACATTGCCTGACTCCAAGTAATCTCTTACTTGTTCAGCGACCATAATCGCGCAGTTGTCTTCGGCTTCGCCGGTCGACGCACCTAGGTGTGGCAAGCCGATCACTGCCGGTGTTTTCTTAGTGCGATTATTAGGAAAGTCAGTTACATAGGTCGCTAGTTGGCCAGCATCAATCGCATCACAAACGGCTTCATCATTGATAATGCCACCGCGCGCTAAGTTAATCACAACCGCCGTGCTTTTCATTTTGCCGACATTTTCAGCATTAATTAGGTCACGTGTTGCATCTATCAATGGCACATGAACGGTCAAGAAGTCGACCTTGCTGATAATTTCGTCGACACTATTAGCGCGAGTTATGCGTGACGACAAATGCCAAGCGCCATCAACTGTCAAACCAGGGTCAAAACCAATAACATTCATGCCTAGGTCAATGCATGTATTAGCTACCATACGGCCAATAGCGCCTAAACCAACAACGCCAATTGTTTTGCCAGGCAGTTCGTAACCAGCAAATTTCTTTTTGCCAGCTTCGACCAATTTTGATAATTCGGCATCTTCGCCCTGAAGGCTTTCAGTGTATTGTATCGCTTGGCTTATATTACGCGCAGCCATAAACAAAGAGGCGATTACCAATTCTTTTACCGCGTTGGCATTTGCACCAGGGGCATTGAAAACCGCTACGCCCGCTTTGCTCATTTTGTCTAGAGGTATATTGTTTACACCCGCTCCCGCTCGACCAACAGCCTTAAGCGACGAAGGAATCTCCATTTCATGCATTTTAAATGAACGCAGAATAATGGCATCTGGCGATGCTTCATCATCACTTATTGTATAGCTATCTGTCGGCAACTTGTCTAAACCAAGCTGGGAAATATTGTTTAAGGTAAGAATTTTATACATCATTTTACTCGTCACTATTGCTAGTGCTAATTGGACTAAACCGAACCGATCTAGTGCTAATTTATTTTAGGGCGCCAAGTTGCTTAGCATGTTGGCTAGTAAGCTAGTGCGGATTAGCGATTAGCCTGTTTGAAAGATTCCATGAAATCTAACAGCGCATCGACGCCGTCCAATCCCATTGCATTATAGATGCTCGCTCGCATACCACCGACTGAGCGATGCCCTTTAAGCGCATGCAAACCGGCTGCGTGAGACTGCTCTAAAAAGGCCGCATCTAGACCACTATCGCTTAAAATAAACGGCACATTCATCCAAGAACGGCTATCAACCGCAATCGGGTTTGTATAAAAACCGTCAGAATCATCAATGTAGCCATACAATTTTTCAGCCTTAGCTGCGTTGACTTTAGCCATGGCTTCAACGCCTCCATTGTCTTTTAACCATGCAAACACCTTACCGGCTAGATACCAAGCAAAGGTTGGAGGCGTATTATTCATGCTATCGCTTTCGGCCATCACTTGGTAATCCATCAAGCGAGGCATATCGCTCGGGAAGTGACCAATTAGGTCGTCACGAACGATTACAATGGTAAGACCAGCCGGGCCGATATTTTTTTGCGCGCCAGCATAAATAATGCCGTATTTAGACACGTCAACTGGGCGAGAAAGGATAGTTGATGATAAGTCAGCACAAATCGGTTTATCCGTTTCAGGCAACCAATCAAACTCAACACCAGCGATGGTTTCGTTTGGCGTGATATGAACATATGCAGCATCATCACTTAAGCTCCATTCTGTCGCCGCCGGCACATGCTTATAGCCCTCTGCTGATGTATCACAAACTACGTTTACTTCAATAAAACGCTTGGCATCAGCGATTGCTTTTTTACCCCAGTGCCCTGTGTGTGCGTAATCAGCCTTATTGCCCAAGAATTTTAAATTCAACGGGATTGCTGAAAATTGTGAGGTAGCGCCACCTTGTAGAAACAGTACTTTGTAATTATCGGGAATGCCCATAAGATCACGCAGGTCTTGCTCTGCTTGAGCCGCCGCGGCCATAAACGGCTTGCCTCGATGTGACACTTCCATGACCGATGCTCCTGCACCATTCCACTCGAGCATTTCTTGTTGTACTTGTCGAAGCACAGTTTCAGGCAACGCGGCTGGACCAGCGCTGAAGTTGTAAATACGACTCATAATAAGTCCTCGGAAAAGTTTAAAATTGGGTCAGACGATCAGACTATGAATTGCCTACAAGCCGATGAAATGCAATGGCATCAATCAGCGAGGCGTGTAATTCAAGCTTCATTCGAATTTGGGCGGGTGCGGTAAACAGCTATTAACGCACCCAATTGATTAATCAGGGGGTCTCATTTTACACAAGCCTTGTTTAAATCCCTATATCTTTTGACCTTGTTTTAGCAATTTACCGAAGAAAAAACTAATCATCGAGCAATAACGGAAGAATCGGCGTAATTGCGACCGACTCTCTAACTAATAGTGAAGTAAGTGCCGTGCAGTTATTATTAACATTAGACTCTCCAGCCACCTGAGCAACGCAGACTTCAACGACATACTCACCCGGTGCACCTGGTGCTTTCAGGTTTATCTCAAAGTCAAAATTCTCTCCGGCATTAAGTGGTGAAACCGCCGTTTCAGCCGTTTGTATAACGCCAGCCATATCGATCAAGGTTACATTCGTGACACTGGCTGGGGCTGACCCATCACCGAGGTTGCTTATCACGCCCAAAATCATCATCGACTGCCCTGCAAAGGGACGTAATTTAGAAGATCTAGCCGAAATAAAGGCCAGATCAGCGGGCAGTGGCATTTGCAGGAAAGGGGTGTTTTCAGCAAAATACTCGAATGCATTGGCATTTCGAATGGCGCTGGTAGGCGAAGAACTAGCCAGACGCCGCGAACCTCTCTGGTCTAGAGCCGATGCAAAGTCATCTGAGCTTGCCACCACATTAAAGTGGCTTATTTCGTGGACGATAGTTCCAGATTTCGAATCTGTACCTTCACGAGCAACTTGGAAAAACACGCCGCACAAGGTCATATTGTATGGGTCATTAGGAAATACAAAGGCGAATGTATTATTAGGATCAACACCATCTTGACCGCTGCAGTCGCAATCGAAACCAATGGTTTGGCTGGAAAGCGCGCTGGCTATTCTCTCCATCCCCAGTTCAATTTGAGAATATCGACCCGCAGAATAAGAACCAAACCACTCTCGATAGCGAGGGGCAGTGGCCCTTAACACGACTGGTGTGCCACGTAAATCAGTAATAGCGGCATTAGCGATGCGTTCGGCCGAGGTTAAAGCAGCATCTATAGAGGAAGTCTGGCTTGCCGAGCAATTCTGGAATCTAGCTGGTCTCTTTGCCTGAATAATCGGACGGTCAGCATTCAAGTTAAACGTGATCGGCACCTGCAGCTTGGTCGCTAGCGCACCAGAATTGCGCATTGCTATCTTATAACGGCCTTTAAAGTTAATCGGGTATGATCCCTGTAAGTTTACCTTGCCAGTGGCTGACTCGCCGGGCGCTATTTGCACGAAGTCACTGCGAGTGGGCGCTAAACGTTTGACATGAACGCCGGTATACGGGATTTTCTGATCATTAAATTCAATATCGAAAAGGTCTTCGGTTAAACCGTTGTTAAGCGCCGTATCCCATTTGAGTAGCGAGATCGTCTGGTTGCCGAAATTATGATACGTCACTGAAACCATTAGATTGTCGTCGACACTAAATGAGGTCTGCTCGATCGAGGCAATTACGTGCAAGTTATCAGGTAACTCTGCTGCTGCATGAGCAACGCCAATTAGAGAAATTGATAAGGTCGCAATAAAAAAATATTTGAAAATAGTTTTCATGTTCATAGAGCTCCTTTGACTGCACTCACATAGGCCAATAAGCAAAAGCTAGCAATCAGGAAATGCATCCGGCAACACCATTTCAAGGCTGTTTAACTCAAGGGCATATGGCTTTGAAAGCTGATTATAGAGCGCCCCTGAGTAAACTATTTTGAGCTTTTGGTCGGCACAAAACGTATAGCTGCTGGTGATATCAATAGTGTTTGAAATGGTTTGCTGCGGTGCCAGAGATTGGTAGTCTGAGGGCTTTGGCGGCATGCGTTTAACCATAATTCCCCGATAAGGGAGCTCGACGCCTGCCGTCAAATCAACGATTGTTAAAAAATCGGCGGTAACATTTTTCTCAAAAGGGTTTGCCCAAGGTAAAAATGAAACCTCATTAGTAGAGCCATTCTTAAGCGTTGCGATTAAAACAAGTTGCCCCGAGTCCAAATATTCTTGATCCACCGCCAAGTCAAGTACCAACTCATTGGAAACCTTTTCGCTAACGCTTGAATTAGACTTCACATCTTGAGCATTTACGCTGGTTTGCGCTTTTAAATCAACAGTTTCGCTGCAGGCAAACAATGTCAGCAACAAAAAAGAGAGAATGGCTAATTTAGCCACACTCCCTTTGCCTGCCGAAGACCGGTAAAACATACCGTTAATCAACCTCACCTTCAGGCTGGTCAGAATCGTCTGCTGTTGCGTCATCGCCGTCAGTCACAGCGGCAGAGTCTGCAGCGACTTCTATACCTTGATCACCGTCAATACCTTGAGCAACTTCGCCCTCAACTATTTCATCGTCTGTCTCAGTCTCGGCAACCTTCTCAATACTAATTAGCTGTTCTCCTTGGGAAACGCCAATGATCTTAACACCCTGAGTATTACGACCGATTACCGACACTTCGGCTACACGCGTTCTAACAAGCGTTCCGCCATTGGTGATTAACATAGCCTCGTCGTGATCTTCAACTAAAATCGCTCCGATCGAATCACCATTTCTATCGCTAGTCTGAATTGAAATTACACCCTGCCCACCGCGACCTTGCACATTGTATTCAGAAAGGAGTGTGCGCTTACCAAAGCCATTTTCCGTCAAGGTGAGTACCGCTGATTCTTCGTCATCAGCATCGCAAATGATCATGGCATTAACTTTATGCTCTTCGGCCATCTTGATGCCACGAACACCTCTTGCGGTGCGCCCCATCTTGCGTACGTCGTCTTCAGCGAAGCGAATGGCTTTACCAGAGGTGCAGAACAACATCACGTCTTGATTACCGTTGGTTAAACCAACGCCAACCAGCTCGTTACCTTCAACCAGATCGAGAGCGATAATGCCGTTGGCGCGTGGTCGAGAGAAGTCCATTAACGAGGTTTTCTTAACCGTTCCGTCACTGGTCGCCATGAATACATGACTGCCTTCAGTAAATTCTTTGACCGCCAAAATAGCGGTAATATGCTCATCACTGCCCAGCGGCAACAAGTTAACGATAGGTTTACCTTTAGCATTTCGACCGGCTTGTGGAAGCTCGTAAACCTTCAACCAGTAGACCTTACCGTTATCTGAGAAGCATAAAATTGTGTCGTGCGAGTTGGCCACAAACATACGTTCAACGAAGTCGGCGTCTTTGGTTTTAGTAGCGCTCTTACCCTTGCCGCCTCGCCGTTGTGCGCGATAATCGCTCAAGGGCTGAGATTTTGCATAGCCTTCGTGCGACAAGGTCACTACCAAGTCTTCCTCGACGATCATGTCCTCGAGAGTTAGGTCTAGCTTCTGATCAAGAATTTCTGTGCGGCGTTCATCGCCATACTCGTCGCGAATCGCAATAAGTTCTTCACGAATAACTTCCATTAAACGATCAGTGTTTTCTAAGATATTGATATATTCAGCTATTTTCTCCAAGACTTCAGCATACTCTTCTCGAATTTTGTCTTGCTCTAAGCCGGTTAAACGATGAAGTTGCAAATCCAGAATGGCCTTGGCTTGTTTTTCTGAGAGCTTGTATGTATCACCATGCAAACCAAGCTCTGGCGCTAGCCCCATAGGCTTACAGGACACGTCGCCAGCACGAGATATCATCTCGGCCACCACACCTGGCGCCCATAATTTCTCTAATAGTTTTTCACGCGCGATACCGGGACTGGCTGATTGTTTTATCAGCTCAATCATCTCGTCAATATTACTTAAGGCAATCGCCAAACCTTCTAAGGTATGTGCACGCGCGCGTGCTTTGCGAAGATTGAAGATGGTGCGACGGGTAACGACCTCTCGTCGATGTCTAATAAACTCTTCAATTAACTCGCGCAGATTGAATATACGCGGCTGATTGTTAAGCAAGGCTACAGTATTAATACCAAATACTGTTTGCAGTTGAGTCTGTTGGAACAATTTATTAAGAATAACTTCAGCAACTTCACCGCGGCGAACCGCAATAAACATGCGCATCCCCGCTTTATCGGATTCATCCCGAAGCTCAGTAATACCATCAATTTTCTTGGTCTTAACCAACTCAGCAATCTTCTCAAGTAAACGAGCTTTATTTACCATATAAGGCAGCTCGGTTACGATAATTGACTGGCGACCATTGGATTCTTGGGTCTCGATATGAGTGCGTGCACGCATATATATTTTGCCGCGCCCAGTACGGTAAGCATCTCGAATGCCTTTGCTACCGTTGATAAACCCTGATGTCGGAAAATCCGGCCCAGGTATATAAGTCATTAACTCATCGACCGAGACATCCTCATTGTCGACCATCGCTAGACAGCCATTGATTACTTCGGTGATATTATGTGGCGGTATATTGGTAGCCATACCAACAGCGATACCCGACGAACCGTTAACCAATAAGGTGGGAATTCTGGTCGGCATTACCGAGGGCTGAACTTCGCTTTCGTCGTAGTTCGGATAAAAGTCGACGGTTTCTTTATCAAGGTCAGCAAGAATTGAATGCGCGATTTTGGCCAAACGAATCTCGGTATAACGCATTGCCGCAGGTGAATCACCATCAACCGAACCAAAGTTACCTTGACCATCAACCAGCGGGTAACGCATCGAGAAGTCTTGCGCTAGGCGAACAATGGTATCGTAAACCGCAGTATCACCATGCGGGTGATATTTACCAATAACATCACCGACAATACGAGCCGATTTTTTATATGGCTTATTGTAGTCATTATTGAGCATCGCCATGGCGTATAGAGCCCGTCGATGCACCGGCTTCAAGCCATCACGAACATCCGGCAGCGCCCGCCCGACGATTACGCTCATAGCATAATCAAGGTACGACTGACGCATCTCCTGATCAAGATTAGCGGGGATGGTTTCCTTAGCGAATTTATCGGTCATTTGGCGGCTTTTCTTATCAATTTATAAGCCGACAATAATAGCTTAAACACACCGTAGTTGCACACTTTTATCAGACCTAAGAGGTGCAGATGAACGGTGTATTTGTCAGCTATACCGACGCAAATTCAATCAAAGAATAATACCGCTGTTTCTAAGCTGCTACTCAAGCAATTAGGATTAGGATGGGAATCAATACCCACCCCCAAAAAAGTCATTTCGCAACTTGTTTCTTAACCGCTGCAATAACTGAGCTGCAGATTTTCTCTTGCTGCTCGCCAGAAAGGCCAATCCAGAAAGGCAAGCGAATCAGCCTAGCTGACAAGTTTTCAGTAACCTCTAATGTTCCGCTTGTTGTACCGAATTTCTTTCCTGCAGGGGCATCGTGCAATGGAACGTAGTGAAACACCGCGTTTATACCGTCATTACTTAGATCCGACAGAACCTGCTCCCTTGATACTGAGTCAGGCAGGATTAAGTAGTACATATGACCATTGTGAACACAGTCTTCTGGAATCACCGGTCGACGAACTAAGCCCTGCAACTCGTAAGGCTCAAATAAACTATGATAGTTATTCCATATACCAATTCTGCTATCCGTTATTTCGCGTGCGTGCTCAAGTTGTGCCCATAGAAATGCAGCAATGATCTCGCCAGGCAAAAATGACGAACCTAAATCTTGCCAGGTGTATTTATCAACCTGTCCACGAAAAAACTGACTACGATTTGTACCTTTCTCTCTAATTATTTCGGCACGTTCCACGTACTTCTGATCGTTCACCAGTAACGCTCCGCCTTCTCCAGAAATCACATTTTTTGTTTCGTGAAAGCTATAAGTGCCCATGCCACCAATGCTACCTAGTGCTCGACCTTTGTATGAAGACATGACTCCTTGAGCGGCATCCTCAATCACCGTCAAATTATAGCTGTTGGCCAAATCACATATAGAGTCCATTTCACATGCCACGCCAGCATAATGCACTGGAACAATAGCCTTAGTGTTCTTTGTAATAGCCGCTTCTAATAAACGCTCATCAATGTTAAGAGTGTCTTCGCGAATATCTACAAACACCGGTTTAGCGCCCCGCAAGGCAAATGCATTTGCTGTTGATACGAAGGTGTAAGACGGCATAATTACCTCGTCACCTTCTTTTAACTCTAACAACATGGCGCTCATCTCAAGCGCGGCGGTGCATGAATGTGTCAGCAAAGCTCTGGCACTATTAACCGAACCCTCAAGCCAGTCATGGCAGTTCTTTGTGAACGGACCGTCACCAGCAAGGTGAGCGTTAGTGTGCGCTTGCACGATATACTCAACCTCATTACCAGTGAGGTGCGGTTTATTGAAAGGGATATTCATTCTTAGTAATTGGGCTCGTATTGGTAAATCATAAAACAACAAGGTAGAACAAGAACTCCATCACTAACCATCTAATTAACTTGGCGCGGACACCAAAATAACGAAGCTATATCCTCTTCTACTTGCGTATTGTAAAGCATCGAATCAACAGAAGCATGCCCTCAATCAATCGAAGTTTAACTCACTAAATCACTTTTTCTTCGGCTACTCTTAACGTGATTATATACAGGCCCTAAATAGGTTTGGTATTTGTGATGCAGTTTGCTTGAGGATTGTTAAATAGCACTCCCTGCCCATCAATGGCAACTAGAGGGGCGATTCGCTCAGACAAGACTTCTGAGTAATATAATGAATCCATAGCCGATTCACTTAAAAATACGTATTTAGATTTTATGGGCAGATCCAATTTAGAGGGATCATGTAGGTGAGAAACTCCGATTCCTGCAGGAACTCTCCATACTTCTGTATCAACAGCTTTACCAAATGAGATGTCGGCTAACAACAACGTGTTGCACCACCGGTTACCACTGCCATCAAAATACATGTGCGACTGGATTGCATTTCGAATTTCCTGAGTATGAGGGCTATCGGCCAAATAATTGTATTTCCGAAACTCGAGAATAGTTGGCACAAATATCGCAGTTGAAACAACCTGAACTATACATACTGCAATGAGCAGCTTTCTCTGCAACATCAAGATAGGTAGCATCAAGACAACCACTAAAATAGATGGAGTTAATACGCGATAGTCTCTCCATGAACCTACTTGGTATAAAATCAGCACCAACCCTGCACTCCCTATCAGTATCAAGGCTAGTGCAAATAGAGCCTTTTTTAACGCGTAGCTATCAGGCTTAACTCTGAGCGTCAGGTACAGCAAATACGATACAAACAAGACAAGTTGAATACGATAATAGAATGGAATAGTGTCGCGATCACCATTAGGGCTAAAAAAGCCAACCACATTTGCATTGATATTGGATAAGAACGCCCACAAAGCATCCTTGTCTAATTGAAACACAGATTCAAGTAAAAGGAATACCTGCCCTTCTGATACCACTGGTGAAAAACTATAACGCTGCCAAAACACAACTACCGCTACTAGCGAAAATGCCAACGCTATCTTTACCGCTTTTTCTGCACGTGTTCGTCCTTCTGAATAAAAAGCAAGAGCACCGAATATCAAACCCCATGAAACTCTAATTGCCGAGAAAGCCAAAAACGCGAAAGCCTCTAAAAAATCTTGTCGATACTTGCTGGTAACCCCATTATCTGACTGGTACTTCCGCAACACGATTAACGCAATAAAAACTGCAACGACATGGTTAATCGATTCTTGCATTCCAGAGAAGATAAACTGAAAAATAGGCAAGAAACTGCTGAATAAAATTACGCTGAAATATACTCTCTCTCGCTCTAAGTCTGCCGTGCGAAGAAAAATATAGTAAGAAAGAGTGATTAATACCGTATTGAAGATTACCGGCGAATACGCATGCCAGCCAAAAAAATAAGCAAACGTTCCATACAGTGCTGGAAATATTGGCCCATGCGGCCCAAATGGGGACGCACCCCAACGCGCAGGCAGCTCGTTTATGACAGAGTAACCGCTATTAAACCCTGCATATTTAAAATTATTTATTTCATTCCAATAATGAAGTTCATCACTATAGTAAGGTGAGAATTCGGATAAAGTGTAGCCGTTTACAGCCATTAAACAATGCCAGATGATTGATGGCACAAGCGCATAGAAAAACAACTCTAGCGATGTGCATTTGCCGTCAACCAATATCG
>Ga0075467_10000355_pt1 | contig 35295 bp, 35 predicted proteins | sample DEB08_DNA_9_FD_75067 | JGI IMG/M metagenome (GOLD analysis project Ga0075467, IMG submission 75067) | Aqueous microbial communities from the Delaware River and Bay under freshwater to marine salinity gradient to study organic matter... | ecosystem: Environmental > Aquatic > Marine > Coastal ... | reverse complement strand
TTCGGGGGGTCAGCAAGGTTTATGGCCGCGATGTGGTGGCCGTCGATAATATCGATCTAGAGGTGGTGGCGGGGTCTTTGGTGACCTTGTTGGGGCCTTCAGGTTGCGGGAAGACCACGACGCTGCGGATGATTGCCGGCCTTGAAATGCCTACGCGCGGGCAGATCTTTATCGGTGACAAGGATGTATCAACTCTGCCTGCGACTGACCGGGACGTTTCGATGGTGTTCCAAAGCTATGCCCTTTTTCCGCATATGAGCGTGATGGAGAATGTGAGTTACGGGCTGAAGTTTTCCGGCTTTGACAAGTCTGAAACCAAGGATAGGGCGGTGGCGGGGCTGGGGCTGGTTGGATTGACCGGTTATGGCGACCGCTTGCCAAGCGAGCTTTCGGGCGGGCAGCAGCAAAGGGTTGCGGTGGCGCGGGCATTGGTTTTGGAACCGCAGGTTTTGTTGTTTGATGAACCCTTGTCGAATTTGGATGCCAAGCTGCGCCGTCAGGTGCGCGAGGAGATCCGTGAGATCCAGCAAAATCTGGGGCTGACGGTGGTTTATGTGACCCATGATCAAGAAGAGGCGCTGGCGGTTTCAGACGAGATTGTGGTGATGAGGAACGCCGGCATCGCCCAAAAAGGCACGCCCCGCGATTTGTATGAAGCGCCGGCCAGTGCCTTTGTGGCGGACTTTATCGGTGAGGCGAATTTGATCCCTTGCGAGATTTTATCCGTGACAGGCGATATGGCTGAAATCGGGATCGGGTCGTTTCGGCACTCTTTGGTTTCAAGGGGTTTGAAGCCTGGAAAAGCAAGGGTTGCGGTGCGGCCCAGCCGGGTCCGAATTGGTGCGGAGGGGCAGGGGATGCCTGCTAAAATTGCCAAGGCGACCTATGTGGGCAGCCGGATGGAATACACGGTTGAGGCCGAATTTGGCAGCCTTTTTGCGGTGCTGGATGATGTGACCGACCCCTTGAAAATCGGGGATCAGGTCATGCTGTCCTTTGCCGCGTCAGGGCCGGTTTTGGTGCCTGAATAGGGCAGATGTTCACGCGCGGACACTTTTGCAACCTATTGATATAAAAAGAAACTATGTTTTTTGTTAACCAAATATTAGTGCGTACGCGGGCTTCTTGGCCACGCTAAAACGCACCGGTTTTCAAGCCATCGCTAGCAAAGCCGCCGCCTCATAGCGGCGCAAGGACGGGCGGGCGCTGCGACTTGGTTTCGAGGCAAGGTCGGGGAACAAGGCGTCCAGCTCTGCCTCGACCAGATGGTCGGCGTCATGGGTGCCGCGCTGATAGCTTTCGGTGGGGATCCCTTCGGCAAAGACAATTTCGTGCTGATTCAGCAAAAGATGGTAGTAGGTGACCTGATCGCATGGCGCGCGGGTAATTGTGCGGTCGTTTTGCAAGTTTGCGGCACTTACCAGTATCTCAGCTTCGCCGAAGAGCAGCTCGGCCCGCCAATCGCACAGCATCATGCGATGGGCAGGTGAGGTGCGCATGTCGCGGATGTTGCCCATTGCCCCTGCGCGAAACAGGATTGGGGCAAAACGACCATCGCCCGGAACCGTGCGAGTCAGCACTCCGCGCAAAGGTTGTGGACCGTTGTCAATGGTCAGGATCATGGTGCCGGGGGTCAGCGCCTCAATCGGCATTGGGCCTGTCGCGGTGTCAATCAGCGTGCCGGCCGTAAAACAAGCCACGTTGAGGTTATCAAAGCTAAGGTCGGTGCGGGATACCCCGGTCAAGGTGATCGTGCCGCCAAGCGCTGTTAGGCCTGTATAATCACCGACCGACTGGTTCAGGATGCCATCATCAACGAAATCGTCGCGCAGCTTGTTGATGCTGTTGTAATGGGCGGAGAGATCTAGAAAGTCGTTGTTGTCTTGGAAGGTGTCGGTGATGCCGCCGGTATTGCCCGCGTTAAAATCGGTGATCGTGACGTTGCTGCCGATGGTGTAGTTGAAGCGGTCATTGCCCGCCCCACCTGTCAGGGTGTTAGTGTTCGCGCCACCACTGAGCGTATCATTGCCCGCGCCGCCATTTAGAGCGTCATTGCCAATGCCGCCAAACAAAAGGTCGGCATCGTCTTCACCGTTAAGGGTGTCGTCACCATCGCCACCATAAAGTGTATCGAGCCCGGTGCCGCCATAAAGCAGGTCATTGTCATCGCCACCGTACAGAATGTCATTGCCGCCATCGCCGTAAAGCGTGTCATTGCCTGCGCCACCGAGCAGGCTGTCATTGCCTTCGACCCCCATCGGGACGCCGGTGACAGAATAGGTTGGACCGGGGGGCAACCCCAGCATGGGCGAGGTGAGCAGGTTTTGCGTGCCACCTGTGCCGGGGCCGCTGATGGTGGCCGCAAGGGTATCGCTGCCCAGGTTCTCCCAATAGCGGATTTGGATGGTGTAGGTTTGGTTCGGGTCCAGAAGCACATCGCCCCAGCGCGTGGTGGTGCTTTGGTGAAAGTCGTTATTGAGGTAGTTGAGCGTACCGCCGGTTTGGTTGTTAACGTTCAGCGCCACGCCGGCAGAGTCAAAGATCTGTATGGTCGAACCATCATCCGAAGAGGTGGTCAGCCGGAAGGTGCCGCCATCGGTAGTGTTCAGCGTGGAGGTGTAGACGACGCCAAAATCTTCGGGGTTGGCGCCGGGCGTGCCGCGCATGGTGTTGGTGACACCGCTTTCATTAAAATCGGTGACATAGCCCGACCCTGTGCGAGTCGCCGTGGTAAAGGCTGCTGGCGTAAATGCCTGACCTGCGCCGCTGCCAAAGTTATAGTTGAAGGTTTCGAAATGCCACGCGCCCTGCGCCGCGCCATCGCCGTGCAGCAGGTCGTTTCCGGCCTGTCCATTGATGGTATCATTGCCAAGGCCACCGGTCAGTGTATCGGTCCCGGTTGAGGCGGTGATCGTTTGATTGCCCTGTGCACCGGGATTTGTGTTTGTGTTCGTAACCATCAGAAGAATCCCACGCGTACCAGTACACTGTCGTTTATCCATCCAAGATATTAAGAAAAAGTGGGAAATTGGACGCTATCGTGTCAGAATAAGCGGTTGGGGGCGTTGGGCGGCTTTCCTTTTGCGCAGGTGTTGTTAGCGTTATCAAAAGCTTGGATCAGGAAGGGAAAGCCATGTTTGTGCGCTGCGCATTTTTCAAAGGGACAATTAAGGCGGGGATGGAAGAGGCGTTTCATGCCCATTGGCGCGACCATGTTTTGCCCCATTGGCGGGCGTTTCCGCATGTGCTGGAAGTGCGGGTAATGCGGGATGTGGAAAGCGATGATGATACCAGCCGTTTTCCTTTGGTCATGGCGATGAAATTTGCCGAGCGCGGGCATATCGCCGAAGCGCTGGCATCGGATGTGCGTTGGGCGAGTAAGGCGGCATCCAAGCCGTTGATTGATATGCTGGACGGCTATGTGATCCATACGGTGTTTGAAACGGATGAGTTTAGTCCAGTTGGCTGACTTGTGTTTACGCCTGCAATGGTTTTATGTGGGTGCGTTCTCGGGGCGGGGTGAAACTCCCCACCGGCGGTGATAGCCCGCGAGCGCCTTCTTTGGAGGGGTCAGCAGACTCGGTGTAATTCCGAGGCCGACGGTATAGTCCGGATGGAAGGGACAAAGGGTGTGGTGGTTTTTACCGCCATGGCCGCGCCTTGGGAGCCTGACATGTAAAGGAAGGTTCCTATGACTAAGTTGAAAATCGCGTTTATCAAAGCCCGCTGGCATGCCGAGATTGTAGATCAGGCATTCGTGGGGTTTGTTGCCGAAATGAAGGCCACCGGGCGCGATGTGCAGGTGGTAAGCTATGATGTGCCGGGGGCGTTTGAGATGCCTTTGCTGGCGCAAAAGCTGGCGGAGACGGCTATGTTTGATGCTGTTGTCGCGGCTGCTTTGGTGGTGGATGGTGGCATTTACCGGCATGATTTTGTGGCGGCGGCTGTGGTGAATGGGCTGATGGAGGCGCAGATGAAAACCGGCGTTCCGGTGTTTTCGGTCAGTCTGACGCCGCATCATTTCCAGCCTACGCCAGAGCATATCGGATTTTACTCCCAACATTTCCTGAAAAAAGGGGCCGAGGCCGCGCAGGCGGTTTTGGGGGTGGTGGATCTGGATTTGACGTTGGGTTAACCGTTGTAGGCCTGATCTGCCAAAGACTTGACCTGATTAAACAATTCGGCGGTTGCGACCACCACGCGGCCGCCGTTTTTGATCATGTCATCGGCGTCTTGGACTTCTACCTGCCCCCCCGCTTCTGCGATCATCAGCTGGCCTGCAAGGCAATCCCATGCGTTCATGTGTTCCTCGACATACCCCAGCAACTTGCCTTGGGCGACATAGGCAAGGCTGAGGGCGCCGGAACCGTTGCGCCAAAACACGCCGCCCGCCTTGATCAGATTATCCATCAGGGTGATGACCGCGCCAGACTGGCGGGTGCGGCCCGAAAAGCCTACGCCAAGTGAACCGTTGGTGAGGGGGCGACCGTTCAGTACACGGATCGGTTTGTCGTTGCAAAAGGCACCGCCGCCCAGCATGGCGTGGTTGCATTCATCATGCACGGGGTCGTGGATTACGCCCACGACGGTCTGGCCGTTTTGTACGATGGCGATGGCCACGCACCATTGCGGAATGCCGTGGATAAAATTGGTGGTGCCGTCGATTGGATCAATCACCCAGGTGAAACCTGATGTGCCGGTTGTGGGGGCGTCTTCCTCACCTACAATTGCGTCATCGGGAAAGGCTTCGGCTATTGCCACGCGAACAAGGATTTCGACGTTTTTATCAGCTTCGGACACAAAATCCTGATGGGATTTGGATTCGATCGTCAGGGTATCAAAGCTGTTAAAGTATTTGAGGCCGAGCGCGCCTGCTGCCCGTGCGATCGATTGCGCGGCGGTGTAGCGGGTTGTGATGTCATTGGTCATGGTCGGCCCCTTTGTGTGTGCGGGTAGTTTGCTTAAACAAGGGGCCGATGCAAGGGCGGCGTTTCACCTTGCCCTGACCTACTCAAACTCCATTTCGGCGAAAACGATGCCTGCGTTTTTGGTTGCCAGTTCCTCAAACGTGTCGAGATGCGCGTAGGGGGTTTGGTCGACGTAATAGGCGCCGGCAAGGTCGCCTCCCGCATCAAGATGCTCGGCGATCTTTTCGCGTAAATAGACAAGATAATCATGAGTATAGCGGGTAACTTGGGCGAAGTTGGTAGGGTGGCCGTGGCCGGGAATGATGTAAGTGGGCGACAGCTCGGTCAGCGGGCCTTCCCATGTTTCAATCCAGCAGCTCGTACAGGTGCCTTGAAAAATCGGGGGCATACGTTCGTGGAACGCAATGTCGCCCGCGATCATAAAGCTTTGATCTGGAAACCACACTTGGGTGTCGCCGGGCGAATGGGCGGGGCCGAGGTGAAGGACTTGGATGGTGAAATCGCCCATCGTAATGTCGCGTGTTTCGGTAAAGGTTTCGGTTGGCCCCATCGGGTCGGTGCCTTCGGCGTTTTCCTTTGCATAGGCTTTGAGCGACGTTAACGCCTGCGCTGAGCTGTGTTCAAATTCGGCGGCAGCATCGACATGGGCAAGGACGGGTACGCCTTGTTCGATCCAGTAGTTGTTGCCGAGCATCGCATGGCCCTGACCATTTTCATTGATGACCAGTTTCACGGGTTGGTCAGTTTGGACCTTGATCTCATCATGCAGCGCCTTTGCTAGCAGGTAGGAGGCGCCGGAATTGACCACGATAACGCCGTCGCCGGTGACGATAAAGGATAGGTTGTTGTTATGGCCCGCGTTTTCATATGTGGGCGGGGCAGTGGCACCGATGGCCGAAAACACATGCGGTATCACTTCAACCGGTTTGGAATAGAGCAAGGACTGGGGGTATTGATCTGGGATATCCTCCGACGCGAAGGCGGGCGTTGCGAGGAGGAGGGCGAGGGCGAGTAGGCGCATATCAATCCTCCAGATAGGTGTAGCTGTCGCCTTGGCGAGTGACGCGGCCAAGGCCGCCGCCCGGCAAGTGAAAGCCTGCAACGGCAAGGTCGTCAGTGGTGATTTGATCCAGCAAGGCCACGCGGGTTGCGGCGGCCATGTCTGGGTCTTGGTCCGACAGTGACGCATAGCCGGGGCGTTCAAAGGCCACGAAATTGTTGGAAATCGCATCGCCGGTGACCAGCGCCTTGCCGCCCAGAATGAACGACATATGGCCGGGAGTGTGACCCGGTGTCATACGCGCGATAATGCCGGGGATGGGTTCTTGGCCATCGTTAAAGAACTGGAGTTGGTCGGCAATTATGGCGAGCCTGCGGGCGGCACCGACGGCAAAGGTGGTGCGGGCCTCCCCAATCGTATTCACCGTGTTCGGGTCCATCCAATAATCAAATTCGGTCTGGCCCATCAGGTATTCGGCATTGGCGAAACTGGGCTCATCAAATTCATCGAGCAGGCCCCACAAATGGTCTGGGTGGCCGTGGGTTAAGATGACATGGGTGATATCATCATGGGTCAGGCCTATGGCATCAAGTGCCTCATCCAGTTTGCCTGCCGAGGGCATGAAATCGGGGCCGGAGCCGACATCGAACAACACATTGCGGGTGCCATCCTGAAACAGGGTCAGGTTGCACGGTGGGGTGTAGCTGTCGGGGGAAAGATTGAATTTTTGGCGCATCGCTGCTGCTTCGGCAGGGTCCATCTGGCCCAGAACGAAGTCACCGGGCAGGGTTAGGGTGCCATCAGACAGCATCGTCAGTTTGGCATCCGGCAAGGTCAGTTCGGTTGCGGCAAAGCCCATGCGAGGCATGGCAAGAGCAGCGGAGAGCGCCAGAAAATCACGTCTTTTCATTGTTTTGTCCTTTGGGTGCGGCGGGCCGCAGGGATGCTGCCCGCCAAATAGTGTTAGCCAAACATGTCGGTGGTGATGCCGCTGTACCAGCCGATGCTTTCTTCATAGGTGGTTTTGCGCAAAGCGGCATCTTCGCCGTTTTGCGAGATGAAGCTTTCCACCGATGCGATTTTCTCCGGCGTGGGTTCATAGCTTGCGCCGACCTTGACGCCATCATCAGGGGCAATCAGCGACCAGCAGGTGTTGGAGTATTTGGCGGGGAAAACGCGCGACCCGGTCAGCGCGCCACGGATATGGTTGGCGGCGACTTTGGCCTGAGAATTGGCGGAAAAGCCGGATTTCGGCATGTCGCCTTGGTTGGTCGCGTCGCCAAGCACGTAGATGTTTTCATCCATTTTGGACAGCATGCTGTCGGGGTGGACGGGTGCCCAATTGGCATCAGTTACGCCAGCAATTGTGGCGATATTGCCTGCGCGCTGGGCGGGGATGACGTTGCAGACATCAACCTTTTCGGTCTCACCATCGACGATGACTTCCATCGTGTCGGGGCGCACTTCAATCACATTGCCGCCCATATCGGGGCCGATGCGGGTGATCATGCCGGAGTAATGGGCGCTCCAGCCTTCCTCAAAAAGCGCCTGTTTGGAGTATTTATCCTTTGGGTCGAGCAGCAGGATTTTGGCGGTGGGATTGTTGGTTTTCAGGTGATGGGCGACCATCGAGATACGCTCATACGGACCCGGAGGGCAGCGGTAGGGGTTGGGCGGGGCCACCATGGCAAAGGTGCCGCCTTGTGGCATTGCCGCCAGTTGCGCCATAAGAAGTTGGGTCTGGCTGCCGCCCTTATAGGCATGGGGCATGGCGTTTTGCGACGCGGTGGACCAGCCGGGAACGGAGTCTTCGACAAAATCAATACCCGGTGACAGCACGAGGCGGTCATAGGCCAAGGCCACGCCTGACGCGAGGGTCACGGTTTTGGTGTCACGGTCCACGCCCACGGCATAATCATGCACCACGTTGATGCCATAGTCCGAGGCCAGCTTGCCATAGGTGTGGCCAAGGCTTTCAAAGGAGCGGAAACCGCCGAGGTAGAGGTTGGAGAAGAAGCAGGTGTAATAGGTGCGGGCGGGTTCGATCAGCACGACATCCAGCGCGCCGTCACTGTCTTTGGCCAAATAGCGGGCGACGGTGGCACCGCCTGCACCACCACCCACCACGACAACGCGGGGGCGGGCGGTTTGGGCCATGACCATGGGGGCGGCAAAGGTGGCTGTCAGCGAGGCGAGAAATAATCTTCTGTTCAGTGTCATCTTATCTTCCTCCCGTTAAAATTAATTTTGGATAGTGGCGTAATAGGCAGCGAGGGCTGCGATCTCCTCATTCGACAAGCGGCCGGCCATCATTTGCATGACGGGATGGGGCCGCAGTTTTACTTTATAGGCATGAAGCGCTGCGACAAAGTCTTCTTCGGGCCAGTTGGTAATGGACGGGATACCATTGGCCGTTCCGTCCTTTAAATGGCAGGCGGTACATTCGGCCGAGAGGTATTCGCCATATTCCGCATCGCCCTTTAGCGCCAGAATGTCAGGCGTAAGATCGGGTAAGGTGCGGATGGCCGTTGGCTCTGCCTCGGGAATATTTTGCGGTTTGTCGGAATAGTCGCGCAAAAAGGCCATGAGGTCGTGGCGTTGGGTAGGGTCGGATAGGCCGCGGTAATTCATGCGGGTGCCGGAGACGAGCGCCTTGGGGTTTTCGATATAGGCGTCGAGCCGTTCGATCGTCCAATTCAACCCGTCTGCGCCCATGCGGGCCATGGATTTGGAATAGGTAAAACCATCTATACTGCCTGCACGGCGACCGTAAATGCCGTTCAAGCTGGGGCCGATGCGGGTTTTAGCACCTGGCCCGACCATGTGGCATTGCTTGCATTGTTGGTCAAATACCTGCGCGCCTTTGGCGGCATCTCCCAATGTTTCGGCAACACTGGGAGAGGCCAAAAGAGCCGCGAAAACAAGGACGAAAAAGCGACGTCCTGTTTCCATTTTACTGCCCAAAGGTGGCGAGATAGGCGATGACGGCATCGCGGTCTTCGGGCTTTTTAAGACCTGCAAACGACATTTTGGTTTTGGCGATCAGGGACTTTGGCTTTTCAAGGAAAGCATGCAAGTTTGCATCATCCCAGATCATGCCGTCCGCACCTGCCGCGGCCATGTCGTTTGAGTATTTGAAGCCATCAACCGTGCCAACCGCGCGACCGACAATGCCGTTCAGCATTGGGCCGGTTGAGTTTTTGGCACCGTCACCGACCTTGTGGCAGGCGGCGCACTTCTTGAACACCTTTGCTCCAGCCTCAATCAGGGCGGGGTCAGCGGCGGCGGCGGCAACTTCGGTGGTGGCCTCTGCTGCGGGTGCTGCCTCTTCGGCCTTTTGTTCAGGCTCGGCTGCTGGTTCGGCCGCAGCCGGTGCAGCACCACCTTCGCCAGAGGCACCAGCAGGTGCGCCCACGCCATCGGTTGGATCGCCGGGGGTTACATCCAGCACTGTGGCGTGCATGGTGATTTTCACCTCATCCTTGCAGTTTTCCATACAAGCCGGGGCGGAAAACTGGGCGTATTCGGTTTCATCGCGGTTATCGAGGAAAAACCCATTCGCATTTGGCAATTCAAATGCGGCGAGGTTTTCGTTGGACATAACGTAGTCATCCTCGATCAAATCATTTGAATACAGGATGTAGGCGACTATTGCATAAACCTCATCCGGTTCAAGCGTTTGGGCGGCCCCGAACGGCATAGAGCGGTTGATGTAATCCCACAGGGTGGATACATGAGGCCAATAGCTGCCCACGGTTTTCAACGGGTCTTTGCGGTTCAATGTGCCCATGCCACCGGCAAGTTTTGGCCAGTTATCAATGCCTTCGGCAAAGTCGCCATGGCAGGCGGCGCATTTTTCGGCAAAGATTTCTTCGCCTACAAGCGCATCGCCTGACCCAACAGGCAGGCCCACCCCATCGGGGCGCACATCTTTGTTCCATGCAGCGATTTCTTCGGGCAAGGCTGCGCGGCCAAGGCCCAAGCCACCCGCAAAGGCCGGGCTTGCCAGCGTTGCCGCGAGGGCGATTGCGGTTGTGAGATTAAGATACTTCGACATTTTCAGCCTCGCCGTTTGGTTTGACCCACCAGGTTTGGATACAGTTGTTGTGATAGACCGAGTTTTCACCGCGCACTTCGCGCAGTTGTGCCTTGGTCGGTTGTACATAGCCGGTGCTATCGGTCACGCGTGATTGCAGCAGCATTTCTTCGCCCTGCCAGTTGTGATCGAAATAGAACCGGGTCAAGGCCATCGGTTGGCCGGGGGCTGCGAGGCGGGCCTCTTTCCAGTTTTTGCCACCGTCCATTGACACATCAACACGGGTCACGGGGCCACGGCCCGACCATGCCAGCCCGGTAATGACCAAGGGACCGGGACCGTGGGTGATTGGCATTTGCGGGCTGGGCGAGGTGACAACCGATTTGGCATCCATCACCCATGTAAACTTGCGCGAGGTGCCGTTTTCCATGGTGTCGGTGTATTTCGAGGTTTCTTCGCGGCTTTCTACCGGCGCATCAGTCACTTCGATGCGGCGGAGCCATTTGACCCAAAGGTTGCCTTCCCAGCCCGGCACGACAAGGCGCACAGGATAGCCGTGTTCCATGCGCAGCGCCTCGCCATTGGCTTTGAACGCGATCATGCAGTCATCCAGCGCCTTTTCCATCGGGATAGAGCGACCGTTCGACGACGCATCTGCGCCTTCGACAAACAGCCATTTAGCTTCGGGTTTGATGCCTGCCTCATCCAGCAAGGTGCGCAGGGTCACGCCGGTATATTCCATGTTATGAATCATGCCGTGGGTGAATTGCGACCCGTTCAGTTGGGCGCCGGCCCATTCCATGCCGGTGTTGGCCGCGCATTCGAGGAAAAACGTGCGGGTAACGCGGGGAAAGCGCTCCAAGTCGGCATAGGTAAAGACCAAAGGCTGGTCCACAAGGCCGTTGATCATCAGGCGGTAGTCATCTTTGGACAGTTCAATCGCGCCGGAGTGGTGGCGCTCAAAGGCGCAACCTTGCGGCGTGATGGTGCCATCCAGCGCATGGATCGGGGTGAAGTTGATCGATGAGATCACATCGGCGGTCAGCCACGACACATTGCGGCGGATCACATCAGATTCGAACCGGATGGGCAGGCCGTAAGGACTCGCATCAACGCCATCACCAAGGCCTGACGCCCATTCCTGCACTTCGGTGATCAGGGGGTCAGGGGTTTGGCCGCTTGCGGCATTGGCGACAAGCGCCGTGCCGGTGGCGGCGGTAGCGGCAAGAAAGCCGCGCCGGGTTGTTTTGGGTTCGGCCGTTTGGGAATCGCTAGACATGACGAAACCTTTCTAAAGCAATTGAGTTTAGGCCCCGGTCACGGTGACCGAGGTATTGGGTTCAAGTTTTACGGTGCCGATTTTACGGATATGCGCTTCAACCACCTCCCAGATGGGCGGGCCTTCGGTGCCTTCATTGACCGATGCCCAGCCGGCCACGGTGTAGGTGCGGGCGGGGTCTATGGCTTCACCGGTTTTCAGCAGGGTCATGTTGGAAATACGGCTGCTCATCGCGGCGTTAACGTCGATGGAATAGCCCATGCCGCCTACGCGCACCATATCGCCGCCTTGTTGGTAATAGGGGTCGGGGTTGAACAGGTTGTCGGCCACATCCTCTAGGATGACATTCAGAAATTCGCCTGTCATCTCCGTGCGGTAGCAGTTTGGATAGGTCATTGACGTAGCGTTGTAGATATCTTCGCGGGTGATGTTTTCACCGGGCATAACGGATGCCCCCCAACGCACGCCGGGCGACATCACAATCTCGGCGTCACGTTCGGACAGCATGGCGTTGCAGATCAGATCATCCCATGTGCCGTTAAAGTTGCCACGGCGATAGAGCAGGCTGTCGGTGGTGCCGATAGCCTCTTCGAGCTGGTCCTTGAAGGGCGCGCGTTCGGCATCGATCAAGGCAGCCATTTCAGGATCGGGGGTGATGACATCCGAGAAGATGGGGATCAGTTTATGGCGGAAGCCCATCATTTTGCCGTCGCGCACGTCCAGATCCACGCGGCTGACATATTTGCCGTGGGAACCCGACGCGATGAGGATGGTTTCACCGACCAGCACAGGTTCGGGGATCGCATCATGGGTGTGGCCGGTCAGGATAACGTCGATGCCGGTGACGCGGCTGGCCATCTTGCGGTCAACGTCAAAGCCATTGTGAGACAAGACCACAACAAGGTCGGCCCCTTCGGCGCGCACCTCATCAACCATTTCCTGCATACGTTCATCGCGGATGCCAAAGGAGTATTCGGGGAACATCCAGCCGGGGTTGGCGATCGGCATATAAGGGAAGGCCTGCCCGATTACGGCGATTTTGGTGCCGCCGCGTTCGAACCATGTGTAGGGGTCAAAGGCGGGTTCGTCCCATTCGGCATCAAAGATGTTTTGGCCGAGGAAGGGGAAGGGCAGACCTTCGACGATTTCCTTGACGCGCTCGGTTCCAAGGGTCCATTCCCAATGCGATGTCATCGCCTCGGTGCCAAGCTTGTTCATCACATTGACCATATCCTGACCTTTGGTCAAAAGGCTGGTCATGGAGCCGTGCCAAGTATCGCCGCCATCCAGAATAATCGCCTCGGGGCGGTCGGCGCGGATCGATTTGACCACGGTAGCCACACGGTCCATGCCGCCCATTTTACCGTAGGCTTTGCCAAGCGAGATGAAATCCTCATAGGTCAGGGCATAAGCCTCGGGCGAACCCGGCGTCAGGTTGAATTCTTTGATGAAATCAGCCCCGGTGATATGCGGCGGGATGCCTTTGACATCGCCCACGCCGATGTTGATTTCAGGTTCACGGAACCAGATTGGTTTTAGCTGGGCGTGGATGTCGGTGATATGCACCAATGTCACATTGCCGAAGGCATCAAACTGCAACAGCTGATCTTGGGTCAGCACCTGCTGGGCGGCAAGTTTGGCCCAATTGCCCACGCCAGACGCGCCGAAAAGGGCCGATGCGGCCACGGAGGCCTGAAGGAATTCGCGCCGAGAGATCATGCTGTGATCCTTTCGAGTCATACCTTTCCTGATCACCCAAATGGGTGGGATAGGTGGTGTAAAATTCTAAAATGTACAAACAAATGCGGGCGCCCGGGTCACAGGCGCCCGAAGTGGTTAGTTGCGGACGGAAACGCCCTCAACCGCCAGACCATTGCCGCGTGACGCGACATAAAGTTCCAGCGCGTTGAATTCATCCGAACCGACCTTGAAGGTTTCGGCGCGGGTGTCGCGGACGCAACCGACAAAGCGGCCTTGAGAAGTTGTCAGCTTGGTGTCTTTCAGACGGTAGACCGGAAAGCCGTTGGTCTGACCTTGGGACAAATGGTCCGAACGGATGTAATTCCCGTAGTTGTCTTCATGGCAATTGGCGCAAGACAGCTCCAACTGGCCATAACGGGTGTAATACATCTCTTTGCCCTGCTCATAGAACGGGGCAGCCGCGCCATCGACGGCAACGTTCATCAATTCGCCACGTGATTGCACCGAAATCAGCGCAAGCATGTCAGTCATTGGCTGACTGGTGCTACCCCATGCCTCCGCGCCCATGCGGGTGGTGCGGCAATCGTTGACATAGGATTCGATGTTCATCAGCTTGCCGGACTTTGCGTCAACACGCGGGGTCACGGCGCGCAGGCCCTTCATCGCTTCGGGGCCTTCGTGGCAGGACGCGCAAGATTTGCCTTCAGTGCCATCAGCAGTATTCCAACTGTCCAAACCACGATCTGCATAGATCATACCCGGATTGTCGAAATCATCAGATTCCATCGCGCGGGTATCCGAATCACGGAAGTGCCAGCCCGAATACACTTCGGTCAGCGCGCCATCCAGATGGGCAGCCGCAGCCGCTTTGGTGACAATTTCAGTACCATCGATGACTAGCGTATCATCGGCGGGTTCAGCAAAGGCCGTGCCGGTAAAAGCAAAGCCAAGAAGTGCGGTAACGGCCAGTGCCGACTTGAATGTCCGCGGCGTCATATTGTGTCCTCCCTATATGTTGCTACGGAAATCAAGCGAATTCGATGGATTTGCTGTCTTCGTAAACAGACCCATCATCATCATACCATGTGAATTTGAACTCACCTGCTTCACCAATCATCGCTTCGAATTCGAAGTATGGATTGGTCGAGATTGCGGGCTCCAGCGTGATGTCGATCACGTTTTTGCCGTTAAAATCGCAGGTAAAGCGGTTGATGATCGAGCGCGGGATCAGGTTACCGTCTTTGTCCTTGCGCTGGCCAGATTCCATTGGGTGGCTGATCAGCGTTTTAAGAACAACGGCCTCGCCAGCCTTGGCTGACTTTGGCACTTTTACGCGGGGTTTTACGTCTTTAGCCATGTGTTTCTCTCCCTATCTCAGCCGCCGCAGCCGCCGATGGTGACCTTAACTTCTGCAGACGCGCGCACGAAGGTACCGTCTGCCAGTTTGGCAATGGCAATCACGTCTTGAGTCTTGGACAGGCGAATCCGGGTCGAGGCCATATGTGCCCCTGCTAGTTCGCCAAAGTTAAAGGTTGCAACTGCTGGTGTTGGGTTGCCTGCTGCCAAGAGCATGATGGCAGATGCACCGGGCGCATCGACAGCAACGGGAACCGTGTTGCCATTTTCCGCGATTTCCGGCGCTGTCAGGGTTACGCCTGCGCCATCCGTCACCGCTGCACCGCCGGTGAAGGCTGCAATGGCGTCATCAACGCTGGCCAGTGCCGACATTGGAATTGCGGCCGCAGCCACGCTTCCCAAAGCCAGCACGAGGGCTTCTCTTCTTGAAAGGATCATATCATCACTCCTTTAATCACATCCGGGCTTTTGCCGGACAGGGGTGTCACGGTTTTATTCTTTGAACGTCAGCAGAAAGGCGACGACGTCTTCGACCTGCTGGGCACTAAGGATAGGTGGAAGCGGCTCGGTGCCTGCTTTGCCTGTGTAGGCATCGCCGGGCCGGATATAGCCGGAAGTTTGATAGAACGACGGCATAATGGTGCCATCGAAAACCGTTTTCGCCTTTACGACGATGCCGCGCAACTGCGCTTCGGTCCAACGATCAGCAGCGCCGTCAAGCGCTGGGCCGACCGTGCCAGGAAACGGAATATCTTTGGTAATTTCGGCCGCATGACAAGCAACGCAATTGCCCAATCCTGCAGTTGCAAAGACTTTTTTCCCATCTTCCGGATTGCCCGGCGTACCGGATAGTGATTGTTCGATTGCCCCGTCCGTGTATTCCACGTTTTCCGGTGCAACCTGTGCCATGGCGACACCAGCGCTGAACGCTGTAATAGCCATGCCAAGAATAATATGGCACTTCATGCAAAGACCTCCCTGTTTCCTCCGAATCTTAAGATAGACCATGCATGCGGCAGTATGCAATAATGATATTTCAATTATTGCATATATTCCTTTATGTTCGGGCTAATGGCCGGAAATGGATAGCGGTGATTGATTTTTGGCCTATTCCACTACAGTGCGGGCAACGTATTTCTGGAAATGCTCCCCCGTCAGGTATTCTTTGTCTCTGATCCACGTAAACATCGCCCGCGTGGTGCCCTTTCCAAAGGCTCCGGGCATGATTGCCACTGCCGCTTGTTGTGCAGTTTGATCCTCTTGTACCTCTTCGGGAAAGAACATTATCGTCGGGGTGAAAACTACGCCCCAGCGCCGCGCCATTTCTTTTTCGGGTAATGCGGTGCCATCAAAATCTGTCACCTCTAAATCGCCGAACAGATTCATCTGTACAACAAAGAAGCTTTCGCGGATCAGCGCATCAATTCTAGGGTCCGGAAAGACATTTTCGTGCATTTCGCGGCAGTAAATGCATCCGCGCTGTTCCCAAATCACCATCAGGCGTTTGCCTTGCGCGTTGGCTTCGGCCAAATCCTCGGTCATGTCCTTGAACGTGTTGCGCAGCCAGTCGGGTTTGTGCAGGCCATCGTCGCCCACCTCTGAAGCGGATAGCGGAAGCGCCATCGAAAGCATTAGGGCTAAACTGGTAAGAATGCGGGTCATCATAGCCTCCAAGTGGGTTATTTCAGTGTGCTGGACCAGTCAAAATTGCGGATCATGAAATCAGCGATGTAGTTGACCGAATTTGTGGCGATCAGAATGGCAAAGACAATCAGCATAACGCCCATCACCTTTTCCACATAGCCAAGGTATTTGCGATTTCGCGAAACCCATGCCAAAAACGGCTTGGCAAACAAGGCGGCAATCACAAAGGGTAAGGTCATCGACAGGCCATAGACCAACAGCAAGCTGCCGCCTTGCCATAAATCGCCCGAGGCCGAGGCCATGAACAAAATCGCAGCCAATGCAGGGCCAACACAGGGCGTCCAGCCAAAGCCAAAGGCAAGACCCATGACATAAGCCCCAATCAGCGTGGAAGGCTCGGTCTTAGCATCCAACCGCGCTTCACGGTACAAAAACGGTACCTTTATGACGCCAAGGAAATGCAGCCCAAACACCAGCAATACCGCCGCAGCGACATAAGACAGCTGATCTTTCCATTGAATAAACGCTTGGCCCAACGCCGTAGCACCCAGGCCCAGCAACACAAAGATTGACGTGACCCCCAGCGCAAAGGCAATCGACGATCCCACCAACCGCTTTTGCGCGCCCGGTGCAATGCCACCATCGCCGCGCAGTTCTTGCATGCTGATCCCTGCCATATACGAGAGGTAAAACGGTACCATCGGCAAAACGCAAGGCGACAGAAAACTTAACAATCCGGCCAGTGCAGCGCCGCCATAGCTAATCTCAAACATTCTAAATCGGCCTCATTTCATCTTGGCAAAAATACCTTGCGGGGGTCCGGGGGTGCAAAACCCCCGGCGCGTCCCACAAGGGCCGCCCGTTAAGGGACTTGCGCCAACATCAATTCATATTACAATGTGAATATATTTAATCGGGCCGTCAATGATGCTCATCCACGCCAAACTCTTTTTGTCCAAGCTCCGTCTTTTGACGTTGGGTGTTGGGTTTGCTATCGTCAGCTCTGCTGCAAGTGTTTATACCGCCACGGCGCAGGAGCTAACGCTCTATATGGTTGAACAGCACGGCTGCGTCTATTGCGAGCATTGGGATTCCGAGGTGGGTGATGCCTATCACAAAACCACGGAGGGCGCCTTGGCCCCTTTGGTGCGTTTGCAACTGCGCGATCCTTTGCCGGAAGGGCTGACATTCGCGCGCAAAGCAGCCTTTACGCCGACCTTCATCTTGGTCCGCGACGGGCAAGAGCTGGAGCGGATCGAAGGCTATCCTGGCGAAGACTTCTTTTACGGGATGCTGGGGGTCATGTTAAAAAACGCAGGGTCTGCACCCGGATAATAGTGCAATTGGCTTTGTAAGGTCGTAGCTAAGGTCAAGCATGAGCCATGCCAAAAGGGCAAAGCTGCCCAAAAGTGAAGGGGATGCAGGAAATGCAACCTGATACAGTAAAAGTCCAAACTCTAACCGGCCCGACAATTCCGCCTGAAAAAATGTTGGAAAACGTGGTCGATGCGTCAAACTTTCTAAAGGCACTGGCGCATGAAGGGCGGCTGATGATTTTATGCCACCTGTCTTCGGGTCCGAAAAGCGTAACCGAGTTGGAACATTTGCTCGCCTCACGCCAAGCGGCAGTCAGCCAACAGCTGGCCCGATTGCGGTTGGAAGGGCTGGTTTCGGCGCGGCGGGATGGCAAAGCGATTTTCTACTCGTTGCAAGACCCCAAGATCATTCGCACCGTAGCACTTGTCTACAATATGTTTTGCAATCCAGACTGAGTTCAAAAACGGGGGCTGATCGTGGAAAACCTACCTTTTGGCGTTTTGGCCGCTTTAGCAGGGCTGGTGGCGGGCATCGTGCTTGGTCTTGCCGCGCGGCTGGGTGAGTTTTGTACACTCGGCGCACTGGAATCGGCCCTTTATGGTGCGGATCAGCGTCGTTTGCGGCTGTGGGGGGTCGTGCTGGCTGTGGCGATTTTCGGCACGTATCTGGGCGGCATTCTTGGCCTGATTGATATTGGCGGCACCATCTATCATCAAATCGCATGGAGCCCAGCGGCCGCAATCGCGGGCGGGTTGCTGTTTGGCTATGGCATGGCGATGGCTGGCAATTGCGGTTTTGGGGCTTTGGTTCGCTTTGGCGGCGGGGATTTGCGGTCGTTGGTTGTGGTTGTGGTGATGGGGGTGTTTGCTTTTATCGCCTTGTCGGGGCCGCTTGCACCGCTGCGGATTGCACTTTTTGCCCAAGATCCTGCGACCGGCCCGCAAGGGATTGCGGCAACAGTTCAAAGCCTGACTGGCCTTGCGCCGATTGTCACGGCGGGGGTGGTTGCCTTGGGATTTTTGGTCTGGGCGCTGTCGTATAAGGAGTTGCGCACCGCGCCGCGGCAATTGGCATGGGGCGTTGCAGCGGGGCTGGCGGTTGTGTGGTCTTTTGCGGCGACAAGCTGGCTTGCGCGCGCAAGCTTTGACGCAGTGCAGGTCGAAGGCCTGTCGTTCACAGCACCCTTGGGCCGCACCTTGATTTGGGTGATGACCTCCACCGCCGGGGGGATTTCATTTTCAGTCGGCACAGTGGGCGGCGTTTTGATTGGTGCGCTGGCAGGGTCACTGTGGCGCGGGCTGTTCCGTTGGGAGGCATGCGAAGATCCGCGCGAATTGGGCAGGCAGGTTTCGGGGGCTGCGATGATGGGTGTCGGCGGCGTTGTGGCGCTGGGTTGTTCCGTGGGCCAAGGGGTTTCGGCCTTTGCCACGCTGGCATGGTCGGGGCCAGTCACCTTGGCCGCCATTGCGCTGGGCGCGGCGTTCGGATTGCGGCAATTAATCGGTGGATTTCAGCCAGATTAGACTAGGTTTTGGCGCGCATCGCGTCGCTAATTTGCATGGGTATGCGGCGGCCACGGCCCGGTTTTCCCAGAATTTCACCATTTTGTACCACCACCTCACCACGCGACAGCACGGTCAAGGGCCACCCCGTAACCGTATGCCCGGCAAAGGGGTTATAGCCGCAGTTGTCGTGCAGGTCGTTCTGGCCAAAGGTCCGTTTGTGCGTGGGGTCCCAAATCGCAATGTCGGCGTCCATGCCAAGGGCGATGTCACCCTTGCCTTTCAGGCCAAAGATTTGCGCCGCGTTGGTGGCGGTCAGGCGTACAAAATCGGCCAAGGGCAGGCCCCGCTGGGAAATCATGGCGTCAAACATCAGGGGCAAGCGGACCTCTAGCCCCGGCATGCCGTTGGCGATGCGGTTAAAGGGCGCGTCTGGGCCATGCGCAAACTTTCCGGTTTCGTCCATCCGGTACGGCGCGTGGTCCGAGGTGACCGCTTGCAGATCGCCATTCACAAGGGCTGCCCACAAGGCTGTGCGATCGTCGGGGTCGCGCTGGGGCGGGCTGCACATAAAGGCCGCCCCGGCATTGCCGGGTTGGTCCAGCAGTTCTGGCCCTTGGAAAAGGTAATGCGGGCAGGTTTCGGCCACCACTTGAACACCGCGCGCACGGGCCTGTGCCAACACGTCTAGCCCTTCACGGGTTGAGACGTGGAAGATCATGATTGGCTGATCAGTGGCTTGCGCCAGATAACACATGCGGCTGATCGCCTCGACTTCGGCCAGCCTTGGGTGTGACGCCGGATGGTATTTGGCTGCAGTTTTGCCTTCCGCCAATAGCCGTTTGGTGGCCCAGCGGATCAGCCCGTCATTTTCGGCGTGAAAGCAAACCAGCGCGCCATGGTCGCGGGCAGTGCAAAGCGTGTCTAATATAGCCTCATCATTCAATCTTACCTTGTCATAGGTGGTAAAGATTTTGATGGACCGATGGCCTTGGGCGATAAGGGCTGGCAGATCATGGGCCAGGTTCTCGCCCGATGTATCGGCCACGATGGTGTGGAAGGCATGGTCAATCAGCGCGCCTTTTTCGGCCAATTTGGCATAGTTAGAAACTGTATCGCGCAACCGCATACCCGGATGCTGGGCGGCAAAGGAAACGGTCGTCGTGGTGCCACCAAAGGCTGCAGAACGTGTTGCGGTTTCAAACGTATCGGCATTCATCAGCCCTGCACCTGAAAGCTGTTCGATATGGCAATGACTGTCCACGCCACCGGGCAGAACAAGCATGCCTGTGGTGTCCATTTCGGGGCCATTTTTGGCAATTTTAGAGCCTATTTCAACGATTTTTCCGCCCGCAATGGCAAGGTCGGCCCGTAGGGTACCCGTAGACGTGCCAAGGATGCCGTTGCGAAGGATAAGATCATATGGGGGCATTTTACGCGCCTGTGTTGTACGCTGTTAGTTTATGCGCAAAAGGTGATGTTGCAAGGGCGAGAAACAGGCATCAAGATGGGTGCAAAAGGGGCAAGCATGACCATCCACATTTTGAACCCGAACAGCTTGGTCCATGTGACGACGGGTATCGCGCGGGCGGTGGCGCCGATTGCCGCCGTGTCACCAGTACCGATTAAGTGCCACACGCTGACCCAAGGCCCACCGGGGATTGAAACGCAGGCGCATGTGGACGGGGTGGTAACACCTTTATTGGCGCAGGCCAAAGGCTTAGAGTCCGATGCCTCGGCCTTTGTCATCGCGTGTTTTTCCGATCCGGGACTTGCTGCACTGCGCGAACAATCAAAAGTGCCCGTGCTGGGCATCGCCGAGGCGGCGGTGCTGACAGCAATGACCATGGGGCAGCGGTTTGGGATTTTATCGATCCTGTCAAAATCGATCCCCCGGCACATGCGCTATTTGGGCGCGATGGGTGTGTTGGACCGGTTGGCTGCGGATTTGCCGTTGGAATTGGGCGTGCAAGCGCTGGCTGATGAGGCGCGCAGTTTTGCGCGGCTGGTTGAGGTGGGCTGCGCGTTGCGGGATACACGCGGGGCCGAGGTTGTTATTCTTGGTTGTGCCGGTATGACAACATTTCGGGCAAGGTTAGAGACTGAATTGGGAATCCCTGTGGTAGAGCCGTGTCAGGCTGCCGCAGCAATGGCCGTGGGGCGCATAGCACTCTCGCGGGCGCAATAAGGAGATAGTGATGTTGGATGAAACAGCGAACGGCGTTTATGTAATCGCGGTAACTCCGTTCTTGCCCGATGGTGCGGTGGATATGGACAGCACCGACCGTATGGTGGATTTCTATCTGGACGCAGGTGCGACAGGCCTGACCGTTCTGGGGATTATGGGCGAAGCACCAAAGTTGACAGGTGCGGAAAGCGCCGCGTTTGTTAAGCGTATCGTCAAGCGGGTTGCCGGGCTTGTTCCCGTAATAGTCGGGGTGTCTGCCCCCGGTTTTGCCCAAATGGAAGGGCTGACGAAATCGGTGATGGATGATGGCGCGGCAGGCGTAATGATCGCCCCACCCGGCCATTTGCGCACGGATGACCAGATCGTTGGCTATTACCACCAAGCGGTTGAGTTTATCGGCGATGCGCCTTTTGTGGTTCAGGATTTTCCCTTGGTTACAGGCGTACAAATGTCGGTGCCGGTGATTGCGCGGATCGTGCGGGATTTGCCGAGTTGTGTGTGCCTGAAACATGAGGATTGGCCGGGTTTGGAAAAGATCGGGACTTTGCGCAAGGAAGGCACGCTTAACCGCCGCATCTCTATTCTGTGCGGCAATGGTGGTGTGTTCTTGCCCGAAGAAATGGCGCGCGGGGCGGATGGGGCGATGACCGGCTTTGCCTATCCCGAAATGATGGTTTCGGTTGTCGCCAACCACCTTGCAGGCACGCCAGATCGGGGCCGCGATCTGTTTGACGCCTATCTGCCACTGGCGCGGTTTGAACAGCAGCCGGGGCTGGGACTGGCCATTCGCAAGCATGTTTTGGCCAAGCGCGGCGTGATTGCCCATGCCACGCAGCGGCGGCCGGGGGCGGCCCTTAGCGCGACCGGCGTGGCCGAGGTAGAGCTGTTGATGGCGCGGCTAGAGCGGCGTTTGGCAGAATTGGGGTAGAGGCCAGTAGCCTCTACCCGACTTGCATCGCCCATGGCCCGTGATGGCCCGCGCCACCGCCCATATCATCGGTGCGGGCAAAGCCGTGCGCGCCAAAGAAATCGCGCTGCGCTTGGATCATATTCGCCGTAGACCGACCCGTCCGCATCATATCAAACCATGCCAAACCTGCCGCAAGTGCCGGTACTGGCAACCCGTTCAGGGCCGCATGTGCAACCACTTTGCGCAACGCCATATGGGTGTTTTTCAGATGATCTGCAAAGAACGGTGCCAGCATCAGGTTGCGGCTAGGATCGGCCTCAAGCGCCATTGCCATATCGTTCAGCATGGACGACCGGATGATACAGCCTTCGCGCCAAACCTTGGCGATGTCGGGCAAGGGCAGCGCCCAGCCAAACTCACCCGATGCGGCGGTGATCAGCGCGAATCCTTGCGCATAGCACAAGATTTTGCCCGCGATCATGGCCTGTTCCAGTTCTTGCTCCGTCAACGCGCCTGCGGGTAGGGTTTGCGGGGCCGCGCCGAACGCCGCCTCGCCTTTGATCCGTTCTTCCAGCCGGGCCGATGTGTTGCGCGCCATTACCGCTGCCTCAATCACCGGGATGGGCGCGGACAAATGTTGCGCCTCGATTACCGTCCAGCGGCCCGTGCCTTTTTGGCCTGCGCGGTCCAGAATGATATCCACAATGGGTTGGCCGGTTTTGGCATCGGTCACAGCGGTGACGGCGGCAGAAATTTCAATCAAATAAGATTGCAGCGGGCCTGTGTTCCAACCTTTCAACACTGCCGAGATGTCTGGCGCAGGCATCGACATGCCATCGCGCATCACGCCATAAACCTCGGCAATCATTTGCATATCGGCGTATTCGATACCGTTGTGAACAGCTTTAACGAAATGGCCGGCACCGGCCTCGCCCATCAAGGTGGCGCAAGGGTTGCCTTCATATTTCGCGGAAATCGCCTCCAGGATAGGCTGAACCCGCGCCCAATCCTTGGGCTTGCCGCCGCCCATGATCGATGGGCCGTGGCGCGCGCCTTCTTCGCCCCCCGACACGCCGATGCCCAGAAAGCGGGGGCCACCTTTGGCCGCTGCCTCGGCACGGCGGTTGGTGTCTCGAAAATTGGCGTTACCCGCGTCGATGATCATATCACCTTCGACCAGCAAAGGGGTCAGCGCTGCGATTTGGTCATCCACTGCTTGCCCAGCGGGGACCATCAAAATGATCGCGCGCGGAGGCTTCAGGGCTGCCACAAGGTCTGCCAGCGTTTCGGTCGGCGTGATCTTGGGGGCCAGATCACCTGCGGTTTTGGCGAAACGCTGTGTCACCTCGGTCGTGCGGTTCCAAACGGCGATGTCAAAGCCCTTTTCCGCGATGTTCAAGGCAAGCATCGCCCCCATGGTGCCAAGGCCGATCAGGCCGATATCGGATTGGGTCATGGGCATAGTCCTTTGGTTGTGGTTGGATTGGGTGCGATATGCTGCGTTGGAATTGCGCTAGAAAAGGTCATTGCGATTTCCCTTTCGCGCTGATTGGGTGGCAAGGCGGGGTGTCATTGGCGGCGCCATGCACGAGGAGGTGGATATGAGCTTTACCGAAGAGACACGCGCGCTGACGGATGCGGCGATTTTGACTCTGCTGGACGCGGGTTGCGCCAAGGCGGGTGAGATGGGCCAGCCGCAATGTCTGGTGATTGTCGATGCCTCGGGCGTGGAATTGGGCGTGATGCGGATGCGCGGAGCCAAATATCTGGCGCTGAAATCGGCACGGGCCAAGGCGCAAACTGCTGCAAGCACGGGTGCACAAAGCGCCAAGATCCCCGAAGGGGTGCGCGTGGCAATTGGTCAGGCCACCGGTGGTGCCATGACCGGGTTGGTCGGCGGTTTGCCCATTCGCATGGCAGGCACGCTGGTCGGCGGTGTTGGTGTAGGCTCTGGTAGCGGCGCGCAAGACATTGAGGTCGCCGAGGCAATGCTGGCCGCGATTGGGGCTGACCCAGCCTAAGGATGCCGTAAAGAGCCGATCCTTCAAAACGCGATCTGCGCCTTCATCGCACTGCTGCGGTCCGACGCAATGGTAAACGCTTCAACCGCGCGGTCCAGTGGCAGGGTGTGGGTGATAAGTGGTTTCACATCGATCAGGCCCTTTTGCATCAGGCCCACGCCGGTCGCGAATTCGGAATGAAAGCGGAAAGAGCCGCGCAGATCCAGTTCCTTTGCCGTGATCGCCATCATCGGTAAGGCCATGTCGCCACCAAGGCCAAGCTGCATGATCACCCCTCGCGGGCGCATCGCCATGATGCCTGCGCTCAGGGCTGGGGCGGCACCGGAACATTCAAACAGCACGTCGAAATAGCCTTTGTTGGCATTGTATTCTGCCAGTGCCTCAGGTTCTTTGGCCATGTTGATGGTGCGGTCCGCACCTACGGTTTTGGCCAAGGCCAGCGTGAAATCGGACAGATCCGTCGCCACAATCTCGGCCGCGCCAGCGCGCCGTGCCGCTAGGATGGATAGCGCACCGATTGGCCCACAACCTGTAACCAAGACCCGCTTCCCCAGCATATCGCCCGCGCGCCGTGTTGCATGCAGCGTCACGGCAAGCGGTTCTGCCATCGCAGCCTCGCCCGCCGACAGCCCGTCGGCCGGAACACACTGGCTGGCCATCGCCACCAAATCCTGTCGAAATGCGCCTTGAATATGCGGGAAGGGCATCGCAGACCCATAAAACCGCATGTTTAGACACTGATTGTGCAGCCCCTCGCTGCAATAACGGCAGTGCCCACACGGCCGCGAGGGCGACACCGCCACCAACTGCCCAACTTGCAATCCGTCCACCCCTAGGCCCAGTTCAGTGACATAGGCCGATACTTCATGCCCCAAAACCATCGGTTCGCGCAGGCGGATAGCGCCAAAACCGCCGTGATTGTAGTAATGCAAATCTGACCCACATACCCCGCCCGTGGCCAACCGCAGCCGCACCTCACCCGCGCCGGGGGCCTCGGTCGCCACGTCTTCAATCCGAAGGTCATGGGCGGCATGAATGACAATCGCTTTGCTTGCTGTGGACATTTTTTATCTTTCTGAATGGCGCTGGCGTAAATTTGGTATACCATAATTTTAAACAACGGAATGGTCAAAGTTTTCGGGTGCCGTCAGGCTTTGCCCAAGAGGAAAAGAAAAGGAAAGCGGATGGAGATGTTTAGTCTTGTGGGAAAGCGCGCCCTGATCACCGGTTCATCGCAAGGGATCGGCTTTGCGCTGGCCCGCGGGTTGGTGGCGGCAGGAGCCGAAGTGGTGCTGAACGGGCGTGATGCGACCAAGCTGGCAGCAGCCGCGGCGCAGATAAATGGTGCCAAAACGCTTGCCTTTGACGCGACAGACCACGAAGGCGTGCGCACAGCCGTGGATGGGTTTGAAGCCGATGTCGGCCCGATCGATATCTTGGTGAACAACGCAGGTATGCAGCACCGCACGGCGCTTGAAGATTTCCCTGCCGATGCGTTTGAACGGTTGCTGCAAACCAATATCGCCAGTGTGTTTCATGTAGGCCAAGCTGTGGCGCGGCATATGATTGCGCGCAAAGCGGGCAAGATCATCAATATCGCCAGCGTGCAAACTGCCCTCGCCCGGCCTGGCATAGCGCCCTATACCGCAACCAAAGGGGCTGTGGGCAACCTGACCAAAGGCATGGCCACTGATTGGGCGAAACATGGCCTGCAATGCAACGCGATCGCGCCGGGCTACTTTGACACGCCGCTGAATGCAGCCTTGGTGGCCGATAAGGATTTCAGCGCTTGGTTGGAAAAGCGCACCCCCGCAGGCCGTTGGGGCAATGTTGAAGAATTGGTGGGCGCTTGTGTCTTCCTGTCTTCGGCCGCCTCCAGCTTTGTGAACGGGCATATCCTTTATGTTGATGGAGGCATTACGGCATCCCTGTGAAACCGCTTTTTGGCCAAAATAGTGACGATTTGCCCGCAGCCACCCGACAAGCTTGCGCTCCGACCCGCGCCCCCGCCCGCTTTGTGCTGATGGGGGTTGCGGGCTCTGGCAAATCTTCGGTCGGTGCAGCGCTCGCCGCCGCCCTTGGCGCGGTTTATATTGATGGCGATGATCTGCACTCACCCGAAAACATCGCCAAGATGAGCAAAGGTACCCCCTTGACCGATGCGGACCGCTGGCCGTGGCTCGACGCCGTGGGCGCGGCCCTTGCGGCTCCGGCCACGATTGTGGGCTGTTCCGCCTTGCGCCGTGCCTACCGCGAACGGATCATGCAGGCGGCAGGCGCGCCCGTCTGGTTTATCCATCTGATGGGCAGCCGCGCCTTGATCGCCCAGCGCATGGCGGCGCGGCCCAACCATTTCATGCCCGCCACCTTGCTCGACAGCCAGTTCGCCACCTTGGAACCGCCCGAAGCAGATGAGCCTGCGATAACAGTCGATATCGACCAGCCAATGCCCGCATTGGTGGCCGATATCATGGCAAAACTCACCCAAATCAGGCTCTAATCACGCCTGATTTCATCTTGGTCCAAATACCTGATCCGGCCCTTGTCACAAACCCAAGCGCTCCAAAGCCTGATCTAACGCTTGCCAATTTTGAAGTCGCAAGCGGACCGGCAAGGTCAGCACCTTTGGCCGAAAGGCCGCAGGCAGCCGAACAGCATCTTTTTCGGTGGTGACAAGCTGGGCGCCAAGGCTCGCGGCCTCTTGTTCCAACCGGCGCAGCAAGGTGTCGGAAAAGGGTTGGTGGTCGCTTAAGGCTTCGGTACGCAAAACATTGGCGCCAGTGCTGCGCAGGGTTGCAAAGAACTTGTCGGGGTGGCCGATGCCTGCAAAGGCAAGCACCTTTTCACCCGTCCAATCCATGCCCATTTGCAACACCTCAAGCTGGCCTTGCAGATGGGGCAGGGGAATGGGCCAAAGCGCTGCAAGCTGGTCTTGGGCAGCGGGTGGGCCGATAGACAGCAGCATATCCGCGCGGGCAAGCCCAATGGGCACGGGTTCGCGCAAGGGGCCCGCAGGCAAACAGCGGCCATTGCCAAACCCGCGTTGGGCATCGACCACGACGATGGACAGATCCTTGACCACGGCAGGGTTCTGAAATCCGTCATCCAGCAACACGACCTGCGCGCCTGCGGCCTGCGCGGCCTGCACTCCAGCGGCGCGGTCGCGGGCCACCCAAGTGGGCGCAAATGCCGAAAGCAGCAAAGGCTCATCGCCGGTATCAGCCGCGCTGTGGCGGCGCTCGTCCACCCGCATCGGGCCTGCCAACTGCCCACCATGGCCGCGCGACACCACATGCACCGAAGCACCGCGCGCGGCCAAACGTTCGATCAAGGCAATGGTGGTGGGGGTTTTTCCTGTACCGCCTGCGTTCAGGTTGCCAATGCAAATCACAGGCACATCGGCCTTTAAGCAGGGCGTTTTGCGCAGCCGTCGCGCCGTCGCCGCCGCATAGACCCAACCCAGCGGCGCCAACAAGCGGGCGCGCAGGCCTGGGGTGCTGGGCGAGCGATACCAAAAGCCGGGAGCCTGCATCAAGCGGCCTCATCCAGCAGTTTGCACAAGGTTGCCACTGTTTTATCCGTCGCCTCCGCCCCGTCGGACTCCACGGCCCATGCCAATTGGGCCAGCCTTGCCACGCGGTCGGGTGACAACAGTTCACCCAGTGAAGCTGCAAGATCACGTTCATCCGCAACAAGGCTGGTGGCCGATGCCGCCGCCAGCCGCCCAAGCGCCGCGCCAAACTGCCCGCCGCGCGGGCCGTGGATGATGGCAGAGCCAAGGGCCGCAGCTTCCATCGGGTCGCGGGAAATGCCCATATCGGTCAAACCGCCGCCGATATAGGTGATGGGTGCAAGACGGTACCACAGACCAAACTCAACGCCGGGGTCAGTGATAAACACCTGCACATCGGCCTCAGGCTCTTCTTCGCGGTTACGGCAGGCGATGGTCCAGCCTTCGGTCTGTTCCATTTGCTCGGCCAAGGCAGTGATGCGGGCGGGGTCTTGAGGGGACAAAATCAAAAGCAAACGGTGCGCAAGCTTCATCGCAGACCGATGGGCGCTTATCACCGCACGCTCTTCACCCTCAGGCAGGCCAGCAGCAAACCAAACCGGGCGGGTGTGCAACAAGGATGCAAGCGCCGCGCGCTCCGCCTCGGCGCAAGGCAGCACGGCGCTGGGGTATTCCATGCGGCCCGTGACCTGCACGATTTGGGTAGGCGCACCGGCACGGCGCAACGCGCGGGCGGCGGTTTGATCGACAGCTAAAACGGCACTAAAGCTGCCCAAAAGGCCCTTTTGCAGGCCGGGCCACCAGCCTTCACGACCCCGTAAAATAGTGGGCGTGCGCGCATCGACCAGCGCGACCGGGATACGGCGCTCATGCGCTTCGTGCAGCAGGGCAGGGCGCAGTTCACCTTCGGCAAAGGCGATCAGATCGGGTTTCCAATGATCCAGAACGGCGCGACTGTCTGCGGTGGTGTCGTTCGGTGCGGGTTGCCAGATAACACCGGAATGGCGTAAGGTAGGTTCAGTTGGGCTGGTAAGCAGGATGTTCAGGCTGTGGTCTTCTTCCAGCTTGGCGGCGAGGCCGATCATTTGCGCCGCACTGTCCGGTCCCGGCGCATGCAGCCACACCAGCTTTCCCGTGGGCCGGGGTGGCCGCACCATTGCTGCGGCCGTCGCCGCGCGATTGGCGATATTATAAAGGGTCAGGCCAAGGGAATAGGCCATAGGATGCGATCAGCCCCCAAGCTCTTCGGTCGATGATGCAGCGTGCTCCTCGTCGCGCAGGCGGTGAATATGGGCGATGAAATAGCGGGTCTGCGCTTCGTCCACGGTGCGTTGGGCCTCGGCTTTCCACGCTTTGAAGGCTGCATCGTAATTCGGGAACATACCGACGATATGAATTTTGTTAGGGTCTTTGAACGCGGTGCCTTGGGTGCTGACAAGCTCCCCGCCGAATACGAGGTGAAGGCGCTGGGTCATGGGTCTCTCCGATCTTAGGACGTGCTATTTGCCCTAAGGTAGCCTGACTGGCGGATGGGCGAAAGGGGTCACACGCGCCCCTTTAAACCCCCACCACCTGCTCAATCGCGGTAGACAGCTTGTCGGTCAGCTCGCCAATCTGCGCATCCGAGATGATAAACGGGGGGGCAAGCAGCACATGGTCGCCTTGCCGCCCGTCAATGGTGCCGGACATGGGATAGCAAATCAAACCTGCCTCAAACGCCGCTTTTTTGATCTTGCCCGCAACACCGCGCGCAGGGTCAAAGGGGGCTTTAGTCTCACGGTCGGCAACCAATTCGATACCACGAAACAGGCCGCGCCCGCGCAGATCACCGACATGGGGGTGTTGGCCAAAACGGTCGGTCAAGGCATCTGCCAGCTTGGCGCCCTGTTCCTGAACGCGCGGCAACAAGCCCCGGTTCAAGATGGCATTGACCACGGCCAGCCCGCCTGCGGTGGCGGTGGGGTGGCCGATATAGGTGTGGCCGTGCTGGAAAAAGCCCGAACCCGCCGCGATTGTGTCATAGATTTTACCCGAACAGAGCATCGCTCCAATGGGCTGATAGCCCGCACCCAACCCTTTGGCGATACAGGCGATATCGGGGGAAATGCCGTCATGCTCGCTGGCAAACAGCGTGCCGGTGCGGCCCATGCCACACATCACCTCATCCAAGATCAGCAAGACACCATATTGGTCACAAATCTCTCGGACGCGTTTGAAATAGCCGGGGGCGGCGGTCAGCGCGCCTGCGGTGGCGCCGACCACGGGTTCGGCCATAAAGGCCATTACGGTTTCAGGGCCAAGCCGCAGAATCTCGGTTTCCAGCGCATTGGCCGAGCGCAGGCCGTAAGCCTCGGCCGTCTCGCCCGGTTCTTGCAGACGGTATGCATAGCAAGGGTCAATATGGCTGACATCCAGCAGCAAGGGGCCAAATTGCGCCCGCCGCCATTCGTTGCCACCCGCCGACAACGCGCCGATGGTGTTGCCGTGATAGCTTTGTTTGCGGGCAATCAGCTTGGCGCGCTGCGGCTGGCCGTTTTCAACATGGTATTGACGGGCAAGCTTTATCGCGGCCTCGGTCGCCTCGGACCCGCCTGATACAAAATACACGCGGTCAAGGCCTGCGGGGGCATTGGCAATCAGCAAATCCGCCAGTGCTTCGGCGGGTTCCGAGGTGAAAAATCCGGTATGGGCAAAGGCGAGTTTATCAAGTTGAGCCTTGATTGCCGCCGTAACCTCCGCATCGCCATGGCCCAGACAGGACACAGCTGCACCGCCCGACCCATCCAGATACCGTTTGCCCGTGCTGTCGATCAGATAGCATCCTTCACCACCTACGGCCGTTGGGGTTATCTGTTTGGTATGGCGTGGGAAAATATGGCTCATATCGCGGCCCTTTGGCTAGGGGTGGCTGTGCTTGTCTCGGATGGGGTTTCGGCGGGTGCGTTTGTGGGTTTGGTTTCGGGCGTGTAGATCCGCCGCAGTTCATCCGGACCACCGTATAGGTTCAAATGCCATGTCCCGCGCGGCCAGCGCAGTTCCATCGTGCCAAGACGCGGACGGTAGACGGCAGTGTAAAGCGTCCCAAACCCGCGATCAAATTCGATGGAATAAAGCGGAGGGCGCAGGAAGGCTGCGATGAACTTTTCCTCTGGCTCTACATGCCCCGTCAGGCGTTGCAGCAAAAACCGTTCGCGCTCGACTGTTGCCGTCATCCGGGCGTGGGCATCCCATTCCACCTTTTCCTGATGGTTGGTGGCAACGGCGGCGTGGGTGATGATGGCCGGGCGATCGGGGGCCATGAGGGCGGTAAGATAGTTCCGTTTGGCGTCCAGCACGGTGACATTATAGCTCATATGGGTTGGAATGCGGGCAAGGGCGGCACCGGCCTGTTGGGCGGTGGTGCAGGTTTGCAGCACATAGCGCAATATCAAGGGTACGCCGAAACCATCGCCCACCACGCGCCGCCCGCCAAAGGTCAGCGACACGGCAAGCCCTGCGTCATTCATCCCATCGACAAGCCCCCACAGCCCATCGGACGTGCCGATGACGTTGCGGCCTTGCCAGCAAGTGTGCAGAACGATCCGTTCAAACGCATTCGGGTTATAGTCGTAGTTGCGCACCAGCATCGGCTCTTTGCCCGGCCAAATCGCTTGGCTACAGCCTGAAAGATAAGGCGGCGGGCGGTAAAAGCTAAGGAAACGCGCGGCAAGATCGCCGCCGCCTGCCAGCGTGCAAAGCTGCTCATAGACCGGCAAAATCTCGGGCATATGGGTTTTCAGCGCCTTAAGGCTTTCCCAATAGGTTGGGCGCGCGTCGATTCCTTCGCGCATCCACCAGTGTTTGTACTCTGGCCACAACTCAGCGAATAGCCCGGCCCACTTGGGGCCGGGCTCTGGCTCGCTAATGCTGCGCCAGATCAGTTCCATTACATTATCTTGAAGGCAGGGTCCGCAAAGGCCGGGCCTGCCTCGGCCACAGGCAACGGATCAGCCTTGAACGCCGATTTGATGCCATGAATCCAACGCTTTGCGCGTTCGTTCAGCTGGAAGGCGTTGGTCATGGACCGGCCACGTGTGACCAGAATCCCAAGATCTGCACCTTCATAGCGGTAATCACCGGGCTTGAGGATGCGGAGGAAGAACGCTTCGTTTTCCGATTCCACAGCGCGGCGGTGATAGTCAAAGCGGTCAAACACAACGCGGCCATCCTCTAGCATCTTGTAGATGCCGGTTTGGGGCGCATCGGTCAGCATGTCAACGCTGTCATCTGTGTGTTTGATGACCATCTGGCTCCAACCGTCAATCATGTTCGGGTTGGCCCAACGGCTGTTCAACTCGGCCACGTCCAGTTTGAACTGTGCCTTGGAGAATTCCAGCAGGTGGAACAAGAACAACGGCGCATCCGCATGGGCAAAGGCTGCGTGGTTGGTCATGGAACTGGCACCCGTGATCCGTGGGTTCAATTCGCCCAACCAGATATCACCGGTTTTCTTGTCGATCAGATAATCGAGCTCGAAATAGCCGCGATAGCCTTCTTTGCGCAGCTGCTCACCGAATTTGAAGGTCAGGTCGCGCGCCTTTTGGCGTACTTTGGGCGGGAAGGCTGTGGACAGGATTTCATTGCCACACCAACCACCACGATACGGGGTCAGTTCCTTGAAACCGACAAGCTCGGTCATCAACGGGCCAACTATTGTGCCTTCTTTGGTCGCACACCCTTCAATCGCCGCACCGCGACAGTTGATCCGCTTCATGATCTTGATCTCACCCTCTCCGATGATCTCATGCTCATGTCGACGGAAATCAGCCTCGGATTTGATAAAGAAGGTTGTGTGGCCGCTGTCACCGTAATCCGACTGCAACACAAGGTCATGGCCGATATTGGCCTTTTCACAGGTTTTGCGCAGGTCTTCGTAAGATTTTACCTCGGCCAGAACGTTCGGCACCGATGGCACGCCAGCCTTGTTGCCAACGCGGACGGTTTCGATTTTATTGTCCAGCTTGTTGCGCAGCTTGGCCTTGGGGAACCAAACATCGGCACCCAGTTCTTTGGCCAGACGCTCGGTTTCCTCATCAAACATCAGGAACACAAACTTGGGCTTGCCGCCACGGCGCTTTACAAGGTCGATGACCTCTTTGTGCTGGAGCAGATAGTTGTTGATGTCTTCGATGCTTTGGAATTCGGCGTGCGGCTGCTCGGACGGGCAAAACACGTTCGGGTGACGGCCATCATAGCAATCAAGGTAGCAGATATATTTGAAGTTCTTGCACCATTCATCAATGCCCAACAGGTTAAAGTTGGTCGCCGAGATAAAGTAGACCGGATCTTCGTTGCCAGATGTTATGCTTGACCGCTGCTGCCTGAAACCGTTCAACATGCTCATTGTGCAAAGGCAGCGCGTGCTTGGTCAGCGGCCCGAAAGCCGCCAATTCACTGAACATCACCATTTGGGTCCAAGGATAGACGTTCATCAGCACGTCAAGGCGCTGAAGCATGCCTTCGACGTTGGGTTGTAGGGCGTTGACGTACATTTGCACGCCGGCGATTGCGAAAGGAGTCATTTTATTTCCAGATTGGTTATGTGTGGCGGGCCATTTCGGCGCCTGCCTTGGCGTGGTCTATCACCGCACCACCAAGACTGAAACAGGCGAATTGCGCACAACCCTGTCCGCGCTGGACCCGACCAGAAAGTCGCGCACCCGATCAGGCGGGTGGCTGCCCATCACGACCAAATCCACGCCAATTGCCTTGATTGCGGCCAAAATCTCTTCGTGCACAGCTCCGGCGCGCACATGCGCCTCGGCGTGTTGATCATCTTTCAGCAGGGTGTTCAGCAAGGCTTTCAAATCTTCGCCAGCCTTGTGGACTGCCTTGCTTTCAAAATCTGCCGGAAAGAAGCCTTCAACGATGGGCAAGCCATACAGCGGCACCACCGTCAACACATGCAGTGCAGCCCCTTGGTCGCGGCAAATATCCAGTGCATGGGGCAGCGCCTTTTCCCAACTTGCGGGCTCGTTGATATCAATGGTCAAGAGGATGGATTTGTACATCATGCCCTCCTCAGGCTTTTGCGGGGCGGGTATTGGCGGCCCGACCACGTTGCAACATTACGACAAGCCCCAGCAGCAAAAGCGCAGGCAGGAACATCCAGTATTTTGATGGTACGGACACAGGGCGCAGCACGCGCAGCACCTCCTGGTCCCAATCCAGACCCGCTGTTTGGGCAGGGCTGTCATAGGCCACATCATCAATCAGCATCCGGTCGCCATCGGTGCGGAAGGCAAGGCCAGCGTCGGCCAGCTTTTCATCACCCGTGGCGGCATCACCCATCGGTACCAGCGCCACGAATTCAATCGGGTCGCCCAGATCATTAAGGCCAGCAACCCGGATCCGCAGATCTTGACCCGCAGGCGTATTGGCCGCAGCAGCCGAGATTTCAGACGGCTGCTCCTCGACATAGGGAGGGAACACCATGTCCATCCAGAAACCGGGACGGAACAATGTGAACGCTACAAGGATCAACGCTGCGGATTCGTAAAAGCGGTTTTTCACCAAGAACCAGCCTTGCGTCGCCGCTGCAAACAGCAACATGGCGACGGTCGCAATAAAAAACACGAATATGCCTTGCGGTATCGTCACGTTTATCAGCAGCAACTCCGTGTTGAATATGAACAGGAACGGCAGTGCCGCAGTGCGCAGGCTGTAGAAAAATGCGACTACACCGGTTTTGATCGGATCACCGCCCGACACAGCCGCCGCCGCAAAGCTGGCAAGCCCAACCGGTGGCGTCACGTCGGCCATGATGCCAAAGTAAAACACGAACAAATGAACCGCGATCAACGGCACAATCAGCCCGTTTTGCTGGCCCAAGGTCACGATAACCGGGGCAAGCAGCGCCGAAACCACGATATAGTTTGCCGTGGTCGGCAGACCCATCCCAAGGATCAGCGACAACACTGCCGTCAGCAACAAGATCGCCATGATATTGCCGCCCGACAGCACCTCGACCACATCGGCAAGAGCCGAGCCGACACCGGTTTGGCTAACTGCGCCCACGATAATACCCGCCGTGGCAGTCGCAATGCCGATACCGATCATATTGCGTGCGCCGGTTTCCAACCCGTCCAGCAGGTCGGTCACGCCTTGGCCCAAGTCGCGCATCAGGTTGCTTTCGCCGCGCATGATGGCGGTGATGGGGCGCTGGGTCAGCAAGATAAACACCATATACATCGTCGCCCAAAACGCCGACAGACCAGGTGACAGACGGTCAACCATCAGCGCCCAAACCAGCACAACCACTGGCAAGATAAAGTGCAGCCCCGACCGGATTGTTGGTCCCGGCAGCGGCAGCTTGGTCACGGGTGCGTTCGGGTCGTCCAGCTCCAGCGGCTCCTCTTTGGAGGCGACATAAAGCAGGCCGAGATAGACCGCAGTAACAAAGGCAAAGATGATGTAGCCAGCCGCCTGTGGGAACGCAGGGCGAATCCAGCCCATACCGTAATAAACCCCTAATGAGATCGCGCAGATCACCGCAATGGTGAACACAATCCCGATCAGGCGTTGCACGATAGGCTTGGGCGTATAGGCGCGCGGCAGGCCTTCCATACCCGCCTTCAGTGCCTCTAGGTGCACAATATAAACCAGCGCGATATAGGAAATGACCGCTGGCAAAAACGCATGTTTGACGACGTCAAAATATGGGATGCCCACATATTCCACCATCAAGAACGCAGCAGCGCCCATAACCGGCGGCATGATTTGCCCGTTTACCGAGGATGCAACCTCAACCGCGCCCGCCTTTTCGGCTGAAAAGCCAACCTTTTTCATCAAAGGAATTGTGAAGGTGCCCGTGGTTACCACATTGGCGATGGACGACCCCGAAATCAGGCCCGTCATGGCCGA
>Ga0075467_10000353_pt1 | contig 35330 bp, 46 predicted proteins | sample DEB08_DNA_9_FD_75067 | JGI IMG/M metagenome (GOLD analysis project Ga0075467, IMG submission 75067) | Aqueous microbial communities from the Delaware River and Bay under freshwater to marine salinity gradient to study organic matter... | ecosystem: Environmental > Aquatic > Marine > Coastal ... | reverse complement strand
TATAAGACTCTAAATCATTTACATTCAAAGTATATCCCATTAATGTTGACATATGACCTACTGCACCACATTTTGGGCAACACATATGGTCTATTCTATATTGCTCTCTAAAAGCATCACTAATCTTTATTTTTTTTTTCATATTCCTTAATCTGAAGTTCATTATAACCTTGAGATTTTAAATGTTTAATAATTGCTTTATCCATCTTTAATTAATTTTAATTTTTGCTTTCTACTTAATTTCTTTATTTTATATTCTAATTTACTTGCCATAGACCTATCCTTACAACTCTGAGTCCATTTTAAGACCACTGGTAAGCGACTTCTAGTATATTTAGCTCCTTTGCCATCATTATGGTCTGAAATGCGCTTAGAAACGTTGTTAGAGATTCCTGTGTATATTGTTCCATCTGAACATTCAACCATGTAAGTGGCCCATTGAGTTTTTTCTTTAATCCAATCATCTAAAATATTTTCAATTGTTTTACCTTCAGGTAATTTAATCCAAAAATACTTTTCCATATATTCCTCAAAAGTAGTATTGGGTGGTATTTTACCACTTTCTAAATCACTTCTATGGGCACATCCGAAACACATAATTATTTAAAGAATTCTAACGATAATTCCTCAGTTCTTCCTTCCCAAGAATACAAGTATTTACATAATACAGTTTTATCATCAATAAATTTAATAACTTTAACCACAACTGGTGCTTGTTGCCCCAAATCCAATGAATATGTCTGCCCTATATTAATTTGTCTCATAACACTTTAATTTCTACAAATTTACATCTTATCCAAATTTCAAAAATATGTTCCATTCCCTCACCATAATCACAAATCGGTTTATCATCAGGATATGTATTCATAGTGTTATATATAAAAAGGTGAGTTGCACCTTTTCTAATCATCCTATCAATATAATCTTGGAATTTATTAAAATTTGGGTATCTACGTTGCTCTACATAATACTTAACACCTTTATATTCAAACATTGGTGTGGTAACTTGTATTATTTTAATTGCTTTCATCTAATATGAATTTTATTAATCCATCAACATCATCAACCATTGGGATATCATATTTATTACAAAGGATATCAATATTACCCTTTCTAAAGAAACCTTCAGGGCAACACACACAAACGTTACCGCTATGAGCATGTAAACCTAATTCCATTAGAGTGATTGGTGACTTGGTTTCAGGGTCAATATAAACAACAATTTTATCAGCTTTTTCTAACGCATCTAATTCCCATTCTACTTGCTCTCTAAAATTATCATTTTCAATTGTTTGAGACCACGAGCTGTCCCAATCATCACGTCTTGGATTATAAAGAGTAACTATTTGGTCACCAGTTAATTTTTCTTTAAGTTTATTTTCAATTTGAGTTTGCCAATCAACAGCTTTACCCATTTCAATTGAACCCGCTAAGAATACTGTTGTTCCAGCATTGCTTAATTTCTCTGGTGCTTTAATTACAACACAATTATTCATTTCGGTATCATTTTTTTTAACTTTCATAATTTAAAATATCTAATTTACAAACTAATCTCTTTTTAAATTAATTAATTTCTTTAGTGTTACTTGTCGTTTTATAGTGTACCTCACCAATTTCTAATGGTCTAGTATCAGCTAAATGTTCTATTTTGACCACCCCATCAAATCTATCTAATGGAATTAGAATATCACTTCGTTTTATAGTATCTCTAAATATATAGATTGAGTTTTCAAATATTAAATCATCTATTTCAATTTGATATTTATAACCTACTTTATTTTCTTCCTCTGAATAATATTCTAAAGTTTTGATAATTTCTAAAATTTTACTATTAAACCTTATAGTATTAGCACCACCTCTACGACTTTCTTGAAATATTTGTGCTGACGCTTGATTAAGCTTAGTTAAAAGAGTTTGATTCCAATCCTTTTGAGTGTAAGAATTTGGTTTTAAGGGACTATTTAACCAACCCATAGAATCCCAATTTAAGTTATGTGCGTGTGGAATTTTAATCATCTCCTTTAAATGGTTTTACGGCACTACCTTCGTAGTCATCATAATCATCTTGGGTTAAATCATTATTAACATCGAAAGATTTTTCAATATCATCTATTAAAGTGTTTATTCGTGCTATTTGTTCATCTGTAGCGATAACTGGGTTGATACATTCAACACGTTCTTTATTTTCAGTTGGTACAAAGAATGTTACAGCATTAACCTCTTTGGCATCTAAAGCTTTTTTTACTTCGTCAGAGATTATTTTCATTATCTTTTGTTGTGATAATGTTGCTCTATCCATGTAAAAGACTAATATTAATGGTTGCTCTTTACTCATCTTCTAAAATATTTTCTGGGTATTTATAAGTTATTGTAGTGATATCCTTACTACCTTCAGGTGTTAACTCATCGATAACTTTTTTAGAGTTATTTTTGGTAGTCATTTCACACTTTACGGGTACGTTATCATCTGTCATTAAATAAACAAGTAGTTTATTTCTATCGGCAGACATTTCTTTAATTACTATCTTCATAAATTTTCTTTTATAAATCAATTATAGGTAAAATTTTTGGATTAGTAAATAAAAAAACCGCAATTAATTGCGGTTTTTATTCGTTTCTTTTTATCTATTGATTCTAGTAACACCAAGTTTTGGTGCCCCTAACGGTGATTGTAAATCAACCGCCCAAGCAAACCCTGTGTCTTGAACTAACCTTTGGTAACCTTCTCTAAAAGCATTTAATTTAGCGGATTCTTGTCTTTGAGTCTCGATAAGTGCTTTTTCCTCATCACTTAATTGAATTCCTTGTGGTGCTTCTACTTGTGTTACTTCTGCATTTACGGCTGTATCAACAGTAAATTCGTTTTTGTTTTCCATGTCTTTTTATTTTACTATATTTATTATCCAATGACCTATTATAAAACCCCTTGGGTTTTCACTTTTAAAGTCATAGTTATTAATGTGTTTAAATGATATTTTAAAATTAAATAATCTGAACCATAAATATCCAACCCTACTACATTTATAGAAGGTAAAACATTTAGTTCTTAAAAATTTACATTTCATTATTTATCACAAACTTTATTAAAATTCCAGCAATCTCAATTTCAAATTCTTCAGTGTATTCATATTTATTATTTGAATCTCCTGTAAGTTTATAGAAAAAATGTTCACTAATTTTTTTATGCTTTTTAGCATCCATTGAATAGACCATTGTTAGGCCCTTCGTGTAAACTGCTTCGTCATTAACTATGACTTTAATTGTTTCTATTAACTTATCGTAATTCATAAAAATAATCTTTTAAAGAATCTGGTAATAAAATTACCTTTATTTTTTCCTTTAGGTAGTGGTGTTAATTTATTTTTTATTTCATCACCTAAACCACTTTTTATTTCCTGAATGAACTTATTCTTTCTCACTTCAGTTGATTTTTTATCCTTCTCGATAAATTTAACTTCTTTATTTATTTCCCAATTGTTCATTTCTCTAACTTTTCTTGTAATGTATGTATAAGCCACACACCACCTGAAGTTAAACATCCATCTAAAAACCATGCTAAAACATCAGGCTTTACCCCTAAATATGAGATATTTATAGAAAATACAAAAATTGATAATAAAATTCCTATCCAAAATGGTAAACAAATCATACAACTGAATAATTCACCAAAAAAGTTTGGCGATATTGACTTCCAAAATTCTCTCCACCCTCTAAAGATTGATGAGAATACCATGATATTAGCAATTCCATACGCTAACACAAAAAATAATACTACTTTCATATTAATATCCTATACATTCTGGGCACACTTGATTTGAGTCATTAGGGTCACATTTACAAACCACATCTGGTGCATTAAATTCCTCAACTATAATTTTACCTTTAGGTGGTAAATCAAATGTCTCGTTATTTACTTTTGCTGTATTAAACCTTTCCACTTCTTTAGTGTTTTTAGGTACTTCAGCAATTGGTACATCACTTATTTCTTCTTCAGTTATAACATTTTCAATAACTGAAGAGGTTTCTGCTATTTGAGAGTCTATTATTGGCAAATCAATATCATCGGGCATTTCTACCTTTGGTTCCAATAAATCTGAAAACTTAAATGTTAACGTTTCACATTTCGCTAATGATGATTTTGTGAAAATATGTTTTAACTCATTAATTTTAACTTGAAGAAGTTCAATCTTCTTCTCTCTTTCAATATTAACTCTAATTACATATGCAACATAATCCAACATTTCATCAACACCAACACCTTCATTTTGTGGGTAGAGCATATAATTATTATCCCTATTTGGGATAGCTTCATGACCCACAATATCTGATTTTGGTAATGACCACCCTTCTTTGAAGAAGGTATCTACCACACTAATATTATTTGTAAATCTAATCCCTAGCACATGTGGGCTAAGTTCGTTTAATCTTTTGTTTATATTTGACATTATATTCCTAATCCTTTAATGATGAACGCAATCACATAAGCTATTGATAAACCAAATAAGAACATCTCAATAGAAGTTATTGGTGCTCTCACACCTTGTTTAATAAATGGCATTATTTGAAATACGTTTTTAATGATGTTTAAAATCGATATAATAAAAGCCGTCAATAAAAATAAATTTATTAATTCAGTTCCCATTATTTATCTATTTTAAGTATTTTTCTACTGTTAGAAATATCCATCCTTATATTTTGAGCCTGTTCTTTAATACTTTGAAGGGTTTTCCTTGCTCTTACTGAGGCCGCTTGATTACCTTTATGGTAAAACTTTTGTAAATCAACTTTAAGTTGATTCATTAATGATTCTAATTCTTCGTAATTATTCATTTCCTTGTTTATTTAACTGTTCTTTTAAATCGGTTATGCTTAATGGTGGTTCGTTATTGATTGATTCCCACTCATTAATCATAGCGTTCAATTGAACGATTGATTTGAGGTATCTTCTAATTTTCTTTTTAGTTTTCTGAATATCACCCTTATCGTTCATTACACGCTCTAACTCTTCATAAGCAATTAATCGCTCATGAGCTAGTTCCGTTAATATTATATTTTTCAATCTCATATGTGTAATATACATAAGATTTTAAAAAAATAAATAGAAAAGTACGATTTTATGTATTTTTATACACTTTTTTGTTATAAGAGTCTTCGAAAATTTTATAAAGTTTCAAATATGTGTCAATTTCTGGTTGAGATTTTTTAACATTATAATTAAATATATGTTTCCAGAAATTTGTTAAATGAATAACAATAGTTTTATCGTCATAGAACGATTCTAAATATGTGTCTAGTAGATACACATATGCATTGTCATTTCGATTGAATTTTATTAGTTTAGTATTTACTAAATCACATGTCTTATTCCAACACCAATTATAATGATTAACCCTTTCTTGTTCATCCATCATATCGTGACCAAAATAAGTTGTTTTAATTAGGTCATCTAATGTTAAAATAAAATCTATATATAAATCGCTTCTTTCATAAACGATTCGATTACTGTCATAGATTAATTCAGTCTCCATAAGAGATAAAGGTCTTGACATACGGTTTAGTAATTTATCTAAGTTTTCAATCATAATTTTAACCTACTAAGTGCTCATTACCAATATATGGTAAATAAGTTGTTTTTTTATTAATTTTGGTTGCTATTAAGATTCTGTTTCTATTAGCACCTTCATTGTAGGATATATGTAACCATCTTGGTTTTCCATTATTTGGAAACTCTGCAATCAATTGGTCAAACTCTAAATTATCTTTGATGTAATGAAACATCTCTAAATTCGTTTTGTGTTTGTGATTATCATCAATATCTATTGCCGCCCCTTTAAGAGCCATGTGCTGTGATGATTTACTACCACCAATTGCCGCATTTAATTTTGGGCTTCTAAATACTGAGTTAACTTTAACAGGGCCACCTACCCACACTCTAAGAGGGTCAAATACCTTTCTACATAAAACTCTAATGTTTTCTAATTGACTTAGATTTGGTGTGTTGTCAATATTTTTTTTTAACGCAGTGTTACTAATAACTGCTTCATCATAACTAACATACTTTGATACTTCTATACTCATAACTTTTTTATTATAAATATCTAGTAAAAAAGAAACCCACTCGTTAGAGTAGGTTTTTTTTGTAGTTTTATGAAATTTTTATTTATAGGTTATTTCTTTACCGCCATATGAACTTCCTTTATAATCAACAAATTTAATTGTTGCCCCCTTTAATTTTTTGTTTTGATTTCCAATATAACTTCTAATAGTACTGAAGTTAGAATCGTTACTATAAGTTTTATTAACTTGTACTGTATAACTTATATTACCATTATTATCTCTTTGCTTATCAATAACTTTAGCAGCTTCAATATCACCATACTTACCTAAATATAAGTCTGGAACTGGTTGTGGTGTAAAACTATTATTATCCCACTGAAATAAATCATTAGCAGTATCAGTTGTAAATTCAATTCCAGTAGCATTTGTGATGTTATCTAATTGTTCTGGTGTTAACTTACTTGCTTTTTGTTTAAGTACCTCTACGGCCTTCTTAGGGCTTTCTTGAGCCATTGCTGTGAATGAAGCTATAGATAAACCTAACATCACCGCAATTTTACCTAATTTAGACATTAAACCTTCATCTAAAAGTTCACTTTCATGTAAACCTGCAATTTCATCGATATTTATCGACTCATTTAAGCTTTTTTTTTTAGCAGTTGATAATAAATCTCTGAAGGTTTTATTTTCACTCACTCTATTATTAGCAGTTGGAGTTCCAATTGTTTTTTCAGATTTATAACCCATAAGGTTTTTCATCTTAGAAATATCTTCACTAATTAAAGTATTATCTACTTCCGTTAATGGAACCGCCATACCTTCTTCTAAAGTACCTTCCCATCTAACTTGAATAGTTTTATTACCATCAGTCATTTCGAAAACTTCGTTGTTTTCTTTAAGTTGGTTAGGAACTTTTGTTAATGCATCTTCAATGCTCTTAAATTCTGTTTTATATCTTACTCTTTTCATTTTTTTATTTTCTTTTAATTTCTTATTTTCAAACATACCTGGAAACCCCTCATCTTCTAACATTTCTCTTGCAGTCATTTTAGCTTCATCCCAAGCATTAACAAAATCAGCAGCATTTAACATTTCCTCTATAGTATCAAGTCCATTAGCTAAAGTCATAGTATCAGGTAAGTCATTTACGTCCAGACCCATCGCTAATTTACTTAAATTATGGTTAATCATTTTAAATGCAGCATCTCTAGCACCTAATTCAGTAACCCAACCTTTAATAACCCCTAAACCTTTTTCGTTTAATGCCATAATTTATTCGTTATTTCCGAAAGCTTTTTCTTCCCAATCAGCTGAATCTCTATCAACAATTTCTGGTTTACACTTATCACAAGATTTCCCATCACCACAAGAACATTCATTACATTCTTCAACAACTTCAGTTTCTGTAAGGTCACCCTCACTAGTAAAGCCATTTCCTTGAGAACCAAATCCAACGCCTGTTGCATTTTCCATAATTCTTTTATTTTCAGTAATTCTAGCGTTACCATCTAAAGAACCTAAAGTAGTTTCTGATTTGTAACCCATTAAGTGTTTAATTTTACTAAAACTCTCGTTTACTAATTCTGATGAATCAGCTGCTAAAATTTTTGCTTTACCTTCACTAAGTGAACCTTGCCATTCTATTTTATAACTCTCTTGCCCATCAGTCATTTCGAATTTTTTATTATCAACTTTAAACGCTTCTGGAATTAATTTTAGAGCATTACCTACACCATTAAATGGAGTTTTAAATCTTAATCTTTTCATACCTTCTGTTGCTATTTTTTTTGCTTGAACTCTTTCACCTTTTTTAGTGTCAATTTCAATATCGTCACCCATTGAAGTTGTTGGTGTTATTGAATCAGCTCTTTTCTTAGCTGAAGCATTTGCTCTTTTTACTAAATTTTTACCAAAATCAGCGTCAGATGCACCCCAAACTGGTTCAGTATTTCCGTTATCCTTGCCTGTATATGTTTTATTACCCATTGTAGAATCACCTTCAATAGCTTTTACAGCTCTATCTTTAAAGTTCTCATTTGGTTCTCTATCATATTCAATCATTTCTTGACCATTCATGATTTCCATATCATCGTGATATTCCTTATCCTTATCTTCAGCTGGAAATTTCTTTGGGTCTATTTTATCTTCACCATCTTTTTTAAGGTCTTTATCATAATCAGACATTTTCTTTTCGACATCTTTATAATAAGCCTTATTTTGAGTATTACTAGTACCTTGAGCCTTTTTTGTAATTTTCTCACCAGAGATAGCAGCTTCAGCAACTAATTTATCTAATTCTTTTTTAACTATTGTTTTATCCATTATATTAGTTTTTATATAAATATGTAATTATTTCTTAATATCATAAACATTATATTGAATCGTCACCTGATTCATAATATCTAGATAATAATTTTATAACGTCAGGGACATCTTCGAAATGTATAACTACTGTTTGTCCATTGTCTTGCGTTAATCCTATTTTGGCACCTATTGGTCTAATTTCAATTGCATAAATAGAACCTGGTGCAATATTTGGGTTAAATCCTTCTGCGACAACAGAACCTTTTGTTTTACTCAATTTAACAACACCATCATCACCTTGACTACATCCACCGTTTTGAGCAACCTTATTATTATTTAATTTGGTACAGTCATCAAACTTAATCATATCACCATTTGGGTAAGCAGTTTTAGTAAGATTTTCTGATTCCATTATTTTATTGAATTGAGCTTCTGTTACTCTTAACACAACTCTTTCAATAAGTAAATCCCAAGAACCCCATTCTTTAGGGTCTATTTTAATTTCCCTATTATCACCATCACCCCATTGTTGGACAATGATTATTTTTTTAGATTGAGTTAATGGATGTTTTTGAATACCCTTAACTTTTCTTCTAGCAAGACCATTTTTATAAACTTGTCCTACTTTAATATTTTCTTTAAGGATTTTTTTATCTAACATTGTTCTAACATCTGATTCTTTAACCATTGTACCACCTCTAACTATTGGCGTTCCTTGTTGTTTATCACCTTTACCTTTATTTAACTTATTACCAGCAGTCCAAAAATCTTTTCCGTCACCAGCTGGTGCATCATAAGCAAATGTACCGCTATCACCACCAACACTAGTTGTTGTAGTTGATTCACCCATTGATTTTAGAATGTTTTTGTTAAACCAGTCATATGAATAAGTAATGTCTTGACCATATCTATAAACTCCAATATCTACCTTACCATTATAATCAGCATTAACGTATTCCCATGTAATATCATTAATAACGAATGGTTCTTCACCATTCCTATCTGAATGGAATGGTATAACGCCATCAGCATCAATACCATCATTAATTAACGCACCCATTGCTTCCTCTGGACTTTTACCAGTATCTTTATTTATTGGGCTATTGAATGAAGCACCGCCAACAGAAGCACCGCTAGATGCAGCACCTGTAGTTTCTGGTAATTGACCAAGCATTTCTGCAACTTTAGGGTCATCACCATACCATTCTAATATTTTTTTCTTTACAGTTGGAGTAATTAATGTTGGAACTGGAAACTTGTTTGTTTTGTCGTTTCTAACTGGCTTTAGTTTACCTTGATTATAACTATCGTTGATATAATCTTCAAAACCTAATGGAGTAATATTATCAGTTTTACCTTTATAATCATAAACATAAGCTTTACCATCTAAAACTTCTGGGTCTTCGTTAATATCACCTATATTAGATAAAGATGCTATGAATAATTCATTACCAGCTTTAAATATACCTAAACCATCTTGTGGTTCCATGTAAAGAAGTTTAAATTTCTTTTGGTTATCCTCTAATGAGATAATTTCTACTTGAGTTTCTTCTTCACCGTCTTCTTGGTCCCATGGGTTATTTGGGTCCATCTCAGCACCCGCTGGATAACCACCATCACCAAATTCATTTAATGTTGTATATTTTTCTGAAATATTTTTATATAATTCCTTAACGTTTTTTCTAAAACCAAATTTAGGTGCGATATATTCTTTGATTTCTGCGTTGTCATCAGCTAAGGCTAAAAGACCTTGCTTCTTAACCATATTGAATAATTGGTTTTTACTAATCCCTAAATCTTCCCAATATGGAGAAAAGGACATAGTTCTAGGATTCGATAAGATATCTTTAATGAATACAACAATCTCTTCAGCGAAATCAACCAAATCAATTTTTTTGGTTGCACCTTCGCCAATGCCAGCTTTCTTAAGGTTCTTACTTAGTTTTTGACTAGCTTTACCTTTACTGTTAAAAAGTCTGTTATATTGACTCTCAGTAATCCTAAGTACCTTATTTTTATTAGACTCTTCTTGTTCTAGTTTTTTAAGCATCAAGATTTGTCTTTCATTTAATTTTATTCTTTGCATAAAGTTAAATATTATGTAATCACATTTTATCTTTTATATAAATAGTGAAAAATAATAAGAAAAACCTTGATTAACCTCTTTTTTTAAAGATAATCACCTATTTAGTCTTACCAGAGTCGCCAACTACCCCCTACACCAAATTGTGGTCCAAAAATAATTGTAGAATTACTAAGGTTAACAGTACCACCAAAACCACCATATAAACCTAATGAGAAGCGTTTTCGTTTTGTGAATTGTTTTAAAGCTGGATGTGAATCAGGGTCGATTAAAACTGAATTAAGTTCTTTAACTGCAAAGTTAGGATAGTTAGATGTAGCAAACATTTCAACCTTACCATCATCAGTAGTTCTAAGACCTTGAGTTAATTGAAATCTAATTTCATCTTCAGTAATACTAGTTCTTAATGGTTTAAAAATTGAATTAGTTGAATCCACACTAAAAGTAGTCTTACCAGCAATAGACCTAAAATTATCTTCATCAAAAGTTTTTTCATATCTCCATGTAAAAGCTTTTATTGATGTACCACTAGAATCTGGTGGTGAAACATCTACCACGTCAGTGTCAATATTCTGCATATCTTCAATAACGCCACTCAATTGAATAACTGTTGAAGTAAGAGAACTAATTTTACCACTTAACTTAGAAAGCTTATCAGCCATATCTGAATTTAACTTTCTTAAATCCCTTTCATTTTTTGCGACAAGTATTTGTTTAGAAACTTCAATTTGACCTAACTTATTTGTTGTTACCCTAAGTGAATCCTTAAGTGACGCTTCATTTTGTTGAGCGATTCTTAAATCGGTTTGTAAGTTCATATATTTATTATATGCCCATTGACCAGCAAATAATAATATTATAACAATTATGATTGTTACAACTACTCTGGAATTTAATAAACTTTTCATTTTTAACTATTTAAAAACAAATATATAAAAAAAAAGCTGATAAAACAAATTTTTCATCAACTTTTTATATTTTATAATTTAATTAAGGTTTAAGCTAATTCTCCTTCTTGTACCTCACTACCACCTTCTTCACCATTTCTATTATATTCCGTAGCTAATTTTTGCGCCCATTCATCGGCCCAATTATCATAATAACCTTTAAGTTTTTTAATTGTAGCTATTGTATCATCACTAAAAGGAACGTTGTTAGCGGTGATGTATAAACCGTTAGCATCTTCTAATGTGAATTGCCATTCAAGACCACCCATATTTTCAAATTTACCTGAAAAAACAACATTTTTATTTTTAGGATAGACTTTGAAGCCAGTAAAATCAACTCTTGGACTTACAGTATCTCTAAAATTCTTTTGTTCTTCACTTAATTCAGCTGAAGATAAATCTTCTTCATCGTTAGCCCCTTCTGTAATAAGAGATTTATTATTACTACCTCTTATTTCACTTAACATTTTTTTGGTAATGTCATTTTCAAATATATTTTCCATTATTCTTCTATTTTTTCTTTTAAATATTTAATATTGAACGCTGGTGAAACATCCAATGAAGTTTTTAAATAATTACTTCTATAATAAATACCTTTCTTTTTAGTAAACTCATTAACTTTTACATTATTTGGTGAAACAAATTTATCTAACTTAAATTTTTCAATCAATTCTTCGCATAGAAAGACTAGTGCATCCATCTGTTTCTTTTTGTAAGGTGCCCATCTTAAACGCCCTCTCCAACTTTTTTCAACTATCTTATCTTTCCTTTCATATTTCTCACCAGACCAATTTATATAAAAGCCATGTTCAAAATCTTTAGTTAACCAACCTTCATTTTCTAATGCTATTGTTATAGTCTTTCTATCAAATTTCCCAGCACCCAAAAAGTTAGAATAATATATTGGGTTAAAGTGCTCATAGATTTCACCTTTAAGTGTTACAGTATATGTGGCAGTATTCTTATATTTACCATTTATCTTATTATTCCAAACATCAAAATGATTCATTCCAGAGTTCAAGGTATTTCCAATTATAATTAAATCTTTATCGAACTTTTCTACATTATAAGACTCTTCTTTTAATTTATATTTCTCTTTATTAATAACCACGTCTTGCTGGTATTTTTCTAGTATAATTCTTAGCGTTATTCCTAACTTGTGCTACATCTTCTGGTTTTATTCCAGTATTAACAGTAGGTGTTTGTTTAGCTTGAGCCATACCAGGTGGAGCTGGTGCATTTACCGAAACTATCCCTTGATTATTTATAACACCCGATTTAATCACTTCTTTTGGTACTTCTTCTTTTTTTACTGTATCAGTAACTGTATCATTTACTGGTTTGGGGTTCTTTAAAGATTTAGAAGTGAATAATTTAGCAAATAGACCAGGTCTTTTTTTACCTGGTTTAGTCACCTCATTTATACCCTCATTTATACCCTCATTTTTTCTTTTTAAACCTTCTTTAACAAACACTTTATTTGTAGCTATAACTAAAGCGACAGCTAAAGGGTCAAATACTATAATAAATAATAATATAAAATAATTAACTACCTTATCCATTGGTATATTAGTTAAATTTGACACATAAATTAAAGGTCCTAACTCTGCTGAAACTTCAGTATCATTTTGTTTATTTAGTATAGCTAATTGATATTTTTGTAAAGAATCGGCAACAACGCTTCGTTTAATCATCATTTCATCACGATTTTCTTCTTCAACGTTAATCCTTTCTTGTGCTAATCTTAACCCAGACGTTGATATTGTATTTCTTAATCCAGTGGATGAAGAAGTGTCTCTAACTTGTATTGAATTAGCTTTTGTGTCAGATAAGGTACTAATATTGTTTGATATCCTTTCTAACTCCTTATCATATCTGGCTAAGTCATCAGCAAAGAATTTTTCTTTTTGTCCTAGGAAAGCTATTTCATTTTGACTAATAGATAATTTTTGAAAGGTTTCTTGGTATGCTGAAGATAAAAACCCGTAAATACCGCCTGAAGTTATCCCCATTAAAATAATAACACCTAAACAAAGATACGTTTTTTGTAACCAATGTATTGTTTTCCACTCTCTCTGTAGATAACTAGCCGTTACCAATTTACCTAGTTCTAATGAAGAACCCATAATTATTACAGCTACCATAGCACCAGAAAATAACATACCAATACCGTATACTGAAAAGAATGCGGCACAAGAAGCTATAAATAAAGCCGCTGCACCTAATAAATGTCCAAAATGTAATTTCATAATTTTACTTTTATATAAATATCAGGAATTACTTATTTATTAAATTATGTAATTCTACGTTATTGTGTCTTAAGCGTCTAATAGCCTTTTCTTTTATTTGTCTAATACGTTCTTTTGTTAAATCATATCTATCTCCAATGGCTTCTAATGTCATAGGTTCATAGTTCTTATTCAAACCAAAATAACACTCGATAATACCACGTTCTTTATTACTAAGACACTCTAACGTCTTATTTAAAACCCTTTTTAACTTATCTGTTTCAAATTCTAAAACATCTAGTGTGTTTATATCTTCATCAGGTAACATATCACCTAATTCAAACCCAGTATATGTACCTATTTTAGTATTTAATGATACACAAGTTGGGTATTGTTCTTCCATCTCTTCAAAATATTCCTCATTCTGTTTATTATGTTGAATTATTTTGTTAACGATGTTGGACGGAAGTCTAATCATTCTGGAGTTATCGTTTAGACTTTGCATAATGGATTGTCTAACCCACCACACAGCATAAGAAATAAATTTAAACCCTCTTGATGGGTCAAATCGTTTTGCCGCTTTAATAAGACCAAAATTCCCTTCATTAATCAAGTCAGATAATGGTAGACCTAAGTTTTGGTAATCTTTAGCAATGCTAATTACAAATTTAAGATTAGCATTTACTAATTCATTAATTGCTGATTCATCACCATTGGTAATTCTTTCAGCAATCTTATTTTCTTCTTCAGATGTCAATAATTTGTGTTTATTTACATCCTTAAAATATTTACTAACAATATTTGTTTTTTCATTTATGTAATTTTTCATTAATCATATTTTATAAACTTGCAAGAAAGTTCAAAACTTTCTTTTGGTTATTTGTAAGTTTATCAACATCGTTAGTTAATAACTTATCTATTAAGTCACTTCTTTGTGCTCCAGTTAATGAAGATAATCTTTCTTCATTATATTCAACATCTAAAACAGATGTTGTACTATTGGTTAAACCAGTAGATATAAAGTCTAAAAAATTTCTCTTTATATCTACAAATATTTTTTGTTTTTTATTAAAATCTTCAAATAAATATTTGTCTATTGCTTCATTATCAATATGTGCTGAAAATGTAGCTGGGTTCATTTCACTAATAAAAAAACTACGCCTACCACCTACATTTAAAATCTCTTTTATCTTATCAACGTCTAATTCAGATTCAAATGTTGCAATTAATGTTGTTTCCTTAGTACCAACTAACAATTTTAAAGGTTCTGTAGCTATTAAATTTATATCATCTTCTAACCCAGTGACATTATCTACACCAATTATCCAATATTCTCTAAGTTTTCCTTTTTCCATATTTATCAAATATACTAAAATTTTTAAACAAAAACAAGACCTGGTTAAACTTTTATTGATGATACATCATTAACCTTTTTAACCGTGATAACTTTATCACCCCAATCTTTCACCAAATCATTATGGGATATAAAGAAAACTATGTCAAACATATCTTTGATTTTACCAAACATTATTTGTAATTTCTCTACATTCTCTGCGGCCACTTTACCCAATACTTCATCAAAAGTAATAAAGTTTGGTTTTGGTAAATGTGAAATCTTCCCTAAAACACACCTTAACGCCAAACTTGATATAGTTCTTTCTAAACCACTACCAGATTTAAGTAATTTACTTACGTCATTTTTTATTATATGGTATTCCACTTCATTTTTATCAGTAATTACCAACTCTATTTCAAAATCACAAATATCATCTAATAACCTTTGTAATTCCGAATTGATTATAGGTAATACAGACCTTAAAACTAATTTACTAATTCCTTTCTTACCAATCATCTCTAAATATACTTTAAATATCTTCTCAATCTCTTCTTCTTTTTTAAGAGTTTCAATCATCTTACTATTTATTTCAATCTGACTATTAGCAGTATTAATCGCTTGTTCAGTTGTAAATATTTTTTGAGTGATTATTGACTTAGTATTATTCTCAGCAATTAACTCCGTTTTTACTGACGATATGTCAGCATCTATTGATATGTTACTATTAATTGCATCTTCATTAGCTTTATATTTTTTTAAATCCGCTTTTTTGGCTATAAGTTTATTCCTTAATGAACCAATTTCAACTTCAGTCTTATCACGTTCTAATTCTAATCTATCTCTTCGGTCAACAACTTCTCTATTTTCCTTGATTTTAGATATAGAATCTTTAATTTTAGTCAATTTAAGATTCTTAGTTTCAATAGATTGTTTAGCTTCGTGTATTTTGGTTTCATATCCTTCAATATTCTCAGTGTTATCAATATCATCTAATGGTCTACGACATGTTTGACATATCTCACTGTCCTTTAAGTTGTCAATTACCTTACCAAAACGGGCAATATCATTAATTAATTCACCAATCTCAATTGTTAAAACTCTATCTTTCTTTTCTAACTCATTGTATTTATATTCATCGTATTGAATATCCTTTAATTTATCAATCTCTATTTGGAAGTTATCAATCTTTTCTTTATAGGTAACTCCCTTTCCAATTATCTCACTAATTTCTTGTTCTAATACTTCTGGATTTAGTTGAGCTATTTGTACATCAATATTTAACTTACTACTTAATAAACGTTCTTTTTCACCATTTAATCTGGTGATTGATTTTTCAGAATGTTTGAGGTTATCTTTTTGTAACTTAAGATTTTCACCATATAGAGTTAAATTTTCCCCTAATGTTGTATTATCATTTAATAATGATGTTATATCATAATGATTACCCTTTTTATTTTTATTAAAGTCGGAGTACATACTTTTAGCAATAACTTCTTTAGCTTCAACAATTTCAAGACCAATAAATTTAGTTAATAATCTACCACTCTCAGTTGGTTTAGCATCTATTAAATCTTCTAAGTTTCTAGCGGTAGCTAATATTGTAATATCGAAATCTTTTTCAGTTCCAACATTATTAGTTATAATCTCACCTGTTTTCTTAGAATCTTCATCATTCATAAGTTCTTCTTCACCATCTGGTAAGATTTTATAATAGTTTACTTTGTTGGTTATGTTCCAACCGCCAGTTCTCTTAGCACGTCTACTTAATAGACGTTCAATAATCATTTCTTGACCTTCAATCACAATCATACCCCTAACAGATAATTCGTTCTTATCGGTAAATGTGTTAAAGACTTCTTCATTTTTATCAGTCTTTGTAGTTTTACCGAATAATAAGAATTTTATGGCATCAACAGTAAAGTTGGTTTTACCACCTTGATTTGGTGGTTCAGAATTAACAACATTCAAACCATTTAATTTACTAAACGATACAAAATTCTTATCACCGAATGAAAGAAAGTTATCTAAATATATCCATTTCAAAGACCATGACCTATGATTTTTAATTTCACCTTGCTCTTCTAATGAACCATTAACCTTTTTATCTAAATCAAGTAATCTTGGGAAATCAACCGTTTTACCATTCCTTTTAAACCACTCTTTCATCAATTCTACTTGATAGTTAGGGTCTAAGATGTTATCAACGTTAGCACCGCTAATTTCAATAACTTCACCGTTTTTACCAACTTTAACTGGCCTATAAACAACATCAATATTAGTTTTACTAATACCATATTTTTTATGAAAGTAATCTCTTACTTTTAACTTTGCTTGTCTTGAATAGTTTTCTGGTTTATCATCCCAATATACCTTAACTTTAGCATACTCAGGAACTTTAATTATATCACTCATTTTATTAGTTTTAATGCTGCTTGTAATCCTTTTTCAAATACCTTCTCATAATCTTTACCTTCAAAATGATAATGTTCTGGCATTACAATACCAGTTCCATCATGTACACTCCATTTTACATTCCAATTCGAAACTTTACTAGTGTAACGTTTAACCAATGATGCGTCTTTTTCATATAAATTGAGTTCACCCCATGAACTCATTTCAACGTCAATGTTATGTTTTTCCCTTAACCATTTTTGAAGGTCTACTTGAGTTGGGATATATGCAACGAGGTCATATACATCACTTGTACTTTGTATATCACAACAATGCCACTTACATTCACTCCCACTTCTTATCACTTTATATATTGCTACTTCTGAGGGATAACTAAAACCTTTTTTGGCAGCTTTCTTAGCTGTACTATCTTTTACTTCCATTCATCCTTATTTTTCACCATAGATATCATAACCACCATCGTTCTTACAATCTTTAAGGTCCTTTTTAAGTTTTTCAACTTGTAATTCGGAACTTGTAACAACTTTATTTAATCTATCTACTTCTATTTTAGAGTCTGTCAACTCCTTTGTTATTTGCTTCTTTGATACTTCCAATTTGGAAACATCTTTATTTAATTCTTCAATGTAATCCATGTAACTTACATTATGACCATCGACATTAATGTTTATATTTTTTTCAACTTCTATTATCTTCTCTATAGGTACTTCTTTAATCACCTCTATAATCCTATCAACTGGTACTTCGACTATCTTTTCAACTTCCTTGATTACCTCTTTAATGACTTCTACGGGCTTTTCAATCACTTTAGGTTTATTGGGTCCTATACCATACTGAAGTATTGTAAAACCACTCCTAAGAGCTTCATTTAAAGTCTCAGCAACATCAAGTTCATTGAGTTTACAATATTCTTCTATTTCACCCTGAAGTTTCTTATTGACCATTATATATTTCTTTATGTAATGCCACTAATCCATCCCACGTATAGATTTTTCTATCATACAAGTATTTGTTATAACTCACATCTATCACCCAATGAGCTTTCCATCTATCAAAAGTTGGTATTCTATTATCCATTTGTTAATTTTTCAGTACCGTTATCAATATCTTCCAATGAATTTAGCTTGAATTGATAGAATCCATATCTAGTTTCAATATCTTTTTCGATATATGTTCTGGATTCCACATCCCAAATCAAATACCCATGTTTATCCACCGATTCACCAAAGTTTTGTTGAATCAAAGAACTTGGCATAACTATTGGCGTTCCCTTATGTTCGAATTTTTGTCTTTTATGAATATCTCCACACATGACTATATCGCAACCCTCAAAATGAGATAAATCAGTGTAACTATCATCAAATTCATAACCAATATCGGTTGTTGCCCCAGCTATCGGTGCGTGATATAAACCTATAAGTGTTGGTTCTTTATCTGGATTAATTGGGAATGAAGCTCTATACATCTCGATATCTGGTCTTTCATTCTCTTCGAAGATTGAATAGTTGCACCAAACGATGTTATCATCCTCATAACACTTACTTTCCTTATAGAATTTGATGTTAGGGTTATCTAATAATTGAATCATTGGTGAGATACTATCAATCCTATCTTTATTATTTTCTAATAAGTCATGATTACCAGCAACTAGCACTACTGGAGCCACTTTAGCCAATTCCCTTAAGAACCAAGTACTAAGTATTAGTTGTTCATTAGATATTGTAATTTTTTGGTGAACCAAATCACCAACAATTGCAATTCTAACTTCTTCATAATCATAGTCTTTACAAAACTCTTTAACTTCATCAATAAATTTTGTAAAGATTTCTTTATATTCATCGTGCATTCTATATGTCCTAATATGAATATCAGCCAAATGTAATACTTTCTTAACCATTAAACAAATGTTGGATTCATATTAATAAGGATAGGTTTATTAAACGATTCATCTACCGTTGCAGTACCCACTGACATTATTGTTATATCATCATTAACACCAGCTATCCTTATTGGTGTAGTAATATCATGGTGTTCAACTTCTTTATCAAACTGTTCAATAAATGCGAATTTAGGTTCAGCTGAACCTCTACCACTTTCATTAAAAATGATGACTTTTTCATAATTAACTAAATTAGCGTCATCCATTAAACTTTTACTCATTCTAATCACACCTTCGTTATTAATATGTGATTCACTCACTCTAATGTGTGAGATTTTCGATTTTAAAACTTCTATTTTCATATTTAATCTGTAAATTGACTCATTATTATTAACGTGGCTAAAAATATCATATCATTTGTTGGTATTTCATTAAACATTTCATTTTCGAAGGTAAAAATATACCATGTTAATAGAAATAATAATAACCCTAACAATTTAAACAAATTGTCTAATATTTTTTTAAGCACTGGAAATATCACTTTTATAAATGCCGTTGTAAAATTTTTCATAATTTATTTTTTAATTAAACCACATTTGATTGTCGTTTGTTTTTTCTTCAGGGTTATAATTATTTAATCGTGATATTCTTTCGTTCTCAGCTATCACATCATTTTTTTTCTTTTCAAAAACTTCATCAATTCTAGGTAATGGGTCCATTGTCATTACTCTATTAATAAACTTTTTAGGTACTCTAATTTCTCTAAATTTACCCAAGCTAGTTAAATGTACTATAATACAACCAAATAGTTTAATATCCTCATACTTACTACCCTTCAACATATCTAGAATTAATCTAGCATATAATGGTAGTTGAATTTTGTAATGTCCTAATGCTGTATCCATTTCATCTTCAAATGGCGGTAACATTGGGGTTGTATAATGATGAATCTCAAAGTTTTTTTCTTTATTGGTTTTCCAATCTGTCAATACGAACCCCAATTCTTTTTTCTCATTGAACATTAACCAAACTTTATCGGGTTGACCAGTATATTTTAATTCATTACTACCTAACACCATTTCGGTATCTAATAAGATAGCCCCTCTACGGTGCATGGTTCTAATAAAATTATGTCCAGCATCAATCATTGCATTACCATCTTTGATTTGTGTTTCATCACACTCAAAAATTGGTTCCCTAACTTCTTTATAACCACCATATTCTTTTAATAGGTCGGTTTCTAATAGATAATGCACTCTAGAACCCTTTGAATTAGCATAATCAGCTTCAGCTCTCCATTGTTTAAGCAATCGGTCTTGTTCAACAATATCATTATTTGACATACTGTAAGACATCTCTAATTCAGGGAAATCCACATAGAATTGTTTTATCACTGTAGATACTGAAGGAAATTTACTTGTAATGTCACCTTCTTTGGTTTTAATGTAATAAGTGTGACTATCTTCAACAAACGTTAATTCAAGCTCTTTTTGTTTTTCACTTATAATATCACGTATTTCAGCACCTATTTTCTCTAGTTCATCTTTATAAATCATTAATATTAATACTATTTAATCAAATATACTATTTTTTTACAATAAAAACAACTATTTATAGAAAAAGGGTAAATATGAAATTAACTAATCTATATAAAGAAGTTTTAAATGAATATGTTAGTGAATATGGGTTAAAGAAAATTGAACAATATTTAGATGATTTATTTAAATCTTTACATATTGATATCGAGTTCTCATCTCACTTTTTAGATAGAGCTAATGATTCTAGAAATGGAAAAGAGATTGAATCTGAAGAAATTATCAACACTTTTAATAGATTATATAATAAACATGGTAAAGGATTAACTAACTTTAACAAAGAAACTGAGGCTGTAATAATGGATTTAAATAATGACATAAACGTACCATTTGTTTTAACTTATGATAGAAATACCAAAGAATTTCAATTAATTAATAAAACTATAATGAGAAAGAAAGGTTTTAACACGCCAAATAGAAAATTCAAAGTTTAATGAAAAAATTAAGTGAACTTTATCTAATGGTTGAGAATCTGCAACAGGCAGATAAAATCTATTTTAAAACTGGTCGTTTATCACCCATGGTTAGAAAAATCATGATTGATAAAGTCACTGGTGGTGATGCATTAACCAAAATGATGTCTGACCTTTATTGGGGTGAGTTACAACAAGACTATAGGCAAGGTGATTGGGCACTTAGTGCTATCGATAAAAACCATAAATACGATGAAGAAAAAATTTATAAAAGTGATGATGATTATAAAGATATCGATAGGTGGAAAAAAATTAAAAAATCATATCAAGAATTAAAAGACTACAATAAAAATGTTTTTCCAGTAATTGATTATAAAGAAGGTGATGTAGGTTCATTAGTTCAATTTAATACAGCACTTAAACATAGGAGGTCTATTTTAGATATGTTTGAACAATTACCAAAGATTGCTAAAAGAAACATGAAGGCCGATATTAGACAACCTAGAGATTATAGCGAAATGAATAAGTATCGTAGTAGTTTAGAATATTTTATAGGTTTATATTCACAACTTAATAATCGTGATGAAGAATTAAAACAAAATATTATTCGTAAAATGTTTAAATCTAACACAACCCTTAAAGATTTGTTAGATTTTGCAGAAGAAAAAGAAAATCTAATTGGTGGTGCAGATTTAACGAAAGATGTAATTAATAAAATTATTAATGAACATTATCTTGAAGTAGTACATAAAAGTGGTGATAAATTAGTTCTTGAAGTAACTGATGTTGATGCCATTAAAGAATTAGGTTGTAACTCATTATGGTGTTTTACATATTCTAGAAGGGATGGTGGGGCTAACTATCAAGACTGGGGTTCCTATTCAACTAACAGTATTGTTTACGTCTTTATTGACTTTTCAGTATCATCTGATGATAATGACTTTATGTATGTATTGGTTGAACCTCTAAATTTCTTTCCTAAGACTGAAGAAGAGGAAGAAGAAAATGACCGTAAATTATTTTCTATGGATAATAATGAAGTTTATGGCCCTTTAAGTGTTATTGATTATTTTATGGGCTTAGATAAAGGTCGTATAAAATTAAATTTTGATATGGACCCACAACCAAAGCCAAAAGAACCAAAAGTTAAAGACCCAAATCAAATGGAATTACAATTTGAAAGTAGGTTAAGAAAATTATACGAAGAAGCTAATAAATTATCTTATTTTGGTCAATGTGATAAAATAAGAAGTTTATCAAATAAAAATGAGGCTCTTTGGCATCAAATGATGAAAAATAAGAAACCCATTAATGTTCAAACATTAATTAATAATGTTGATTTTTCTCAAATTTTAGATGATGATGAATCACCTGAAGAATGGTTAAAACACTCAATAATGTCGGACCCAGAAAGTGGTGCTTATAAATCTAATTGGGGTAAAGAATTTGTGTTATTCTTTCAAACAGCTGGATTTGAATTTATATTTAAATAATATGAAATTAAGAAATTTATATGAGCAAGTATTAGGTGAAACTGAAAAGTTAGGGTTTTTAGCCTATCATGGTAGCCCAACTGATTTTAAAAAATTCAGTGATGAATTTGTTGGTGGTGAAGAAGCTACTGACCAAGAAGGGCCAGGTGTTTACTTTACAACAAATTATGATAATGCAGCCGCTTATGGTGGTAATTTATATACAGCTAAATTAAATGGTAATTTCATTACTGATGAATCTGCTTCAGAAAATGCCAATGAAGCTCATATAGAACAATTAATTAGAATGGCTGAAGATTGGGAGTCACATGCACAAAATTGGGGTGAAGACCCAGAAAGCGCAATATATAGTTCTATTTCAGATATGTTTGAATATAACGATAATGAAAAAGATGTTTTCTTACAAGTTTGGATTGAATATTATAGATATGATGGTGTAAACTTTGTTAGAAATATGACCAAATTAGGTTATGATGGTGTTGTTATAGATAGGACCGATGATAGAGGTATGAATAAACATATCATAGTTTATAACCCTAGTACTATTACGTTAACTGATAAAGAAGTTTTATCTGAAGAATTAACTTATAGACATGCTGACACTGAAGGACCAGAGGATGATGAATATGAAATTGGAATGGTTAAAGAATCTATTTCATTACCAAATTTCAGATTAGTAAAAGATATTAAACTTAACGATAATGAAAAACTTAAGATTAAAAATTTAAGAGCTGAAGATTTATTATTAGACCAAGGTGATTATAATGGTAGAATTCTAAATATGATAATTAAACTCCCTTGGGATTCACAATTAAATAACGGTGGTATAGCCGCTGACATACAAATAGTTAATGGTGAACTTTATCAAATTCATTTACAAATAAGTAATGATGTACAAGGTTTGGGTTTAGGTTATAAAATATATGTCGCCTTAATAAATGATTTAGGTCATTTATATTCTGGTAAAGGTAGACAACATAATAAAACTGAAATTCCTAAAATTTGGAATAAATTAAGTAATGATGGGAATTTTGATTGCTATAAAAATAACCATGGAACTCTATGTATGACTAAAAATAATACAAATAAAGAAGTTATATTAAAACAATTCATGAATTAAAGTAAACTTTCTTTAAACTTATTAGCCGTTTTAAGAGCCGCAATGATTCCAGCTGGACCTTTCTTCTGATAAATGAGAGATAAGTCATAACCGTCCTTTAAATAGACGAATTTAACCCTATTATAAAGATTTACAGAGTTAAGTTTTCGATAAAGTAGTTTAGTATCTTTTTTTTCTTCATCACCACCATCTAAAACAACAACAACATCTGATTTACATCTTGTTTGTAAAGTGTGAAATAGTTTATCTGAAATATACTTACCCAATATCGGAATTGAATTAGGAGTTACTATATGGTCAAAAGCACCTTCAACTAAATATACTGTTGAATCCCAATTGATTAAGTACTCATTGAAAACAATATTTTGTTTATCATCCGCATCAACACCAGATTCAGGATTCATATACTTAGCCTTACTGTATTTATCCCAAGACCTAGCAATGTAATAATTCAATTCACCATTAATATCAAATGAAGGGATAATAATTCTATCCTTACGTTTACCATCACAAGTGAAACCGATTTGAAACCTTTTAAGAATATCATTAGTTAAACCCCTAGCTTTAACATATTTATATGCTGTTGTAAAATTTGTGTGATATTCTTTTGATTCACTAAACTTTCTAAAACTCTCTGGGAATTTAACGGTGATATGTTTTACCTCTTGTTCACCTTCTAGACGATTGTCAATTTTGGGTGCTACGAGTAAATAATCTTTAAGGTGTTGTTTATTACCGTATCTTCTAATTAAGAATAATACACTACCATGCATATTGTTTCTTTCCCAACAGGACCAACATTTATACACACCCTTTTTATAGTTAATAGCTAAGTTACCTTTACCATCACCATTAAGTTTACCTTTATCTGAAGAACACATAGGACAATCGAAACCCACTTGATGCTTATGCTCATAGTGGGAACGAGGTGTTCCTAAAAAGTTTTCAAGTATGTTTACAACAATAGACATGGTGCAAAGATACATTTTTTTAATTAAAAAACAAAATCGACCTTAAAAGACCGATTTCATTAAAAAAAATAAAACTATGAAATTTAAGTTATTTTCTGTTTTCGGCTAACCATACCTCTTCTTTATTCATACAACCCAATACAGCACAAGCCGCATCTGTCATTAGTTACCCCATTTCCATTTAAAATTTAAATAAGAATTGATTTCATTATTACAAACCCTAAATATTTGTTTAGGTGCATATTTACTTAAATTAAGTGATGAAATCACATCTTTAACATTATCCCAAGTATTAATCATTTCACCATTTAAATTATATTGTTTGATTATTCTATCCGTGTTTTTTATATGATTATGTAAAATCAAATTATCACCTTCGTATAACCAAATATACTTTTTAAATGTTTTTGTGTGAGCCATACAAGCATTAGTTATACCACTTCGTTTTATATTAGTTTGTTCTGAAGCATCTTTACTATTCTTATAAACTTTAATTAATTCACCCTTTAAATTAAATTGTTTAATTTTTTTTGGTGTCACCCTTTCTTTTATTTTTCTAATTTCTCCTTTTGAAATATCTTCGCTTGTAAAAACCCATATATATTTTTTATAGGTAGGTCTTTTTTTTAAACAAACTCCAGATATACACTCTGCTTTATAACCTAATTTACGTTCAATTTGAGCCGCTGATTTCCATTTTTTAATTAAATTACCTTCTAAATCATATTGACTAACCCCTTTACCACAATGATTATTATCAATTTTTATTTTACTAATTAATTCACCATAATTAGAATCCCTATTTGGAGTTAAATTTGGTTTTGATGTTTTTTGAATATTATAACCATTATTTCCAACAAATGGTTTGAATTCATCAAAATATTTTTGTTCAATTGAAATTAATTCTTCATTAATCTCATCTTTATTTTTACCATCTATATTGAGCTTTTCTAATATTTCAAATGAAAAATTATTTATCCCATATTTTTTAATAGCATTTCTTACTATTAAATTACCTTTACCATATTTATGCTGCGCCCATCTTCGTTCAATATCTATTGATTGACCAATATATATTTTACCATTCATATTATTCTTAATTAAATAAACACCACAAATTGGTTTATTACTTAAATTTCTAGGAATTCTTTTACCCATAACAGATTCACTTTTAATATAAATATGTAAATTTATGGGAAAAGACTCAAAAACTTCTATTTTAGGACTTTCGACAGTCAATAGGCCATTTACCAATTTTATTCATATAACCCAATACCGCACAAGCACCATCTGTCATATCATAATTTTCTTTTGCTAATGTGTGATTCCTCGTATACATCCAATTAATTTGTGGGTATAAATCAGCAACCTTTTCCCATACTACAGTTTTCTTATCAACTTCCCAATCAAAAGCACCAAAAAGTGTTCTTTTATCTTCATTAATCTTCTTTTGAATTTCTTTTTCTGGATATTTCTCACCTTTCTTGTTGTGAGTCCTAATTGCCATTAATTCTGGAAAAGCATACGCTCTTGCATCAAATGATGAAATAAAATCAGGGACTATTTTTAATTTTTGGTATACTGACCTAGAAATCATACCATTAAATCTTAATAATGTACCAACAGTGTTGACATTATTAGACCTTAATAAAGGTTCTTCAATAATAACCTTAGTTATATTTAAATCTTTATATTTGTCTAAAAACTCTTCTTCGAAAATATTACATTTTTCAAATAGTTCTTGTGTTTTTGTCGGTGGTACTGGTTTAATCTTAGGTGTTACATGTGTAAGTAATATCAACTCTCCATTAGAACCCGTATTTTTATATAATGCAATCCCAATTGTTTTGGTTGAAACGTCTAACCCTAATATGTACTCTTCATTTTCCATGAATATAATTAATTTATGAAAAGAATATAATCAAAAATTTTAAAAAGTAAATGTTTTATACTAAAATTCTAACACCTAATGCAACATATTGACTTGCACCAATAATAATATGCTCATTACTCTTAGCATAAGCTATTACATTATTAAATGTATCATATAACGCCACTTCACTAACTCTAATTAAATCACCAGTAGTATATGTTGAATTATTTGTAGTTGAAAACTCATCTCTCTCAACAATACAAGTAATGTTTTGAGCTACTTCATTTGAAATATGGTTATAAGTAACTACCGTTGTAGCAGTTGCTGTTATTGGGTCATAATTATTTACTATTGTTGGTTCTGTTATCACAATAAAACCTTTATCTAAATAAGCAATGCCCACAGCATTATCAACATTTGTATTTGTTGATGGAACAGAAACTGAATTAAATAATTGTTTATTATTAAGACTAAATGGTTTGGTTGTTCCAAAACCAGTTGCCCAACTAAGACTAGGGTTGTTATTTGGTTTTTGAATTGAGTCAGAAAATAAAAACGCCACATTGTTATTAACAGCTGTTCCTAATCCTAATAATTCCTTAACTTGATTATCAACACTTGTTAATGGAGTTAAACTTTTTTGAAATGTAGAGTATAACGTATATGGTGTTCCACCACTTGTTTCTAATTCTACTTTAATTGCTTTACCATCTAAAGTTTCACCATAAGCACACTTATCTATTGCCATTACTATAATCTTATTTTGATTAAGGTTTCTAATTGCAGTATCTAAATAACCTGTAGGGCTACTAATTGATGAATAATTTAATTTTTCATTAGTTGTTATTGGTAAACCGAATGTCTTAAATAAATTTGAATATGCGTCATTATCACCATCAGTTCTATTAGTAATAAGTTGAGTTACAGTAGAACCTGTTACACCTGTTAAACCTAAAAGTTTAGGTGTTATAACCACTGATGAAGAACCAGCAGAAACTAATTTTCTTATATCACCTAAATCATTAACTACAATAGGAGATTTAATATTAACACCAGAATATACCCCATTACTAAATAAATTATTGGTTCCTATCTCACCAGCTAATGCTGGTACTTCACCTCTACCTAATGTTAATTCACCAGTATAGTTAGCATCAGAATCACCCAAACTAAATTGTGTAATGATACTACTACTATTAGTTAATAATTGTTGTCTACCAAATGGTGTTAATTTGGCTGTAATTGTTACTGTATCTGCGCTTGCTAAAAATCCCATATCTTAAAAGTCTATACCTAATTCTAATATAACTGTTTTACCTGGAGTTAATTCCGCTGGTTGGCTCAGTTTACTTATTATTACTAAATCCCCATCACTATCATAAATACCTACTTCAGTGACTTTAATATTTGGTGGATTATCTTGTGGGTTACTACTTCTAGTAACATTTGTAGTGAAACTAAAATCACTAGCGTTAATAGTAACCTTAAATATCGTTTTGAAAATTGTTGCCCCAATGAAAGCCTCTACATTACCATAGAAAAATCTTTCATCACCAAATTGTAAATTATCTGGTGAACTAGTTGCAGCCATACTTAATGTACTTATAAGTGAGTATATAGGTGCACCACTTGTTGTAGTAGCATTTAATTCAAAAATTGTTGGTGATGCAGCATTTGGATTTTGAACTTCAAGTTTTGTTGAATCAACAAACCCTGTTGTTAAAACTGAAGAAGTGAAATCAACTTCTAACCATGAATCACTTGATGGTCTTTCACCATCTGTTATTTGATATAATATTTTAAATGTATCACCATAGAACCCACCACTTGAACCATCATCCCTAATATATGGGAAAAGTCCAGTATCTTCAATATTAAATTGAATATCTACCGAAGTTGAGGAATTATTAACATGTGTTCCATAATTTTGACATGGTAATGTTTCAGAAATTCCCGTACCACTTTCATTGTCAACAACATAAGTTACATAAATTGTTTCACCAGCCGCTAATATACCTGTTCCTACACCACCTGATGGATTAACTTGGTCTAGACTTAATGCTGGTAAGGTCCAATTTCTATTTGATTTATATGACATTGCTGCTACAATTTCAGCATCATCAATTGTCATAATTTTTAACTGTGTATAAACTCTACCTACCTCTCTAGGTGTACCATTTACTAACGTTGAGTCTTCGATTAATGGAATGTATGTTAAACCATTAACACCAGTTGATACAGCAGTACCTTCAGCAACAAAAGTCATACCCATTTTATCACCAGTAGTTGAACCACTGAAGACTCTTCTATGATACATTAAATCAGGTAAATGTATTTTAACTGTTTTAGTATCATTATCTATATAGAAAAATTCACCATATAAATTTGAAATTGTTTTATTTGAGTAATGAATAATAGCAATTGATTTTAAATCAATGTTATTACTAGGAGAATATAAGAAATTACCTTTTTGACCTAAGAAATCATATGAACCATAATTAATATGAGTTTCGTATGATGGGTTATCAACGCCCATAATGTCTTCAGAGAATGGAACATTCATATTCCATAATGGAACGTCCATTGTAGTAATATCACATGAGCTATCAAATGATAATGTGCCAGTATCCCAATAAGAAATTGAGTCTGGTTCATTGTCATAAATATTTCCACCCTTATAAACTACCACAGCATTTGTAGCACCAACGTTTGGGAGTTCTCTATCAACTGTTACTGTACTACCAACAACGTTTTGAGCTTTAAACCATAGATGAGCTTGTGGTGTTTCATTTGTGTAGTCTGAATACCCCGCTTTTACTAATAAAAAATCACCTATTTCAACACCAGCTAATGTTAATGATGTACCACCTCCAATTGTAACTGAAGTTCCTGAAGTTCTTACATATGATGATGTATTGGTTGTAAAACCAGTCGCTAAACTACCTGTAAATAAACCTCTTTCATCAGCTTCATTATTAACAGTTAATTTAATACATCTAATATCACTAGTACCAAATGAAAAAGTATTCGTACCAGTACCTCTGTTAATAAAATACTTTAAATTTGGTTGCTTATCTTTAGGTCTTAATACAACACTCGTACTTCCAGTCAAAACACCGTCTTGTACGTAAACTTCTCTATCGTAATTTATTTCAGAATCACCAATAGACCAAGTGTTAAAATTTAATTGACCTTTGGATAATTTTTCTCTACCAGTCTCAGTTAACTTTACACTTGTAAATGGTTGTGTGCTTTTAATAATATAACTCATAATCTTTTTCTTATATTGTATTTACTTATAAATATGAATAAGTAAACAAATTATTTAATTTATTTTTATAATTGAATCTCAATTGGTATTATATCACTATCTGTTATTGTTTCAATTGTCCCACCACTTAAAACTGGATAGTTTTTTTGATTTCTAACTTTATAATATGCCGTTGTACCACTATATGAACTTAAATCAATATTAACCGAATATGAATTTTGGTTAATAACATACCCTGTTGTTGCTGTATAGATAATAGTTCCAGCAGAGAATGAATAGTCATCAGCAACAAATGCTGTAAATATACCATTTGTATTAATTGGTGATGGAGTTATTGTCCACACCAAATCAAAATTATCAACTGTAATAACCCCAACATATGTTCCAGCTGAATTATAACTAATTGTAATAATATCATCTGGTACTAAATCACCCTCTAATATTATTCTTTTTGTGTTTGATGTAGATTGGCTATAATCTATACCATTACCTAAAGTAATACCATTTAAAGTTACTATAACATCATTAAAATCTACTGGTTCAGTTAAAATAAAAAGTTCATATTTACCAGTATCTGTATTAAAATATACGGTTTCAACTCCTTCAGCATCAGTAATACCAGAAACTATTGGTGTTGGTGCAATTAAAGATTCAGATACCAATCCATTTGGATTACCACCATTAACGTATGCTACTGTCACAATATCTTCTTCAGATAAAGTCGAATTGAAATTTATTGTAGTATTATTAGCGGTTGTAAAATCACCTTCATTATCTTCAAATAATGTAACACCATTAACAGATACTATTGGATTACCTACCCAAAATGATGATAATATTACCTGTGTAGTACCACTAACTTCTATAATATAAGATTCTACCCTAAGTGCACCTAATCCTGTGCCATCATCTGGGGTTAAACCAAATATTGGTTTTGCTGCGGCCCTTATTGCAGCAAAATAATAATCAAACTCTTCTTCATATAAACCATATTGGTCACCAATTAATCTAAAGGTATTTTCGGTCACACCTAATGCCTCTAAAATTTCTGTACATACTATAAAATCGAAACTACCTTTAATTAGGTATTCACCATCAATTACTAAATCAGAAACTAAAATTGAATCCGTGAATGCACTCGTGGCACTAAAACTAGACCATTCTATTGGTCCAGAGTTAAATAATTCGGGAGATGTAAATGTATTAGAGTTAACATTATATTTATATATACTATATTCAAATGATGCATCAAATAATATAAAATTTTCAACATTACCAGTAAATGAAAATGTTAAATCTAACGTAGTAGCACTACTAATAATATGAACCTCGTCATCAGTAACTGTTGTACCTGTTTTAATCTTATCAGCCCCAGTCATAGTAAACCTAGGTTCATCAAATTCACATAAATCTGAACTTGTGGTTACATTCACAATATCCTTGTTTCTAATACAAGTATGTGGATTCTGTATGTAAATTCTATTCTGATACCTCATTTAATATGATAAATTTAATTCTGTTGTTGATGAACAATTAGTTGGTCCTATTAGAGATGGTATTACCGCACAAAATTCAGCTTCAATAACAGCTGAAAAATTTTGAGTAAAACCTTCTATTGCAGATAATAAGAAATAATCTTCTAATCCTATTTCACCTACTACTGACCTAATTAGTATTATATCTCCTGAATAATCAGCACCGCCATTATTACCGAAATAAGAGATTATACTACCATCTATTTTTTTTAATAAAATTGGCATAACACTTTAATTTATTAATAAATAGTTAGTAATTGAAATACTTATAGAACCAATCGTAATTTTCTTTAATTCTTTGACTAACATGCGGTGTTAAAATTTCATCAAAATCAGATTTTGGTGATTTAATCTCTTTTTTTATAGTGTGGTCACCATAGATACCATATACTGCATCATCCTCTTGGGTTATTTGTGTAACATTATTAAAATCATGTTTAAATGGTTCAACATTTAAATAATTATAAATTCTATCAATTTCATTTTGTGGGTTTTCAGTAAAATCTTCAAACCTAATAAATAATATATTATTATGAAACCCTCGATTTATAATTTCAGCTAATCTAGTTAATGCTATTCCCACTGGTAAACCACTAGCCCAAGTATTTACTCTCTTATCTATCGTTGTATTTTCACCTGTTGTCCAATTAACCATATTTTTACTAGCTTCTGGATTTTTTCTAAAATTTTTCTCCATTGATGAAAAAATTGACCTTAAATCTCTAACCATACAAATAATCTTTGGCTTTTCTATAAACGTTTCTAAAAAATCATAATGAATCCCCCAACCTCTACTTTTGTCTAACACATATGGTGCATCTGTTATAGCACTATAATAACCATTTAAACCCTTTTTACAAAACGATAACCACGCTTTCTTCATTGTTTCAGCGTCTTGAGCTTTAAATTCAAGAGAGTTACTGTATTGAGCTCTAGCCGCAAATAATAATTCTAAAGTTCCTGATGTTGGTGTCACATAAAAGTTTGGATTTTGACCCATAACATTTTGTAATAACGTGCTACCAGCTCTCGGTAATGATGATTGAAAATAGATTTGTTTTTCCATATTAAAACATTTCTTTTAAGATAAACAATTTATTTTAATAGTAAATATCATTTTGGGATATAATTATACTGTCAAATCTGGATATCCTCCGACTTCTTCTTGAGTATCAATTATATTTCCAGTATTATTTATATAGTCATTTATAACTCTAGTATCAGCAGAATCTCTTATTGGAATATTTGCCCCTACATTATTTAAGATATCAGAAATCATTGCTGCATTACTAACTACAGGAATAATAGTAGAAGCTACGGCTGTACTGCCTTGTTGTCTAGCTACATAATCACTATCGACTTCTGTTAAACCACCATCATTAGTATTTCCTACAATATGCACATCACGCTATATCTTTTAGAACTTTCCTTACCTTGTGAATCTTTTGAAATACTCATAGCCTATATAGTTAAATCGGGATAAGTTAATACTGTTGGAGTTTCAGGAAGCCAATTACCAGTTCCATTATTATAATCATCAATATATTCTACATCAAGTGTATCTCTCTTAGGTAACGTTGCTCCAACATTTGCTAAGACATCTACTATAGCATCTGCTACTGTATCAGGAGTGATAGTGGTTGCCATTACTGAATTACTAGAATTTATAGCTATATAATCAGCTTCCATTTCAGCTAGTCCTCCATCATTAGTATTACCGTTTATATAACAATCAGTATCGGCTACCACATAAGCAACCCCTGTATCAGGATTGATATTAGAAGTAACAACATTCTTAGCTATTGTATCAGTTCCAAAAGGATTATTTCCTTCTTTATAATGGTTGTTAATTAAATCAAATCTACAACCATCTGTAGTTCTATTAGTACTCCCTACATTATAGAATACATTATTCACAATTTCTAAACTAGTAAGTTCATTTGCTCTTATATGTCTTTCATCGTTATGACACATATAGTTTTTATAGAAAGTTATATTATCAACTCTAGAAGGTGCAGTACCTGAAATAAGTGTAGATTTAGAAAAATATCCATCTGACTCTATTCCTTGAGCCAATATAGAATATTGTACAGTCACATTTGTCACAGAATATCCTCCAGTAGCAGTTATACTAAGACATTCATCTGATGCCCAACTTGCTGAAACATGGTCTATTACTACATTTTCTATAGAAGAAGTTACAGCTGCTATTTGAATAGCGTCCCTTGAAAATAATACATCACCTCTTCTAACTCTTATATGCTTAATAATTACATTTGAAGCGTTAATTGTTACAATAACTCCTTTAAGACATATCCCTCCATTAGGAGCTGTAGAACCATCAATAGTTAGATTGGGAATATTTATGTTTAAGTAGTTATTTCCAGCTCCCCAATCTATATTACCACTAACTGAAAAAGTTATAGTTCTAACTCCAGCAGTATCTATAGCTTCTCTTAGGCTTCCTGGTCCAGAAGTATTTAAATTAGTAACTACAATACTAGCACCTCCTGTACCACCTGTAGTAAATCTTCCAAAACCATATATTTCATTAGAAGGCTCTAGCTCCGTTAATATAGGATATCCTCCGACTTCTTCTTGAGTATCAATTATATTTCCAGTATTATTTATATAGTCATTTATAACTCTAGTATCAGCAGAATCTCTTATTGGAAAATATGCTCCAGCTTTATCTAAAATATCAGAAATCATTGCCGCATTGTTAAGTACAGGAAGAATAGTAGAAGCTACGGCTGTACTGCCTTGTTGTCTAGCTACATAATCACTATCGACTTCTGTTAAACCACCATCATTAGTATTTCCTACAATATGCACATCACTATCTGCAACAGTAAAAGCACCATCAGCAGTATCATTAGTTAATTTAGTACTAGTGAAAGGATTATTCCCTTCTTTAAAATGATTATTAACTATATCAAAATCACAACCATGTCCGTAAACACCTGTACTTGTAATATTATAAAATAAGTTATTTACAAGTTCAAAAGTACTTTCATTTTGTGTTCTTAAGTGTCTTTCATTAGCATGAGCAAAATAATTCTTATAAAAAGAAACATTAGTTGCTCCATTCATTAAAACACTCATTGAATGTGCCCCTTCGGTATGATGAGAGTTTTTAAGTGCTTCAGCTATTATACAACGTTGTATAGTGACATTATTAATATTCCCAGTTACTCCACCTGTCCACATATCTAGCACTTCATCAATACTCCAACTAAGAGAACAATTTTGTATTACAATATCGCTTATAGCTCCGTTAGTGCTTCCATCGAGTAAAAGACATCCTACATCACTACCATCACTTCCCACAACTTGACCAGCTGCATTCTTATAACCATTATCTCCTAGTCGAATTCTTATATGTTTTATAATTACATTAGAAGCTCTTATTCGGACTTCAACACCTTTAATACAAATACCTCCATCTGGTGCATCTGAACCATCTATAGTTATATCATCATTTACTATTACTAAGGTTCCTACATCTCCATAATCAATATCCCCACTTACTGCAAACTTGATGATTCTTGCTCCTGTTTGCCCAACTGCATCTGCTAAAGAACCAGCTCCACTTGTATTAAGGTTAGTTACTGTATAAAGAGTTCCACCCTCTCCACCTGTGGTCTCCTTTCCAAACCCATATATTTCTGATACAGTAATAGTACTTGTATCTGTGAATGAACCATCATTTGTTGTAAAGGTAATTATTGTTGAACCAGATGTGATACCTGATACTAACCCACCTGAAGTAACTGTAGCAACACCAGTATTAGAACTAGACCAAACTCCAGT
>Ga0075467_10000352_pt1 | contig 35338 bp, 30 predicted proteins | sample DEB08_DNA_9_FD_75067 | JGI IMG/M metagenome (GOLD analysis project Ga0075467, IMG submission 75067) | Aqueous microbial communities from the Delaware River and Bay under freshwater to marine salinity gradient to study organic matter... | ecosystem: Environmental > Aquatic > Marine > Coastal ... | reverse complement strand
CCAACGCGACACACAATGTCAATACGGTTGAAACGCCGTTCTCTTTCCACCAGTTTTTAATGGCCTGAATTTGTTCGTCTTCAGTTCTATATGAGTCCAATGCCTGTCTCCAATAGTTTTTCGATTGCAATTAAGCTCTCGTATTTTATTTAAACGCTGAAAGCTATGAGCTCCCGCGCTGTAGGCCCGTTGCGGAGCCCAATCACTACTTTAATGCCGCAGCCAACTCAGTGGTATCTTTGCTTACTGAGACAATGCTTTGCTCACCTGTGTGCAAATTTTTAATAGTCACCGTTTGTTCTGCCACTTCATTTTCGGCGATCACTAATGCGAACTTAGCCCCGCTTTTGTCAGCTTTTTTAAATTGGCTTTTTATACTACCTGCCGCCAAGTGCTGCATAATAGCAAATTCAGGCAGCGCACTGCGCAAACTTTCAGTCACCTCAAAAGCAAAAGCCTGATAAGCAGGATCGGCGACAATGACATAAGCGCCCGGCGCATCGCTGCCAGGCAAAGCCGCAAAATCATGGGCCTCAAGCAGCAAATAAAGACGCTCTATACCCATAGCAAAGCCTACCGCAGGGGTTGGCTTACCGCCCAACTGCTCAACCAAGCCATCATAACGGCCACCGCCACACACAGTACCCTGAGCACCAAGCTCATCGCTTACCCATTCAAACACAGTGTCATTGTAATAATCTAAACCCCGCACCAATCGAGGGTTGTGCAAGGCTTCGACACCACCGGCGGCAAGCAATTCATTGAGTCGAGCAAAGTGTTCTTTTGACTCCTGACTTACGAATGCCGATAACGCTGGTGCACCCTCTAACAATTGCTGCGTTGCAGCATCTTTACTATCGAGTATGCGCAGCGGATTCGTCTCTAGGCGGCGCTGACTATCGGCATCAAGATCACCGCGGTACTGATTTAAATAATCGACGAGTGCCTGCCGATACGCCGCACGCGCCTCACTAGAACCAATATTATTAATCTGTAATGAAATACTTTTCTCAAGCCCTAATGCGCGCCAAAGTTTGGCATTGAGCAACAATATTTCAGCTTCGACCTCAGCACCGGTATAACCGAATGCTTCGGCACCAATTTGATGAAACTGCCGCTGCCGCCCTTTTTGCGGTCTCTCATAACGAAACATAGGACCGTTGTACCAAAGCTTTTGTGGTGTATCGAGCAAGCTATGCTCAATACATGCTCGCACACAGCCAGCGGTACCCTCGGGTCGCAGTGCAATCGATTCACCATTGCGATCAGCAAAGGTATACATTTCTTTTTCAACGATATCGGTCACTTCGCCAATCGAACGGTGAAACAACCCCGTATTCTCGACAATCGGCATCCGAATTTCACGGTAAGCATAGGTCGCAAAAACGGCTGCAACCGCTTTTTCTAGGCGCGCCCAATGCCCAGACTTGTCGGGCGTAATATCGTGCATGCCGCGAATCGCTTTAATTTTTTTCAAGGGCATAAATGTGAAACCGAGAGTTTTCAACAGAGCTTACGCCCTGCAGTTAGATTAACCGTTGGAAGAATTGATAAAAAATGGCAACAAAACGACCAGCAAATAACGGCTGGGCAATCACGAGGTAGCGATTACAATCCAGCGCGAGCGATTGTATAGTTATTAGTTAGTTACTGGCCAGTGTTAAACGTGCACTATTGTCGGATCGGAACCGTTTAATAGCGATTGGCTCACCATTGAGCTGAAGTTCAAGACCAGGCGCATTGCCCAAATGCAATGAAAATGGCAGTTGCCCACTGACGTCGATCCTACGCCCAGCTCGAGCAAGGTTTCGATATAAACGGATACCCGCCCCATCTCTCACGTCGACCCAGCTATCTTCATACACCTCAATGACCAGCCTATCTTGCATATGGAGCTGCGCAATCATCTCGACAGCGCCTGGGCCTACTGGCTCATGCAGGCCCTGTATATTCGAATTGGGCACCATCAAACGACCCGCGCGCGTCTCGAACGCCAACAATCCGACACTATTCGCAATGGCCGTTGGGGATTGCGAACCCGCTATATGCACAAGCGCTTGCGTGGCAGGCACCAATGGTTGAGGCGATTCTGGTGTTTGCTGCGAGCTGTCAGCCAATACCATACTTGGCGATGCCAGATTAGGTGCCGGATTAAAAGCAAGATTAGCAACCGATGACGGCTCAAAGCGAGGGGAATCTTGTGGGGCGACATTGCTTGCTGCACTGACATCACGCACAGCGCCCAAACTTGGCGCCATAACGAGTGACTGGCTAATTGTATAATTGGCGCTTATAGATGCCTGCGTCGAAACCGCCTCGTGCGCTAATACACCAAGTTGATCAGGGGCCTGCCCTAGACCGTGGCTACTAGCTCCAACGCCGCCGGCTTTGGTGAACTCATTGTCAATTGAGTGGTAGGCAAATGCCAACACACACAAACACAACAAAGGCAGAGCGGTGGTAGTAGCCCCGCGCAGCAAACCCAGTGGAGAACCGAGCAACCCGTTCGACCAACTGGAACCTGAGACGAAACCTACTAAATGCCGTCCAAAAAAGCCCTTTTCGGTAGGAGCCGCAACGGCAACTGGCTTTACCGGCTCGTCCATCGAGCTAAGATATTTTGTTAGTAGCTCAGGCTCCATGCCTAAGAATCGTGCGTAGCCTTTAGCATAACCTTTAACAAAAGTTATCGGGAGTGCAACACAATGGTTCGACTCAAGCGCTTCTATATGTGCCTGAGCAATATGGGTAGCACAACTAACATCAGCGATGCTCAACGATTTAGCTATGCGGGATGCACGTAGCAATGCGCCAAAACCGCTGATGGCTGCGGTCTGAGCGCCGCTCGTTACTGTAAGATCCGCAAGCTCAGCCGTATCTACATGCTCACTTACCAGCACCTCACCGCCCAATAACTCCTCATAATAGGAAGTTTCGGCAAACAGAGACCCTTGAGCCGCATGCATAGCCGCAGCTTGGGAAGCTTCTTTTTCATCGGCACTCAGATGTAAAGAGGGCTCTGTAATAGTTAAATCATTCATCGCATTTTACTTTTTAAACCGCTCGGCCTTAATTATTAAGTGGCTAAGCCGATTTACATTTCTATTCGGCGCTTTGTTTGCGCTCGGTGTCTCGCAAGTAACTCTTATACTCGCGCGACTCAGGATAAATATTTTTTAATGCCAACACAAAACTCGATCTAGCATCTGCATCATTCCGCTGGCCAGCCAACTCAACACCCAGCAAAAGCATCTCGGCGCTAGGTTTTGACGTGTACTTTCGATACTGCTGCAAGTAGTACCACGCCTCTGTGTACTCCCTTGCATCATAACTAAGGATAGCTAGCTCCCGCAAAACTCGCCTATTCGATGGGTTCAAAACGAGAGCCCGTTCAAAAGATTCTTTAGCATTTGCGAGCTGGAGCAACTGCTGCTGTGTAAACCCAAGCAATAAAAGTGCCGACTCTCGCTTTTCGTACAAAGAATCATCAGCGACTACAAGCAGCTGGCGCTCAGCCTGCTCGAATTCGCCCTGCTGAAACAGGTAATTTGCGTAATTCACCCTAAATCGTGACTGCCCGTCACTCAAATGCACGGCTTTACGGTAATGTATTTCAGCCAGATCAAGCTCGCCGCTAGCGTGAAAAGTCAACGCCAGCGCGTCGTGTACGCTAGGGGAATCCGGATCCAGCTCCAAAGCAATTTTTAAATGCCGCTTGGCCGACTCAAAGTCTCGTTTTTGCAAATACTGTTTAGCGGCATTCACTCGAATAGAAACCGCGGCGTCAACGGTCTTCGCTTTTTCAAATCCGCCTTTTTCGGTCGTTACGCATCCCGTGGCCATGATAACCAGCAGCACGGCGACAATAAAGAAAAGTCGTGATTTAATCATGCGGTCTATTTCTGCCCAAATTTTGATCGTTTTATTGCTTATCAATGGCCGCTCATGTTTTGCAAAGATCTTCAGTCAGACCGATACAACCTCAACGGCCTCACTACTAGCCTCTGGCTAGAATGTTATCAGAATCTGCCTCACTTTTTGGCCCATCAACGACTAAAGCCTCAACATCGCTTCCATTTAAAGCGGTGCGACTTTTCAACCGATAACGAGCGCTGCGATTAGTTCGATCAAGCACCGCACCAGCCAACTGACCGCAGGCTGCGTCAATATCGTCACCGCGGGTCGTTCTGATCGGGGCTATAAAGCCTGCTTCATTTAAAACGCGCTGAAATGCCTTAACTCGATTATTACTGGGTCGCTTATAGTCAGACAGGTCAAAGGGGTTAAACGGTATTAAATTAATTTTGCAAGGTACATCTCTCAGAAGCTCAACCAACTGCTCTGCCAACTCAAGCGAATCGTTCACTTGATCTATCAATGTGTACTCAATGGTTATCACGCGCTTATTATCGCTCAAGCCATTGATGTATCGCTGCGCGGAATCTAACAGCATAGCTATAGGGTACTTTTTATTAATTGGCACAAGCTCACTGCGTAACTTGTCATTCGGCGCATGCAAGGAAATTGCCAGCGAACAATCACTGACCTCTCCAAGTCGATCGAGCATAGGCACCACACCCGACGTACTTAACGTTACTCTACGCTTTGATAATCCATAAGCACGATCATCCATCATCAAATTCATGGCGGACACTACGTTATCGAAATTCAATAACGGCTCACCCATGCCCATCATCACCACATTAGTGATACGACCAATTTCGCCATCAGCATATTTTCGAGCAGGATCAAAGCCGTTAAAAGACCCTACAGCCAGCCAAAGCTGAGCAATAATTTCAGCCGCACTCAAATCACGCATAAAGCCTTGCTTGCCGGTTGCACAAAAACTGCAGTCAAGCGAGCAACCTACCTGCGAACTCACACACAAAGTACCGCGCCCAGGTTCAGGGATGTAAACCGTCTCAATACAACTACCACCGCCAACACGCAACAACCACTTTCGAGTTCCGTCAACAGAATCTAACTGGCTAACGACCTCTGGGGCACTAATTTGCGCCTGTTCAGACAGTGTTTTTCGCAGCCCTTTACTCAAATCAGTCATGCTATTGAAATCACTCACACCCATGTGGTGAATCCACTTCATGATTTGCTTGGCTCTAAAGGGCTTTTCACCTAACGACACCATATAGTCACTCAGGCCGACTTCGGTTAACCCTAACAGGTTGACCTTGGTTTGCATTACCTCTTGCACTGTATCTTGCACTTTGTCCTGCACAGTAATCGCTAGACCCGCTATCAATTAAGTTTAACTACTTGCCACAACAGACATTACTGACTTAGGCGGAGCATACTTCGTCATCGCTGAAAAAATATGCGATTTCACGCGCGGCCGACTCTGAAGCATCTGAACCGTGTACAGCGTTAGCATCGATGGAACTAGCGAAGTCGGCGCGAATAGTCCCTGCCTCGGCTTCCTGAGGATTGGTAGCGCCCATAATTGCACGATTTTTAGAGACAGCCGACTCACCCTCTAGCACCTGAACCATAACCGGACCCGAGGTCATAAACTCAACTAAATCGTTATAAAACGGCCGACCTTCATGCTCAGCATAAAAACCACCCGCTTTAGCATCATCCATATGCAACATTTTGGCCGCAACTATTTTTAATCCAGCTTTTTCAAAGCGGGAATAAATCTCACCAATAACATTTTTCGCTACAGCGTCAGGCTTAATAATAGAAAGCGTGCGTTCAGTACCCATTAAAAATATCTCCACAAGTTATAAAATTTGAAATACCAACAGCAGCAACATGTACTAATAATCAACATGCAACTTATCGACATAGAACCCATTCACGAATGAACTGGCGCATGGCGAACAGCTCTGCCAGCAAGTAAAAAAGGCGCGCGATTATAGTGTTTTAAAGACCAAGCCGCAATTGGAACAACTAGCGTCTTGCACCAAAAAACGTTTAATTTTGAATTACTTGTGACCCAGTGCAGCGCTTGCAGCAAGCCGCGGTGAAGCACTCGGCCAAGACCACAACAGCAAGCCCATAGCATTCAATGGGTTAGCACAATCGGCTCAATACAAACACGCTTCCAGCAGTCAATAAGCCAGCTCACGGCCCATCGCTTTAGCAAAAATCAGCGCGGGTAATTATGCTCGACGTAACGCTCGACCAACTGCTTGAATTCTTGAGCAATATGGTCGCCTTTGAGAGTGACGTTTTTCTCGCCATCAACGTAAACCGGTGCTACCGGCCGCTCACCGGTGCCAGGCAGGCTTATGCCAATATTGGCATGCTTGGACTCTCCCGGCCCATTCACCACACACCCCATCACAGCAACATTCATATTCTCCACACCTGGATGTCGCTCGCGCCACATCGGCATCTGCTCACGCAAATAGGTCTGTATGTCTTCGGCCAATTGCTGAAAATACGTACTCGTGGTACGCCCGCATCCTGGGCACGCAATCACCATAGGGGTAAATGCTCGCAAGCCTAGGGTTTGTAGAATCTCTTGCGCAACCTGAACCTCGGTGCTTCGACTACCGCCCGGCTCTGGCGTCAGTGAAATACGTATGGTGTCACCTATACCCTCTTGCAATAAAACCGATAATGCCGCGGTAGACGCAACAATACCTTTAGAGCCCATACCCGCCTCGGTAAGCCCAAGATGCAACGCATAAGGGCTTAACTGCGCAAGCTCACGGTAAATAGTGATAAGGTCTTGTACCTTGCTCGTCTTACACGACAGAATAATTTGACTGGCATGCAGCCCAACTTGCTCAGCTAGTACAGCACTATCGAGCGCAGAACGTATAACCGCTTGCTGCATGACCGTCTGCAACTCTGCAGGATGCTCGCGCGCAGCATTCTCATCGAGCAACGAGGCAAGTAAGGCTTGATCTAAGCTGCCCCAATTCACCCCAATACGTACCGGCTTTTGGTGTTTGCAAGCAATCTCAACCATCTCACAAAACTGCTTATCTTTTTTAGCTCCACGCCCTACATTGCCAGGGTTAATGCGATATTTGTCGAGCATCTCAGCACACGCCGGATGATCGGCAAGTAACTTATGGCCGTTGTAATGAAAGTCGCCCACCAGTGGCACACTCACATTGTGAATCTCTAAGCGCTCTTTGATATATGGGATGGCCGCAGCGGCCTCGTCATTATTTACCGTAATTCGCACAAGTTCAGAGCCAGCATCAGCCAATTCGATAATTTGGTTAGCCGTGGCTGCGATATTCGCCGTGTCAGTGTTCGTCATCGACTGCACCACGACTGGGGCACCACCGCCAACCTGCACGCCACCCACCATTACAGCTTGGCGCGACAACACCCGCTGAGATAAAGATTTTTGAACTTCGCTATTCATGGAATGATTATCTAAACGCCAAAGGCGACACTGAAGTAAAAAGAGCTGATCAACAATTGATCAGTCGCGTACAAGGCATGACACCCAACTCTTGTCTCGCGAGACATCACAATAAGCTAAAAAGAGCATGGATCCAAGATAAGCATAGTAGCGCAACCTCGCCACTTCGTGTTGCTCGAGCCATGCTAAAAGCACCGGTATTGTAGGATAAATATTTAACAAAGCCGCTGCCGCATAACCCAACCAACCTTTATCCATGGCACTTATCCATGGCACTGGCTTTGCTCAGCACAATATGTCAGCATTTAATTTTGCTAACGTTCAGAGGACCGCTGCCAGGCTCCGGCAGCAGGACTCCCTACGACCTAATCAAGGCGCTGTGTAATGGATAAATACGCTACTATTTTGGCCACCATAGGCAACACACCCGTTGTAAAAATAAACAAGCTTGCACCTAGCCACGTCAACCTGTATGTCAAGATAGAAGCGTTTAACCCTATGGGTTCCGTCAAAGACCGCCTCGCACTTGGCGTGATTGAGGATGCAGAAAAAAATGGCACACTTAAACCGGGGCAGACAGTTGTTGAAGCCACCAGTGGCAATACCGGCATTGGTTTAGCCATGGTCTGCGCACAAAAAGGCTACCCTCTGGTACTGACTATGGCCGAAAGCTTTAGCGTTGAGCGACGCAAGTTAATGCGTTTTTTAGGGGCTAAAGTTGTGCTCACGCCGGCCGCTTTAAAAGGCACCGGCATGGTCAAAAAGGCCAAGGAACTCGCCGACAAAAATGGCTGGTTTTTATGTCGTCAATTCGAAAACCAAGCTAATGCGGCGATGCATGCCAAAACCACTGGGCCTGAAATTATTGCTGCATTTGCTGATGAACCTCTCGATTACTGGGTCACGGGTTACGGCACTGGCGGCACACTCAATGGGGTTGCCAGCGTGCTACGCGAACATTCACCTAACACTAAAATTGTGGTTTGCGAGCCAGCTGATGCCAGTCTGCTGGAAAGTGGCGTAGCGCAAAAACAAAATACCGATGGCTCTGCTGCCGAATCACACCCCAGCTTCAAACCGCACCCCATGCAGGGCTGGACACCGGACTTTATTTCCAAACTGACCCATGATGCAGTTGAACATCACTGGATTGATACCGTTGTCACCATCGACAATGCAAACTCCATGGAGTGCTCAAGAAATCTTGCCCAAAAAGAAGGCGTATTTGTTGGAATCAGTGGTGGAGCAACTTTTGCCGGTGCATTAGAAATCGCTGAAAAAGCGGCTCCAGGCAGTAACATATTATGCATGCTGCCCGATACCGGCGAGCGCTATTTAAGCACGCCTTTGTTTGACGGCATAGAAATTGAGATGGACGAAGAAGAACAAGCCCTATCGAAACTGACCCCAAGCTGTCAGTTTGATTAGTCGCTAAAGCGTTTTAAAGCTGCTCAAAAATCCCAACTAAATGGACTCTTGAAGCCTGGGTATCCCAAATCTCTACCCTGCATCCATTCGCGGTTTCAGCCTGATAAAAGTGCACTTTGCCGGGTAAGAAAATAGGCTGCTTGAATTCGGTCCGCACGCGAACAGGGCCGTCACCCAACTGAGGCTCAATGGCCGCACACAAACGCGCCTTGCTCCACATGCCATGAATAATTTGACGCTTAAAGCCCAGCAGCTTAGCGGTGGACTTCCACAAATGTATTGGGTTTCTATCGCCGGATACCTTCGCGTAGCGGCGCCCTAAATCGGCCCCTAACTTCCACCGCTCCGCCTCGTTGTTTAGCGGGCGGCGCTCGACTGATAGCGGCGCAATAGACGGCGTTGCACTGGCATCAAACTCGGGGTTAGCCATGCGACATAAATTAGTTGCACGCCCTTCTAAAACCAATTCACCATCAACATAAGCCTCAAGCAACAAGGTGATCAGCTTTCCCTTGCGATGATTTTCAAGTGGACCAAAGCGGCATTGCAACTCATAGCGATCGCCAGCCGATAAAGGTTTATGGCGCGTTATTTCATTGTCGATATGCACTAACCCCAATAATGGAAAATCACACCCGTCGTCGAGCAACATTTCAATTTGCAATTTAAAAGCCAGCACATGTAAATAGGTTAATGGCAGTTGATCACTACGCTCGAACCCACACACTTTTTGGTAGGCTGCAAGATGCTGGGCATCGATCTCAATATTCTTTAATTGAAAAATATCGGTCGGCAGTGCTTCATCAACGCCTTTTCTAAAAAACGTTTTTATCAAGCGCCACGGCAAGCGCGCCAAAGAAGGCATTTGATCAAAATTGCGTATCTTCTGTGTCATTTTTTCATTCCGCATAGGATTTCTAATAAACAATTAGCCAAGACGCCAACGTTTCAATAAGACCACCAACAGGCGAGCTTATGCACCGGCCCTGCCTTCAAAAACATCTTCGCTAGGCGCCCATCAAGCTCTGCCCGCAAACTCTCACCACATTACCGGTAACTCCTGCCGACGCAGGGCTGGCATACCAGCAAATGGCTTCCGCTACATCAACCGGCCGACCGCCTTGTGACAATGAATTACCGCGGCGACCCGCCTCGCGAGGTCCAAAAGGCATAGCCGCAGTCATGGCTGTTTCAATAAAACCAGGCGCCACCGCGTTAATCGTGATGGCTTTTTCGAGCAACAAAGGCGCCATCGAGTTGACCATTCCGATCACACCGGCTTTGGAGCAACCATAGTTGGTTTGACCACGATTACCAGCAACACCAGCAATCGACGACACGCAAATAATATGCGCGCCTGAGTTAAGAACCTGCTTTTCGAGCAGTGCATCGTTAATGCGCTCCTCTGAAGAAAGATTGATGTCTAAGGTCATGTCCCAGAGCTGCGGTTTCATATTGGCTAGCTTTTTGTCACGCGTCACACCTGCATTATGCACAAGGATATCTAAACCAGAATGCTCACTGGTAAAGTAGTCAACGAGTTGCTGCGGTGTAGCCTCAGCGGTAATATCAGCAGTAATGTACGCGCCTCCGATTTGTGCGGCCACTTTTTTCAAATCATCTTCCGCCGGTGGTATATCGAGGCAAACGACCTGCGCGCCGTCTCTTGCTAATACTTCAGCAATGGCCGCACCGATACCTCGCGCCGCGCCTGTGACCAGCGCCACCTTCCCCGACAACGGCAACTCCCAATTTAATGCATCAGGAAGCTCAGCCTTACTCACGCGCACAACCTGGCCCGAAACGTAAGCCGAACGCGCAGACAAAAAGAACCTCAGCGTAGATTCGAGATTACTTTGGGCGCCTTCGGCAACATAGCAAAGCTGCACAGTCGACCCCTTGCCAATTTCCTTAGCCATGGAGCGCGTAAAGCCCTCGAGTGCACGCTGCGCCGTTTGGTACTTAGGATCACCGCACAACTCCGGAGTGCGGCCAATAACAACTACCCGTCCAGACGCTCTAATTTTTCGCATAATTGGGTGAAAAAAATGATAGAGCTCTTTCAGCTGATCAGAGCTTCGAATACCACTTGCATCAAACACTACAGCCTGCAGCGAATCAGGCATGGTCACATCCACATCGCGCGCACCTAAGCCATCCAGCGCTAAAAGAGCCTTGGTTTGTGGTGAGTCGCATTTGACATAAATATTTGAGCGCGATTTTTTTAGCACCTCGGCAACTGATTCAATAACAGCACTACCGGGTGCAGCACCCATTAAGCAATCGCCATCGATAAAATCAACACCGTGCTCATAACGCCGCAATTTAACCGGCTGGGGAAAACCCAATGAACGGGCGATGCTCTGACCAATGCCCGAATTGACAAAGTCCATATAGCGATCAGACATAAGATTTCCTCGCTTGTTTTAAATCACTAAAAAGTAGAAAGTACACAAAGCATACTAAAAGAGGTATTTTGAGAGCGTCTGTGCAACACATTACAACCCATCAACGTTATGCGCTAAAATCCGAGTCGACCGCTGGCAACGTATCACTACAGCGAACCGCAGTGACTTCGCCTGTATCTGCGCTTTCATCCGACCGCATTATACGGGGTAATTGTTAAAGGAAGAACAGCGACCATAAACACTTATTGCCGCTAATCGTCCAATCGACATACAATCGTCGGCGCCAAAAGATAGCCAGTGCACAAATCCTCAAAAGAGGTTACGCCAAGCTGACACTGCAACCCAATGCATCAAGCTATCCCGCAGAGTTAGCATGGTCGATATTACCGCCACACAAACCCAACCACTCAGGAGTAACGAGCATGTTAGTAGGTGAAGTCAGACGCGTAGCAATAATAGGCGGCAACCGCATCCCCTTTGCGCGCGCGAGCACGAGCTACCTCAACGTTAGCAATGAAGCGATGCTCACTGGCGCTCTCAACGGACTAGTCTCTCGATTCAATCTTGAAGGCGAACTCGTCGGCGAAGTGGTAGCTGGCGCCGTCATGAAGCACAGCAAAGATTTCAATCTAACCCGTGAGTGCGTCTTAAACAGTAAGCTTGCCCCAGAAACACCCGCTTATGATATCCAGCAAGCCTGCGGCACCGGTTTAGAAGCGGCGATTTTGGCCGCCAATAAGATAGCTCTAGGACAAATCGACTCGGCAATAGCGGGCGGCGTGGATACGACGTCTGATGCCCCCATAGCCGTGAGCGATGGTTTCCGCCGCGTGCTGATGAACGTCAACGCAGCTAAAACAACTGGCGCTCGCCTCAAGGCTTTTATGGGCTTTCGCCCTGGGCATCTTGCACCTGCGCTGCCTCGCAATGGTGAGCCGCGCACCGGTTTATCGATGGGCCAACATATGCAGATTACCGCCACTCAGTGGGGTATTAGCCAAGCAGCACAAGATGAACTTACCGTCGCCAGCCATCAAAATCTTGCTCGCGCCTATAAAGAAGGTTTTTTCGATGACTTAGTTACGCCATTCAAGAGTCTCGAGCAAGATAATAATATGCGCGCCGACTCCAGCATAGAGAAGCTGGCGCGGCTAAAGCCTGTGTTTGCCAAAGAGAACGGCACCATGACTGCGGGTAACTCGACGCCACTAACTGATGGCGCCTCTGTTTGCCTGTTAGCTAGCGAAGAATGGGCCGCCGCGCACAACCTGCCTGTTTTGGCTTATCTGCGCTTAGGTGAAGTGGCCGCAGTTGACTTTGTCGACAAACAAGAAGGACTGCTAATGGCGCCCTCCTTCGCGCTGCCACGTTTACTCAATAAAGCGGGCCTTACCTTGCAGGACTTTGACTTTTATGAATTTCACGAGGCATTTGCCTCGCAAGTGTTGTGTACGCTTGCAGCCTTAAATGATGATAATTTTTGCAAAACAAAATTAGGCCTCGATGCCGCGCTGGGCGAAATTGACCGCAGCAAGCTCAATGTCAATGGCAGCTCTCTAGCCACCGGGCATCCGTTTGCGGCCACGGGCGGGCGGATCCTCGCTTCACTGGCAAAAATGATCGCTCAAAAAGGCTCAGGGCGAGGCTTAATATCAATCTGCGCAGCAGGCGGCCAAGGTGTCACCGCTATTGTTGAAAAATAGCCGCTTTAACTCAACTTCCCATTAAAAACACCCACAGGCTTTTGTGATGTCAGCAGATTTGCAGCAGTTTTTAACGCCTACGCGCTTTATTGATGCCGATCATGCGGCCATAATGGCCTACGCACACACACACAGTGTTGGGGCAACAACGGATAGCGACAAAGCGATTCGCCTTTATTACCGAGTGCGCGATGATTTTAGGTACAACCCCTACTCGCTCGATTTGTCGATCAAGGGCATGCAAGCAAGCACGGTACTAGCCAACGGTGAAGGCTGGTGCGTCAACAAAGCCGTGCTGCTAACCGCCTGCTGTCGAGCATTGGGGATACCGGCGCGACTCGGCTTTGCTGATGTGGTCAATCACCTCACCAGCGAAAAGCTACTCAAGGTAATGCAATCTAATGTCTTTAAATGGCATGGGTACAGCTCAATTTTCCTCAACAATCAATGGGTCAAGGCCACGCCCGCATTTAATATCGAACTTTGTGAAAAAGCAGGGATTCATCCACTTGAGTTTGATGGCATGCACGACTCGATTTATCACGAGTTTGATAAAGCGGGCAACAAACACATGGAGTATCAACACTTTCGCGGAGAGCATGCCGATCTTCCTCTGAAAGAAATGACTGAAACTTTTAAGCGCGACTATGCCTTCAATGCCTCTGAGCCGATGCCCACAGAAAACTTCCACGATGCCGTGGCTCGCGAGCATACCCCATCACAACGCACAAAGTTGTGAGCATTTATCGAATGCAGCGCGCTAAACCCGCTGGCGGAAATAATCAAGACGCAGTAACAACACAGCTTCTGCACCATGCAATAATACTGACATGCGATGATCTCGCTGTCGCAACACTTTCATTTTAATTTTATAGCCCTAGCGATTATGACAAGCATGCCTCTTAAAATATCACGCGCCGGCGCCCTCGCCGCAGCTTGGGGTATTGCAGGTTTTTTTATACTCTTGGGCAATGCCATTTTTCATCTTGCAATAATTAGCCTAGAGGCCATGCAATATGAGCTATCACCATTGCAATGGTTAATATTATTTCTCAACGTTATCTTTATGGCCTATTCAGAAGGTTACAAAGGCTTTCAAAAAAACTATGCGCCACGACTCGCCGCTCGAGCAAAGTATCTGGCTCAGCGAGGCTCATTAGTTGAGAGAATTTTTGCGCCGTTATTTTGTATGACTTTCTTCAATGCTACAAAAAAACGCTTAGTGATTTCCTATGTTCTGCTATTAATGATTCTAATATTTATCTTTGTATTTAAGATCATACCTCAACCTTGGCGAGGAATTTTGGATGCCGGTGTTGTGGTTGGATTAGTTTGGGGACTGGGGAGCACCCTGTGGTACTGTTTCATTGCCTTTAGCCGCAGCGACTACGCCATCGATCCCGAAGTTAGTTCGTAAATCAGCACCTCCTATAACGGACATGGCTACTCCTATCTCGAATCATCAATCATCAGCGATGAAGATCCGTCGCATAACTGTGCACTTGCTATTAGCACTCAATTAATTAAAGGGAATAATCATGACCGTATACGTCATTGTGCAAGTCGAAATTACTGATCGTAAAATCTATGATCGTTATCAAGCTAATTTCATGGATGTATTTAATCAATTCGAAGGCACGCTTCTTGTGAACGATGAAGCACCCAAGCTGCTCGAGGGCGATTGGGCTAAAAACAAGGTTGTGGTAATGACATTTCCTGATAGACAGACATTCACCGCCTGGGCAACATCACCGGCGTATACCGAAATCGCCAAAGACCGCATTGCCGGTGGCAAAGCAACCATACTGCTTGCACAAGGCTTGAGCGATTGAAGATGAAAGAATAGGACTCGACGATTAACGCCAAAAATAACAGCTGATTTCCTGATGCCCAAAAAAGCGCCCGTGCGAACCTCGCACTACCCGTGCTTGATTAAAAACCATCAAAAATCTACCTCTATGCGATCGATTTAAAAAGACTAAACAGGTTAGCCTTTAATAAAACACTATGGATCGTGGCACATGACAGGCTTACGGGTTGTTATTTAAACCCAAGTTCAAATGACTCCCGTCGCCATATTTGGCCACGCAAACACCTGAATAGACTTGCACATCAACACCATTTTTCTTTTTAACTTGATCAGATACATGGCCCATTAATAGGTCTTTAACTCTTAGCGTATCTTCGCGCAAAACGAAGCGAGAGATATGCTCTAAAAAACCGTTGGCTTCGTCAAAAATAGATAATTGGATACAGTCGACATCCAACACCTCGCCACTGTGGTCCAATATGCTCTCTCGCTGCGCATAATACTTCTGCCCCATCCAAAGGCATGGTCGACAATCGTCCACTTGCATACCATGCCTATTGGTCATCATATAGCGCCATAATTTAAAAGAACTCAACTCTACCCAACGCATACTCGCTACATTATTTTTATTGGTCACCGTACAGCGAATTAACTTTCGACTATCATCTTCCACAAACAAAGCCTCTATAAAATTATTCAACTTAAATAAAACATCAGATCATAATGACCATCAGTCTTAATGCAATAATGCGACATTTCATCAAACGATTGCTGCCCAGCACTAGCCCTAATAATCAGAGCACAATATAGCTGAAAAAGGCTATTTAAGAGTGTTTAGAGGACATAAACGCCAATTTTACACTCAATCACTTTGAACATCGCCTCAACAGAACTGCCTATCATTCATCCATCTCATCGATTAGACGATCAGATGGCTGGCCGGCAGCTTGCAAAACCTTGGCCATGCTCTCCACTTGATGCATAACCCGCAACAGATTTTCGCCGGCAATTTTAGCAATGTCGGCATCGGAATAGCCGCGCTCAAGTAACTCAACGAACAATGCAGGATAAGTTGCTACGTCTTCAAGCCCTATGGGCCCAGGCGGCATGCCGTCATAATCTCCGCCAATACCAATATAGTCCACGCCAATAAGATTCTTAACGTGGTCAATATGATCCGCTACTTGTGCAAGGGTGGGTTTAGGCGCCGGATTTTTTCGATGCCAAGCATCCATCAATAGCTGGCGCGCATCTTCTTCTAGCACTTGCTCCTCAATTAATTTTCGCGCCCGATCTCGTGCGGCCCAGTTTAATCTAACCTCATCAGAGACATAAGAAGGAAAAAAAGTAATCATGGCCACACCGTTATTCGTGGCGAGACGCTTGAGCACGTCATCGGGAATATTTCTTACATGAGCAGTAACAGAAAAGGCGCTCGAATGAGAAAAAATAACCGGTGCCACACTCACATCTAAAACATCATGCATGGCACTAGGGGAGACATGAGAAATGTCCACCATCATGCCCATGCGGTTCATTTCACGAACGACTTCTTCACCAAATTGACTTAAACCATCGACCCGCGCTGTATCGGTGGCTGAATCAACCCAGCGCAAACCTTTTGAATGAGTCAACGTCATGTAGCGCGCGCCTGTTTGATACAGCATGCGCAGATTACCTAATGAATTTTCAATGGCATGACCGCCTTCAATACCAATCAACGAGGCTATTTTTCCAGACGCGTGAATGCGTCGTATATCGCTCGCTGTATAAGCTATTTCCAAATCTTTTGGGTAGCGGCCTACGAGCCGATGCACAAAATCAATTTGATCTAGCACCTTGGAGGCATCACCCACAGCGCCAGGATATGACTCAATAGGGATATATACCGACCAAAACTGGCCGCCCAATAAACCTTGCTTTAATCGAGGCAAGTCAGTCTGCGTGGGTGGCTCCAGTGCCGCCAAGTCAGAATTAAACTCAAGCGGGCTAAGCTGCCCATCGGTTCGACGCTTATATAGCCAGGGAATATCATTGTGTCCGTCAATCAACGGTGTGTTTTTTAAAATTGTATGGACGCGCTGGGTTGGATCATCAGCACCGGCACCTAGCTGCGGGAAAATCAGGCAAGCAAGCAATACGATGAAGTGGCATCGTACTTTTAACCCATGGCTGCGCAACATTCATTGCCTCTCAAATATCTAATTTAGTGCAGCAACCCATGACAACACTGCCACCGCGGCCACAGCACATACCGATGAGACCTGGAAGATCACATCAACCCTGTCAATACGCTCCATCGCCTCATCTTTTTTGTCATCGGGGGCTTTTGAATAGACATTAGTGCCCCAGGTAAAGAGCGCAAACAAGCCCATAGCGATAAGGTAACTACAAGCAAATAATTGATCGAGAAACGTCAAATAAGGCAGCGAAGGAATCTCATTATGATAAGCCTGCTGTAAAAAAATAAGCGTCAGCAATGCCGTTGAAGGTATCGCTAAGCGCACATCACCCATAGAGCCTGCCACGGCTGGCGACAATAAAACTACGGTCATGACAATAATCAGCGGTAAAACCCAATTGACGAACGCACTCCAGTAATCAGAGTGATAAACAATATCCAATCGGGCCTGACTAAACGCCGGCTGATACCACTCACCAAATCGCGACGGATACTGATGAATATAACTATTGAGCACCGCGCCCTCTAACTGATACCCACTCAGTTCGCCTGACATACCCAAAAAACCGTTTTGATGATGATGCGGATAGAGCAGTGTTTGCTGATATTTTTGCGACATGGCGCCAGGAGCCACTTCGACCACAATAGGTAAAATCAAAGAATCGAATGGATCGCGGCGGAAATTTATTTCATCATCATAGAAACGACTCGAGAAGCGAAAGCGCTGATAGTAACGTCCGGCCGATAAAATAATCGGCTCTGCCGAGGTCGGCTCAAACGTTGAATCCCAGCGTTCAATTTGATTAACCAGCGTCAATAGGTCTTTCGGAGCGATACCGTGTTTTTCCATATATTGTTGATTCTCTTTATCCCACTCAACCCACAGAGAACCGTCCGCTGAAAACGTTCGAGAATGCAAAGAAAGCTCGTATATTTTTTCAACATGAATACCAAAATAAATAACCACTTGATCATCACGTATATCTTCAAGCGGCACTTGCGGCACAATCGACTCAGCTTGGTCATAATCATTATCATGTAAATAAACATAATCCTTAGCCTGCTTTATGCTCGCTTGCCAAATAATGGCTATAGCCACCACAAGCAATGCAACGGGTATCAAACGCAGTGCAAGACGTCGAATATTATTGCCACGCTGCTGGGAATTTTTCTCAGTCATCGCTCTACCTTCTCTGCGCTAGCGCTGAGCTTGAATCGACCAGCATCAGGCCTATCAATCGTCCAATCGCAGCGATAACCCTCATTTTCGGGCAGCCACCTAGACCAAGGTTGCGGCTCAATAACCCCATCATCATGAATAATTTTAAACTGACCGTCAGCCTGTACTTCACCGATAAACACATGCTTTTTAAGATGATGATTAGGCTGTACTTCAACGTACCCTTCTGGGCCCTCAAACACTGTGCCAGGCAGCGCCTCACGCACTAAAGTGGGATCCACACTCTTTGCTCTAACCGCCGCCAATGCCCATATGTGCACCATGTCATAAGCGGCCTCGGCAGGGTCATTAGTAACGCGGTGAACGCCATGCATATCACGAAATGCTGCGGTAAAGGCTCTCGATTTTTCAGTTTCAAGGCTTTGAAAAAAGCTCCAACTGGCTAAAGACTTCTCTAAATATTTCGATCCTATTGCAAAAACTTCCTCTTCAGAAACCGAGAAACTCATAATGGTGTAGCCTTCATCGTATGTTATTCCAGCACCATAAGCTGCTTCAAAAAAGGCAACGTTCGAATCGCCATTTATCGTATTGATGATCACCCCACCTTTAGGCATAACCTGTGAGATTTTATTGATAGCTGGCTGCATGTTTTTATCGCCAAGAGGGACATAGAACTCCCCTAGCACATCTCCGCCCAAAGCAGCTAACTGCGCCTTGATAATACGGTTTGCTGTGCGTGGATAAACATAATCTGAACCGATCAAGAAAAATTGGTTACCCCTATTTTCAAGCAACCAGTTAACTGCAGGCTCTGCCTGTTGGTTGGGTGTCACGCCGGCATAAAAAATGTTTTTGGAACACTCTTCGCCCTCATACTGAATAGGGTAAAACAGCAGATGATCGCGGCTTTCGAATACCGGCAACATCGCCTTGCGACTTGCCGAAGTCCAACCTCCAAAAACAACGGCCACTTGATCAATATCGATTAACCGCGTAGCCAAGCGTGCAAAGGTCGGCGAGACGCTTTGCCCATCTTCCTCAATAGGAACAATCTTGAGCCGCTGGTCATCGAACTCAATACCGCCAGCTGCATTGATTTCGGCTATAGCCATCAGCTCAGCCTCAGCAACCGTATGCTCCGAAATAGATAAGCTACCCGTGCGTGAATGCAAAATACCCACCTTCACCTCACCAGTAAACTGTTGTGAGGTATCCGACGTAGAATCGCAAGCCGACAGCATCAGCGCAAAAGCTAATAACTGCCACTGCAAAAATTGTTTACCTGCTCTTTTCATATTACTCGCTTTTAAGTTCTTGAGGCATGTGAAGCTTTTTATTATGGAATGAGATGCCATAAAGGCACAGGCATTCCCACGAACGCAAGTATAGGGGCACCACTCCGGGTTTAAAAGAGCCGTTTGCTATGCTGCGGTGCTATCCATGTGCGCTGAAGCCTCCTCATTCGCAAAATCAACGGTCTATGATAATGGACTATGATAACGTGTATCACCTTGACGCCCTACCCCATACAACAGCACACTGCGCAGATGCCTAATGAAGTATGCCGGCTTTATCACTACACTCTTAACCTGTGGGTTCTGTGTGCTCTGTGCCAAAACATTGGCACGAATCAGCAATACATTTAGGCCACTTTAAAAACCTACTGCGATACCCGCAATTATAAAATAGCTGGTACAGTAGCCACCGACAACGCACTAAAAAATCATGCCTCTTTTAAAAAACATCATCAGCCTTACCTCAGCCCTATGGGTCATAGTCAATTTGCTTTGTGGCGTGGCCATATTGATCCCCGTGTCTATCGTAAACTGGCTCGTACCATTACCCATAGTTTCTCGCGGGTGTTTTTTTATTGTTGATGCAATTTATCGAATAGCCGTTAAAGTAGATAGCTTTTGGATGCTGAAAGTTGTGGGCGTTGAGCTTATCATCAAAGGCGAGCTCAATACTAACGCAACACCGGTGGTTATTTGCAATCATCAATCGTGGTTCGATATCCCACTAGTGCAAGAGGTGATTACCGGACGCGGGCCCATCATTAAATTTTTAGTCAAGCGAGAGCTCGTTTGGGTACCCATTATTGGCTGGATATGTCTGGCGCTTAATTTTCCACGTTTACGGCGTAAAAAGAATAACGGCTCTTCATTAAATGATTTCTCTCTTATTGAAAAAGCCACCAAAAGCCATGGGAGTGAATCTGGTGCCTTACTGGTTTTTCCCGAAGGCACGCGTTTTAATGAATCAAAAAAAGCCAAACAACAGGCGCCGTATCAGCGCCTACTCAAACCCAAAGCCGGCGGCTTAAAAATGATTAAGCAACATGTCGATAGCGAGACAAAGTTAGTTGATATTACAATTGACTATCATAAAAAAGACGTTCGAATTTGGGATTGCTTGCGCGGCGATCCTAGAAAAATAACCATCACGATCGAACACTACAACTTAGCCGATATAGCCGATATAGAAACATGGCTCAACAATCGCTGGCTTGAAAAAGACCGCATACTCATGGGCGAGTAATCTCAATCCGACAAAATTTACGGCATGCAGCCTACAGGTAATAATCAATCAAGCTGGAGCTCTTCTTCCACTTGAGCTAATCGGTCTTTACCAAAAAACATTTCAGAGCCCACAAAAAACGTTGGCACACCAAAAGCTCCTCGACTCACTGCTTGGGCAGTATTATCCATCAATCGCTGCTTAACACTTGGGTCCTGCGTGCGCTCAAGTAAATTAGCGCCATCAAAGCCTGCATCATTCATCACAGCGACAAATACTTCTGGATCGTCCATCTTTTTGTTATTTTCCCACATGGCTGACAACCCAGCATCAATATACTCACCTAAACGCCCCTCATCACTGGCTACGATGGCAGCGCGCATCAAAATCAGCGTATTAATTGGGAAACTCGTATTAAATTGATATTTTTGCACATCATGTTTTTTAACAAATCGGCTGATTTCTTTTTGTTCATACTCAAGTTTCCCCCGCACGCCGCCAAAGGCAAGCATTGGTGGCTGATTGCCAGTGGCCTTAAAAATACCGCCTAATAAGCAAGGCGTAATTGCAAGCTCAGCACCGGTTCGCTGAACAATACCGGGCAGCAATTGATAGGCCAAATAAGCATTAGGACTAGCAAAGTCAAAAATAAACTCTATGGTTTTTTTCATCTCAATCTCCCACTGTACTTAAAAATACTTTAGTTTATTTTATGAATAAACTTTGCCATTGGTGTCGGCTATTCTGGCTCTCGCTGCATTAACAGATCTGATAAACCCTTATATAATCTACCCACATTTTTTGCGAGAAATGGGCAGCACTCCTCGGATTAGGCAAAAAATCGCCTCCTACTGCTACATTAAACAAAAAGTAAAAATCGCCATCAAAACAACTTCGCGGTGCCGGCGTAACGTCAACCGTATGGTAAGGCGTTGTCGCGCCGTCTAAATACCACTGAATCTGTGATTCATTCCATATAATACTAAACACATGGAACTCATCGGCAAACGTACCTACCTTGAGCGATGGAATGCTATCACTTTGAGCAGGGTCTATATCCTCGCTGCTGCAAGACGTACTGCTTGTGTCACCGCTATTTCCCTGCCAGTGCGCGGTGCCTAACACGGTGCTCGGATCATTGCCCCTCATTTCCATAATATCGATCTCACCACAGGCAGGCCAACCCACATCATCGATGCTCTCGCCTAACATCCACAGCGCCGGCCATAGCCCTCGGCCACTAGGCAGTCGCGCACGAATATCAACTCTGCCATAACGAAAGAAGCGCTGACCTTTAGTCCTAATCCTCGACGAGGTGTATTTTTTACCGGCAAAACGTTCGGCTTTAGCCTCAATAATTAGCAAGCCGTTAGCTACTTGGGTATTTTTAGCGCGATAGTACTGTAGCTCATTGTTTCCCCAACCCTTCCAGCCAGTGCCTAACTCATGCTGCCAACTGTCAAGATCAAGCGCACCACCATCGAACTCATCGCTCCAGACAAGCTGGTAGCCTTCATAGCTAGTCGGGGCATCATAGCCATCTCTTGCAGTAGGACTCCTTTGGCCGTCACTAACGCCACGCAGCAAATCACCGCGAGCATTAGACATTGGGAAACACCACGACGTGATCGATCTCAAGGCATATACCAATATTTTCGCCAATTGCATGATCATGATGACTAGGCACAAGCGCCAAAACTTCTTCACCACCAGGTATCGCCAAGGTATAAATAAAATCCGCACCACGAAAATATCGCGCTACCACACGCGCCTGCATAGCGCTGGCATCGTCATGAATAATATCGTCGGGGCGCATGAGCACTTGTACAATATCGCCCACACTAAAAACACTGGCTTGCAAATAATCATCGCCTATTGACAGCTCACCCAGCGCCGTTTTAACCGCATTATCAGCGACAATCTCTCCTTTCAAAAAAACACCTTGGCCAACAAAATCAGCCACGCTTTGATTCACTGGCTGGTGATAGACATGATAGGCGTCGTCCCATTGTTCGAGCCTATTATTATTAATCACTCCAATATAGTCAGCCATTGCAAATGCCTCGTGCTGATCATGCGTAACCATCAGTGCAGTAGTATTACTGGCCTTAAACAACTCTCTAACTTCACGGCTCAGCTTCTCACGAAATTCCAAATCAAGGCTAGAAAAAGGCTCATCGAGTAACACTAGCTCCGGCTCTGGCGCCAAAGCTCGAGCGAGAGCTACGCGCTGCTGTTCTCCTCCTGAAAGCTCGTGTGGCATCGCTTTCTCTTTATTGGCCAATCCCACCTGCCCCAACCAGTGACGCGCCTTTGCTATCGCGTTGGGTCTGCTCAGACCATACAAGCCAAAACGAACATTCTCTAGCGCGCTTAAATGCGGGAACAAAGAGTAATCCTGAAATACCATGCCAATATTGCGATGCTCGGCTGCCACTGTTCGACCAGGGCGATTCAGCCAATTGTCATCGAGATAAATGCGGCCTTGCAAGGATTGCTCAAACCCCGCAATAGCGCGCAGTAGCGTTGATTTACCACACCCACTGGGCCCTAACAGACAACCAATGCTGCCTTTGCTGAGGTGGAAGTTAACATCAGCAAGCAAAATGCGGCTTTCATAGCCCACGCTAAGCTGCTCAACTGAGAAATAATTTTTAGCTTTTGACGCTAACACATGTTCAGAATGTATCATGGTAGTCATCCATTGTTAGCATTATCAAGTTATCGTCTTTCATAAGTATTCTCTGTGCAATCTTAAGAGACGCTCTCTTTGCGCACGCTATTCTTAATAACAATTGCTTGCGTTATAAACCTCTAAAAGCACTATCTATTGTTGATGACCGCTATCTATTATTGATGACCGCCATCAATTATTTTGAGGCACGCACCGATGGCGAGACTTCAGTTGAGCGAATCAACAAATATACGGGCAAAAATCCCACCACAACAATAGCCAGTGCTGGCAACGCCGCGCGCTCCCACATACCTTCAGAAGTCAGCTCGAACACTCTGACTGCCAACGTATTAAAACCAAAGGGGCGCGTCATAAGCGTAATAGGCAACTCTTTCATTACGTCAACAAAGACCAGCACCATCGCAGTCACTATGCCCGGGCCTAACAACGGCAAATGAACGCGTCGCAGCATAGCCATACCCGCAACACCTAGGCTCTGCGAGGCAAGGTCGATGGAAGGGGTCACTCTTAGCAAGTTATTTTCTAAAGGCGTGTACGCCACAGCTAAAAAACGCACGCTATAGGCCATCATCATAACTAACAAAGAGCCCTGCAGTAGGCCGCTGCTCAGGCCTTTACTTTGCAGCCAATGATCAACATAACCGATAGGCACAAAAATACCTATTGCCAACACGGTGCCGGGCAAAGCATAACCTAACGTAGCCAGCCGCACGGCTGAAGTTACCACCAAGCCTTTCTTTTGTCGTGCAATAAAGGCCAGCGCCACGGCCATAGAAACCACCACGAACATGGCCAATGTTGCTAACAACACGGTGCCTGAAACATAAGACCAAAATCGCACCGTGAGCTCTTGCGATAAATTCGGTAGGGCCCAATAAAGCAGCTGCCCAAGCGGTAACACAAACGCCAACATAAAGATCGAGCTGCAAAATAATAGTGCCGCTGTCTGCGCACCGAAACCAAGCTGCAAACGTTTAGTGTTGCGCGCCGCATTTCGGCCCTCGGCATACTGGCGCTGACGACGACTATGCCGCTCTAACACAGTGACCACAACCACAAGCAACAGCAGGATGCCGGCAATTTTTAATGCGGCCGATAATGAAAACAAGCTAAACCACGCTTGGTAAATGGCGGTTGTTAATGTGTCGTAATTGAATACGGCAACAGTCCCAAAGTCTGCCAGCGTTTCCATAGCGACTAATAAAATGCCGCCCGCAATCCAGGGTCGCGCCATCGGCAACGCCACTTTAAAAAAGCTTTGCCGCACAGACAAACCCAATGATTGGCCCACCTCAATACTGCGCTGACCCAACGTTTGAAACGCATTGCGTGCGAGTAAATAAACATAGGGGTATAAGACGAGCGACAGCACTAAAACAATTGCACCATAAGAATAAACATTCAGTAGCCAACCCGAATCTGCCCGATAATGCCTGAGCATACTGTGCAGCGACCCACCATATTCAAACAAACCAACAAACGCAAAAGCCATCACATAGCCCGGCACTGCTAAAGGTAAAAACAACACCCAAGCAAAAAAACGACGCAGAGGGAATTCGCAACTCACCGTCAACCATGCCAGTGTGACCCCGATCGCACCGGCCAGCAGACAGACCCCAGCGGTGAGCGCCAGCGAGTTGAGCAAGCTGTTAGGTAAAACATAGCGAATGATGTGCGCTAGAGCGCCTTGGTCGTCCGTCCCATAGGAACTGACAATACTCATAAGCGTAATCAGCACGGGAAGCACAATCAGCAGTAAAGCTAGCTGCCAAACATATTTTGATATGAACGCGCGCAATGGTTTAACGGAGCCACATAATTAGCGATAGCCCACACGATCAAACAACATCACAGCGGTGGGCTGCAGCTTATAAGCATCGCTAAGCGGCTGCTCGCTGGCCTTAAAGCCGCCCCAAGCAACAACCGTTGGGTCGACAGTGGTAGAACTACTAATGGGATACTCCTGATTGACGCCTGCAAAGATGGCTTGGGCCTCATCCGAAACTAACCAGTCGACGAGGGCTTTGGCGGCCGCCACATTTTTGCTGTGCTTGAGCAGCCCAATACCAGAAAGATTGATATGCACCCCGCCCTCAGCCTCACCTTGGTTTGGCCAATACAGCGCCAGTGGTAAATCAGGTTGCTTAACTTGCATGCGGCCAAAGTAATACGTGTTCACCAGGCCGACATCGCATTGCCCATTAATAATGGCCTGCATCACTTGCGTATCGTTTGAAGTGGGCGCAATAGCTAAATTAGCTACCCAGCTTTGCACTATTTGCTCTGTCTCTTGCTCACCAAATTCACTAATGAGCATAGCCACCAGAGATTGGTTATACACTTTTTTAGAGGTTCGCAGACACAAGCGCCCTTGCCAAGAGGGATCACCTAGAGCCGCATAGGTCGACAACTGCGCCGGATCAACCCGCTCTTTGCTGTAAACAATCGTTCGTGCACGGAGCGAAAGGCCTGTCCACAAGTCATCGGTATCGCGTAAATGCGCCGGCACAACTTCATTGACAACCGGTGAATTGATACGCTGAAACAATCCTTCGGAGGCCGCAAAGCCCAGCGTACCGGCATCGACCGTCAGCAACAAATCGGCGCGGGTATTCTCACCCTCGGCCTTTAAACGCTCTATCAGGACACCCGCTTTGTCCGTTGCATACTCAATCGTCACACCCGTTATCTCGCGGTAACGCTCAAAAACTGGCTGGATTAGTTGCTCATTACGTGATGAATAAACGATTAAAGAACCACTAGGCTCCGAGTGAAGTGCCTCTTGAGCCGTCGCCTTGGCAGGCGAGTCAGCCTCAGAAACACCCTTACCACAGGCCGACAGGCACAGTGCAACCAGAAGAACCGCCAACCAATGGTGGCTGCAGTTCGCACTCAATAGGTGGCTATGGCGACGACGGGTAGACAACATCATAGTAACAATGAACCTCAAAATAGACTTATAGACTGAGCCAAACCTCGACAACAACCCACTCAGAAAGTCTGACTATTGGATCATCAAATCAATCTAAATGCAATTCATTCTTATTTGCATTTAGATTGATTAGCCCAATCGAGCCGGCATGAATACAAACGCTAACTTCGCCTGTCAACTCGCCATGAACGCCGCTAATCACTGGCTGTCAGGGTCTCACAATGAGCTTCAATCCAACTTAGGAAAGACGCTTGCGAAGCTTCTTAATGGAGCCGCGCAGCTTATCGATTTGCTTGTCTAGTTTAGGGGTGGAGGGCATATCAGCCTTATCAAGGATCGAGCGAATATCGCTCACCAATGCTTCACCACGGTGAATCAAATCGCTGTTGACCTCTGGCGCTTCTCGACGAGCCCGCTCAATTGCATCACGCGCCTTCGCAGCTTGCGCCTCTAACTCATCCATAACCGTGCCGTACAAGCCAAGATTAGCCAGCATCAATTTACGCGCACCGGCTGAAATTTTCTCTATTGAAAGCGATGGTTTACTCACAACTTTTTTACGTGTCGCTTTTTTAGGCGCAGCCTTTTTAGGCATAAGTTTTTTCGCTGCCGGCTTTTTAACTAATTTTTTCTTCACTGCTGCCTTTTTCACGGCTGTTTTTTTTGCAGTCGCTTTCTTTCCACTCGTTTTCTTTACAACAGGCTTCTTTGTAGCGACTTTCTTCGCTGTAGTTTTTTGTGCGGCCATCATCTTACCCTCTTGTTAACAAAAACCTTACTGAGCAATATCACTCAACACTGTTACTCAACAATACTTCTTTCAATACATAAAACAATGTCTTCACCGCAGCGTCAATCTACATTTCTATTAGTTTGCCTTCACAACATCTAAACGCAGCTGACAATCATTTATACTAAAGAGCAGCAGTATCTTTACGTAATTTATACCGGCAGGGGTTTAACCATCCGAGCAATATCGCCAGTTTTCTGCAAGGTAAGAAACGCCTCACCTAGTTCAAAACTTTGCTCTGCAGCACGCTGCCACAATGCAATGCGCTGCTGATCACGCCCCCTATACAAACTAAAATCTTTACGATCGGGTATACGCTGCTGCGGCAATGTTTGTACAAACGACTCTGATGGTGAAATCAACACCACATTGGCCAAACGATCCCCCGAAACTTTACGCCACGGATAAAACTTGTCGAACCACTGCTCTACCAAGTGCGGGTAAAAATGTGGATACAGTACTAAACCTGTGTGATCAGACAGCAAATTTCCAGGTAGAGGGTGATAATCAAGTAATCCACCATCGCGATAAACCGCGTCCGCTTGTCCATCTAAACCTCGCACACCGCTCATATAAACGGGCAATGAACCAGAAGCCAGTATGGCGGATTTAAATGTATCTTCTTGCAAGCTGATAAATCTACCTGCATCCGACTTTATGAGTGGCCGAGCGGCTTCACCCGCGCAAATAACCCGCGTAAATTCCGGCCTCCCCATCCATGGCAATGCATTTTGCACAGTGGCGCGCACCATCCCTAAGCGCTGCTGCATGAGCGATTCACTCCCCAACAGCCCAGTACACTGCACGGCGCCGCAACCAAACAGGTACTTCTCACTGTTGAGGACTTGAGTCACCGCCTCATCAGGCAGCACCTTATCAATAATTCGTTGAGTCTCGCGCGCAATGGCTGCAGTAGAAAAGTCTGTAGAATAATCTTGCGAAATGTATCCATCGGCCAAACGCTTGAAGGCCAATGCCGAATCGCACTGCGCTGCAGCAGCCAACTTAAATGCCCCTACCGAGGTGCCGTATAAAAATATTTTTTGTTTGGCGTTGACTAACCATCGGCTAAAAATAGCGCTATCTAAACCATAAATTCCAAGCCACTTAGCCGCACCCGAGGCCCCAAATACGGCCGCAATGTCTTCCGCTTGCAAGCCATCACGCTGAATTTTTGCATAGGCATCCGGCCCTGCTTGTATAATTAATTGACTCATAGATTGATCGTAAAAATCGCATTAAACGTGTGTGAAAGTCAGGCTACGCTCACACGCTGCCACCATCATTGTGCCTGCCCAACAATGAATTTTCGCTGCAGGAGAATTATTCAGGCTGAAAATAATTGAGCAGCATTGACCTCGCTGACTTAGCTTGGAGCACTATTTTACTGGATCGACCCTGCAAAAGGAGCACCGAATCCTGTATTTTTTCATAGTCTGGCGAGCGCAGCCCACGCCGAACCACCATGGCATAGGGTAAACTCCCTATACAGCCTCGCGATCCGCGCTAATGGTTCGCAACAGCGAACCTTGCAAGACTTGGCATAAACTTCTATCCACAGGCACAACGATAATATTAGGAACCGAAATGTTCGCTCAACTACAACGCGTACTAAAAAGCTATTCATTTCAATTTTTTCTCAGTACATCTCTAATCTTCGTCGTCGTAAGCATTTTAATATTTGCCCTACTATTTGCCTATTTTACGCGACAGCAAAGCATCGACTTACAACGATCGATTAAAAACGAATTAGATCGTGTTGAGCAGGTGTATAACGATATGGGCACGGCGCAATTTATCGACGCTACCAATCATCTCAACACAGAATATACGATCTCAAACTTTTACTACTTGCTCATCAACACCTCAGGAGAAAAAGTAGCTGGCGACCTCAACCAGTGGCCTGCCGTCATCCCCAGAACAAAAAAGCCCATCGCCTTCTCTATCGAGCGGCAGAGTATAGATAGAAGTCAAACCAAAACGATTGATTTGACAGGATTGGCCCGCGAGATGGCTGACGGAAGCACGCTATTAGTTGCTCGAAACCTCAGAATCGTGCAGATTTTTCTTCAAAATTATAAATCCGTCTTACTATTATTTTTTATTGTCTCGGTCACTTTATCAATATTGATAGCATTAATATTTTCGATACTCTCACTCAGTAGGCTTGAAAAATTCAACGTCGGTATCAACCACATTATGAGTGGCGACTTATCCGAACGCTTTGCGGTAAAAAAATCCAAAGCTGAAACCGAACAACTTGCGCGTAATCTCAACAAAATGCTGAACATGATCACTTCGTTAATTAACGATGTTAAGCGCGTATCTGACAATGTTGCCCATGATTTACGCACGCCATTAACACGCCACCGCAACAACTTGGTTACGGTTAAAAACGCCGTCGATGAAGTACACAGCGAAGCCATACAACAATTAATCATTGAAACTGATCAGCTGCTAGCAACATTTAACGCCCTGCTTCGCATAGCAAAAATCGAATCGGGTAATGTAAGCACACCGATGACACCCACAACATTGAGACCCTTAATTAGCGATGTAATAGAGCTTTATGAGCCACTTGCAGCCGACGCCGGCATCAATATAAAAGTCGAGCTTGCTGGGCATCCGGTCATCATGGGCGATCGCAATTTACTCTTTCAAGCAATCGCCAACCTAGTTGATAACGCTATTAAATACACTCCCACAGGTGGCACTATTCGCTTCAAGCTTATGGATTATTGGGTAGACAGCGGCTACCCAGTCTTACAGAACATGCCCAACTCAAGTGACAGCCACTCAACAGACGAACTCAGCCCAAGCGATGCGAGTTCAGCGCACTCCTTTATCAGTCTTTCGATTTCGGACTCTGGGCCGGGGGTTCAAACAGAAAACTACAAAAAAATGTTTCAGCGCTTTTATCGCGAAGAAAAAAGCCGAGGACTAAAACCTGGCAACGGATTGGGCTTGAGCATGGTGTACGCAACCATGAATTTACACCAAGGAGCGATTCTGGTGGCCAACAACGATCCCGGACTGAATGTCACGCTGGTGTTCCGCCAGCATTAACCAAGCCAAGGCCTGGGCGCGCCTGCATCAATCAAGCGCAGCAGCTATCGTCAGGCAGCTACGGTGAACCTATGGCTAGGTATTCTGCTCACTGAAGTATTCTCGCGTCAAGCTCACCACCACGGGGCTGAGCAATAACAATGCCACCAAATTAGGCAGTGCCATAAGCGCATTTAACGTGTCAGCTAACAACCATATAAACTCTAAATCGGCCACCGCACCCAATGGCACGGCGAGTGTCCACAATATTCTAAACGGAATAATAGCTCGCTCACCTAACAAGAAACCAGCACAGCGCTCGCCGTAAATACTCCAACCCAAGACGGTAGTAAATGCAAATAACGCCAAACCTACGCCAACCACATGTGCACCGATGCCCGGCAACGCCGTATCAAACGCCATAGAGGTAAGCGCGGCCGAAGACTCTCCGGTGGTCCAAGACCCCATCATTACAATGACCAATCCCGTTACACTACACACTAAAAGCGTATCGATAAAAGTACCCAGCATAGCCACCAAACCCTGCTTTACCGGTTGATCGGTGTTGGCGTGGGCATGGGTAATAGGCGCGCTACCCAGACCAGCCTCGTTAGAAAAAATGCCTCGGGCCACACCAAATCGAATAGCCGCAATCATGGCTGCGCCTGCAAAGCCTCCAGTGGCAGCGTGGCCTGTAAAGGCGCTGTTAATAATTAAACTCAGCGCCGCGGGCACCGCCTCAAGGTTGGTGCCAATAATCCACAATCCACAACTCAAATAGGCGAGCGCCATAAAGGGCACTAACCATGTAGCTACCGCAGCAATACGGCGAATACCGCCAAGCAGCACCAAGCCCACCATCACAAACATTAGCAGCCCTGTGACCCATGAACTGATCCCATAATTCGCCGCAAGCCCACTAGCAACAGAATTACTTTGTACGGTGTTACCAATACCAAAACCGGCTATCGCGCCAAATACCGCAAAGGCCGTACCCAGCCAACTCCATTTTTGACCGAGCCCATTTTTAATGTAGTACATCGGCCCGCCGCGATGCTCGCCCTGCTCATTAGTCTCACGAAAACGAATAGCCAATACGGCTTCTGCATATTTGGTGGCCATACCAAATAGAGCCGTTAACCACATCCAAAACAAAGCACCGGGCCCACCCAGCGCTATAGCCGTTGCCACACCGGCGATATTACCCGTACCAATTGTCGCCGATAGGGATGTCATTAAGGCGCCAAACGGAGTAATTTCGCCGTTATGCCCCGCAGGTTTAGCGAACAATTGACGAAAGGCCTCGCCGAGTTTTCGCCAAGGCAAAAATTTCAAAATAACCGTTAAATAAATACCCGTGCCCAAAATAAGCACCAACATCGGCACTCCCCAAACCAGCGAATTAAGGCTATTTATAAATTCATTAATTACAGGCATATGGCTTCCGTTAGATATTGATTAAAAATAGTTAGCCTAAAGACGGCTTAGGCCATAGTTATCAAAGACGATAGTTATCAAAAACCGGCGTCATCAAAAGCCAAAGCCACCAGCAAAACTGTAAGGAGGCTTGACGAAATATAATAGACAGGCTAGTCGGGATGCACGACCTGACGATAATCTTCGCTAAATAAAACCTCAAATCGTATCGTGGCGCCTAGCACGCCCTCGTGCTTATTCGTTTCGGGTAGACGCCGCCATAAATAGTTAGGCTCGAATTCCACATAAAACCATTTTTTCCAAAGATTAATTCGATACAAAAAACCAGGGCCATAGTCGGTCGTTATGTAATCAGGCCGCGTATCACCACTGGCACGAATATAATAAGCCACCGCATGGTTTTCTTTAAAGACGTGGCTGAGTGACAACACCGATTGCCAAGGCAGGCCCGGTGACTCTTCGCCAAAATCTAAGCGGTTAGTCCAGCGAATTAACTGGCGCTCATTGATTGAATAATCGGCTTCGATGGTTGTTGTAGAACCAAAACCCCGGGTATCTTGCCAGTATATGTTTTCAGTTAGGCGCAGCAAGGCGCGGTCGTTAATGGGCAAGGTGTAGCGCCCACGCACGCCTGTGCGCAGCTGACTGCCAGAGCGCAAACCTAGCCGATAATCGATGCGAAACTTTTGCCGCTCGGCAATATTATATTGTAAGCCTACGCCTCCTGAATTGTCTTGCTCCTCACCCAGTTCTTCCAAGCTTTCTTGCGCAAGCAAATCCTCATCTTCATCAAAAAATACCAATTTCAAACGCTCATCAAGTAGCGGCAAATTAACTTTGCCACGCACGCGTATGTTATTGGCAGTTTCACCAGATTCTTCCCAAAGGTTGTCATAACGCACACGCACAAAAGAATGAGCCGTTTCGATGTCCGTCCGAGCAACGCCAAAATAACCATCAATCCAGCGCGCCAAGGAGTCAAACCGAGCGGTCACATAACTATGGGATTGATCAAGCACCGAATTGTCAGCCACAGCCTCAACAGACTCCTCAGCCTGCCCATCAGCGGCATCATCAAGAGAAGCGTCGTCAAGAGAAGGATCATCAACTGCACTATTTAGGGGAACAACATCCATGGCAACAACATCTGTCGCAGGCGTGTTCGCTACAGTGACCGTGCTGACAAACAGCAGATGCAGCGAAAGCCACAGCGGCACAAGAGAAAGGCTATGAGCAAGGCAATGAGGAAGACGAGTAGCAAGACGAGTAAAAAAGCGCGTTAGCGCAGAGTCTTGACAGCGCTTAATCTGCGAAGCTGGCTGCACAGCGCGCGTCCTTTGCCAAGGCCACAGGGTTAGTAGTTTCATAGGCAGCTCCAGATCATTAAGCTGGGAAGACGCGCCGCGTCATACATAGGTGTCAGGCTAAGGGAGCCTGAATATTGATAAGCGGCATCAAAAAACCCTCTCCTAACACACACTTTTAAAATCAACTAACGACCAAGCGCGAGGTTGGTGCACTATTAATTATTCGTTTAAGGTCTCACTCATAGCTTGCAAAACCATGAGTGAGCTTGCTCCGGACTTAAATACTGCCTAATCGAACTTACGGCCTTTGTTCGCCGCGATACGCATACGCAGTGCATTAAGCTTAATAAAGCCCTCGGCATCTTGCTGATTGTAAGCACCTTCATCTTCATCAAAGGTGGCTATAGACTCATCAAACAGACTATCGGCAGACTGTCGGCCAACGACGGTCACGTTACCTTTGTACAACTTGAGACGCACCGTGCCGTTAACCATTTTTTGTGATTCATCGATAGCCATTTGCAACATTTTACGCTCGGGTGACCACCAGTAGCCATTGTAAATTAATGAGGCATAGCGAGGCATCAACTCATCTTTTAAATGAGCCACTTCTCGGTCCAAGGTCAGCGACTCAATGGCTCGATGCCCTCGCAGCATAATGGTGCCACCTGGCGTTTCGTAACAACCGCGCGCCTTCATGCCTACATACCGGTTTTCAACAATATCCAGCCGGCCAATACCGTGCTTACCACCTATTTCATTTAGCTCAGCCAAAATAGTCGCCGGGGTTTTGCGGATGCCGTCAACCGCAATGATATCGCCTGACTGATAATCCAATTCAATATATTGAGCTTGCTCTGGCGCAGCCTCGGGGGATACTGACCAGCGCCACATGTCTTCGTCGGGCTCGTTCCAAGGATCCTCAAGATTGCCACCCTCATAGGAGATATGCAGCAAGTTAGCGTCCATCGAATACGGCGATTTTTTACCGCGCTTCATCTCAACTGGAATCTTATGCTGCTCGCAGTAAGACATAAGTTTATCGCGAGAGTTAAGGTCCCATTCACGCCATGGGGCAATGACCTGTACACCGGGCTTTAATGCATACGCGCCCAACTCAAACCGAACCTGATCATTACCTTTGCCGGTTGCACCATGTGAAATAGCATCAGCGCCAGTTTCGTTGGCAATTTCAATCATCCGCTTGGCAATCAGTGGTCGCGCGATTGAGGTACCCAACAAATATTCGCCTTCATAAATAGTGTTGGCGCGAAACATCGGAAAAACATAATCGCGCACAAATTCTTCACGTAAGTCGTCAATATAGATTTCTTTGATGCCCAATGCCTGCGCCTTACTTCTCGCCGGCTCAACTTCTTCCCCTTGGCCAATATCAGCGGTGAAAGTCACCACTTCGCAATCATAGGTCTGCTGTAACCACTTAGCGATTACTGATGTATCTAGGCCACCTGAATAGGCGAGTACCACTTTTTTAATTTTGCTCATGAAACGTTTCCTGCCAGAACGTTATCGACTCTACATCGACATACCGTAATCCAGCGTTAAAGACAGTTGAAGTCGTTGCTGCGAAGATCTGCGCTAAACATTGTCTAAACATTGCCTAAACAATTACCCAGCCCGCCGTTCTCTCTATCTCGCAGACAGAGTATAAGCGCCAAGCTGAGGCTACAAACTAGCGCCTTGCTTAAAGCGAAGCAGTTTACCGAAAAAAGAGACTGTTAGCATGGACTGAATATACGCAAACTTGCACATAAACCGCAGAAAAACAGGTCATGCGGCCCATCACACCGTGGGAATGGCCTAGGCAGAAAAATATGCCGCTTTAGCGCCGGGCAATGGGTTGAGGCACCCGCTCTACTCGCAGCGTCACGCGCCGGTTGTCGGCTTTACCGGCCACGCTGGTATTTGGGGAGACAGGAAAGCGCTCGCCATGAAAGCGAACGGTCAGCTGATTGCGAGAAATACCCTTACTCGCAAGGTAATCCGCAACAGCCTCTGCACGCCGACGCGACAGCTCGCTGTTGTAGGAGGTATTGTGGGTATTATCGGTATGTCCGTCGATAAAGAGCTGCTCGACATCGGTAGCGCGCGATAAATAATCGGCCATGGTATTGAGCCACTCTTGCGCCTTGGAGGTAATGGCTGCTTTGTCACTATCAAACTGCACGCGCGAGCGCTCTAGCTGATCAAAGCCAACCGGAGAAAGCGCAGATAAGCATTGTTGATATTCGACATACGCTGAACGAAAGGCCACCGAAGACATCGCCACCTCGACCGCTTGCCCTTGCGCATACCAGGCGCGGCGTAAAAACCGTGGCGATTTACCAGCATAAAGTTCCGCTACCAAGCGATTAGCCATTGCAGATTCAAGCTCAACGGGATGGGAGCCTTCCAAAACATTCACCAAGCCTAACTCATCGTCAGCTAAATCAGGATTCCATCGCGGAGCCTGCGAGGTCAAAACCGCTTGCCCCTTAGCCAGTGGATTGGCCGGACTATACAAATAAAAACGCAGCGCCTGACCGGCATTTT
>Ga0075467_10000351_pt1 | contig 35534 bp, 31 predicted proteins | sample DEB08_DNA_9_FD_75067 | JGI IMG/M metagenome (GOLD analysis project Ga0075467, IMG submission 75067) | Aqueous microbial communities from the Delaware River and Bay under freshwater to marine salinity gradient to study organic matter... | ecosystem: Environmental > Aquatic > Marine > Coastal ... | reverse complement strand
TACGGCTCTGGGATATTGATAAATTGATATGACTCGGACGTAGAATACTCAAAAGAGCGTCAAAATTCGCAGAAATTATTTACAAAAAATCTGCGTATTCTCCGTATTCTACGTCCGAATTAAAGTCGCAATTATTCACTATGAAAAGCGATTTTTTTCAACTCAATCCCTTTTAAAATTCTACCAATATCATTCGCTTCTTCGATGCGCTCGTGAACAGCCTCGAACTCGCCTTTATCAATCATATCCTTGAATTGCTGTAATTGATTGATATACTCTTCCAGAGCGGCAGATATATTTGGAGCGTTTTCCTGAAAAATCGGTGTCCACATTTTGGAGGAAGATTTCGCTAAACGAACCGTTGAGGCGAAACCTGTGCTAGCCATGTTAAAAATGTGTTTTTCGTTTTTTTCGATTTCTAAAACGGTCAATCCCAATGTAAAAGACGAGATATGCGACAAGTGCGACACATAAGCGATATGTCTATCATGTTCGATAGGATTCATGTAAGTATTTCGCATTTTTAGCGTTTCCGCAAATAGTCGGTCGATTTTTTCAACGGCCCATCTATAGCTCAAATCTGGCTCACAAATGATATTCACTTTCCCTTTAAAAAGTTCATATAAAGCGGCTTCTGGTCCGGTATTTTCTGTTCCGGCCAACGGATGACAAGCTACAAAGTTAGGACGATTGCGATGATTTTTAGCAGCTTCACAAACACCGCTTTTAGTCGAACCGACATCTATTAAAATTGCCTCTTCTTGCAAATTATCCAAAATCGGCTGCATCAAAAAACGCATTGCGTTTACCGGAATTGCTAAAATAACTAAGTCTGCTGCTTGTACTCCAAGAACCAAATCCATCGTTTCATCCACTATTCCTAATTCGACAGCTTTTTCGCAATGCTCTCGATTAATATCTACGCCAATAAAACGACTCGCATAGCCACTTTTTCGTAAATCTAACGCCATCGAACCACCGATTAATCCTAAAACTATAACTGTTATTGTCATTCGTCAATCTTGTATTAAAAAATTACAGTTACAAAAATAGTGATAATTGCAATAGGATTTGTCAAACGTTTATTTTATAACATTTTGCCCCCAAAAGCCATCATATTTTTTCAGTTCTAAATCACTTAGAACGACGCACTGACAAGCTAAACGCAAGCCATTTTTCATTGTGTGCGGTGGAAAATTAAGTCGCCATTTCTCCATCTTCGTCAATGGATTTACATCGCCTTTAATCTCAACCGCACAAGTTCCACAACTCCCCAAACCTTTACAATTGAACCAAGCTGCTTCACCATTGTGAGGTGAAAGATTTACTCGTCTCAATACTTTCCGTAGATTATCGCCTTTTTGGCATTTTATTATTTGTCCTTTGAACTTGATCGTCGGCATATTATAGCGTTTATTGTGAGTAAGTTTACTAATTTAATTAATGTAAAAATAAATGCGATAAAACTTTAATCGTATCAGTCGATTATTGTTCACAAACCTTACAATTAGACATTTCGTTTTTCTAACATATCATCATAACTTGCCTTTGATAATTTCTTGTTTTTTGAATTCTTTTGTAACAAAGCCAAAATCAAAATCGTCACCTTATCAAACAACCGAAAATAATCGGTAAAATGAAACTGAAATACTTTAGATGAACTATTTACAACACTTTAAAACTGAAATATTACCAATGAAAGAAAAATGCTTTCGGGTAGCTAATCGCATTACTGGTGATGTCTCGGAAGCAGAGGATGTCGTTCAAGAAGTATTTATTAAGGTGTGGAATTTACGAGATTCTTGGTCAAATTACACTAACCTTCAAGGTTGGACAATGCAAATGACGAAGAATAAAGCGATTGATAAAACTCGGTCAAAGCACAAAAAAACAGCTTCTTTAGATGGTGTTTATGATATGCCTCAAACGGGAAAATCGCCCGAACAGGCAGCAGTTTTATCAGATACGATGCAGCAGATTAAAAAATTGATGTCAATGCTACCTGAGAAACAACGACAGATTATGCAGCTGCGAGATTTCGACGAGTTTACTTATAAAGAAATTGCAGATTTGTTAAATATTCCGATGAATCATGTAAAAGTAAATTTGTCACGAGCAAGAAAAACAATTCGACAAGCTTTAATTGAAATATCTTCTATTGGAGATTTAAATTAGCAAGAAATTTTAAAATGAGTAAAATGAAAGATAATATAAACATAGCAATTCTATTAGAAAAATATTGGGAAGGAGCAACTTCTTTGCAAGAGGAAGAAGTGCTTACCAAATTCTTTTCTGAAAACGAAATCGCAGAAATTCCGATGGAGTTTCACGCTTTTCGACCACTATTTTTGGCGAAAGCCGAAACATACGAACAACAACTTGATAAAGATTTTGACCTAAATATTTTGACAATGATTGCAGAAGAAAAATTGATGCAGTCGGAAACAAAAGTTGTCGAAATGAACGCTAATAATCAAAATGATGAAGTCCGTCGATTGCGTTGGATTGCAGGAGTTGCAGCAAGTATCGCTTTGTTGTTGACCGCTTATATCTTCATACCGAAAACGAATAAAGAAAGTGTCATCGTACAGGAAACGGAACTGACAGAAGAGGAGAAAGCTGAGGCTTTAAGGGCTTATAAACAAACGAAAGCCGCCTTATTTTTTGTATCCACCAAGATGAATGAAGGGACACAAAAAGCTGCTGAAGGTATGAATAAAGTTAAAAATTTAGATAAGGTCTTACAAGAGTTCGAGTAGTCTTAGTGATTGAATCACATTCACAAAAACTACAATACTATTTAAACTACTTCAACTAAAAGGAAATAATCAACTATTAAATAATAATCGGTCGTTGATGTAAGGTCAACGACCAAAATTAAACAAGAATAATCATGAAATACGGAATGTTAATCATAGCATTTTTGATGCTATCAGTTAGTGGGTTTTCGCAAGTAGATGCAATTTCTAAGTATTTTAACAGATATCAGGAAGACACCAGTTTTACGGTGGTTTATATTAGTCCGAAGATGTTCAAAATGATTTCAAAACTAGCAGAAGATGAAATAGAACCCGAGATACAAGAGGTCATTAAAGATTTGAAGGGCTTACGAATATTGACAACGAAACAAAATGGTATGAGATACTATAACGAAGTGACGAAGACCCTTAATTTAAAGTCGTATGATGAATTAATGACGTTGCGAGATGGTAACAGTAACGTACGATTTCTGATCAAAGATAATGGCGATATTATTGAGGAACTCTTACTTTTGGTTGGCTCAGAAGATGAGTTTGTGATGATTAGTTTTGTCGGAAAAATTGACTTGGAGAAAATTGCTAAATTGTCTAATGCTGCTGATATTGACGGTTTGGAATACTTAGAAAAAGTAGGTCAAGATTAATTTAACCCTATCCTTTGTAATAGCTGTTCGCAATATATTGTATCTCTCAATATGTTGCGAACCGTTTTGATAAAATAAAAAATGAGACAGTTACTTTTAATTTGTAGTTTAGTTACACTCTCTTCTTCTGCATTTGCTCAGCAAAGTGTCAAGAAATTTTACAATAAATATAAACATAAAGAAGATGTAACTTCCATAAAGGTACAGGGCTGGATGATAAAATCCGTCTTGGCTTTTGTTGAAGATTTTGAGGGAGATGATATTGTTAAAAAAGTGACCAAACTACGAGTTTTAACAATAGAAAACGGCAATCCGGTTTCTGCTAAAGATCTTCACGAGTTGGTAAAAGACGCTAAAACTGAATCTTACGAGGACTTAATGACGATTCGTGATGGCTCAACGAGTGTCCGGTTTATGATTAAAGAAAATGAAGAAAAAATCAAAAACTTATTGGTTTTCGTTAGCGAATCCGATGAGTTTGTGCTCATTAGTTTAGAGTGTAATTTGAAATGGAATGACTTAAAAAATATTGATTTTGATAAAGTAAATGGTGGCGAGGTATTTAATAAACTACCTGCGAAGAAAGAGAATGTTCCGAGGGCTTAAGGCTAAATTTATAAATCAATTTCTATAAAATAAAAAGAGCTTTCTCAAGTATTAGAGAAGGCTCATTTTTTGGTATCCATTTTCTTAGCTTCATTTAATCACAATTATCATGATTCTCAATGACTTGAATCAAATACTTATGCGATTCCATTAAAGACTCTGCTACGCCCAAAAGTCGCTCGACTTCGTTGCTCAATGTTTTGATTTCGTCTGTAGGATGCTCAATTTTTTTCATGGTATAACTATGATAACAGTGCATGCCATTAATCATGCTATCAAACTGTACACATTGAGTTTTTATCCTCTCAAACTCATCATCTACCAGAATAGGTTCGGAGTTTATTTCGGTATCCGTATGAAGGGCTTCATTGCTCAAATCCGTCATTACGAAATCTGAAATACTCACTTGAAAATACTCAGCTAACTTCATCACATTTAGGATTTTAGGCTCGGCAATCGATTTTTCATAAGAGGCTATATTTCCACGCTTTAATCCTATTTTATCTGCTAAGTCACACTGACTCAGCCTGTGTTTCTTTCTTAAATACTTGATGTTGGTACTAACAAAGTGCATTTGTCAATTATTTTAACATTTATAAGGTTGGTAATCTAAAGATACTATTTTTTTTCAATCTTAGCATTTTCCTAAATAAAACACTCAAAAAAAACGCTATTTAATTAAAAATAGTTTAAAAATGATAAAAAAATTATCATTCCATCATTTCAAAATTATTTTTGCAACTTTTTTTTACTAAAAAAACGACATTTGTTCAATTTGTTAAAGTTTTTAACTTAAAGCTTAAACAAAAAATGCAAAAAAACTTGACAAGCATTGGATTTCCCCTTATATTTGTAGAGTAATTGAAAAAAAAATTGACATACCCAATAATATAAACATATAAAACACAGATATATTATGATAACAGCGAATGTTCAAAAACAATTAGTACAGTTTCAATCAATGCTGCATGCCTTTGCTTATAAACTAACAGGTGACTTCACAGACGCTCAAGATCTTTATCAAGATACGGCATTCAAGGTTCTAAAAAACGCTGATAAATTCAAGCCTGGTACAAATTTCAAAGCTTGGAGTTCGACTATTATGCGAAATATATTCATTAATAATTATCGTAAGAAAAAACGTAGAGGTGTAATTACGGACTCTACTGATAATAATTATTATATCAATTCAGGTGACCAAACGGTTGTCAACGGAGGCGAAAGAAGTTTGCGTTATGAAGAGATTGTTGAGTTGATTGATGATTTACCAGAAAATTTAAAAGAGCCGTTTTTAATGTCTTACAATGGTTTTAAATATGATGAAATCGCTGATAAATTAGATGCACCTTTAGGGACGATTAAAAGTCGTATTTTCTTCGCACGCAAAAGTCTAAGAGAACGCTACTTGCAGCTAAACGGTAGTAGAAACTAATTGAACTGTTCAAAATATTTTTAAAGGCAACATTCCATGCGAATGTTGCCTTTTTTACGTTTTAAATAGTTGGCCACTATCAATCTGTAAGATCTTCAAAACCTTATAGGTTTAAAATCAGTAAGTTATAAAGAACAAATTATGGTATTGATTTTATAAAAGTACTTATCTATTAGCAATACAATATCTCAAGATGACTAACATCTCTCCTATTAGATTCGTTATTTGCATGGATCATCCTCAAATATGTTCCTTTTATCCAATAAATTATTATTACTAAAAATAGATTTTGAACTTTGTGTCGGATTTCGTGTATAACGAAACTATAATCAACTAATAAAATCACTATCTAAAATTCTATTATTGTGAAACGAGTACACCTATTTACGATAAGTTTGGTTATTCTTTTATCCTGCTTTGCGTTTCAATCATCGAGTCAGAGTATTAGCGGTTATATTTATAATATGAACAATGAACCGATTCCTTACGCTAATATTTTTGTGCGAGAGTTAAGTTCGGGGACAACTACGGACGAAAACGGTTTTTATTACTTGGCGTTTGATGTTGGAGGCGAATTTCAAATTGCGATTTCAAGTTTAGGTTATGAAACTTTAGACCAAATGATTGTCGTCAGTGATGATGATATGAATAGATCATTTTTCCTAAAACCTTCGGCTTTCGCCTTAGAGGAAGTCACCGTCAGAGCGTCAAAACGTGATCCTGCGTATGCGATTATTCAAAATGCGATTGACAATAAAAAGAAATACCTTAAATCCATCAACAGTTATAAAACAGAAGTTTATGTAAAAGCAGTCGAGGAGGTTGACAAAAAGAAACGAAATAAAAAAAAGGTCGAAGAAGTCGATAATATTAATATTAGTGGTGGCGAGCCAACGCCTCAACTGACCGAAGCTCAAAAGGCAAATCAGGCTCTAATGGATCAACTTAATTTAGTAGAAATCCAATTGACGTTAAACTATCAATTTCCGAAAAAATACAAAGAAGAACGAACTGCCTACAAAAAATCCGGTGACCAAAGTGGCTTATTTATTCCTAAATTTGGAGAGACCGATTTTAATTTTTATAGAAATATGGTGCGTTTGACAGGCATTGCAGAAGCTCCGATTATCTCGCCTTTGAGCAATACTTCCGTACTTTCCTACAAGTTCAAACTCATCGAATCAAAAGCAGAGGGTAATCAGTTAGTACACAAAATCAAGGTCATTCCTCGTAAATCGGGCAACTCGACCGTTAATGGCTACATTTATATTAATGACGGTCTTTGGAATATTAACCGAGTTGATTTTGAATTAACAAAAAGTGGTTTAAAATTTTTTGATGCCTTTAATTTAAAACAAAACTACGAACAGTTAGAAGATAGTATTTGGTATGTTAACCGTCAAGAGTTCAACTACGAAACCAAGGTCGGTCGTTTTCAGACGTTTCAAGGCAGTACAATATTAAAATATCGTGATTTTCAAAAAGATTATGAGTTCCCAGCCAAATTTTTTAAAAATGAAGTAATTGTTACGACAAAAGAAGCCTATGAACGAGATAGTTCGTATTGGAATGCTGTTCGCCCGGAGGCTTTGACCGTCGAACAGCAGAAAGTTATATTTTTACGAGATAGTGTTAGTGCGATTATCAATAGTAAAGAGTATCAAGATAGCATTACCGCTGAATTTAACAAAGTAACACTTTTGGAAGTGTTTTGGGAAGGTGTCGGGTGGCGAAATAACGAAAAAAAGTCAGAGATTTTTCTTGGTTCTATTCCGTCTTTGATTGATTTTTCGGTTGTCGGTGGCTGGCGTGCTGGCCCTTTTGGTTATTATTTTAGACGCTTTGAGAATGGTCAGATGATGAGCCTTTCGGGGAGGTTAAGTTATGGCTTTAGAAATGAGGATTTAACCGGTTTTTTCAATAGTTGGTATCGTTACAATCCGCATAAATTAGCAGACCTCCGAGTTCGTCTCGGGCGACGTTTTCAGTCAGTCAATAGTTTTGATGCTTTCTTTAATCAATTGAGCATTGCGAACTATATTCAAAATGATGAATATGAAATTGATCACCGATTTGAAATTATCAACGGCTTGTACTTAGCAACAAACTTTTCTTATAATGACCGCAAATCTATCGAAGATTATCTGGGACAGACACAGCTAGAAGAATGGTTATCTAACTCTGAACTAACGACCAACGAAGTACTCATTTTTGATCCTTATCAAGCATTTATTACCAATACCAGGCTGCAATTTACGCCAGGACAAAAATATATGACAGAACCAAATCGTAAAATCATCTTAGGCTCTGACTACCCGACATTTACGTTGCGTCACCGTCGAGGCTGGGAAAATATTTTTGGTAGCGATGTGAACTTTGATTATTTAGAATTTCAGGTTGAACAAGATTTATTATTGGGTCAATTTGGGCATTTATTATACAACGCACGAATCGGAGATTTTTTAAATGATAAACGCATTCAAGAAGTTGATGTCAAGCGTTTTCGGGCTTCAGACCCGATTTGGTACTCTAATCCTTTATTTTCGTTTCAATTATTAGATACTTCACTGAACACTACAAATCTATTTTTTGAAGTTCATGGCGTGCATCACTTCAATGGAGCTTTTGTAAATAATATTCCGTTAGTCAAAAAGACTGGTGTTCGTTTAGTAGCAGGTGCAGGCTTTATGTGGTTACAAGAAAACAACTTCCGTCATCAAGAAGTCATGCTTGGCTTAGAACGAGTATTCAAATTAGGAGCGAGACGACGTTTAAAAATTGGTTTATTCGGTGTTGTAGCCGATGGCAATCGCAGTCGCCCCGATGTAACATACAAGGTTTCTATCGATGTCATTGATACTTGGAAAAAGGATTGGAGTTTTTAGGTTTTCAATAACCTCACCTCTTTATACAAAAAGACCTGATAGATTTTCAAATCCATCAGGTCTTTTATTATTCATAATCAAAATATTATGAAATTATTTCTCAGCATTTTTCTGAGCTTCCTCAATCATTTTTTTCATTTGCTCTTCTGTCATTTCTGGCATTTGCGGCTGTTGTTGAGCAGCAGGCAAAATTTCTAATAATTCTACCTCAAAAACTAAAGTTGATTTCGGTGGAATACCTTGGTTGCCTCTTTCACCGTAACCGATTTCGTGAGGAATCACCAATTCGTATTTTGACCCAACATTCATCAAGCCAACACCTTCTGTCCAACCTGGGATCACACCATTTAAAGGAAACGTAACTGGCTCGCCTCTGTCATAAGAACTATCGAAAGTTTTGCCATCAACGAAAGTACCTTTATAATGTACTTTTACTTGATTTTCAGGGCTTGGCTTTTCGCCTTCCCCTTCCGTAATCACTCGATACTGCAAGCCACTTGGCGTTGTGATAACGCCTTCTTTCTCTTTATTATCCGCTAAGTATTGCTCATTGACCTTGATACGAAGACTGTCTGTCAATACAAAATATCCTTCAAGAATTTCTGCTGTTGCTTCAGGTGCATACTTAGAAGAGTTACTTAACTGACCTTTTACACCATTAAGAACTTGCTCAACATCTACTTTATCAAAATTTGATTGAATCAAATTATCACCTAATATCACACCGATACTATAACTTTCCGACTTTGGAAAATCCATAGGCACGGGAATATAATTAGTATCCGCCTTCATTTTTGCTTGTTGTTCTTTTCCATATTCTTGTTGGAAAGTCTGAACCGTAAATCTTGCAGAATCCACAAGATTCTTCTCCTCTTCTTTCAATGCAAAACCGGCTTTCATACCCTTGCTAAACTCATCGAAATCAACAGATTGAACTCCTTGACGTTGCAAGTAGCTACCCATTGACGCACCAAGGCTATAGGCCACAGAATCAGGCACATCAAAAGACATAGAATATTCTCCATCTTGCTTATCTCCGCAAGAAACTAAAAACATCGGTGCAACAATGGCAGCGATTAAAACTAATTTTAAAAGTTTCATATTTTGTACTTAAAAGTTTTACTGAGTTACGAAATGTTGTGTTTTTCGATATAACTCATTTCTATTATTTAATTTAAATAGCTTTCGCTAATTTTTTTGCAAAAGTAAACAATTATTTAAGGAATAATATTGAGAATTCTATTTTGCTGCTAATTTCCACTAAATCCAGTTATCCGAATGTATAAATTAATAATCATAATCGCTCCCAAAAGAAAAGAAGCGTATTTTAACCAACCGTTATTTGCTCTAAATTCATCAATTTTACGCTGTTGCTCTTTTGTCTTTCCCTTAAAATAGCCGATCGCATATAGATATAAATAAACAGCGATTCCTAATAAAGCTAATTCCCAAATTAATCCAATGATTTGCATATAAATTTAAACTGTTAAATTACTCCGAGTTTTCCGATTTTTTCGGAGTCCCGATTACTCGGTGATTATGATTGCTAAATTCTTTCTCAATCGTATTTAATAAATACTCCTCCGCAAAAATACAACTTATTCCGTCATTCAATATTCAAGATTATACTTTAAGATAATCTTTAGTACTTTTGAGTGTTTTTGCACGTTTCAATAATTAAATTTACAAAATAACACTTAGAGCATATTAAAATCTAAAAATCGACAATGCAGAAAATATTATTTATTACATTTTTTTTAATAAGTTTCACACAACTATCAATCGCTCAAGAGGACGATTACTACGTCAATGATTATAAAACAACCATGCTTTATGAAGACTTTATCTATAAACCAACCATTAAAAGTGCCTTATTACATCAAGACGGTTTATTGATTAGTCAGCCGATAGTTTCCCTTTCTGGAATGGATGTTTTGAGGTTATCCTTTGATGAACTTGCCGACGAAATTGGTGATTATTATTACACCATCATTCATTGTAACGCTGACTGGACCCCGACAGCGAACCTAACCGAAATGGAGTATATCGACGGTTTTTCGAATGAACGCATACGAGATTATGAATTTTCGTACAACACACTCACCAACTATGTTCACTACGAACTCCTACTTCCAAATGATGATTTTAGCTGGACAAAATCAGGAAATTATCTTTTAGTCGTTTACGAAGATGAGGATATGGAAAATTTAGTTTTGACAAAGCGATTTATGGTCGTCGATAGTAAAATGTCGATTAGTTCAAAAATTGAACAACCTTTAGGATTTTCACAAGCTCGAAAAGCACAAGAAATCGACTTTACGGTCAATCATAAAGGTATCCGAGTCAGCAATCCTCAAATTGAAGTTAAAGTCGTTTTACTTCAAAATGGCCGTTGGGACAATGCCATCACTGGCTTAAAACCGCTTTTTGTCCGTAACGAAGAGTTACTTTACGATTATCAAAATAAAATCGTGTTTGATGGTGGAAAAGAATATCGTCACTTGAATCTACAAACAACTCGTTATAAAACGGATAAAATGTTACGCATTATCGAAGATGATGTAGATGGCAATATCGTTCAGTTAGTCGATGAGTTTCCACGTTTGAGTGTTCCGTATTTATTTGAAAATGATTTGAATGGAAAATATATTATTAATAATGAACACGAGGACGAACCCGAAACAGAAGCCGATTATATTTGGACGCATTTTTATCTAAAAAAACCAGTCGAACTGGATGGTGGTGATGTGTATATTTTTGGTGGATTGACCGAGTTTCAAATTGATCCTTTATTCAAAATGGAATACGACATAGCGAATAAACGCTATCAAGCCAGAGTTTTGCTCAAACAAGGTTTTTACAATTATCAATATGCTTTTGTTAGCGATGCTGAGCCGGATAAAGTAGATTTGAGCGAAATCGAAGGCGACTGGTACGAAACAGAAAATGATTATTATATTTTGGTCTATTATCGACCATTCGGCAGTCGTTATGATCAGTTAGTTGGCTTACGCCAAATTAACACGAGGGAATAATTTCAAATCATAAACGATAAAAAAGACACAAAAGAAACTATAAATAACTTTTGTGTCTTTTGTCGTTTAACTACATCGTGAACTGCAATTTAGCTTTTCGTTCTGCTCGTTTAATCGCCAAATCAATCAATTCGTCCATCAATTGTGCTTGCGGAATACCCGAATATTCCCACAATTGCGGATACATACTGATGTTTGTAAACCCAGGAATCGTGTTGATTTCATTTAAAAAATACTCGTCACCACGTAAGAAAAAGTCAACTCTTGCCATGCCTTCGCAAGCCAAAACTTGAAAAATCTTAATTGCTGCTTCACGGATTTCATTCGTCAAATCGGCTGGAATATCGGCAGGCATTTGAGTCCTACTAGTTGCATCATTGTATTTAGCATCGTAAGAATAAAATTCTTGTGTTGGCAAAATTTCACCCAAAATCGAAGCCTTCGGATATTCGTTGCCCAAAACAGCACATTCAATCTCTCGACCATCAATAAACTCCTCAATCAAAATCTTTGTATCAAAACGAAAGGCTTCCAACAATCCAGCAGCATATTCATCTGCATTTCTAATTTTCGATACACCGACCGAAGAACCAGCATTACAAGGTTTCATAAAGACTGGCGTTCCCAATTTTGCAGTGACTTCTTCGTAAGTCGGTTGCTGTTCACTCCAACTATACAACGTCATCGAATCTGCGACTTTTACCCCAGCTTGTAACAATAATCGCTTTGATAAGTCTTTATCCATTCCGACCGAAGAACCTAAAATTCCTGGCCCGACATAAGGCAAATCCAGCATTTCTAAAAAACCTTGCAAACTACCATCTTCGCCATACGTCCCATGAATAATCGGAAAAACAACATCTAAAGATTTAATGTCTAATTTATTCCCAATTTTCACCAATTCGCCTGCATCTAGATTTTGATTTGATAATATTTCAGTATCGTTTTCAGCCTTTCCTTCAGTAGGAATGACTGTATTTTTTTGCCAATACCAAGTGCCGTCTTTGCTAATTTTTATTAAATGAATATCATATTTATTGCGATCCATCGCATTAACAATATTTTTTGCAGATTTGATAGACACATCATGTTCAGCAGATTTTCCGCCATATAACACACCAACTTTTAGTTTCATTTTCTATTTTTTGAACCCTCGCTTCCCGATAAAATCGGGATAAACTATTCGTTTTCTTAGAAGGAAAAGAAGCCAAATGACAGGATTCTAAAATTAATAAATTTGAGTTCTGTCGGCTGACTTCCTTATCTTAAAAGAGAAGAACGGCGTAGGAGTTAAACAAAAGCCTTTTCAATCTTCATCCCTCTCGACCCTTTTGCCAAGAAATAATGATTTTTATATTTTTTTTCGTTTAAATATTTTGCTACTTCATCGCTTGTCTTAAAATGCTGACAATCAATTAATTCTTTATGTTTTCCAAACAAATCACCGACAAGGATTACTTCTTTAAAACTACGATTTGCGAGTGATAAAACCATCGCTTTATGTTCTTCATCTTCCGTTTCGCCAAGTTCGAACATATCGCCCAAAACAACAATTTTCTGCTCATGCGGAAACTCGTCGAAATCCTCCACCATCGGCAGCATACTGCTCGGATTCGCATTGTAGGCATCTAACAAAACCGTGTTTTCTTTCCAGGAAATCAATTGAGAGCGATTGTTTTTCGGAATATAATTTTCAATCGCTTTTTTAATCAAGGCCTCTTCTACATCGAAATAACGCCCAATTGTCACCGCAGCCATTATATTAAACAACTGAAACGAGCCAAACAAATGAGACTTAATCTCAAAATCATTGGTTTTCAGGGTTTTATTAGCTTGAATTTGAAGCCCAATAGATGGAAATTTTTCGGTAATTGTACCAGTTTGCACCTCGTAACCACTGATTTGTTGAGGCGTATTACCATAATACACACTTTCAATATTTTGAGCAATATTGACAATTGTTGCATCATCTGCATTGACAAAAGCAATTCCGCCATTGTTACGGAAAAAGTCAAATAACTCTTTATTCGACTGAATCACTCCTTCGATTGAACCATAACCTTCCAGATGATCTTTACCGCAATTCGTTACAATTCCAAAATCAGGCAAGGCAATATCACATAAAAAAGCATGTTCGCCAATGTGATTCGCTCCCAGCTCAATCACCGCAAAATCATAAGTTTCATCTAACCATAAAAGATTTAACGGCACACCGATCTCATTATTAAAATTCTTATATGTACTATAGGTTTTATATTTTGAGGCTAAAACACTGTGTAACAGCTCTTTAGTCGTTGTTTTTCCATTTGAGCCAACAATCGAAATTAATTTTAAATTTGTCAATTGTTGTCGATGATACTTAGCGAGTGCTTGCAAGGTTTTCAAAGAATCCTCCACCAAAATACAATTATCATTGATTTGAAACTCCGGATTATCAATAATCGCATAAGAAGCCCCGTTCTCAAATGCCTTACCAACAAAGCGATTACCATCGAAACGTTCTCCTCGCAATCCTACAAATAAGTCATTCTCTTCAATCGTTCGAGTGTCCGTATTGACAGATTTACAGGTTTTGAAAATTTGGTATATATCACTAATATTCATTTTTAGTATTAATTTATCTGCTTTGGCAAATGTCTTAAATTTTAAGGGTACAATAATAAAAATTATTCGCTGATATGTGACAAGAGTCTGTTCAAAATTTATCTATTAGTGTAAAAATCTACCTTTTCACTTTAAGTTCCAGTATTTTTTGACTCAAAAATCGTTTTATAATAAAATTCAACCACTTAGCTTAAAAAATAAGCTATCATATATAATATTTTTAATGAATAGCTAAGAAACTGTTATGAAACCTCAATGAAGCATAATTATTAAAATTAACAATAAATAGAATTATTAAATCAAGTAGATAATCTTAATTTTGTGGCAATTTTGAAATATTATTATCCAAAATAAAATATTAATAGTGATAATGACAAACCAAACAATTGCTGCAAAAGCAGCCGACAATATTCGGATTTTATCCGCTGCAATGGTTGAAAAAGCAAAATCTGGACATCCCGGTGGACCAATGGGAGGAGCCGATTTTACGCATATTCTATTCACGGAATATATGAACTTCGATCCAGATGATGGAACGTATCCTTTCAGAGATAGATTTTTCCTCGATCCAGGACACGTTTCTGCTTTATTATATTCTCAATTAGCGATGTTTGGTCACTATTCTTTAGAAGATTTAGCCAACTTCCGTCAATGGGGAAGTCCGACTCCTGGCCACCCCGAAGTAGATCAAAAACGTGGCGTTGAGAATACTTCTGGTCCATTAGGTCTAGGACATGCTTTCGGTGCAGGTGCTGCAATTGCGGAACGCTTTTTAGCAACTCGCTTTGGCGAACACATTGCGAATAAAACTTATATCTATATTTCTGATGGTGGCGTTCAAGAGGAAATTTCGCAAGGAGTTGGACGTATTGCCGGTTACTTAGGATTGAACAATCTGATCATGTTTTATGATGCCAATGATGTTCAATTATCAACAATGGTTGATGAAGTCATGACCGAAGATACCGCAAAAAAATACGAGTCTTGGAACTGGAATGTTATCACCATTGATGGCCATAATCACGACGAAATTCGCTCGGCCTTAGATGCTGCAAATGCAGAAACGAAACGCCCAACCTTAATTATTGGTAAAACAATTATGGGTAAAGGTGCAAGAACGGAAGACAATGGTTCTTGGGAAGGTCAAGTCGATACGCATGGACAACCGTTGAGTAAATCTGGTGCAGACTTTAATGCAACGATTACAAATTTGGGTGGCAACCCAGAAAATCCATTTGTGATTTTCGATGATGTAGCGGCTTATTACGAAGAAGTCAAAGATGCTAAACGTCAACTAATCGCTGAACAAAAAGCAGCTTTCGCTGAATGGGCAAGTGCAAACCCTGAGTTAGCAGCCAAATTACAAGGATTTTTAGCTGATGAAGCTCCAAAAGTGGATTGGGCAAGTATCGAACAAAAAGCTGGTCAAGCGACTCGTAACGCCTCAAAAACCGTTTTGGCACACTTGGCCAAAAACGTAGAAAATATGATTGTCGCTTCTGCCGATTTATCCAATTCAGATAAAACCGAAGGATTTTTAAATGAAGTCGGAGCATTCAAACCGCACGATTTTTCAGGTGGATTTTTACAAGCTGGTGTTTCTGAACTAACGATGGCGGCAATGTGTACTGGAATGGCGTTGCATGGCGGTGTGATCCCTGCTTGTGCGACTTTCTTTGTATTCTCAGATTACATGAAACCAGTGATGCGTGTTGCTTCTTTGATGGAACAACAAGTGATTTTCATCTGGACACACGACGCTTTCCGTGTCGGTGAAGATGGCCCAACGCATCAACCGATTGAGCAAGAAGCACAATTGCGATTATTAGAAAAATTAAAAAATCACTCCGGAAATAATGCCATGTTAGCATTGCGTCCAGCAGATGTAAATGAAACAACTGTTGCTTGGAAAATGGCTTTAGAAAATACTAATTCTCCAACAGGTTTGGTTTTCTCTCGTCAGAATATCGAAAATATTCCAAATTCTTCTTTTGAAAATGCGTTACAAGCCGAAAAAGGTGGTTACATCGTTGATGATTGTGACGGAACGCCAGATGTAATTTTGGTAGCAAATGGTTCGGAAGTGTCAACTTTAGCAGCCGGAGCAGAATTATTAAAAGCAAAAGGCGTAAAAACTCGCTTGGTTTCTGTGCCGTCAGAAGGTGTTTTCCGCAATCAATCTAAAGATTATCAATTATCTGTATTGCCAGTTGGCGTTCCTAAGTTCGGAATGACAGCAGGTTTGCCAGTGAACTTAGAAGGTTTAGTTGGTTTAGATGGAAAAGTCGTTGGCGTGAATCACTTTGGTTATTCTGCACCTTATACGGTTTTAGATGAAAAGTTTGGCTTTACGGATGAAGATGTTTGCCGTGAAGTGGAGAATTTTCTTGAGCAATAAAGCACTCAACTAAAAACTATACAAACTTCCGTCATGCTGAAACAAGTTTAAGTTTTTAGTTAGTAAACATTAATAAAATATTCAAAAACATAAAAAATGAAATTTTTTATAGATACAGCAAATCTTGAGCAAATCAAGGAGGCAGCAGATTTAGGAATTTTAGATGGTGTCACTACGAATCCATCTTTGATGGCCAAAGAAGGTATCGCTGGAGAAGAAAATGTAATGAATCACTACAAAGCAATTTGCGAAATTGTTTCTGGTGATGTCAGTGCAGAAGTTATTTCTACGGACTTTGAAGGTATGATTCGTGAAGGTGAAATGTTGGCGGCTTTAGCTCCAAATATCGTTATCAAAATTCCGATGATTAAAGATGGTGTAAAAGCGATTAATTACTTTTCAAAGAAAGGAATCAAAACAAACTGTACGTTAATCTTCTCGCCAGGTCAAGCGATTCTGGCAGCAAAAGCTGGGGCAACGTATTTGTCGCCGTTCATCGGTCGTATTGACGATATTACTTGGGACGGCATGCAATTGATTCAGGAAATCCGTGAAATTTATGATGTGCAAGGTTACAGCACAGAGATTTTAGCGGCTTCTGTTCGCTCTTCATTGCACATCGTACAGGCAGCAAGATGTGGTGCAGACATTGTAACTTGTGGCCTAGGTGCGATTACTGGTTTATTAAAGCATCCTTTGACAGATATTGGTTTGGCGAAGTTCTTGGCGGATCATGCGAAAGCAAATGGATAATTTTTATAAATTATAAAAAATTAGAGGCGGTAAATTTTACAATTTATCGCCTCTTTTTTATGACATGATATCGTTAAAAATACATTTTATCACACAATCAGCATTACTTCGGTAAAATTTTAATAATTCGCCCAGGATTTTCGACTGCAACGTACAAATAGCCATCGTTTCCGACTCTGACATCACGAACTCGACTCTTTAACTCTTCCAAGAGTTTTTCTTGATAAACGACCTGATTATCATTCAAAACGATGCGTTCCAAATATTCAAAACGAAGCGAACCGATGAATAAATTATTTTTCCATTCTGGATAAATATCGCTGTCCAAAAACGTCATGCCACAAGGTGCAATTGATGGTTTATAATAATGAACAGGTTGTTCCATGCCTTCTTTTTCCGTCAAATCTGTAAACTTCGTTCCGCTATAATTGACACCATAAGAAATAATTGGCCAACCGTAATTTTTGCCAGGTTCGATAATATTGATTTCGTCACCGCCTTTCGGGCCGTGTTCATGTTCCCAAAGCTGACCAGTTGTCGGATGAAACGCCAAACCTTGCGGATTTCTGTGACCGTAGCTGTAAATCGAACCGACCGCCGCCGCATCATTCGCAAAAGGATTATCTTGCGGCACACTTCCATCGTCATTCAAACGGTGAATTTTTCCGTTTGTATTATCCAAAGATTGTGGAAAAACGTCCCGATTTCCTCTATCGCCATTGCTAAAATACAAGCGATTTTGAGCATCAAAAACCATTCGATTGCCATAATGATGTGCAGTCGAAGTTGTTGGAGTACCTTTATAAATTTCTTCAATATCATATAATGCTTTCGATTGATTCAGTTTCGCTCGAATAATTGCGGTGTTGCCTTTGTCACTATTATTTGCATCTGGATAAGAATACGAAATGTAAATCCAACCGTTTGACGCATAATCTGGATGCAATTTTAAATCTAACAAGCCGCCCTGACCTTGTACCCGAATCGCTGGCAAACCTGTAATCGTCGTCTTTCCATCTGTTTTAGAAAAATAAGATAACGTACCATTTCGTTCCGCAATCAACATATCGTCATTTGGCAAAAACTCGAATGACCACGGAATTTCTAAACCATCTACAACGACCTCAATATCATAATTTGGATTAGCACTGGTCGAAGTTTGATGATTTTTTGAGTAATCAAAATCCTTGATGTAACTGACTAATTCTGTGATTTGACTATCTGAAAACGTTTGCCCGTAGGCTGGCATTCCTAAGTTCTCCTCTCCTACTTTAATCATATTTGTCAAGACTTTTGCTGATTTTTCATACGATTTTAATCGCTTAAAATGTTGCAGCTGCGTCCCATGACAACCAGCACAATTTTCATCATAAATCGCTTGAACATCCGAACTAACGGTCACGCCTCGGGAGAGATTACAAGCAATTGCACCGACAAAAATTAGAATAACGATAAGGTAAAGTTGTTTTGATTGCATTATTTTTTAGTTTTAATGATAAATTTTGTTTCAATCATAGAATCAATGACCCCTCAAATTGTTTTAACGAATGTACACAAAAATGATTAATCAACAATTCTCACAATGATAAAAGTAAACCAATAAAAATCAGATTTCATGCTTTCCAAAACTATTCCTGCTACTTTTGTAAAAAATAAACAGACGGTATCAATCAATTTTTATGAATAAAAAAATACTCTATCTCGCCATTCCGAATATCATCAGTAACTTATCCGTTCCGCTGTTGACTTCCGTCGATACGGCTTTAATGGGCAGGATGGAATCCGAAATTTATATCGGAGCAATTGCTTTGGGTGGCTTGATTTTTAACTTTGTGTATTGGAGTTTTGGCTTCTTGCGAATGGGTTCTACAGGATTGACGGCACAGGCTTTTGGTGAGAAAAACGATGCGAAATTGATGCAAATTTTGGGTCGGGCATTGATCTTTGGTTTTGTGTCGGGTTTGGTTTTATTGCTTTCGCAAAAATGGCTGATGGACTTCGGCTTTTATTTATTAGACGGCAGTCAAGAAGTCGAATTTTTAGCGAAAGAATACTTTTCCATTCGGATTTGGGCAGCCCCAGCGACTTTGTGCTTATATGGTTTAATGGGTTGGTTTTTCGGTATGCAAAACTCAGTCGTACCAATGGTTTTAACGATTCTTATCAATGTTGTTAATATCATTGCCAATGTGATTTTCATCAATTATTTTGGAATGAAAGCCGATGGCGTTGCACTCGGAACTGTGATTGCACAATACGCAGGTTTTATCGTTGCTTTAGTGATTTTTTATAAACGTCACGGTCATTTATTACAATATTTCAAACGAAAAACTATTTTTGAAATACAAGCCTTTAAGCAGTTTTTATCCTTGAACCGAGATATTTTTATACGAACATTTTTATTAGTTTTTTCCTTTGCTTTTTTTGAAAATCAGTCCGCAGCACAAGGCGATTTGACCTTAGCGGTTAACAGTATTTTATTGCAATTTGTATCGTGGATTTCTTACGGAATTGATGGTTTTGCCTACGCTTCGGAGAGTTTGGTCGGTCGATATGCGGGAGCGAAAGACAAGTCTAATTTGCGAAAAGCAATCAATTTATCCTTTGTTTGGGCGTTTGGCTTAGCGATAGTTTACAGCCTTACTTTTTATGTTTTTGAGATCGAATTATTGCAGTTGTTTACCAATCAGCAAAACGTCATTGATGCCGCTCAAAACTACATGATTTGGATTGTTCTTTTTCCAATTATTGCTACATCAGGCTACATATGGGACGGCATTTTTATTGGTCTAACGGCTTCAAAAGCCATGCGAAATACCATGATTTTGGCTTTTGTGTTTTTTATGATAGTTTTCTATATCGCTGATTATCAATTAGCTACAATGACGAACTTCTGGCTTTGGTTGACGTTTAGTTTATTCATTTTTATTCGAGGCATTATTCAGACGATTTATTATAAAATGTATTTAGTCGTTAGTGATTAGTCTTTTAATAATTGCTTTTGTAGCAACAAAAATGAAGATAAATCATTTTAATACTATCAATAATCAAAAATTTACCTTCACTAATTGTTATTTCAATCGTAAGAAGGCGTAGTCATTTGGCTACGTCTTTTTTTGTTCCACCTTTTGTCATTCCTATACGGGACGGGAAACTTTTATTCCAAGATTATTATTTCTTAGAATCCTAACTTTCAATCTATTCTATTTAATCATTTTCTCAAACGTTTTCTGTACTTTTGCACTCATTTTAAAATAACATTGATTTAAATAATTTCGGCGGAAACCAAGATTTTCGGCGTAGTCAGTGTTTCAATCCTATAAAAAATGGGAAGAAGAAGAAAACCAAAAATAGTAGAGTCGGTTCGTATGACCGAAATAGCGGATAAAGGCAAGGCTTTTGGTAAAAAAGACGATATGGCTTACTTTGTCGAAGGAGCTGTGCCAGGCGATGTGGTAGATGTTTTGGTGACACGAAATAAGAAAAGTTTTAAGAAAGGTCGAGCGATAAATTTTCGAGAATATTCTGATAAACGTGTTGAGCCGTTTTGTCCACATTTTGATATTTGTGGCGGTTGTAAATGGCAGAATTTATCGTATGAGGAACAGATAAAGCAAAAATCCCAAATTGCTAAAAATGCGATTGAACGCTTAGGAAAAATCGAAATCCCCGATTTTCAACCAATTTTAGGAGCTGAAAAAACGCAATATTACCGCAATAAAATGGAGTTTTCGTTTTCCAACAAACGTTGGTTAACTGAAGAAGAAGTCAAATCTGGCGATGATTTTTCTAACCGAAACGCTTTAGGTTTTCATCGTCCTGGAGCATTTGACAAAATTGTGCAAATTGACCATTGTTACCTTCAAGGCGGTCTGTCCAATGAGATTAGAAACGAGGTTTACGCTTTCGCAATTGAAAACGATTTTACCTTTTTTAATATTAGAAATAAAGGCGGCTTATTGCGAAATTTGATGATTCGCACCTCGACTTTGGGCGAAACAATGGTTGTCGTGATTTTCTACGATGACGATAAAGCAAAACGGGAATTATTACTCAATCATTTACAAGAAAAATTCCCACAAATCACTGCTTTACAATACATTATCAATCAAAAAGCCAATGATACCTTTTTGGATTTACCGATTGAAACGCACTACGGCAGAGATTATATTTATGAACAATTAGGCCATTTAAAATATAAAATCGGTGCAAAATCGTTTTTCCAAACGAATACCGAACAAGCCTTTAATTTATACAGTATTGTAGCCGAATTTGCAGGTCTTTCAGGTAATGAAAATGTCTATGATTTATATACAGGAACGGGAAGTATTGCCCTATTTTTGGCACATAAAGCGAAACACGTTGTCGGAATCGAGGAAGTTGCTCCAGCGATTGACGATGCAATTATCAACGCAAAAAACAACGAAGTAGAAAATGTGACTTTCTATGTTGGCGATGTCAAAGATATTTTGACCGATGAATTTGCGGTGAAACACGGCAAACCAGATGTCTTAATTACAGACCCGCCGAGAGCAGGTATGCACCAAAAAGTAGTCGAAATGTTGTTGCAATTAGAAAGTCCGAGAATTGTTTATGTCAGTTGTAATCCTGCAACTCAAGCTCGTGATTTACAGTTGTTAGGTGAGAAATATCAATTGCTAAAAGTTCGTCCGGTCGATATGTTTCCACATACGCATCATATTGAAAATGTGGCGTTATTGGAGTTAAAATAATTCTCCCACAGATTTTCATCTAAGTAGGTTTATTAATTTATTTCAATAATAAAAGTTACTTAACTAATTGATTATAAATTATTTACATTTAAAAAATAGAAATACATCTACCTACTTAAAAAGCCTGTAAGACTTCTAAATCTTACAGGCTTTTTGATAATTCTAACAAAGTCAAAAAAGAGAAAATCGGTGAGAACACTTTAAAACTGAAACGCATAACGCACCAAATTCGCTCCCATTTCTAAAGCTTTACGACGCACTTCTGGCGGATCTTTATGTACAGAAGGATCTTCCCAACCATCGCCCAGGTCACATTCATACGAATAAAAACAAACCAAACGACCTTCGTAAATCAGGCCAAATCCTTGTGGTGATTTGCCATCATGTTCATGGATTTTTGGCAAACCATTATTAAACTTATATTTCTGACTATAAATTTCATGTTCAAAAGGCAACTCAATAAATTCTAATTCTGGAAAAACTTTTTTCATCGCTGTTCGCACATAAGGATCCATACCGTAATTGTCATCAATATGCAAAAAACCGCCACTCAATAAATACAAACGTAAGTTTTCTGCTTCTGCATCTGAAAAAACAACATTTCCGTGTCCTGTCATATGCAAAAAGGGATAATTGAATAATTCTACACTGCCGACCTCGACCGTTGCGTAATCTTTCTCAAAATTTGTCCCCATTTCTTTATTACAAAACTCCGCCAAATTCGGTAAAGCCGTTGGGTTTGAGTACCAATCTCCGCCACCGTTATACTTTACTAATGCTAATTGTAACGTCGGTTTATCGCTTTTGAAAGCCGTCAATGCAAAAAATAGAATACCGAATATTATTGTTAGTTTTTTCATATTTATTATTGTAAAGACCTATCAATTTTGATTATCAACTGTTTATAACTTACGAATTTATTAAATTCACAATATGACAAGCGGCCAAACCTGCTGTTTCTGTCCGTAATCGTTCTTTTCCCAAAGAAATTTCTTGGAAATTTTGGCTTAAAGCCAATTCAACTTCCGTACTCGAAAAATCACCTTCTGGACCGATCAAAATCGTAATTTTTGATTTATTCAAAGCCTTATTTTTCAAATGCAACTTTTCATCCGAAAATCCATCTTGACAATGTGCGATAAATTTCTGACTTTCGGCTGTATTTTCAAGGTTATTTTGTGTCTTTAAGAAATCCTTAAACGATGTCAAATCATTAATTTTTGGTAGATAAGCTTTCAAAGATTGTTTCATAGCCGCAATCACAACTTTTTCTAACCTATCCAAACGAATTTTTTTTCGTTCAGAATGATCACATAATAAAGGTGTAATTTCATCAATTCCAAACTCGGTTGATTTCTCTAAAAACCATTCTAAACGATTAATATTTTTCGTCGGTGCAATAGCGATATGTAAGTAATGATTCCGTGAGTTATAGTTTTCAATAATAGATTCGATACCAATTGAAACCGTTTTTTTACCAGTTCCGATTATCTTACCTTTGTACCAATTACCCTGACCGTCAACGAATTGTATCTCATCACCAACTTTTTTGCGTAAAGCTTTTAAGCAATGCATCGCTTCTTCCTGTGGTAATTCTGCAACGTTATTTTTAATATTATTGGTATAAAATAAAATCATTATTTCAATTTAAGAATGATACTTAATGCCTGATAATCGACAAAAGTAAATCAAATTCTTAAAGAAAGATGAAATTTGTATTTGAAAATTTCACACGAACTTTAACAGGTTTTACCCATTAATACGCCCTTTTTGATAAATACATTACTTTTTTTGTAGATGGTTTATCGTACTTTTGCACTTTGAAATTACAAACTGAATATATTAACACAAAAACTTATGAGTAAGTATTCTACCTCACTAATAGCGTTTTTCTTATTACTAACCGTTTCATCTTTTGCACAAGACGCTACGATTCGTGGCGTTGTCCGTGATGATGCGACTGGAGAACCAGTCATGTATGCCAATGTTTACATTTCGGGAACATCAAACGGTGTTTCCACAAATTTAGATGGCTTTTATAGTCTGAATGTCGAACCTGGTACGTACAGGGTAGTCTGCATGTACTTAGGATATGATAGCACGGTGGTAGAAGTCACTGTCGTTGCTGATCAAGTATTAAATCAATCGATTACGTTAAAAGAGTCCTCGGTTCAGTTATCAACCGTCAATGTATCAGCAAGGCGAGACGAAGCCCGAACAGAAGTCAAAATATCAAGTGTAACGGTTACAAAAAAACAGCTAAAAGCAATCCCTGCAACTGGCGGTGAGGCCGATTTAGCTCAATATCTACAAGTTTTACCAGGTGTTGTTTTCACAGGTGATCAAGGTGGACAATTATACATTCGTGGAGGTTCGCCGGTACAAAACCGAGTTATGATGGACGGTATGACGATTATTAATCCGTTTCACTCCATTGGATTTTTCTCTGTTTTTGAAACCGAAATTATTAAAAATGTAGAAGTACTCACCGGTGGCTTTAATGCAGAATATGGAGGTCGAATTTCGGCAGTTATTGACATTACAACAAGAGATGGCAATAAGAAAAAACTGGGCGGATTAGTTAGTGTAAGTCCGTTTCAGGCGAAAGCCTTAATCGAAGGACCAATTAAGAAATTAGATGATAATGGTAGTTCAGTTTCTTATATCTTAACGGGCAAACATTCTTATATCAATGAAACCTCTAAGACTTTTTATTCTTATATTGATACAGCAGGTTTACCATTTAGCTACACCGATTTGTATGGTAAAGTTTCTTTTAATGGTGGAAATGGTAGCAAATTGAATTTGTTTGGTTTTAATTATACCGATCGAGTCAATTACGCTGATATTGCAGATTTGGGCTGGGTTTCTAATGGTGTAGGCTTAGATTTTACCGTTATTCCGGGTGCTACACGTATGATTATCGGTGGTAATTTCACCTATTCGAACTACGATATTGAGATTCTTGAAAACGACAATAAACCTCGTAGTAGCGAAGTCGGTGGATTTGTAGCTGGCTTAGATTTTACTTATTATGGTGACGATAGCGAGTTCAAGTATGGTTTTAATGTCACGGGTAATCGTACAGATTTTCAATTTACGAATTTATTTGGTAACACTATTAACGAAACTCAAAATACAACCGAGTTAGCAGGTTTTATGAAGTTTCGGAAATCATTGGATAAATTAATTATTGAGCCAAGTATCCGTTTTCAATATTATGCAGCACTCTCTGAACGTACTTTCGAACCTCGTTTAGGCGTCAAATTAAATGCAACGGACAGATTACGTTTTAAGTTTGCCGGTGGCTATTACACTCAAGATTTAATTAGTGCTGTTAATGAGCAAGATATTGTCAACCTATTTGTAGGTTTTATTTCTGCTCCATCTGATGTTGCACAACCAAACTCTACAATAGAGGCAGAAAGCCGTTTACAAAAATCTATACATGCAATCGGTGGCATCGAATTTGACTTGACAGATAAAATTGAGTTGAATGTAGAACCATATTATAAAGCATTTCCGCAGTTGATTTCATTAAATAGGAATAAGCAAAGTGTCTCCGATCCTAACTTTATTACAGAAACAGGTTCTGCACGAGGAATTGACTTATTGTTACAATATCGCAGTAATAATATCTTTGTATGGACAGCTTATTCTTTGGGATACGTACGCAGAAATGATGGCGAACAAGAATATCCGACGCACTTCGATCGTCGTCACAATGCTAATTTTATTTTTTCTTATAAATTTGGTAGAAATGACAACTGGGAAAGTTCGATTCGTTGGAATTTCGGTACAGGTTTTCCATTCACTTTGACACAAGGGTTTTACAATAACTTACCATTCTCCGATGGCATTGATACCGATATTGTTAGTGAAAATGGCGATTTGGGGATTATCTATTCTGATGACCGTAACTCTGGCCGCTTACCAGTTTATCATCGTTTAGATGCATCTATCAAATATATTTATGAATTTGGTAGTAGCAGTCAATTAGAAGTTACAGGAAGTATTACAAATATGTATAACCGTGAAAACATCTTCTATTTCGATCGTATAGAATACGAAAGAGTCAATCAGTTACCAATTATTCCAAGTATTGGAGCCGTTTATTCTTTTTAATAGCAGATATACAAAAAGCCACAACATCAAATATGTTGTGGCTTTTCTATATTTTATACTGTAAGTAAATGAAGGGATTTGTTTCGACAAATCTATTAATCTATTTCTCAAGACCAAATAGTGCAATAATCAAGTCGTCAATCAATATACTTCCATTAGCTCCACATAAATAATAATATCTGATTTCGGAGGAATCGGCCCTCTACCATGCTCACCATAAGCCAAGTCATACGGAATAATCAAAGTTGCTCGACTTCCGCCATTCAACAAAGCTAAACCTTCAGAAAAACCCGGTACGGCTCTGGTTCTTTTTTTATCAAAATAAAATGCTTTTGGGCTACCTTTACGAAAAGTAGATTCTAACTCTTGACCATTTGGCAAAAAAACCGCATAATGCAAAGAAGCACGATTTGCTGTATTAACAGCTTTCCCCTCTCCCTCTTTCTCCACAAGATATTGTAATCCTGATTCGGTCTTTGTACAAGGTAATTCTCCATTGATAAAATTTTTGATGTGACTTCTGACATTTCTCGTAACTCTATCGGCTTTATCCAGCATTTCATTGATTTTTTCCTCAACTTCTTGCTTTTTGCGAATGTCCGTGATTTGTAAATCTACAAACATTGTATCGCCTGGCTCAAACTGTCCCGATATCAAATGTGGCAGAGAATCTACGAAAACAGCAATTGTCATACTATCGCCCAGCCCCATGATTTTGAAAGCCTGTAAAATCGGATTTTTCTTAGGCGATAAAGGCATGATCTCCTTTTTATGATTGCTATTTAGCTCTTTCCGACCTTTCCGAACAGTCATATTATAATGGATTTCATCGCCAACTTGTGGCTTGACTCCATCATTTTTTTCATGAAAATAGTAATGTAGCCCAGACTGAGTCACCTCAAATGACGGTGAATCATCTAACACAGAACAACTCGGTAAGCTTATGACACATAAAATAAGTAAGCAACTTATTCGCATATTAAGATTTTTATTCAAAGATAGTTGATTGTCAATATAGTCAATCAACTGAATTATATAAAACGAGTTTTAATGAATCTTTGTAGTTTTTGTTTGTAGTGAACAGTTAGTCAACTTAAATTACAGCCTCAATTTTAAACATTTTTTGGCTTCATAGTTGGCTTTCATATTAACATTAAAAATAAATTAACATATTTCTATATTGATGATCTCCCCTTGAATAATGAAATATAAATTATAAATGTCCAAAATACTTAATTTTCAAATACTTTCTTAACTTCGTTAGTGTAAATTATCCGTAAAAAACTAAATAAAATCAATATAACAAATGGTTGAGTTTCAAGATACCGAATTAGAAAACATCATCGAAATGCGTGACATTAGCCAAAGTTATGACGGCGGACAATCTTATATTATTAAGAATTTGAGTTTTTTAGTTCAAAATAAGCCTGAAAAAGGAGAGTTTGTTTCTATCTTAGGAATGTCAGGAAGTGGTAAATCTACCTTATTAAGATATATCGCTGGCTTACAACAACCTACTTCGGGCGAAATTCTTGTACGTGGAAAAGCTGTTGGCGGTGACAATCGGGTGAGTATGGTTTTTCAACAATACTCCTCTTTGCCCTGGATGTCTGTTTTGGATAATGTTGCGTTAGGTTTACAATTCAAAGGTATGTCTAAAGAGGAACGAGAAGAACGAGCAATGGAGATGATTCGTAAAGTAGGCTTAGCCGGTCACGAACGAAAATACGCTCAATATCCAACGCTCTCAGGCGGACAATTACAGCGAATTGCCATTGCACGAAGCCTTCTCGCAAGTCCAGATATTATTTTAATGGATGAGCCTTTCGGAGCATTAGATGTAAAAACTCGTTTACAAATGCAAGATATGTTAGCCGATATTTGGCAGGATATACACCCTACGGTCATTTTTGTAACGCATGATATTTCGGAGGCAGTGTATCTCGGCGATGATATTTATATCTTGAAATCTGCACCTTCGCACTTTGCAGAACATGTTAAGGTTGACTTACCTTATCAACGCAACCGAGAATTAAAACGAACGCCTCGTTTTACAGAGTTGGTACATGAAGTTGAGGATACGATGATTCGAGTTTCTGAGTTAGGTTAATTAGTAATTTTATCAGGATATAAATTTTTATACTTTTGAGGTTACGAAAATCGAGATTGCAACACTTTCGAGGTTTCGTAACCTCAATTTTTATTTAAAATAAATAATTGACACCGCTTTAAAACTATATCCCTCTTTCCTCATTTAAATCTATCCATTTATTTAACTTTCGTACGGTATTTTTTATTAAAAAATAAGGATACAAATTTGGACTATTCATATAATAATAATCATTAATATTTTTACTTTTGTAATATATAAAAACAACTACTGTTATACATATTATTTAATTAAAATTAATTATCAATTGATTATCAAATACTTAGAAACCAACCGATTTACTTTAAAACAACAATGAGATTATGGCAAAAATTAGTTCAATAGAAGGTATTGGACCTGCTTTTCAAAAGAAATTAGAGGTTGCAGGTGTGACAACAGTTGAGGGATTATTAAAAAAAGGAGCAACAGATTCTTCTCGAGCGACCTTGGCGGAGGCTACTGGTATTCCTCAAAAAAGAATTGATACTTGGGTAAGCATGGCAGATTTATTCCGTATAAAAGGAATCGGTCGGCAGTTTGCAGAGCTGTTGGTTCGTTCGGGGGTTGGCTCAGCAGCTGAATTAGTGAATGCAGATGCAGCGTCTTTACGAACGAAATTAGAAAAAAATAATGCCACGAAAAATATGGTTAAAGTTATTCCTTCTGTAGATGCTTTGAACAAATTTATGGATATAGCCCGCAGCTTGTAGCATTTTTTATAGATATTTCAGGAAGCGAGGAGTATGAATTTAATTTTCAATTTAATCCTCGCTTTCATTTTTTGCACAATAAGCGTTTAGATATTTCATTAAACATTAATCGCTTTTCACCGTTTTTTGAGTAGCTTCACAATCGTAATATTACAAATAAAATAACATTATCAAATGGAGATGAAACCAACATTTATACGAGCAGGATTAGGCGGATTTTTAGTTTTAGGCTCATTAATTTCACTATATATCGGTGAAGCTAATTTTCATGGTTTTGCTTTGATGTTAGGTATGATGATTTTACTCTGGTTACTCTCTTTACAGCTTAAAGATTCCAGTATTGTTGATATATTTTGGGGGGTTGGCTTTGTGATAATGTGTTGGTATTACTTTGGTTTGGCTACTGATTATGAATTTAATCATATCCGAGGTCAAGTACTATCCGTGATGGTTACACTTTGGGGAATTCGGTTAGCTTGGCACATTGGCAGTCGAAATATTGGTCAACCAGAAGATTATCGCTATCAAGAGTTTAGGAGACAAGCCGGTGAAAGTTATTGGTGGTTTTCGTTTTTTAAAGTTTTCTTTTTACAGGGTGTAATTTTGTGGATTCTATCCTCTGTTTTCTGGGCTACGCACCGAAGTGATATTGAATCTTTAGGGCTTTTTGAGTATATCGGAATTGGTTTTTGGGCAGTTGGATTTTTCTTTGAAGCTGTTGGTGACTGGCAACTTAGTCAATTCAAAAAAAATCCTGCAAATAAGGGTAAAATAATGGATAAAGGTTTATGGAAATATACTCGACATCCGAATTACTTTGGTGATGCGATGGTTTGGTGGGGCTATTTTATGTTTGCATTAGGTACGAAGGGCGGCTGGTTGTACTTTTTCGTTCCTATTTTTATGAATTTTTTATTACGTTTTGTTTCTGGTGTGGCGATGTTAGAGGAGAATTTACAAAAATCAAAACCTGGCTACAAAGAATATATGCGTAAAACATCTGCATTTTTACCGATGCCACCGAGATAATTTTCAGTTAGCAGTTTTCAGTAGGTCGTAATATAATTTGTATAGCAATTACAGATTATAACAATCGCTAACTGAAAACTGCGTACTGAAAAATAATTACGCTTTCATTTCCGCATAATATTTAAAGAAGTATGGAATCGTTTCGATACCTTTATAATAATTGAATAAACCGTAAGATTCATTTGGTGAGTGAATCGCATCAGCATCTAAACCAAAGCCCATCATTACTGATTTAATACCCAATACCCGCTCGAACATTTCAACAATCGGAATACTTCCACCGCTACGCTCTGGAATAGGTGTTTTACCAAAAGTCGCTTCGTAAGCACGACTTGCTGCCTTATATTCGACAGAATCAGTTGGTGTCACCGCTGGTTCTCCTCCGTGATGTGGCGTAACTTTTACCTTTACAGAAGCAGGTGCAATACTTTCAAAATGTTTCTGAAAAATTTCAGTAATTTTCTCTGAGTTCTGATTCGGAACTAATCGCATACTAATTTTGGCGTAAGCCTTAGACGGCAGAACAGTTTTTGCACCTTCGCCGATGTAACCTCCCCAAATTCCGTTGACATCTAACGTCGGACGAATAGAAGTCCGTTCTAAAGTTGTATAGCTTTTTTCACCATGAACATCACCGATTTCTAAATCTGCTTTATAGTCTTCCAAACTAAACGGTGCTTCGTTCATCGCTTTTCTATCGGCATCGCTTACAACTGCTACATCATCATAAAATCCCGGAATAGTAATGTGCATATTTTCATCATGCATTGACGCAATCATATCACACAAAACATTGATAGGATTCCCGACAGCTCCACCATAAACACCTGAATGTAAGTCACGATTTGGGCCAGTAACTTCGACCTCTACATAAGACAAACCTCTCAAACCAACCGTAATCGACGGGCAATCATTAGCAATAATTGACGTATCCGAAAGAATAATCACATCAGCCGCCAAACGTTCTGCGTTATTTTTGACGAAAGTTTCTAAGTTGTAAGAACCGATTTCCTCTTCACCCTCAATCATAAATTTGACATTACAAGCCAGTTCCTCATTCGCCATCATACTTTCAAATGCCTTGACGTGCATATACATTTGACCTTTGTCATCGCACGCTCCACGAGCGTAGATTTTTTCATTGCGAATAGTCGGCTCAAACGGTGGCGTTTCCCACAAATCTAATGGATCTGGTGGTTGAACATCATAATGACCATAAACCAAAACAGTTGGTAAATCAGGGTTAATCATCTTTTCACCGTAAACAATCGGATGACCGGCAGTTTCACACAACTCTACTTTGTCGGCTCCAGCTTCGATTAATTTCTCTTTAATAAATTCACCTGTTTTACGAACATCGCCAGCGTATTTTGAGTCTGCACTGATAGAAGGCATTCGTAATAAATCGAATAATTCCGCTAAAAAACGTTCTTTATTTGCTTCTAAATAAGCATTTAAGTTTTCCATAGCTTTTTTTTAGTGTTTTGAATGTTTCGCTCATTCCTTATTGTAAATATTAAAGCACAAATATAATTAGTTACGATCAACCAATACAAGTTTATTCTATATTAAACCATTATTAATTATGTATTTAAATAAAAAACGTAGCGTACTTCTGAAGTGCCGCCACACAAATCAGCTATAGCTTTGGAGTCCTTGATCTGTCTTTTGAGTTGATGATAATTAGAGTCATAAAGGCGATTACAAACAAATAATTGATTATGCACACATCATTTCTATAATTTTAAGAATTACTTTAATTAACGCTATTTCAAATTTTGGTAATAAAAATCTATGTTTTTTTGTCTAATTTTTGGCATGTTTAATTAACAAAATAGCTTTTAATAATTGATAATCAAGTATTTATAAAAACAATAAATAATATGTTTATACTTTTTGCAGATTGATAGATTTAGTATTTTCATTAGTTTTTTTTACCTTAGCCGTTCGATTAAATCGTAAGATAAAATCAGAAATTAGTATAATTTTTCTTACACTAACTATCACATCAACTTTTATCTATGCAAAGTAGGCGTCGTTTTTTTAAAACCTTCGGTAGTGTTGCATTGCTGACAGGAATGGGAGCTTTACCGCTTGAAGCCTTGGCTAAGGAGCCAGAGTTCATGACTTTGACGATATTACACACTAATGATGTTCATAGTAGAATCGAGCCTTTTGGAAGTGGTCGAAATAAAGGCTACGGTGGCGTTGCTCGTCGTTCTGCCTTGATTAAAAAAATCCGTGCTGAACAAGAACACGTCTTGTTATTAGATGCTGGAGATATTTTTCAAGGAACGCCTTACTTTAATTTTTTTGGTGGTGAGTTGGAGTTCAAACTCATGGAAAAAATGAAGTATGATGCGGCAACAATCGGAAATCACGATTTCGATGCTGGAATCGACGGCTTAAACAAACAACTACCTAATATTACTTTTCCGATGATTAATGCAAATTATGACTTTTCGGATACGATAATGAACGGTAAAGTCAAACCGTACCAAATTTTCAAAAAAGGCGATGTGAAAATTGGAATATTAGGAGTCGGAATAGAGTTAGAAGGACTTGTACCAAAGACATTGTACAAAAACACGCTGTATTTAGATCCAATAGAACGAGCGAATCATTATGCCAAAATCTTAAAAAAAGATGAAAAATGTGATTACGTGATTTGTCTTTCACACATAGGTTATTATTTTAGAAATGATCCCGACAGAGTAAATGATAAAGTTTTAGCTGCCGAAAGTGAAGATATTGACTTAATTATCGGTGGCCATACGCACACGTTTATGCGTGAACCTGATTTAATAAAAAATAAAAATGATGAACCGGTCATGGTACATCAAGTCGGTTGGGCAGGAATTGTTTTAGGACGAATTGATGTCGTTTTTGAAAAAAACAGAAAGAAAAAATGCTCGACTTGTAAAAATCAATTTGTAAAGGAAGAAGCAAATGAAAAATAATTCATCTTGCTTAATTATCTCCACGAAATTACCTAATTATAATTATTAAATTAGATTCCTTTACATAATTTTTTGTATCAAAATCTAATTAAAACTCTAAAAGTCTGTATTCCTTAGAATACGTTGACTAATAAAATTAACGCTTTTTTATGCTGTATTTGTGCGAAAAAATTTAATTAACTGATAATTAAAATAATGTAACTACCTGATAATAAAAATTTTAAGTTACATAACTTCAACTTATCAATTAATTAAATCTCAACTTTACAGCGAGTCGAAAAAGTAAAAAATCTAACTTAAATATTATCATTGTATCAGGCTATTATATAAATGATAGCAATTATAAAACCTTAAATTTTATCGCTTAGATGAAACAACCTTGTGAGCATGTTTGGGAAAATTGTTTGGAAACGATTCAGAAAGAGATTAGTGCTCAAAGCTACAAGACTTGGTTTGAACCGATTAGGCCTGTCAAATTAGAGGATTTTGTATTAACGATTCAAGTTCCTAATAAATTCTTTTATGAATGGTTAGAGGAGCATTATGTGAATATTCTGAAAAGTACAATTCGTAAAGAGTTGGGGGCAAATGGTAAATTAGAATACCAAATCATGCCGTCACTACAACAAGAACGCAAACCCAAAACTAACTTAATTGATAAAAATGCTAATGGTGTTCGACCGGGTAAAACGGTTAAGGAACAAATCAAAAATCCTTTTGTTATTCCAGGGATTCAAAAGCTAAAAATCGAACCGCAACTAAATGATAATTATACCTTCGATTCTTATATCGAAGGCGACTGCAATCGTTTGGCTCGCTCGGCAGGTTTTGCTGTCGCCAAAAAACCCGGTGGAACGGCTTTCAATCCATTGTTTATTTTTGGAAGTGTTGGTTTAGGTAAAACGCATTTGGCTCACGCTATCGGTAACTCTGTTTTAGAAAGTGGAAAAAATAAAACAGTGTTATATGTTTCGTCTGAAAAATTCACGAATCAATTTATTGAATCTTTAAAAAATAATGCGGTTAACGACTTCGTCAATTTTTATCAATTGATTGATGTCTTAATCGTTGACGATATTCAGTTTTTAGCGAATAAAATTAAAACACAAGAAATTTTCTTTCATATTTTTAATCAATTACATCAAGGAGGCAAACAACTAATATTAACTTCTGACCGTCCGCCAAAAGATCTGGACGGTATGGAGGAACGGTTGATTTCTCGTTTTAAATGGGGACTTTCTGCTGATTTACAAGCCCCTGATTTTGAGACTCGCATGGCGATTATTCAAAATAAAATACAGCAAAGTGGAATGGAGTTACCCGCTGATGTCATTGAATTTATTTCATTTAATATCAAAAATAATATTCGAGAACTCGAAGGAGCATTGATTTCTTTGATTGCTCAATCTTCTTTAAATCGTCGCCAAATTGATGTAGATTTAGCGAAGGAAGTGATTAAAAATTTCGTTTCTGAAATTTCTAAAGAAATCACAATTGAATATATCACGAAATTAGTTGCCGATCATTACGACGTAGAGATGAATAAAATCCAAGGTAAAACTCGTAAACGCTCGGTTGTGATTGCTCGACAATTATCCATGTATTTAGCGAAAAATTTAACCAATAAATCATTAAAAGCGATTGGTGAAAACTTCGGAGGGCGTGATCATAGTACGGTGATTTATTCTTGTCAAGCGGTGAAAAATATGTTGGACACCGATACGATGTTTAAATCAACGGTTAAGGAATTAGAAAAGAAAATCAAAATGAGTGTGAATGGGTAATTTACGGCAAACAGCATTAAAAAATCCGTCGTTCTGACTTTCATCGGAATGACGGATTTTTTATTGCTTAATCTACTTTTTAATAAAAATTTCATTCAAAATAATCGACTCTTCATTCATAAGTTGCAAATAATACATTCCATTATTCAACGCTGAAATATCTATATTTAATTGATTATCAATATTTTTTACACTTTCGTAAATAATTTGACCGTTCGTAGCTACGATTCGAATCTTCACTTCCTTATTTAAGGCTGTATCAATAATTAGTTTATCACTCACTGGGTTTGGATAAATTGCCATCTTTTGTTCTTGCTCATATCTCACAGAGATGACATTTGAATATTCAAAATTACCATCAAAATCCATTTGTTTTAAACGATAATAATTGAACCCGCATTGATTGAATCGTTTTATAATATAAGTATTGGTTCAAAAATAAATATAACATAAATTTGTCCTCTATATGGGAAGACATGCAAAAAAGATAGACTTAACAGCAGCAGAGAAATGGGCATTAACAGAAGGCTTTAAAACTTCTAAATCAAAAAGATATGCACAAAGGTGTCATATAATTTTGCTTAAGCATCAAGGTAAAAGTTCACAAGAAATAGCTAATATCTATGATATAACAATTCAGCCTGTGAACAAATGGTGTAAACGTTATCAAAAAGAAGGTATAACAGGACTTCAAACCCGAAAAGGTCAAGGTCGCCATAAAATCTTAGATAAAGCTAAAGATGAAAAAGTAGTTAGAAAAATAATAGAAACTGAACGCCAGAAGTTAAGTTTAGCCAAAGAAATGGCTGAAAAAGAACTTGATAAAAGTTTTAGTAAATCTACTTTTAAACGCTTTTTAAAAAACTTAAGTGCAAATGGAAACGAGTTAGGTTAGTACCCAAAGGTAAACCTAATGAAGAGTTAAAAG
>Ga0075467_10000349_pt1 | contig 35617 bp, 28 predicted proteins | sample DEB08_DNA_9_FD_75067 | JGI IMG/M metagenome (GOLD analysis project Ga0075467, IMG submission 75067) | Aqueous microbial communities from the Delaware River and Bay under freshwater to marine salinity gradient to study organic matter... | ecosystem: Environmental > Aquatic > Marine > Coastal ... | reverse complement strand
CGAAAGCATTGAAACCAGCAATATTCACCAAGAAACGCTCAGGGCGCTCAAGCAGGTGAACACTGCGTTTTCAATGGTTGGTTACCCAATTCTTTTGAAATCCGGGGACCTGCTGAAAAGTAGATTGACCTAGAAGGATCGCGAACAGTGCTGATCATTCAGTTTCAAACGCTTTGATCCCGGATCAGTTAGCGAAGCGCGGCAAGCACGTCTGGTGTAGCTAGGCCAGTCACGGGCAAACCCTGCCTGCGTTGAAAGTCGCTTATTGCGTTCTGGGTATTCTTGCCAAAAACGCCGTCTATTGTGCCGACGTCGTAGCCGCGTGCAGCCAGGCCACGTTGGACATTCAGGCGGTCGCTTTTGGTCAATCCGTTTTCGTCAGGTGGAAAGCTGCCTAGTAGAGGACCAGCGCCAATCAGTCTGTCCGCCAAGTGGCCAATTGCAATCGCATAGAAGTCGGAATTGTTGTAGGTTTTGATCGCGTCGAAATTGCTGGTGACGGTGAAACGCACACCGTCATTCTGCGGTTGGATTGTCCTTCCGGTTGGGCCGCCGGTACCTGCTTCGCTGCCCCACTTCAAACCGGTCTGCCAGCCATTTCGTGCCAGATAACTGGCGGTAGACGCAAGTGCATCGGTGGGATCTTTGGCCCAGATATCGCGTCGTCCATCACCTGTGAAATCCACCGCGAATGCCTCGTAAGATGTCGGTATGAACTGCGTATGACCCATCGCTCCGGCCCAGCTTCCGATAAGTTGCGACTGGGTTGTGTCGCCACGATCCAAAATGCGCAAAGCAGCGATCAATTGCGCCTCGTAGAACCTCGCCCGACGTCCATCATAGGCCAACGTTGCAGTCGCCGAGATCACTGGGATCGTGCCACGTTTTTCGCCAAACTGGCTTTCCATGCCCCATATTGCAGTGACGATTTCGGCTTCAACGCCGTACCTATCTTCAATCGCACCAAGTGTGCTGGCATGCCTCGTCATTGCCGCGCGGCCCTTGCTAAGCCGTTCATCAGACGTCGCGATTGAAAGGTAATCTTCTAGGGTGCTGCGGAATTCGATCTGGTTTCTGTCGCGGGTGACAACTCCGGGGATAAATCCGGCTCTTGCCAGAGCTGCATCCAAAGTGTTGGACGAAATGCCAGCGTTCCTTGCGCGCGGTCGAAATGCTGCGAGCCAGTCCGCGAAACCTGCATTTCGGATGGGTTGCAAATCCGATGGAAGGTCACTGCGACTTACAGGCTGCGCAGAAGGCGCTGTGCCGACACATCCAGTGATACCTAATGTACCACAACCAACGATAAAGAGCCGTCTATCAATTCTCATGTTGTTGTCATGTTTATTCTTATTTGACTGTAAGAACAGCGCTCTTTGAAGGCTAATCTGGATTGGCGGGATCGACGCGCAAAAATGAGCGGAGTTTCGCCCGTGGGGTCATGTGACCGCCTGCATGACGTAGCGCTTTGTCGCGGTTGTTCTGCGCGTTGGTCAATACCGAAGAAAAGGGGCGGATTGCTCCACCCCCTTCATTGAAATCACAGTGGCATGCGAGGTAGCAGCCCTGACCGGATTGAAAACCCCTGTTTAATTGAAGTTGTAAATCACAGATACGCCAAGTGTGTTCACACCATCTGACAGTTTGTCATCAGATTCGCTGTTCACAAATGTGGTCAAGCCAGTTCGCAAAGATAGCGTTTCAGTCATCGCCACATTCAGGGCTAGTTCGTTTGTGAGTGTTGTTGCTGTGTCGGAGTAGATCACATCGGTATCGTTTGTGACATAAGTCGCATCAGACAAGCCTTTGAAAACGTTTGATGACACGGAAAATGCAGCTTCCGAGATATCTTCGGTGATGACTTCTGGATCGGTTTCCAATGACGTTACGCGCTTGCCTAGACGGTAGCCGGGGCCTGCTTGCACAGACCACTGAGTGTCGGCAGTACTAAAGATGCGGTAACCCGCGCCAGCACCAACAAACAGGTCCTTTGTAAAGTCGCCTTCGGCATCAGCCAGTTGATCGAATGCCGCTTCCAACTTGCCATAGGCAAAGAAAGCATTGTTCAGGTCACGGCGGTAGTCCATGCCAACAAGCAAAGTGTCTTTGGTCTTTTCGCCGTCATCTTCTGCATAAGACAGGTTTGCGGTCACATCAAAGCCGTTGACGCCGTCAAACCAGCCGTAGCGGAGGCCAAGACCGAGATCGGTAGACGATTCACCGTCGTTGCTGACTGCTGTGCCGCGCAAAGCGAGCGAACCGTAGTTGCCGATGTCGCGGCCTTCGTTGCCGAAGCGGCCCAAATCCCGCTCGCGGTCATCTTCAATCGCGTCTTCAAGGTCTTCGATCGCATCTGCGGAAGCGTCCTGGCCGTCGAAAGTAGATGTTTGTGCAACTGCACCAGTCGCAATAAAACCGCTGATTACGGCAATGATAAATACGTTTTTCATGGGTCATTCCTCTCCCAAAGAAAGTGACCCGCCCTGTTCTCAGAACGGGAGAATTTCTACTGAGCCTTTAACTAATCGCTTCGTTAAAGTAAGGAAAATTCAAAATAATCATACTTAAAACGAGTATTGCACTCTATAAGTTCGCTGATTGCCTGACGCGAATGACAGATAGAATGTGCGTGGTCTCTGAAATCTTTGCTAGAACGTCGGAGGCGTGCAAGAGCTGACAATCCGGCAGGTTTTCGATCCGATGTTGCGAAAACGGTGAATTTGGCGGCTGTCGAACAAATAGCCATCACCCGGACCCAGGATGCGCACTTGATCCCCCACCGTAAGTTCAATCTCGCCTTCAACAATAACGCCGCCTTCTTCGCCTTGGTGGCTTAGGAACTCCGGACCGGTATCAGCGTTCGGGGGATAGAATTCGTCCAATATCTGCAGGGAATGTGTTGTGGAATTCCCCAACTGCCGCAATGACACTGAGGCAAAGCCGGACTGAGGAGAGACCTCAGTGAACTCGGCGGCAGAAAAGAAAATCTTGGTACCGTTTGCGTCCTCGATGGTTGCAAAGAATTCAGCGATGCTCATGGGAATCGCATCAAGCAGTCGTTTGAGCGATGCAACCGAGGGGCTCGTTTTATTCTGCTCGATCAGTGAAACAGTACCATTCGTCAAACCAGCGCGCGCAGCGAGCTCGCGTTGGGACAATCCATGCGCTTTGCGAATGGCTTGTAGCTTTTTGCCGATGTCCACGGACGAGCTCCTTGTAAAGAAGAAAATTGTCTTGTTTTTACAGGGTACTGCAAACGTTCAGGGATCGGAACCCAAGCAATTGCAAAAAAGTATGGACATAGGAAAGTTGGCATGCGCACTTGCGCGAGAACAAGAATCCGTTGACAGTTATCTTAAACGGATTATGAGAATTTTAAACGCACCTCCCGTGATCATCAGGGAGGGTCTTTCTAAATGAAAAGGGGCCTGAGCTATGTCTACTACGTCCAAAGCAAAACGTGCAAAAACCTCCACAAAGCGTAAACCGCTGATGGCTGTTGTGCCTGACACAGCGGCACAGAAACCAACGAACGCAGCCCTCCTGGCGCGCCGTGAATCTGCTGTTGCACGTGGTGTTGCATCTGCCACTCAGATTTTCGCAGATCGTGCCGAGAACGCCGAGCTTTGGGATGTCGAAGGCAACCGATTCGTTGATTTCGCGGGCGGTATTGCTGTCTTGAACACAGGCCACCGTCACCCCAAAGTGATCGCAGCGGCAAAAGCACAAGAAGACCACTATACCCATACCAGTTTTCAGGTGGTTCCTTACGAACCATATGTCGCATTAGCTGAAAAGCTGAATGCGCTGGCGCCCGGTGATCATGCCAAGAAATCGCTGCTTGTCACTACGGGTGCCGAAGCGGTCGAGAATGCGGTCAAGATCGCACGCGCGGCAACTGGCCGGCCCGGTGTTATCGCGTTCACGGGCGGCTATCATGGCCGTACCCTGTTGACGCTGGGCATGACCGGCAAGATCAGCCCCTACAAAAAGGACGTAGGTCCGTTCCCGTCAGACATTTTCCGCGCACCATTCCCGTCATTGCGCGACGGGATCACTGTTCAGGATGCGCTAACCGGATTGCGCAATCTGTTACTGACCGACGCGCAACCAGAACGGATCGCAGCAATCATCATTGAACCTGTCTTGGGCGAGGGCGGCTATACGCCGGTTCCGTTCGAGATGTTGCATGCCCTGCGTGAAATCTGCGACACCCACGGCATCATGCTGATTGCGGATGAAATCCAGTCAGGCTTTGGTCGCACTGGCAAGTGGTTCGCGATTGAACATTCCGGTGTTGTTCCGGACCTGATCACAGCCGCAAAATCTATGGCGGGTGGCTACCCGATTGCAGGTGTCATCGGCCGCGCCGAAGTTATGGATGCCGTCATCCCTGGCGGTCTTGGTGGCACTTATGGTGGCAATCCGGTCGCATGTGCTGCTGCACTTGCTGCGATCGAAGTGATCGAAGAAGAAGGTCTTCTGGCCCGTTCTTTGGCGCTGGGCGATATGCTGCGTATCCGTTTCGCAGAAATCGGTTCCCGCGTAGCGCCGTACCGGATGTGGGATATTCGCGGACTTGGCGCCATGTTGGCAGTTGAGTTTGTGACCGATTTTGACTCGGCTGAACCGGACGCTGCCCTGACCAAGTCTGTCATTGCTCACGCTCACGCGCGTGGTCTGATCTTGCTGGCGTGTGGCATGCACGGAAACGCGTTGCGCATCATGGTGCCGCTCACGGCATCTGACGAAATCATCAACGAAGGCTTGGAGATTTTCGAAGCCGCCATGATCGCGGCACTGGCCGAACAATAGAATAAAGCGGTTTACTGCTTTAGTAAAACAAAAGGCGCGCCAATGTGGCGCGCCCTTTTTGTTATTAGGATCGCAAGGGCGATCCGTGTGCTTTGCGCAAGTTGATTACATAATCAGCAAGGGCATCATCAGCGTGGCAAGGCTTAGCACGAGGAAAAAGCCGGCCATATCGGTGATTGTCGTCAAAAGCGGTCCACTTGCGACAGCAGGGTCTTGGCCGACGTGCTTTAGCAACAATGGAACCACACCACCGATTGACACTGCTATGATCGTATTCAACGCAAGCGCCATACCGATCACCAACCCGAGGTAGGGGTTGCCCTTCCAGACCCAACACACAATGCCAATCAGAATACCAAGAACGATTCCGTTGATTACCCCGACAGAGACCTCCTTTAACCAGACCCGCATCGCGTCTTTGGGGCGAACAAGACCCAGTGACAGTTCACGCATTGTCACACCTACAGCCTGGTTTCCTGAACACCCGCTCATGTCCGATACCATCGGCAAGAAAACGGCGATGGCGATGACAGCGGCCAATGTTTCTTCATAGGCCGAGATCACGCTTGCGGCGATAATGTTCAGAACGATATTGGCCGATAACCAAGCCAGTCGTCTGCGCGACCGGATTGCCAGCGGCATCGTGCGCAATTCGTCGCCCACAATACCCTGTAGACGCAAGTTGTCGCTTTCGGATCGGGCAAGGACGGCGGCATCAACGGCTGTTCGCGATATGACGCCAACGAGAATGCCGTCTTGGTCAACAACGGGAAAGCCAAGGAAATCGTAATCATCAAAGAAGTCTTGCAGCGTGCTAAGATCGGAATCGACGTTGATCGTCAAAGGCATGATCATGATGTCTTCAAGCGGCGCGCTGCGCTTGGCTGTCAACAAGCCACGTAAAGATACGACACCTACAGGGCGACCGTCGTTGTCGATGATATAAGGGTGCTGACCGTTGTAACGCTCTAGATCTTCATCATCACTGGCAAGGCTGCGCAGCACGGCGCCGACGGTCTGATCGCGCCGGAATGTAAAGGCATCGGCAAGCATCAATCCACCAGCCGTATCGGACGGGTATTCTGCCAACCTTCGGACGCCTGCAGCATCTTCAGGGTCGATCCCTGCGAGGATTGCTTCGCCGTCTTCTTTGTCCAATTCGCCTAACACGTCGGCCTGCAAGTCCGAGTCGAGTTCGTCAAAGATTTCGACGGCCTTATTGGTCTCGAGCCGTTCCAGCAGATCGCCTGCAAGCTCGATCGGGGCTTCTTCGATCAAACGGGACGCCAGATCAGCGGACAGCAAAGAGATCAGTGTGTCGCGGTCATTCGGGCCGAAATTCAACAGCTCGCGTAACGCTTCGCTGATGGTCACACTGTCAAGTAATGCAGTTAGTTTCTCGCCGTCGGCGCTGGCAAGGGTGGCCTCTAGTTCGGCAGTGAAATCCAATGTCTCGGATTCGATTTCATCAGTCTGTGGGGCATTCATTTCATGGCACCTTATGGCGATGGTTGGCCTCTGACTTATCTGACTTGATAAAAATAATAAACACCCCTAACCTTTGTTGATGAAGTCTCGTTGGTTAACGGAAACTGAAAAAAGAACTGACATTGGGTCGCCCGTTGGGCGGGTTACAATGAAAACTTGTCTCGGGAACGTGCGAACCAATGACGCAGACTTGGGCATCTGCAGCCCGTCAGAAAGAGACTTTCCATAAGGAAAGCAAAATCCATCACATTTTCAGGGAGAGAAAAATGAAGTTTTTTAAACATCTTGCTTTTGCAGGGGCCATGCTGGCCGGTACTGCTACCACCGCGCAAGAACAGTTCATCACAATCGGTACTGGTGGCCAAACTGGCGTCTACTTCGTCGTAGGCCAATCGATCTGCCGTCTGGTGAACCGCGGCACAGCGGAACATAACCTCAAGTGTACAGCGCCTTCGACCGGCGGCTCTATCGCGAACATCAACGCGATTATGGCAGGTGACATGGATATGGGCGTTGCGCAGTCCGACTGGCAGTACCATGCTTACAATGGCACCTCCGAATTTGAAGGTAATCAGTTCGAAGGCGAACGCGCTGTATTCTCTGTCCACGGTGAACCGTTCACTGTGATTGCCCGCGCGGATGCTGGCATTGCAACTTTTGCCGATCTCAAAGGCAAGCGCGTCAACATCGGCAACCCTGGTTCAGGCCAGTATGCCACGATGCAGGTCGTCATGGATGCACTGGGTTGGACAATGGACGACTTTGCTTTGGCATCGGAACTGAAGCCAGCAGAGCAGGCCGCTGCACTGGGCGACAATAAAGTTGATGCAATCATCTACACCGTCGGTCACCCGAACGGATCTATCCAGGAAGCTGTTTCCACAGTTGATGCGGTTATGATCCCGGTTACGGGTCCAGAGATCGACGCTCTGATTGCTGAAAACCCTTATTATGCTGCCGCAACAATCCCCGGTGGTATGTATGAAGGTTCGCCTGAGCCAACCAGCACCTTTGGTGTGAAGGCGACATTCGTGACCTCTGCCGACGTTGACGATGAAGTTGTCTATCAGGTTGTAAAAGCTGTCTTTGACAACTTTGACCGTTTCAAGCGTCTACACCCTGCGTTCGAGAACCTCACAGAGGAAGAAATGATCGCTGATGGTCTTTCTGCGCCTTTGCATGATGGTGCTGCGCGGTACTACCGCGAAAAGGGCTGGATCGAATAATCAGATCACACTTTTGATTGAATGATAAATGGCGCGGCGGCCCTGTCGCCGCGCCACGACTTCCAGAAAAATGTCGGTCAACGTACCGTCGGGGGATATCATGACAAACGATCCAAACCAGCAGCAAGCCGCTGCCGTTGAAAATGCAGCTGCCGGACGTGGCGGGCTTTCACAGGATGAACTGGACGCGCTGGTCGCGTCTTCTGATACCGGTGGCCGAGGTACGGCAGGCACGGTCGGTATTTTCCTGACTTGCGTCGCACTTGCTTGGTCGATGTTCCAGCTTTGGATCGCGTCCCCGTTTCCATTCATGGTCGGCTGGGGTGTCTTCAACGACACCGAAAGCCGCTCGATCCATCTGGCTTTTGCAATGTTCCTTGCTTTTGCGGCCTTTCCTGCCGCACGGACGAAATTCCAGCTTGGGCTAGGCATCATCGTCCCCGTCATTCTGGCGTTCCTGTTTATGAGCAGCGCCAAGGTAGATACACCCACGTGGTGGATCCCGATCATCGCAATTGTGGTTGTCGCAGCGATCGCGCTGGGCTCTCCCAAAGACCGCGTGCCGGTTTGGGAATGGGCATTGGCAGTCGTCGGAGCGATGGCGGCACTTTATCTATTCGTTTACTACCGCGATATCTCAAGCAGGGTCGGTGCGCCGATCATGCAGGACTTTGTTGTGGCCGTGATCGGCATCATGCTTTTGCTTGAAGCCACACGACGTGCGCTTGGACCTGCATTGATGATCGTGGCGTCGGTCTTTCTTGTTTACACTGTCTTGGGCCCGAACATGCCCAGCATTATTGCGCACAAGGGAAACAGCCTTTCCGAGATTGTTAACCACCAATGGATCACCACTGAAGGTGTCTTTGGCATCGCGCTGGGCGTGTCGACTGGCTTTGTGTTCCTGTTTGTGCTTTTCGGCTCTCTTCTGGACCGCGCTGGCGCAGGCAACTACTTTATTCAGGTTGCGTTTAGCTTGATGGGCCACATGAAAGGCGGACCTGCGAAGGCTGCTGTTGTGTCTTCTGCGATGACCGGACTGATTTCGGGTTCATCGATTGCGAACGTTGTGACCACGGGCACATTTACTATTCCATTGATGAAGAAGGTTGGTTTCAGTTCTGAAAAAGCAGGCGCAGTTGAAGTCGCATCATCTGTAAACGGACAGATCATGCCACCGGTAATGGGGGCCGCTGCGTTCTTGATGGTCGAGTATGTGGGTATCCCGTATTTTGACGTCGTGAAGCACGCGTTCTTGCCTGCCGTGATTTCTTACATCGCGCTTGTCTATATTGTGCATCTCGAGGCGCTGAAGGCAGGCATGGAAGGCTTGCCACGGGCCTATGTGCCAAAGCCGATTGTGCAGCGTTTGATTGGCATCGCGTTTACGATTGCTGCAATCTGCGCGATTTCGTTTATCGTCTACTACGGCATGGGCTGGATCCGGCCTGCGTTCCCGAATGTAGCGGGGTACATCATCTTTGCATTCTTGACCCTCGTCTATGTTGGCCTGCTTTATGTCGCCAGCCGTGAAGAGCCGCTTGAACTCGACGATCCAAATGCGCCCGTCACGGCATTGCCACTGCCGGGTCCAACGATCCGGTCCGGTTTGCACTTTATCCTGCCGGTTGTTGTGCTTGTCTGGGCTTTGATGGTTGATCGCCTTTCACCTGGTTTGTCAGCCTTTTGGGCGACTGCCTACATGATCTTTATCCTGCTCACGCAGCGTCCGTTGACAGCAATGATGCGCGGTGAAGGCCGTATGGCCGGAGCAATCCGTCAGGGTGTCATGGATTTGATCGATGGCTTGGAAACTGGCGCACGCAACATGATCGGGATCGGCATCGCGACTGCAACCGCGGGTATTATTGTCGGCGCTGTCAGCCAGACCGGTGTTGGTTCTGCCCTTGCAGACGTGGTCGAGGTCCTTTCAGGCGGCAACATTCTTGCGATCTTGTTCCTGACTGCGGTTTTGTCATTGATCCTTGGCATGGGTTTGCCGACAACTGCGAACTACATCGTTGTGTCCGCGTTGCTTGCACCGGTTATCGTAACACTCGGGCAGCAAAACGGCTTGATCGTTCCGCTGATCGCGGTCCACCTCTTTGTGTTCTACTTCGGTATTATGGCCGATGTGACGCCACCGGTTGGCCTTGCCAGCTTTGCGGCCGCTGCCGTTTCAGGGGGCGACCCGATCAAGACAGGTGTTGTCGCATTCTTCTACAGCTTGCGGACAGCAGCATTGCCATTCTTGTTCATCTTCAACACCGAATTGCTGTTGATCGATGTCACGTGGGGGCAGGGGGTCTTCGTGTTCATTGTTGCGACCATAGCCATGCTCTTATTCGCGGCGGCAACGCAAGGCTGGTTCTTGGCCAAGAACCGCTTTTACGAAACAATCGCGCTGTTGTTGATCGCGTTTACGTTGTTCCGTCCGGGCTTCTGGATGGACATGATGTCGCCGCCGTACAGCGAAGAACAGCCGGTCCAAATTGCAGATGCGGCGCTCGCGACACCTGTTGGTGAAGATTTGCGGCTACGCGTCGCTGGTATGAACGATCTGGGTGACCCGATCGAATTCGTGGCAGTTCTGACGATCCAAGACGGTGCAACCGGTGAAGATCGACTGGAAAATGCAGGGCTTATGTTCCGCAGTGAAGGTGAGACGCTGTTCATTGACGACGTCGCATTCGGCAGCGCTGCGGAAACGGCAGGGCTTGATTGGGATCAAGAGGTACTGCGCGTGCTGCGCCCTGTGGGCCAGCCAAGCAAGTATCTGATGTTCTTGCCTGCTTTGGCGCTTCTCGGTGGAGTCGTGTTCTTGCAGCTTGGCCGCACGAGACGCAAAGACGCAAAAGCCGCAGCCGCGTAAAGGAATAGACCATGTTTAAAACAGTCCTTCTGACAATTGACCTGAACGCGAAAGCGTCTTGGGATCTGGCATTGCCGCAAGCGATCGAACTTGTTCGCTCATCTGGCGGGCGGTTGCATATCATGTCGGTGGTTCCAGACATGGGCACACCGCTGGTCGAGGGTTTTTTCCCCGAAAACTTTGAGGAAAAGGCGATTGCAGCTGCGGCAAAAGCGCTCGACCTTTTGGTTCAGGACAACGTTCCAGCTGATATCAATGTCAAACAGCATCTGGCTTTTGGCAAAATCCATAAGAAAGTACTGAAAACAATCCAAGAAACGCAATGCGATCTGGTGGTTATGGGCTCTCATAAGCCGGACCGTGTGCGCGAATTCTTGATTGGATCGAATGCGGACCGAGTTGTGCGCAGATCACCTGTTTCCGTTCTCGTTGTAAGGTCGTAAGAGTTGCAGCAAGCAGAGCTAACGACAGCCGCTTCTGGCTGCCTCTGCCTTCATGGAGAATTTAAGAAATGACCCCTTTCGCAATTGCTGGCGTCCAGATGCACGTACATGCACTTGAATCAAACGTTGAAGGGATGCTTCAGCGCCTTGATATTTTGATGATACGCTTTCCTTGGACACAGATGGTTTTGTTCTCGGAACTTGCGCCATTCGGACCTTTGGACCAATACGCTTTGGCACCAGAAAACGAAACTTTAGAGCAATTTCAGGCCGCTGCGGTTAAGCACGGTGTTTGGCTGATCCCCGGTTCGATGTTTATCACCGATCCCGTAGACGGGCGTACTTACAATACCTCATTCGTGATCAATCCGCAGGGCGAGATTGTCCGCCGCTATGCGAAGATGTTTCCGTTCCGCCCATACGAGACTGGCGTCGCAGCAGGCACAGATTTCTGCGTGTTTGACGTGCCTGATGTTGGCCGTTTTGGACTGTCGATCTGCTATGATATGTGGTTCCCGGAAACGACTCGCCAGATCACCTCGCAAGGGGTCGAAGTCTTGTTGCACCCTGTCCTGACCGGCACAACAGACCGCGACGCAGAGCTGGCAATCGCCCGTGCCACGGCAGTGCAATTCCAATGTTATGTGATTGACGTGAACGGGTTGGGTGCCGGCGGTATTGGTAAATCTTGTGTGGTTGATCCAACGTCAATGGTTTTGCACCAGTCAGGTGGCCAAGAGGATATGTTCCCAATCGAGATCGATCTCGACATGGTGCGTCGCCAACGTGAAACTGGGATGAAAGGTCTTGGCCAAGTGCTGAAATCATTCCGTGACCGCTCAACTGACTTTTCTGTTTATGACCGCGCCAGCGGCACGGACGCGTACCTCAAGACACTGGGCCCGCTCGAGACACCAGGCAAAGGGGCGACTGCAGGCCTTGATACAACCGCACCTGAAAAGCGTGTTCCTTATCCTCAGTTGATTACGGGGTCGGGAATTGGGTCAAGCTACGCCCTCAAAGCCCCTCCTGCTTTCCCTGAAGAACCTTTACCAAATCCAACTGCTGGCACTGCTACGCCCGCACCGGACGCGACAACAGCCGAAGAGGCAATTGACTTAGCGGCTGTGCCAAACCCAATTGTCAAACCAGGCGTTCTTTCCGGAACAGAAAGTTCATCAATTGATTAAGCTGCTGCATCACGGCTACTTTAATCTGGCGCCGCCACGCGGCGTCAGAAGCGAAGTCTATAAGACGGCTGGTTATGCTGATCGCGATGGGAAGCCGCAGATAGTGCGATGCATACCCATCTTGTTGAGCCCCACTTAAGGAGAACTATCGATGGATTCTGTCAGCGACTATTACTCTGCAACGCAACTGCGCACCGATAGGTGGAGCGCATTGCGCGAAGTGACTTCGGGTCTCGCTCGAAATATGCCGGGTAAGATCTCGGCGAAAGATCGCACCAAGGTGCAGGAACTCTTCGACTCGCTGGCTTTGATCGAACCCTATTGGGCCTTTCCCGGCATGGCGGCTTTTGACCACATGCGGCGGCAGTTTGACCACAACAGCTTTGGGGATCTGGCGTTTTCTGTTCACCGCGTCACGCGGGCCCTAACCACTGGTGCGTACCGAAGACGACATATCCCGCTTGAGCGCGATAGCATGGATAAGGAAGAACACGACGACGAGGCACTTTTGTCGCCGGAAGCGCGCGCGTTGACCCGACCATATTTCGAAGTTTTGATCGTCGACAGCGTCAGCGAACAACAAGAACGTTGGCTTCGGAACAATGTATCGCGGATGCGCCGCCTAGAAGATCCATTTACCTACGAAGCTGTGGTCGTCCCAAGCCTTGAAGATGCGCTGATTGCGGTGCTGTTCAATCACAATATTCAGGCCATCGTCGTGCGTCCGGGTCTTGTTTTGAAATCGGATCTGGACAATGAAATCCTGCATAGTTTCCTGAACCGCGCAGGCGGTTCAGAGGCGATTGATGCGATGCAGCCCGAAGATTATGGGCCAGAGCTTTGCCGCTTGATTGGCCGTGTTCGCCCAGAGCTTGACGCATACTTGGTGACGGAACGGTCGGTCGAGGATATCGCAGGCTTGGACCTGGGTATTTGCCGCCGCGTTTTCTATAACCAAGAAGACTTTTTGGAACTGCACCTGAATATCCTGCGCGGTGTTGAGGCACGCTATAAAACGCCGTTCTTTACCGCCTTGGTCAACTACTCAAAGCAGCCGACGGGCGTCTTTCACGCCATGCCGATCAGCCGTGGTAAGTCGATCACCCGTAGCCATTGGATTCAGGATATGGGTGCGTTTTACGGGCCCAATATCTTTTTGGCGGAAACCTCGGCCACCTCGGGCGGACTTGATAGCCTGCTTGAGCCGCACGGGCCGATAAAAGAAGCGCAGGAAATGGCCAGCAGGGCCTTTGGTTCAAAACAGACCTTCTTTGCAACCAACGGCACATCGACCTGCAACAAGATTGTTGTGCAAGCCGTAATCCGCCCCGGTGATATCGTTCTTGTGGACCGGGACTGCCATAAATCGCACCATTACGGCATGGTGCTGGCGGGGGCCGAAGTGGTCTATCTCGACAGTTATCCGCTGAATGAATACTCGATGTATGGCGCTGTTCCACTGCGTGAGATCAAGCATCAACTACTTGCGCTGAAAGCTGCTGGAAAGCTGGACCGCGTGCGGATGTTGCTTTTGACGAACTGTACCTTTGACGGGCTTGTCTACAACGTAGAGCGCGTCATGGAAGAATGTCTGGCAATCAAGCCTGACCTTGTCTTCTTGTGGGATGAAGCTTGGTTTGCCTTTGCGCGTTTCAGCCCGACATATCGCCAGCGCACCGGAATGCGGACCGCCAATAACTTGCGCAAGCGCTTGCGCACGGACGAACACAAAGCGGCCTACGAAGCACAACAAAAGAAGCTTGCAGGCGCCAGTGACGAAGAATGGCTGGATGCGCGACTGATTGCGCCTCCGACGGCAAGGATACGTGTTTACGCGACGCAATCTACGCATAAGACCCTGACGTCACTGCGGCAGGGGTCGATGATCCATGTGAATGATCAGGACTTTAAGGGTGAGGTCGAGCAAAGCTTCCATGAAGCTTATATGACGCATACGTCCACCTCTCCGAACTATCAGATTATTGCATCGCTTGATGTCGGCAGGCGGCAGGTCGAACTTGAAGGTTTTGAGTTCGTGCAACGCCAAATCGAAGCCGCGATGTCGATGCGCCGCGCGATTTCTTCGCATCCGACACTGCAAAAATACTTTAAGGTGCTGACGGCGGGCGACATGATCCCAGAACACCACCGTCAAAGTGGCGTGACCAGCTATTACGATAACGAACAAGGCTGGACGGACATGTGGGATTGTTGGGCGCAGGACGATTTCGTTCTGGACGCAACACGGGTTACCCTTGCTGTGGGTGGCACTGGCTGGGACGGCGATACCTTCAAGAACAGTATCTTGATGGACAAATACGGCATCCAGATTAACAAGACATCCCGCAATACTGTGCTGTTTATGACGAACATCGGCACAACGCGGTCGTCGGTTGCCTATCTGATCGAGGTGCTTGTCGAAATCGCCAACGAATTGGACGATCTGCTGGATGACGCCTCAAAAATGGAGCGGTTGTCGTTTGATCGCCGGGTCAAGAACCTAACGGAAAATTACCCGCCATTGCCTGATTTTAGCCGGTTCCACGATGCGTTTCGCCCAGATGATGTGACGCCTGAAGGTGACATTCGCACCGCTTATTATCTGAGTTATGACGAAAAGAACTGCGACTATCATGAACTGGAAGGGTCGTTGAAAGACGCGCTTGATGCCGGCGAAGAAGTCGTTTCCGCGAGCTTTATCATCCCCTATCCGCCAGGGTTTCCAATCCTTGTGCCTGGGCAGGTGATTAGCAAAGAAATTCTCGCCTTCATGCTCGCTCTCGATGTCAATGAAATTCACGGATACCGCGCTGATCTGGGTTTGCGCGTCTTTACCCCAGAGGCTTTGGCGAGCGTGCCTAAGGTCGCCATCTCCAAACCTTTAACAAAAAAATAGGGAAGGGCCAAACTATGCCAACAGTGCTCAAGAATATCTCAGAAATCCGTCGGTTCTTTCACCGGAACGAAGACCCGATCTATTTCATCTCGGCTACCAATTTTAACTTATTGGGGCTCGACGAATGGGTGAAGAACTTCAAGTATATTTGCTACATCGACTGTTACGGCGGCAAGCATCCGAACGTGTTTTGCCCATCCGAGCAGCCACATGCGGAATTCCAGTCTATCGAAGACATCAACAACTATCTCTTGCAACACAAAGAGGTCATCGACTTCATCAAACGGCGTGGCGGCAAGCCCAAGTTTGTATTCCTGATGTTCGACGAAGAAACAGAGCGCCTTTCAAAAGAGCTGGGCGCTGACGTCTGGTTCCCAAAGGCCAACTTGCGCACGTCGATGGATAATAAAATCGCAACTGTTCGCATCGGCAACAAAGCGGGTGTACCGTCCGTGCCAAACGTATTGGCCGAAGTCACGTCATACGAGAACCTGCGCGAGACCTGTGAAAAGGCCGATATTGGCCATGATCTTGTTCTGCAATCGGCATTTGGCGACAGTGGTCACACAACTTTCTTTATCAAATCCGAAGCTGATTTCCGTCGCCACGAGCACGAGATCATCGGCGAGGGCGAGATCAAGATCATGAAGCGGATCGACTGCCGTGGTTCAGCGATCGAAGCTTGCGCCACCAAAGAAGGTACGATTGTTGGCCCGCTCATGACCGAACTTGTTGGTTTCAAGGATTTGACGCCATACCGCGGCGGTTGGTGTGGCAATGAAATCCTGTCAACTGCGTTTCCACCTAAAGTGCGCCAGAAAGCACGTGAACTGACATTCAAATTTGGTGAGCAGTTGCGCAAAGAAGGCTATCGCGGCTACTTCGAACTTGATTTCCTGATCGACAAAAAGACCAACGAGATCTGGTTAGGAGAACTGAACCCACGCATCACTGGCGCTTCGTCCATGACCAACCATGCGGCGTTCGCCCATGCTGACGCGCCTTTGTTCCTGTTCCACCTGCTTGAATTCTCTAAGAAGAAATTCGATCTGGACACGACAGAACTGAACAACCGTTGGGCCAACCCCGACATGATCGACAGTTGGTCACAGATGGTGATCAAACACACAGAAGATAATGTCGATATCTGTACGGCCGCACCAGAAACCGGCATCTACAAGATGCTGGAAGATGGGCGGGTTGTCTTTGACCGCTTTGACTATCACCGCCGCGCAGTTGAATCTGAAAACGAAGCATTCTTCTTGCAGATCATGCAGCCGGGCAGCTACCGCTATGAGGGTGCCGATATCGGTATTCTCGTGACACGCGGACGTTCAATGACGAAGAACTTCCAATTGAACGAGCGTGCGAAAAAGTGGATCCACGGCATCAAACAGACTGTCGATGGCAAAGCGCTTCCCGTAGCAAATGCAGGACCTGCAATCGCTGACCCTGCGTTCAAGATCCTGTAAAGGAAATCGATCATGCTTTGGCGTGCTCTCAGCGAAGATTTGCCCGGCCCTAAGTGGGCCGGGCTTTTTGCGGAATACTGGCCGCATTACAAACGCTGGTGGCTGAAAGCCGGCGACGCTGCGCGGCCGACCTATCTGAAAAGTAGGGGGGCGCTGAAAGAACACATGCCAGAAATGGTGCCGCTATATGACGACCTGTGCGATCTTGCTGGTGGGGGCGATCAAGCGGCGCGTTTCCTAAGCTTTTACTGCCCACCACCTTATCTTTCCGGTTGTTCGCAAGCGATTTGGACTGGCCAAGAACCCGTGCTTGTCCGCAATTACGATTATAACCCAAGTGCTTTCGATTGCCTTTTGTTGCGGACGAACTGGCTAGGGCGGCAAGTCATCGGGACGTCCGATGGTCTTTGGGGGCTTGTCGACGGAATGAATGACGCAGGACTGGCGATTTCGCTGACCTTTGGCGGACGGCGGGTTGTCGGAAACGGCTTTGGCGTCCCATTGATCCTGCGTTACGTGCTGCAAACCTGCGAGACAGCAGAAGAGGCGGGCAAAGTGCTAGCCCGCGTCCCTACGCATATGAGCTACAATGTCACCGTACTGGATGCGAAACGAAATTACCTGACCGCGATGATGGCGCCTGACCGTCCTGCCGTGATCACGCATGCTGCGGTTGCGACGAACCATCAAGAAAACGTCGAATGGATCAGCCACGCGCGCTTTACCGCGACTGTGGAACGCGAAAGGTTCTTGCTACAGCGTTTGACCCTTCACCGTGATCCAGAAGACAAATTCATCGGTGCGTTCTTGCGACCGCCGCTTTATTCAACCGCGTTCAGCGCCGGTTTTGGAACGCTTTACACTGCGGTTTATCGTCCCCGTTTGGGCGAGATGGAAGTTAGGTGGCCTGGTACTGTCTGGTCGCAGAGCTTTGACAATTTTCATGAAGGTGGCCGTCGCGTCCAGATCCCCGGCGCCGCCTAAAGGAGGCACCAATGTCACATATTTTTCCACGCCATACCAAGCAGTTACCACCCACGGCGGTGCGGGGCGAAGGCTGCTATCTGTATGATCAGGACGGAAAGCAGTATCTTGACGGATCAGGTGGTGCAGCAGTGTCATGTCTTGGGCACGGTGATCAGACAGTGATTGATGCCGTCAAAGCCCAACTTGATAGCCTTGCTTACGCTCATACCGGATTTTTCACATCTGAGCCCGCTGAAACTCTTGCTGACCTATTGATCAAGCACGCTCCGGGCGACCTCGACCGGGTTTACCTTGTGTCTGGCGGATCCGAGGCGATGGAGGCGGCGCTGAAACTTGCGCGCCAGTACTTTGTTGAAAAGGGCGAACCTAGCAGAGGGCGCGTAATTGCGCGCAAGCAAAGCTATCACGGCAATACAATGGGTGCGCTTTCGGCAGGCGGCAACGCTTGGCGGCGGGCGCAATTTGGCCCGCTCTTGATCGACATGAGCCATATTGATCCGTGCTACGAATACCGTCTGAAACATGATGACGAAAGCCCCGAGGAATACGGTCTCCGTGCTGCAAACCTCCTCGAAGAGGAACTCCTGCGTGTAGGGCCAGAAAACGTTATGGCCTTTGCTGCTGAACCCGTTGTCGGGGCCACGTCAGGTGCTTTGACCGCCGCGCCGGGGTACTTCAAGCGTATTCGTGAAATCTGTGACCAGTACGGGATCTTGTTGATCTTAGACGAGGTTATGTGCGGGATGGGCCGCACGGGCAGTCTTTTTGCCTGTGATCAAGAAGGTGTTTCGCCCGATATCGTGTGCGTGGCCAAAGGGTTAGGTGCCGGTTACCAACCGATTGGCGCGATGCTTTGCAGCCGGCAGATTTACGAGACAATCGAGAATGGCAGCGGGTTTTTCCAACATGGTCACACTTATCTTGGCCACCCGACAGCCGCCGCCGCAGGTGTCGCAGTTGTCAATGCGATGCTGGACCGCAATCTGATCCCGCGCGTAAAAACGCAAGGTGATACGCTTATGGCCGCACTCGAAGCTAAGTTCGGGCAACATCCAAATGTCGGCGATATTCGGGGGCGCGGGCTGTTTCAGGGTGTCGAACTGGTCGCGGATCGCGCAACCAAAGTGCCCTTTGACGCGTCAGGCAAAATTGCAGGCCGGATCAAGACGGCGGCATTCAACGCAGGTCTGATTTGTTATCCGATGAGTGGTACAATCGACGGGCAGAATGGCGATCACGTGCTATTGGCGCCACCGTTCATTATCAGCGACGACCAGATTGATGAACTTGTCAGCAAACTGTCGGTCGCCATCGACACAGTCTTGCAAAGCTGAGGATAGATCATGACAAACCCCTGCATCATTTGCGTGGCAATTACAGGATCAGTCCCACGCAAAAAGGACAATCCCGCGGTTCCTGTCACGATCAGCGAACAGATTGAATCCACTCACGCCGCCTATGAAGCGGGTGCCGCAATCTGTCATGCGCATGTGCGCAACGACGACGAGACACCTTCATCAGACCCTGAAAAGTTTGCGGCGCTGAAGGAAGGCGTTGAGAAACACTGTCCCGGCATGATTATCCAGCTTTCAACAGGTGGTCGCTCTGGGGCAGGGGCTGAACGGGGCGGTATGCTGTCTTTGCGCCCCGACATGGCGTCGCTATCTGTCGGTTCGAACAACTTTCCGACCCGTGTTTATGAAAACCCACCCGACCTTGTCGATTGGCTAGCCGCAGAGATGCGCAAATACGATGTAAAGCCCGAAATTGAGGCGTTTGACCTGTCGCACATCCACCAAGCTGTTGCACTGAACCGTGACGGTCGGATTGCAGGCCAGCTCTATATCCAGTTCGTCATGGGCGTAAAAAACGCGATGCCAGTAGACCGGGATGTGTTTGATTATTATGTAAAAACTGTCAACAGACTTGCACCTGACGCGCTATGGTGTGCGGCTGGGGTGGGCGCGGGACAGGCCGCTGTCAGTGAATGGGCAATTGCTGCAGGTGGTCATACGCGCACCGGACTTGAGGATAACGTTCGCTGGGACAAGGATACGCTTGCCCCGTCGAATGCTGCCCTTGTCGCCCGAACTGCAGAAATTTGCGCCCGCTACGACCGCCCGGTTGCGACACCGGAGCAGGCCCGCGCTCTCTTGGGCCTGCGTCCATCACCCTAGCTGATTTCGCCCATGCAGAGATATTTGATCTCTAGGTAGTCTTCAGTGCCGTACTTGGACCCTTCACGGCCTAATCCGGATTGTTTGACACCACCGAACGGGGCGACTTCGGTCGAAATTAGTCCGGTGTTGATTCCGACCATTCCGGTTTCCAACGCTTCAGCGACGCGCCAGACGCGGGCCAAATCCTTGCTGTAGAAATAAGAGGCCAAACCAAACTCGCTATCGTTGGCCATAGCGATGACTTCAGCTTCGTCCGTGAACTTGAAGAGCGGTGCGACGGGGCCAAATGTTTCTTCCTTGGCGACTATCATATCTGCGGTCACGCCGGTCAGAACTGTGGGCTCGAAAAAGGTACCCCCAAGGTCAGCGCGCTTGCCACCAAGGGCGATCTTTGCACCTTTGCTCAGGGCGTCGGCAATATGTTCTTCGACCTTGGCAATCGCCGCGTCGTTAATCATTGGCCCAGTCGTTACGCCGTCGGCAAAGCCGTCACCGACCAACAGACCTTTGGTCTTTTCGGCAAGCTTTGTTGCAAATGCGTCGTATACGCCGGACTGCACATAGATGCGGTTTGCACAGACGCAAGTCTGGCCGTTGTTGCGATATTTGGCAATCATCGCGCCTTCGACGGCCGCATCTAGATCAGCATCGTCAAAGACGATGAAAGGCGCGTTGCCGCCCAACTCCAGCGACATCTTCTTGATCGTGTCCGAACATTGGTTCATCAGAATTTTGCCAACACGGGTTGAACCGGTGAAGGTGATTTTTGCTACCTTATCATTGGCACACAGCTCTTTTCCGACGCCCGCACTGTCAGACGATGGGATCACATTGAACACGCCATCAGGAATACCCGCGCGTTCGGCGAGGACGGCCATTGCAAGTGCGGACAATGGGGTCAGTTCTGCGGGGCGCGCGACGAATGTGCATCCAACTGCAAGTGCAGGGGCCACTTTTCGGGCTATCATCGCATTGGGGAAGTTCCAGGGCGTGATTGACCCCACAACGCCAATCGGCTGCTTCAGAACGACGATCCGTTTGTCGCGCTGATGGCCGGGGATTACATCGCCGTAGATGCGCTTGGCTTCTTCTGCAAACCATTCGATGAAAGAGGCACCATAGAGAATTTCACCCCGTGCTTCAGGCCAGGGTTTGCCCATTTCGGCCGTCAAGATGGTCGCAAGGTCGTCGGCGTTTGACACAATCAAGTCAAACCATTTGCGCAAAACGGCCGCGCGTTCCTTTCCTGTCCAAGCTGCCCATTCAGCTTTTGCGGCAGAAGCAGCATCAATAGCCGCACTGGTGTCTGCGACGTCCATGTCAGCGACATGCGCGATCGTTTCACCGTTTGCTGGGTTAAGGACAGGGAAAGTCGTTGGCTTTTCAATCCATTGCCCATTCACATAGGCACGGGTTTCCAAAAGTGTTTGATCATTCAGGCGCAGTGTAGCGACGGCGGTTTTCGTGCCAGACATCTTGGGCTCCTTAGAGGGCAGTGATGGGTTTTAAGGCTTGTCGGTAGACCGGCACCGATGGAAAGGCAACGCTATGATTTGCATTCATCAGGTCGGTGCACACAAAGCTGGACGCGTGCAGCAAGCCGAAAATTCTTCGATCTAAAGCATCAATTCGCGGCCAGACCGACACCCGTAGTGATCAAGGACGGAACAAGTTGCTGCACGACGCGGTTCCACCGAGTGATGGGCTGTTCGGCGATAAAGACAATGTCATTCGCACGCAGATTGAGTTGTGTCGCTAGAACAAGATTGCTGACATCACTTGCATCAAGGTGAAATGCGATATTCTCACGCTTTGCCTCGAGTTTGTCGTCCAAAATGTGTCTTAGGAAAGGGTGGCGCGCACGTCTTAGTTCAAAGCAAGAGAAATGCGCCTCACTTGACTTGGGACTTGTTAGACTTCGCCTTTGCTAAGTAGGATTACGGTCAACCGCTGGACGCCCGCGATTACAAGGGCCGCATCGTTGTGCGCCTCTACATTCAGCCTGACGATTGGTTCAGTATTCGAGCTACGCAGACTAAAACGCCAGCTCCCCAAACTGATCCCCAGACCGTCTGTTTCATCGATGGCTTCCGCTTGCGGTGCAAATTCCGCGCGGACCCGCGCGATCGCGGACACGGGATCTTCCAATGTAAAATTAATCTCGCCTGACGAGGGGAACGCGGCCTTACGCAGAGCGAGCAAATCAGCCAGCGGTCCATGACGGCTGACAAGTTCCGCGACTAGCAGCAGTGGGATCATGCCGCTGTCGCAAAACACGAAGTCTTTGAAGTAGTGATGTGCAGACATCTCGCCGCCATAGACGGCGTTTTCGTCGCGCATCGCCTGTTTGATGAAGGCATGCCCAGTACGTGACTGCACGGCGTGGCCACCGGCATTGGCAACAATGTCTTGGGTGTTCCAAATTATTCGCGGGTCGTGAATAATTTTTGCTCCGGGGTCTTTTGCAAGAAAAGCCTCTGCCAAAAGACCGACAACATATTCACCGTCGATGAAGGCGCCTGTGTGATCAAAAAAGAAACAGCGGTCAAAATCGCCATCCCAAGCAACTGCGAAATCGGCGCCTGTTGATCGAACAGCTTCCGCTGTGGCGGGGCGGTTTTCGGGTAAGAGAGGGTTCGGGATACCTTGCGGAAATGTCCCGTCAGGTATGTGAAATATCCGTTCGAATTCGAGTGGCGCTCCGAGTTCGGCGAGGCGTGCAGCAATGGCGTCGAAGGTCGGCCCCGCGGTGCCGTGACCTGCATTGACCAAAATCTTCAATGGCTTCAAGGCCGCAACATCAGTGAAAGAGACAACGCGATCGACATAGGCTGCGCGCGCTTTGCGCGATACGTCGCTTACGATGCCTAATGCAGTTGGTGTTTCGAATTCATTCTTCCCGGTCAAATTTTTGACAGCTTGCAGCCCCGTTTCTGCATCCAGTGGTGCAGAGCCTGCCCTGACCATTTTCATACCGTTATAGTCCATCGGGTTGTGAGAGGCCGTAACACAGATGCCGCCATCCGCGTCGAAATGCGTTGTCGCAAAGTACATCTCTTCGGTGCCCGAAAGCCCCAAGTCCAGCACATGACAGCCAGCATCCGTAAGCCCGCGGGCAACACTTGCGGCAAGCTCTTCAGACGATGCCCTGACATCACGGCCAAGCACGATGGATTTCGCATTAAGAGCTTGGCCGAAGGCGCGACCAATGCGGTAAGCGATTTCGGCGTCCAAATCAACGCCAAGCCGACCTCTGATGTCGTAGGCTTTGAAACACGTAAGGGGGCTCAACCCTTTGCCCCCTGACCGCGTGCATAGATATCATCATAGCGCACGATGTCATCTTCACCGAGGTATCCACCGGTTTGGACTTCAATCAAAGTAAGCGGCAGTTTTCCGGGGTTTTCCATGCGGTGCACGGCGCCAAGAGGAATGTAACAAGACTGGTTTTCGCCCAAAAGCTTCACGGTATCGTCAATCGTCACTTTGGCCGTCCCCTCTACAACAATCCAGTGCTCAGCGCGGTGGTGATGGCTTTGGAGTGAGAGCGAGGCGCCGGGATGCACAACAATGCGCTTAACCTGAAAGCGGTCTCCAACAACCAGGCTTTCATACCAACCCCAAGGGCGGTAGTCGCGTGGCAGTGTTTCAGCCTGTGCGACGCCTTCTGCCTTAAGCTTCGCGACGGCTTTTTTGACGTCTTGCGCGCGATCTTTGTGGGCAATCAAGACCGCGTCAGGCATGGCAACGGCGATGATATCCTCAAGGCCAATGCCAACAAGATGCTGCGCGCCGCTTGTCGCTTGAAGAAGCGTGTTTTTACAATCTATTGATGCCGCAGGACCAGACGTGACCACGCCTTGACCGTCGCCATTGCCTTCACGCCAAACTGCATGCCAATCACCGAGGTCAGACCATGCGCCACCGTAAGGGACAACGGTCAAGTTCTTAGCACGTTCCATCACTGCGTAATCAATTGAAATCTCTGGGCAATCCAACCAAGGGTCAGGGGCGAGGCGCGTAAAGGACAGATCTTTCTCGGCACCATCAAAAGCTGCGCGTGTTGCTGCTAGCACATCAGGTGCATGCTGGGTAAAAGCATCCAAAATTGCAGTTGTCGAGAACAGGAAAATTCCTGCGTTCCAAAGGTGCATGCCGTCGGACAGCAGCGTTTCTGCTGTTGTCGTATCGGGCTTCTCGACAAACCCGCGCAATGATTGTGGTACCGGCGCAAACTCTGACGATGGTTTTGTGGACAGCTCAAGCCATCCATACCCCGTTTCCGGACGATCTGGTCGAATGCCGAACGTGACAAGTTGACCGCTGATTGCTGCAGGAAGGGCCGCCTTGACCGTGGCGCGAAATTGTTCGGCATCGGGGATCACATGGTCAGAAGGCGCGACCAACATCAATGCACCTGGTGCGCGCGCATTGAGCGCCATAGCACCTGCACAGATCGCAGCGGCCGTGTTCTTGGCCGAGGGTTCAATTAAGATGTCCGCGGGTACAATTTCGAGGGCCGCGAGTTGTTCGATCACGACAAACCTAAAATCTGCAGCCGTAACAACCGAAGGTGCGTTAAACCCTGCTCCTGCAAGTCTCTTCGCGGATGATTGGAAAAGGCTTTCGTCACCAATGAGCTTTACAAATTGCTTTGGGTAAGACTTTCGCGAAAGTGGCCAAAGGCGGGTGCCTGCGCCGCCACAAAGCAATACCGGATTGATTACATGCTCCATCGCGCTCTAACCTCTCAGATTGTCTACATTAGCGAGATACCATTGATAAGTCTCAGCGATCCCAGCCTCAAGTCCGGTTTGCGCACGCCAACCCATTGTGTCTAGGCGGCGTACGTCCATTAACTTGCGCGGTGACCCGTCAGGCTTTGATGGGTCGGTTGTGATTTCCCCGTTGAAGCCCGTTATCCGCGCCACCAGCTGTGCAAGTTCGAGGATAGAAATATCAGAACCTGTACCAACATTGATATGGCTCAGCATTGGTTCAGTATTCGCATCATAGTCTCGCTTCGGCAAATCGAGCACAAAAAGCGAGGCCGCAGCCATGTCATCCACGTGCAAAAACTCTCGCCGTGGCGAACCAGTGCCCCAAATGACGACCTCGTCGCGCTGTTCCTGAGCCGCTTCATGAAAGCGGCGAATAAGTGCAGGAAGGACGTGACTGTTTTCAGGGTGAAAATTGTCTCCGGGACCGTACAAATTTGTCGGCATCACGCTGCGATAATCAACACCATGCTGTCGGTTGTAGCTTTCACAAAGCTTGACGCCTGCGATCTTGGCTACAGCATAAGGCTCGTTTGTTGGCTCAAGCGTATCTGTGAGCAGCGCATCCTCGCGCATCGGTTGCGCGGCGTTACGCGGGTAGATGCAGGATGATCCAAGTTGAAGCAGACGTTTCACGCCTGAAGAAAAAGCCTGATGGATGACATTGCACTCCATCATCAGATTTTCGTAAATGAAATCAGCGGGGTATGTACTGTTCGCATGAATTCCGCCAACCTTGGCGGCGGCAAGGATGACCATGTCAGGCCGTTCGGTTTGCATGAAGTCACGCACATCGCTTTGATTGGTAAGGTCCAGCTCAGCATGCGTGCGGGTGACGATGTTCGTCTCGCCGCGCGCCCTGAGCCGCCGCAATATCGCACCGCCAACCATGCCGCGATGCCCTGCTACATAGATATTTTGCATCTGTGTCACTTAGCCTTCGAATGACACAGGCAGATCCATGCCGTGTTCTTTCAGAAGGGCATGGCGACGGGCGGTCAGCAGATCCGCAGCCACCATTTCTGCGCACATCTCTTGTGCCGTAATTTGCGGCTCCCAGCCCAGTTGTTGCTTGGCCTTGGACGGATCACCCAAAAGCGTTTCAACCTCAGCAGGGCGGAAGTATCGCGGATCGATCCGCATCACGACATCGTCGACATTGAGGGCAGGGGCCTTGTCGCCGCTGATTGACGCGACTGTGGCGATCTCTGTGATGCCCTCGCCAGAGAATTCTAACGTGAGACCAAGCTCTTTAGCCGACCAGGTGATGAACTCGCGCACCGAATACTGTTTACCAGTCGCGATCACATAATCCTCGGGAGTGTCCTGCTGCAACATCATCCACTGCATCCGCACGTAGTCTTTCGCATGGCCCCAGTCGCGCAGGCTGTCGATATTGCCCATGTAGAGACACGGCTCGAGGCCTTGCGCGATATGCGCTAACCCGCGTGTAATTTTGCGGGTCACAAACGTCTCACCGCGGCGCGGGCTTTCGTGGTTAAAGAGGATGCCATTGCAGGCGTAGAGGCCATAAGCCTCGCGGTAATTCACCGTCATCCAGTAGGAATAGAGCTTTGCAACGGCATATGGAGAACGGGGATAGAACGGCGTGGTTTCCCTCTGCGGTGTCTCTTGCACAAGGCCGTAGAGTTCAGAAGTTGAGGCCTGGTAGAAACGGGTTTTCTTTTCTAACCCCAGAAACCGAATGGCCTCCAAGAGGCGCAAGGTGCCCATCCCGTCAACGTCAGCAGTATATTCAGGGGCTTCAAAGCTGACGGCGACATGGCTTTGGGCGCCGAGGTTATAGACCTCGTCTGGCTGCACCTCGGAGAGGATCCGCGTCAGGTTGGACGTATCTGTCAGGTCACCATAATGCAGCTTGAAGTGTGCTTTTTGGACATGTGGATCTTCGTATATGTGGTCGATCCGCTGCGTGTTGAACGACGAGGCCCGGCGCTTGATGCCGTGCACATCGTAACCTTTCTCGAGCAGGAATTCGGCTAGGTAGGACCCATCTTGCCCGGTGATGCCTGTGATGAGTGCGGTTTTTTTCATGTTCTATTTCTTCGCTTTTTCGAGAGTAACGGATTTCAATAAAGGTTCTCCCATGTCAACGACGAAATGCCAACAACGCGATGCAACTTAAACGCAGTAATTCTTTTGGGGCCCTGCAATGCATCGCATTGAGGTAACAATGTTAAACCGGACTGGGATGACAAGAACGCTATACCCCCTGAAAACGACCTCGTTTTTGGAAAAAGTTCTTCAATAGATTTTTCTTGTCTGGGGGAAAAGCGGGCGCGCATGAAGGCATCGAAATTCAGGAAGGCGTAGGGCGCACGCATTCTTAATCAGGCCATAGAACGGCGGCTTTGCGCGACGGTTTGAGTGTGGTTGGATATGCCCCTGTGGATGTTTAATGCATGACAACTATGAGGCAAGTTGGACAATGGGGTCACTGGCCCTCCGCCCGCATAATGAGCGGGAAAGCCTGACCGACAGGCCGCGCTGATGCGCGTTATCGGGCATTTAACGGCAATTGGACAATGGCTCTTGGAGATGAGGCCCTGTGTTCGGTTCGCAAACTCCCCAATAGGCCCCCAGTTGAGACCAGATAGACGACTGATTGTCTGCGGGATCGATCGTTCACGATTGAGGGGGGAGGTGGGGAGACAGATTAAAAACTAGTAACAACCCCAAATACAGTAGATTCAAGCTAATGATATCGCGTTTGATCTGCACGAAAATAAGTCATGTCCAACGATGAAGCTCCTCGCAAAAAAGTGCCAAGGCACCACGGTCCGCGGCGGAAACCTTTCCGGCGCGCTCAGTGCTAAAGGTTGATGACGACGAGGTGAGTTCAGAAAGCTGCATCACATCACCGATCTGCTCTTTCATCCAGAGGGTTTGAAGGAAGAAGTCCGGATTGCGCGTACCGTTCATACGCTTGAACTTTTTGAGAGCCTATCGCCGCAAGAGGGTGCGGAGAGTGTGCTTGCCCCGTAAAAGGTCGGAACCCACTTTGCGGCGCCAGATTGCCTGCAGAGAGCTATCTTGCCCAAGCAAACGTTCATAGGGCGTGATATGGCGCTGAGACATGCCCAGAAGCTCATGATCCTCTAGACCCAGCAGCTGACGATCCTCAACAAGCACCGTGGCAAAGGACAGCAAAAAGTGACTGCCGAGTATATCAATGTCGAGCCGGGCGGGCAGGCGATTTTGGGAAATGTCGAGACTGGCGCGAACACCTCTCGGTCCACTAGGCCAGAACCAGAACTGCAACGCGTCAACCAGCCGAATCCGTCCCGGATATGGAACGGAGTGAGAAGAAGGCGCAGCGCCGTCAATCTGATCCATGACGTATCAGCGAAACTCGCGCGCCATGCAGCAAAGCACACGGTGTGGTGCAAAAACCCGCAGTGGCACGTCCTGCAAATCGCTAACTGTCCAAGGAAGGGCCGGCTGTCGTACGCACGCTAGTGCTGCGGGATCCGGTGCACCAGTAGGCAACCAGATTGCGCTGAAGCATGGGTTCTACACCGCAGAGAGCAAAGCTTTCGCGGCCCATGTTCTTAAGACCCTGAGGCGTGGCAAGGAACATCTGGAGTAATCGCGAGAGCTACTGAGGTTGATCGCTTGGCTGCTAAGCTCCTAGGAACTAACGAACTGGTCGCTGGCAAAGCCGAGACAAAGTCAGGCCCACGACGTGTCGGCTGAGTTTGAATCGCGCGGCTGCGGTCTCGGAAAGCCTTACTGGGCGCTGCGAAGATCTTCTCCAAAGTGAGCTGGATCTCGCTATAATCATGCGCTGAAGCTGATGGAAATTTTGAGATTTTATTGCGCGAGGCATTGGTGTCGCGATAAATTTGACTGGGAACCACTGCTGTCACTGCGCAAGACGTAAAAGACTACGAACACATTTCTCGGTCACTTACTTGTCTCGAGATAAATTTGCCGGTACGGTTGAATTTGTATATTATAATAAAATTTAAATCCTTTTCAGGTGAATTCATAGTTGCTCGCATCGCTCCTTCAACCCTATCTTGCATCACTCGCGAGTCTGTCTTTTTGCGTCTGCATTGCCCTGGTCGCGCTTGCGCGATTTATCCCAAGACTGGCGGGACGGCCAAGTGACACGACTGCAGTGCAAGCTACGCATGTGCGTCCTACGCCGCGCGTTGGTGGTATCGCGATCTTTGGTGCTCTTGCATGCGGCGCTTTCTTTGCGCCGACTGTCGTTACGCAGAGCTACCTATTCTTCCTTATGGGAGTATCGCTCTTGTTCGGCGTCGGTTTGAGCGAGGATCTTGGTTTCCGTATCTCACCGCGGCTGCGTTTGTTGACGGTCCTTGCCACAAGTTTGCTTGTCATTACCCTGCTGGGCTTTTGGGTGTCGCGGATTGGGGTTTTGTATATTGATCAGCTGATGCAGTACTGGTTTATCGGGATCCCCTTCACATTGCTGATCACGGCAGGCGTATCCAACGGCTTTAACCTTATCGACGGAGTGAATGGCCTCGCGTCAATAACTGCGATTACTGCTTCTGCCGCACTCGCAATTATCGCACACCAGTCAGGCTACACATCGATGGCGAATGTGAGCATGATGCTCGCGGCTGTCACACTCGGGTTCTTTGTCGCGAACTACCCCTTCGGTCTGATCTTCTTGGGTGATGCTGGCGCGTATGTGCTTGGCTTTGTGATCAGCTGGATTGGTGTCATTATTATTGTAAGGGTGCCTGAGGTATCGCCGTGGGCCATCCTCCTGACGATGTTCTGGCCTCTCGCCGATACGCTCTTGGCAATATACCGAAGGAGGCGTGCGAAGAAATCAGCCCTGATGCCGGATCGACTCCACGCCCACCAGCTTGTATTGCGAACCGTTGAGATTTGTTTCCTCGGGCGCAATCGTCGTCACCTTGCCAACCCGCTTACAACACTCTTGCTCGTGCCTTTTGTGGTCGCTCCGCAAATCGTGGCCGTCTTGCTTTGGGACCATAATCTTGCAGCGTTCTTAGCTGTCTTGGTCTTTCTTGCGCTGTTTTTTTGGTCCTTTATCTCCGCCCTCTCCATAGTCAACAGATACCGTTTGCGCCCGGAAGTGCGTCAGAGTGCTGACGTTGACGCTGCACGGTCAGTCATTCACAAGCGACGTCCGCGTGTCCAACAGAGAGCCGAAGCGGTTTGATCTGCCAATACGCGTGGCGTTGTCAGTATAACATGTGCCGCGCAACTTGCCGTTGCGGGTATTTAAGCGCTATGGGTTGTGCAGCCAACAGGGAAGCACGATGACGTTTCATGACGCAGAAACGAAGTGGTTCCTCGCTCAGTTGAAGCCGAACTGCGGTCATATCGCGCAGAGGAACCTCGAGAGGCAGGGATATCAAACCTTCCTTCCGTTGGAGGACGTGACAAAGCAGAGAATGGGGCGGTTCATCACAACCAAGCGTCCGCTCTTTCCCGGTTACATCTTTGTCGCTTTCGATGCCGCGCGTGGTCTGTGGCGGACGGTTAATGCGACCTACGGCGTTACCAGCCTCGTAAATTTTGGCAGCGCTCCGGCACCAGTTCCGCATGACATTGTCTCACACCTAATGGAGCGCTGCGGTGATGATGGAACACTCCTGCCTCCGAGGAGGCTACAACCTGGTGATAGCGTGTTGCTTACGCAGGGTGCCTTTACCAATTTCGTCGCGGAGGTGGAGGCCATTGACGCTGACAAGCGCGTCTGGGTCTTGATGGATATCATGGGCGGGCGGACGCGCGTGAAAGTGAGCGCGGATCAACTGCGCTCGGCGTAATACGTGCGTGGCGTCAGAGCAACGCTCAAGGGCTTAATGGGTTGAATATAGCGAAAAGCTGTTTGGAGCGACCTTGCGTGTCTATCAATGAGGAAAAATACCGCATCGTTTGGAACGAATGCGGGAGAGAGCAGGTGCAATGAAGCGACCACTGAGATTATCCATAGCTGTTTTGACAGCGTTCTGTGCCGGTCAGGTGTCCGCGGACGACTGGCGTGGTGGTTATACGCTCTACGGCACGTCAGGCATTATCGAAATGCCCTCAGCCTTTGCACGGCCGGATGCAGAGGTAGGTGTTACGCTCGGAGGTTTTGAAAATCAGCAGAGGCTGTCATTCAGCTTCCAGGTGACACCGCGCTTGAGTGGCACTTTTCGGTATTCGCGGCTCGCAGAATTATTTGGTCCAGGGACGGCGGATTCATTCGATCGCAGCTTTGATCTTCAGTACCAAGTCCTGACAGAAGGGGACTTTCGCCCTGCGGTCGCGGTTGGTCTGCGCGACTTTCTCGGAACGGGTTTTTATAGCGGTGAGTATGTTGTTGCGAGCAAGACGCTTACGCCGCGGCTGAGAGCGACAGCTGGGCTTGGCTGGGGGCGCTTGGCGACCGAGGGTGGCTTTGAGAACCCCCTGGGCTTTCTTTATGATGAGTTCAAAGTGCGTCCAGCACGCGACGTGGGCTTTGGAGGAAGGCCATCATTCGATGAGTATTTTAGAGGCGATGCAGCTTTGTTTGGTGGCGTTGAATGGCAGATCAGCGACAGTCTGATCGCGTCTGCTGAATACTCCAGCGATGGCTATGTGCGGGAGACAGGACGGGGCGTTCTTGATCGTGAAACTCCCTTCAACTTTGGTCTCAGCTATGCGCCGCAATCAGACTATGTTCTTAGTGCCTATGCACTCGGGGGCCATGAATTTGGTCTATCAGCAACGCTCATCTTGGACCCCAAAGAGCGTGTCGCGCGCAGTGGCTTTGAGGCAGCTCCCGTGCCAGTCACCGTGCGAAGTAACAACGTTGCCCGCATCGGGGACAGGTCTGCGTCACTATCTGAAATGCAAAGAGTGACGGACGCAGCGCTTTTGGAAGAAGGCATTGCCTTGCAAGGCCTGCAGGTCTCGGGCCGCACCGCGCGCGTGCGCTTTTCTAATGAAAGGTACCGCGCAGAAGCGCAGGCACTTGGCCGCGTCGCGCGGGTGCTTACAACGACAATGCCACCGACTGTTGAGGTGTTCGTGCTTGAGCCGACACATGCAGGTCTGCCACTGTCGACCGTTACGATCCGTCGATCCGACATGGAGGCGCTGGAAAACCAACCGAATGCAGCCGCAATAAGCTTTGCGCGCTCAACTGTTTCAGAGCCCTCGGCCGCGGTTGGTGGGAATACGGCAAATGTGCCAACAGGCGTTTTCGCATGGGGCATAGCACCTTATTTGGCGCTACAAGTCTTCGACGGCTCGAACCCTGCGCGTGAAGAGTATGGTCTGCAGGGCGATATCCGCTACGCCCTTCAGCCTAATCTTTATCTTGAGGGGACGGCACGGTATCGCGTCTCCGATGACCGGGCGGATGCGCGCGTCTCGGCCTCGGCGCTGCAGCCGGTGAGGAGCAATGTCGCACAATACGGTAGAGCTGGTGAAATCGGGATCGAAGACCTCGCCTTGCATTGGTACGAGCGGCCAGGCCGGTCTCTCTACAGCCGCGTTTCACTGGGTTATCTTGAGAAGATGTTTGCAGGGGCCTCCGGAGAACTTCTTTGGAAGCCCGTCGACAGCCGATTGGCGCTCGGCGCTGAGCTTAACTACGTCGTGCAGCGTGACTATGACCTCGGCTTTGGCGCGCAAGACTTCCCAGGAATTGACGGCATTTATGACGTCGTGACAGGGCATGGCTCAGTCTATTATGACTTCGAAAACAGCTTTCATGGCAGGGTCGACATCGGCCGCTACTTGGCAGGTGATTGGGGGGCGACCTTTGCCCTTGATCGCGAATTTTCCAATGGCTGGCGCGTTGGCGCCTATGCCACTTTGACGGATGTCCCCTTTGACGATTTCGGAGAAGGGTCGTTCGACAAGGGGATTCGACTGACGATACCAATTGATTGGGCCCTCGGAAACGCCTCACGTGCGGCGACAGACGTTCGCCTCTCGTCGCTCAGTCGCGATGGTGGTGCACGCCTGAACGTCGATGGACGATTGTACGAGACAGTGCGTGGCGGACATGCCGTTGCGCTGCAAGAAAGCTGGGGGCGGTTCTGGAGATGAGAATTCTAGTCAAAATTACGGCGCTCCTAACGGCGCTCCTGCTTGTCGCAGCGTGCGGGCCCCTTATGCAGAACCAATCCATGTCAAGCGCTGTCCAAGGCATTGGGGCCGCGGCGTCTGATCTATGGGGGGAAACGTCGGTAGATCCCAGGGTGAGCCTAACAAAGGACGCGATCGACGCGGCGCCCAATGATCTGTTGCTCTTTGCGCGCGTAGATGAAGAAATGGCATCTACTTTTGCGCGTGTCGCCAGCAATGGCGGCCTGAACACTTGGGTTTCTGACGCAGCTGAAAGCCTGACGTTGCAGAGTGGTCTTGTCGTAGCGACACGAGGATTGGGTAATGACTTGATGGGTATGGATTATTCTGAAGTTGCCCCAGCCCTCGTGAGAGGCAGTGGCAGTGCTGCGCGGATTCACGACTACCTTGGTGGAGAAGACCAGATTGTCCGGAGATCCTACCTGTGCGAAATCACCACGCTGCGCAGTGAGGTGATCGAAATCATCCAGAGCAGACATGACACACGTGTCGTCCGCGAGGCGTGTATCGGAAGCGAAGGCAGTTTCACAAACCTCTACTGGATTGATACAGCGGGCGAGATTTGGCAGTCCCGCCAGTGGATTTCTGCGGGAATTGGTGCTGTGGATATTCAGAGATTGTGAAACGTTCAGGCTTGCGTTCATAAGCCACGCCGTTTAGACTAATACAAACAGAATGTTATGAGGTGACAACGATGAATTTAAGAACTCTTACGGCAGCAGCGGTCTTGGTCATCGCTGCTTCATCTGTAAACGCGGGGAACCCGGGCGGTCTTCTCGATGAATCATTCGAGCGAGTAGTGGAAGAGCCGGCCGTGGTGCCTCCGCCTACGAGTTCCGAATCTCCTTGGATTTTGCTGGGTGTCCTTGCTCTTCTTGGGGCGCTAGCTGTTGGTGGATCCGGCGGCGGAAGCTGATCATGTTTCTAGTCTAGTCATTGGGCGTTGCACTTAATTACCGGTCTCAGCCTTTCAGCGGCATCGCTGGAAGGCTGAAAAATGTTGTGTATGTACCTCTGGGCTGGCATTGCGAACTTGTGATTTGAAAAGCACGCATGCTGAAGGTACGAACGGTGGTGTGTGCTGCGGTATTCGCTTGGTTGCCGCATCTATGTGGGGCTATGTTTACCTAAAGTCGTAGATGGGAAAAGTTGTAGATGGGATTTCCCATGCGTTTCATTATCGCCGTTATCGTCAGTCTTGGCCTTTCAGCTTGCGTTGACGGAGCCAGTGTATTTCCTGTGACATCAAGTGCACAGGATGATCTGGATGAAAATGTAACGCTTGTGCGCCTGACAGCCGAAAATATAGGCTATTATAAGCGGGAGGTGTCACAACCGCAGATAGGGGACGGGGGCCTTCCTGGGTCTGCGACCTGGACCTACCGAGTGGCTCCCGGCGATATCTTGAGTGTTCTCGTCTACAACCATCCCGAGTTAACGATGCCGGCTGGACCTGAGCGGAGCGCTGCAGAAACCGGCTTCCGCGTACAGTCCGACGGAACTTTCTTTTACCCCTTTGTTGGACAGGTACAGGCAGCAGGCCTGGCGCCCGAGCAAATTCGCGCAAATCTCATGCGCGGCTTGGCGGACTACATTGCTGATCCGCAACTCGAAGTCCGGGTCGCGGCATTCAACTCGCAAGCCATTAATATAACTGGCGCCGTAGGGCTGCCGCAGAGGCTGCCCGTCACGACCGTCCCCATGAGACTCCTTGATGCGGTGAATGCGGCTGGTGGCCTCGATCCAGAGGCTGATCCTAAGCGCGTCATGATTCAGCGCGACGGCAAGCTCTACAAAGTTGATCTGCATGGATTTCTGCAGCAAGGGCTTGCCGCGAACAACCCCATGCTTGGCTCTGGAGATCTCGTCTATGTGCCGGCAAGAATATCCGAAGAGGTCTTCATCCTTGGTGAGGTTGGGAACAATGGCGCAATAGACCTCGATAGAGAGCCGCTGTCCCTGACACAGGCGCTCGCGCGCCAGGGCGGCCTTGATGAGTTGAGAGCTGACGCGAGGGGGATATTTGTCTTCCGCGGCGATGTGCAGGAAATGACTGTGTTCCAGCTGTCTGTCGAGTCCCCGACTGGTTTCCTTCTGGGCACTCACTTCAATCTGGCGCCCGGTGACGTTGTCTACGTGACCCGGTCACCGCGCCAGCGCTGGAATGACACGATTAAGGGTCTGCTACCCACCGTGGGCGCCGTCGGTTCGACGAGCTCGGTCGTCGACGGGCTCTAGGTTGACATGAAGAGAATTTTGACTGTCTGCGTGGGCAATATTTGCCGCTCTCCCGTCGCCGCGGCCGTTCTCAGGGAGCACCTTCCTAATTACAAGGTTGCATCTGCTGGAATCGCTGCTGTCGTTGGAAGCGATGTGGACCCCTCGGCGCGCGAGGCTGCAGAGGCCGCAGGCGTGGTCGTGGGTGAGCACGCGGCCCGACAATTTACCCGCGAAATCGGGGAGCAATACGATCTCATTCTGGTTCTCGAAGGCGGTCATAAGCGCGAGATCGAGAGGATTGCGCCTGAGCTCTCGGGACGCGTCATGCGCCTAACACGCTGGAATGGAGATGCAGACATTCCCGACCCTTATCGCAGGAACACGGAGTTTCACACGTATGTATTTGCCCTTATTGAAGAAGCCGCGACGGCGTGGGTTTCACGTCTATCGCCTATGAAACCAGGGTAATCGATGACAGAACAGCCGCAAAATCTGCGTGATTCGATTGACGATGACGAGATTGACCTGATGGACCTCTTTGCGCGCCTTTGGGCGGGCAAATTCACGATTGCGGCTTTTGTCTTCTTCGGCCTCGTGATTGGCCTTTTTCAGGCCCTCAACACTCCCCCGAAATACCAGGCCGAGGGTCTCCTTCAACTGGAGGAGAATTCAAATCAACTCGTTCTCCCAGACGGCCTTGCGGGCCTGTCAGGCAGCAGCCCGCGCGCCGCTACTGAGGTCGAGATCCTCAAGTCCAGTATGGTGGTCGGTCGCGCCGTCTCACGCCTCAACCTCGACTGGTCCGCAAGTCCCCTCTTGGCACCGCTGATAGGACACCTGCTCGCAACGCGTGACCTCCCACTCCCGAATTGGGACTTTTTGAAACCCTACGCCCATCCAGGCGACGCTATCCGCCTCGACCTACTCGAAGTGCCGCCGGCATGGGTGGG